>Ga0123337_10000191_pt1 | contig 117402 bp, 102 predicted proteins | sample frozenSSSSmetaG_FD_89792 | JGI IMG/M metagenome (GOLD analysis project Ga0123337, IMG submission 89792) | Glacier valley bacterial and archeal communities from Borup Fiord, Nunavut, Canada, to study Microbial Dark Matter (Phase II) -... | ecosystem: Environmental > Aquatic > Freshwater > Ice...
TCGGTAGGGCGCTGCAAACACATCGGCCAGCGAATACACGGAAAATGCCCGGTAAAACAGCGCACTTCCATAAATCTGATCCCACTCCTTTTGGTTGGCGGCATCACGTTTGATTTTCGACAGCCCGTCGATGGCAATATTGGCATTGAAAATGGCCTTGTAGGGATACTCCCAGTCCAGTGCCCCTTTGCCTTCAAAAATACGCTCTGCCCAAAGGTAGCTGTTGCGTTCGATGAAATTCAGGTTGTTGATATTGCTTTCCGGATGGTAAAACTCATCTCCTGCAAGCACCTGCAGCCCCGGGCCTTGGTTCATCGCGACAGTTGCTGCATCCAGAAGCGCCTGATAGTGCGCCAGCTGCGAGGGTACTACCAGGGCTTTATTGGGTTTTATGTCTAAAAATTCCGGCGCGCACGCCAGCTGCATACCCAGCAGCAGTATTACAGATGTTTTTGTGATAAGTTTTTTCATGATTTAATCCGGTTTAAAAATCTATTTTCACACCCATTGAAATGCTCCGTGCCACCGGTGCTGCTGAAAGGTAATCCGGGTCTGAATTACCTTTCATATGCTTGTAAAGTAGCCCGATGTTGTTTGCGTACAGATAAATCTGGGCACTTTCAAAAGGCAGGGAACGCGTAGCACTTCCGTTTAGGGAATAGGAAAGATGTATATCCTGAAGGCGGATATGATCACCTCTTTGTACAAGTGCAGAAGAGTTTGCATAAAAATCGTCACGGGCAGAATTAATCTCTGCCGGCATTGAAGGTACGTTTGTCATCAGCTCATCTCCTGGTTTTTGCCAGCGGCGGTAGTAGTCGCCATGCCCGCCGTCTCCCTGCAGAACAGTGCTATAGCTCACCGAAGGTGTTCTGACAAAGTAAGCCAGCCGGTAGCTGATGTTGGCCGACAGAGAAAAGCCATGCAACGAGACCGTATTGCGAAGCGCGCCAAAGACAAGTGGACGGCTGCTACCATGGAAAACCAGGTCGTCCACTGTTGAAGCGGTGCGGATCGCGTTGTAGTCTTTACTTACCTCTGATTTCAGATAGCCCTGCGGATCGCCGTCAACCGGATCAAGCCCTGCCGAACGGTAGCTGTAAAGCGCATAAAGCGGTTTGCTTTGTGTGGGCACAACGGCATTCACATTGAAATAGGTACCAACCGATGTGGGTTTGACCAGATATTTACTGACCTTATCAGCTGCATAGCTGGCTATAAACGTAGTCTGCCAGCTGACAGCGCCGCGAAGATTTTCCGAGCTCAGGTTGAGATCAAAACCGTGGCCTTTGGTATTGGCCGTATTTCCCCGGAAATTAACAATGCCGGTCTGGGGGGCAAAGGGTGCATCACCGATCAGATCGGTGCCTGATTTGAAATAATATTCCAGCGTGGCCGTGATCCTGTTATTTCTGGTTTTCAGATCAGCGGCCAGGTTAATTATCCTTGTCCGTTCCCAGCGAAGCTGCGGGTTAGGCGGATTGATCACGCGGGCAAACGGGACGCGGGTAAGAGACGACGCCCCTACAAACTGCGCAGTGGTGTACGCTGAAAGTGATTTATCAATATTTCCATTATAACCGTAAGTAGCCCGCAGGTTCACATACGGCAGCCAGCCCACCTTATAAAACTTTTCACTTCCAAGCTTCCAGCCCACACCCATCGAGTAGAGCGGTACCCCTTTCTGGTTGGATTTCACACCGAACAGGTTGGACTGGTCCAGTCTCACGCTGGCCGAAAGGGTATATTTGCCCTGATGGGTGTAGGCACCATTTCCATAATACGATATGTAACGGTCGGTCAGATCCGTAACCCCATCGTAAAAAGGAATCCGGTTGAAGTTTGAGTTTGGATCCACATAAGAGTTAAAGGCTGAGACGTAGTCAACAGCGACATTGGTAGCCATTTCATCATCGTAGCCATACAGGCCAGAGGTGCTGCCTACCGTATGCAGTCCCCTGACCTCTGCACCGGCAAGTGCTGAGAGGTTACCTGCCTTGCCCAGATCGCTGCTGTAATTCAGCTGCGCGCGCAGTGAATGGCTTTTGGTAACAGCCTGGTACATATTCAGAACATCCCCCGCAGGTACCGGCCTTGTCAGACTTCCATCTTCGTTCACCTGTGTAAAGCGGTTGATCAAATCACGGGTAAACCAGCTGTCTTTGCTTTGGCGATTTCTGACATTGTTGTCAATGTTGTTATACTGATACAGCAGCTGCCCGCTCAGTGCGCTATTGATCTTGTAACTGGCGTTCAGGTTCATACGGTAATCGGTGACACCGCTGGTGTTATCGGCCATGGCTATTTCCTGCAAGGGATTAAAGCGCCAGTCCAAAAGTCCCTGCTGCACCGCATCCGCAGCAAAGCTTTCCCGGTAGGTATGCGTCAGGTAGAGCGGGTTGCCGGAGCCGTCTGCCAGTTGCATGTAAGGCGGCAGCGGCTTTCCGTTGGCAATGTTCATTTCGGTAAATGAAAGGGCATTGTTCTGGTCTTTTGACGTAGTGTAGTAAAGCGAGGTTGTCACGGCAAGCTTGCTGCGCAGCAAACTGAATGTGTTATTGGCATTCAGAGTGGTTCTGGCCAGTGAATTTCCCACCTGTACATCGCGGTTTTTGTCGAAGCCTGCCGATACAAAATATTTATAATTACTGCCACCTCCCCGCACGCTCAGTGCATGCTGCTGGCTGAGCGAGTTTTGGTACATGTATCTGCGCATGTCTTTGCGCAGATCATTGCCCCTGAACGCATCGATCCGGGTCTGTGCTTCTGATGCAGAAATTTTACCGTCCCGCTGGGCGATCAGGATCTCCACCACGGGCGTAAGCGCGGTTTTGGTATCATCGTTCTCAAAGCCTGTGTAGAAGCCACGAACAAACAGGGTCTTTTCCATTTCAATGTAATCTGTGGTCGCCATCACCGGCTGGTAAAACAGATCAGGCCTTGCTCCTATGGTGAGGTTGGAATTAAGTGATACCTTCACCGGCTGATTAAAGGCCCCTTTTTTGGTATTGATCACAATCACACCATTCGAGGACTGAGCCCCCCAGATCGAAGCAGCCGCTGCGTCTTTGAGCACGGTAATGCTTTCGATGTCATTGGGGTTGATTAGCGACGGATCGCCTGTGAAAGGAAAGTTGTCGAGAATAATCAGCGGGTCTTCCCTTCCGAAAATCGTGTTTTGCCCGCGGATACTGATCGCACTCTGTGCGCCTGAACGTAGCGCACCGCTGCGGTTAAAGGTGAGCCCGGGGACATTGTCGGCCAGACGGCTGAGCACATCACCGCTGATGCGCTTGTTGAGCTGCTGGTTATTGAGCTGGACAAACGAACCGGTAGCACGCTCCTTGGCCAGGTCCTGGTAGCCACTGGAAATGATTACCTCCGAGAGCTGGTTAGGGTCAGCATCCAGGCCGATATCAAGAACGGAGATTCCTGTTACATTGACCTGTTTGGCCAGATAGCCAATGAAAGAAACGGTGAGAGTAGGCTCAGAAGCAGGCACTGTAATTTTAAAATGCCCGGAGGAGTCTGCAGTGATGCCCTGCATACTGGACCTGTGCACAATGGATGCGCCGGGAAGTGGCTGTTTACTTTCAGAAGACCGTACAATGCCGCTCACTGTCAACTGCTGACTCGTTGCGGGGATAGCGGTCGACAGAATAAGTACAAACAGGTATAAATATGTTTTCATGATAGAAGATATTGTCAGGTTACAGATGCTCATTTTGCTGTAAGTTCACGGTCGCGGATCACCAGGACCTGTCGGTCGATGACCTGTTTTTGGATTATCAGTCCATAGCTGGCAAGCTGCTTGTTGAAGCCATCAAGATCGTTAATATCCCCTTCTATTTCAAGGTCTACTGCGCCCCTGTAGCCAGACTGGTCAACCAGATTGAGCGCATAGTTCTGGGTTTGGTTGAACCGGTCGGCGAGCTGAGCCAAAGTGACATTGACTGCTTTCCAACCGAACGGGTCGATGGTAATCTGACTTTTGCCGCCGTTGGATGCCGTAAGCAGACTATCAACGGAGCGCATCACCAGACACTGCCTTTTTCGGTCTTCCATCGAGGCCGAAAACTCCGGAAAGAAGTTAACAAGGTCTTTTTGCATGATCTGATTGGTCTTTTCTCCGAAGCTGGCCGGAACGATCAGCTCGTAACAAAACCCGTTTCCACCGCTGAGCCAATCCAGAAAATTTTGTCCGTACAGCGTGGAGGTCAGCTTTTCACGGTTTGAGGATTCGATCACCACGCTTCCCTCATCCAGAAATCCGCCCGGCTTGGCGTAGGCCACACGGTACAGCCAGAACCTGCTGCAGTTGGTAGCAGTAATTCTGCGTCCTGTCACAGGATCAATATTCCAGCTCATGCCTCCTTGCAAACCGGATGTATAGCCGGTGAGCACTGAGTGGTAAATCAGATTGCTGCCATCGCCACCGTTACCACCGGCAAGAAGCGGCCGCTTCTGATCATAAGGAATGGGTTGCTGATCCTTTTTTTCGGCCAGCTGCACACCATTGTTAGCAAGAAAAGTGCTGATTTTCTCAGCTGTAATTTGGTTCATTTCGGTAACGGCTTTCACTACGCCATGCTGGTCAATCCACACATAGTGAGGGATCGCATTGTGAAAGAAAAGTTTGCTTAAAACCGAATCGGAAACAACTTCAGGAAAGGCTATACGTTCGCCATGTCTCTTGGCATATTTGGAGCGGAAAGCCGCGACCTTGACAGCCGGTTCAACGGTAACAGGCAGAAACTGCACTATGCCGTCAAATTGTTTTTGCAGCGAATCCATGCGCGGGATCATGTAAACGCATGGGCTGCACCATGTGCCCCAGAAATCCAGGATCAATAGCTTACCTTTAAAATCGGATAACCTAGCCGTTGGGTTCTTGTAATGCAGGATATTGCGGATCGTGACATCCGGTATGGTATCGCCGATCTGTAACGGTTTATTATGCTCAAAACCCTGCCCTTTGGCGGGTTTCCAGCACCAGAGCAGCAAGTAAAGGAGTGAAAAATAGAAAAGAAAGGGCAGTATTCTGCCTGGGGAGCAAAAACGTAAGTTCATTGCAACAGTGATTTGGAGTGAAAAATAAGAGAAGATTCAAGGAGAGCCCATGGAGCAGATACACAACGCTCCCAATCAGCTTTGTTCAGAGACAAAATTGATAGTATAGCCTTAAATCCCAAGAATAAGCACAGTGGCGCGACCTACTCCGGCTTACGGATGATTAAACGAAAAATGGAAGAATTACTCATACGCGTAACAATAGTTAGGCTTCGGTTACGAAGCGTGGGACATTGATAATTGTTACTTTGGAGTCTGTGAGATAAGTGGAGATTCTTAAAAGAAGCCAAAAAAGGCGAGAGAACCCTACTTACCGATTTAGAGGCCCTGAGAAGCCCTGACCACGAATAAGCGGGCTCCTCACCAATAGCAAGGAGCAGTCCACTTTTCGTCTCGGGTCTGTGAAATTTCTCAGGTTTCTAAATCGAGACTCTAGTGCGAATGCTTAAAGACATTCACAAATTTATATTTTACTAACGTAAATACCGCATTTACATTAAACACTATTAAAGTTTTCGCTAAGATAAACAAAATTTTAAAAATTCTCCTAATTAAGAGTATGCTTTATAAGAGTATGTTAAAAAATAATTTATAGCTTATTTGAGCTCCATGAGCGAGGATAAAAATAACGGTACGAAAATTAAGTTGGATCCATTAGAGGAACGGAAGAAAATAGGCAAGAAACTAAAGAGATTAAGGAAGGAGCTAGGTTATTCTAACCCTGACCCTTTCTCCTATGATAAGGAAATAAATCGCTCACAATATGGTAAATATGAAGCTGGGTCGGAGGATTTTAGGTTTAGTACGTTAATCAATCTACTTAACCTTCACGGTTTGAAGTTAAGTGAGTTTTTTAGTGAGGATTACGAAGAAGAAAAGTAAAACATATGCTACCCCATATCTCCGAAATAGACACTGATCTGCATTTTCTCGTACAATTCCGTAGATTCTTGAAGTCTAGAAGTTGCGTCGTGGTTAAAATTCAATATTTTTATAACTACCTAATTTTCGACAGCAGGTTTTGGAAATTTCCTTTTATAACATCTGATGAGTCTTGAACTGATTTACCCCAGACGTTTGAGAGATATTGGTGAATGAGAACAGTGTCACTAGGTCTCACTGGCCTGCTGTCTAATTGAACAAAGGGCCCATCTGTCTCCGTAAGTATAAACGCCTTTGGAATTCGTGAGATAATTTTTTTACCAGATTCAGATCTAATCATGGCTGTATTAATAGAAAGATAGTAACCTGCTTCAACAATTTTGTCAATAAGTCCCAGTGGGCCAGAATACCAATGAAAGATTGCATTTTCAATCTTGTTTTGAATCAAAAGTCCCAAGACCTCTTTTTCCGCTCTTCGAGAATGCAAGCTTAAAATTTTATTTTTTCCAGTAACAATTCCCAATATTCTTTGAAATGAGTCTAATTGAATATCTTTTGTAGAATACCCCTCTCTTGAAAAATCTAGCCCTACCTCTCCGATATAAGATGTTTTGTGCAGATTCTTGATAAAGAGCGGAAACTCTTTTTCATGGCTTTCCGCATATAGTGGATGCATCCCCAGAGCTAGTCTTATCTTATTGAACGGCAGAACGTGCGGGTGTCCCAATTCAAAATGACTTGGAAGATTTGTCATTCCTATCACAGTAATACCTGCTTTCCGGCATTCATTTAGAACATCCAACGGATTTTCATACAAATCAATGTGGCAATGCGTATCTATCATTCAATCCCTGCAAGTTTTTTTAAACGATCATTCCCCTTATCATTTAACCACTGCTTAATCTCAATACGGACGTTTTCCACTAATGAGGCAGCATTGTCAAGATCACGGACAGGAACAGAGCCAGCGACCAGCAAAGTTCGTTTAATTTGCTCACTTGTGAGAGGGCTATTGAGAAAATAAAACAGTGCCGGAAAATCATATTTAAGAAATATTTCATTTGGGGTGGTAAAAATATCGATGCCGTATAACTGATTGTCAAGACCTAGCTTGTGCAGAGCAGCCCTTCTGTAAAGACATGGCATGCAAATGCCGCAATGATGCGTACCGCTTCTGGTGTCCCAGTGCACTTTGCGGCCTCTCTTTCCACAAGATACGGAAAGGGCATAAGTTTGGTTCAAAGTTGCTGGATCAAGGCAACGCTCTACCAATTCACCTTTAGTTTTGGTGTGATAAGGATTGAGTAATTTTGTGCCCAGACCAATATTGACAAGCAATTTTTGAAGATTCTCAATGTAATATGGGTGGGTAGTCCTTGTACTTAGCGTACTAGTCCTGGAAGGTGTAAGCGGAAAATTTAGAGAAATTGTTCCATTTTCTGGTATCGTCAGTACGTCACAGTTTGGCAACTTCTCTACACAGAATGTGCCAATGCCAATAAATAAAAAGGAACGGCTTCTGAAACTGGATTCTTTCGTTAACGATACCCCAAGACTATCATGATTGCTTAACGCTACAACGCATTGAATCCAATCATATTTACCTCGTGCCATCGCAGTATTACCAAGATATTGATCAATTCGCTCTTGATCGCCGTTTGCTCCCGGAGAACTTGAATCAAAGTGGGAGAGTAATAATGCTTTCTCGTTCGGATTCAGACTGGTTATTCCGTCAATTACGCCAACCAGTGAATCCAGTCCTCCTGAGAAAAGAGAACTGAATGAATATTCTGCTGGTATGTAATTAGTTAGCTTGGACTTCCAACGTTTAAGCTTAGGAGTGTATAAAGGCGTCACTGAGATCTTTTCAAAGGAGATGGCCCAATAATCGCCAGTAAGAAATGAAAGCAATGATTGCAGGTCCACCTGATGGCTATTCCATACATCTACATTATTTACTGGAAAGCAAACCTCAATATCCCTCGCCCATGCATCGACCGAATATTGATATCTTTCAAGCAAATTGTCAACGCCATAAACAAGGGCTGAAATAAAAAACAAATCGAAAGATACGGAAGAAGTATCATTAGAAAAATCCCAAAGTGACTGAAAAGATATATTCAAATCTACGGTTCTGGTCGTGCCGTCAATGTCCTCAAAGGATAATTTTGTATCAGCAAGCTCTCCTGTTCTAATAGGATTGTTTAGTAAAATATTAACCTTCATAACCTTCAAAAACTTTAAATACGTCCTCTTGAATATTTTTAATTAATCTGTCTGACTCATCACTGTTCCAATTGATATTATTCAATGGGTTAGTCTTGTTCATGTTCTTTATCTTCTCAAAAATAAAATCCTTTATTTGTTTAAAAAGGTTGTCACAGTCTGATTTTCCTTTTTCGACAATCAACTTTTCATAGAACATGATTGACAAGTGTTCGAAGACATAGTATCCAAAGTACCTTTCCGTAATGCTTTCAAGCGTTTCACTATCTAGCACTTCCGTCAGGTGCTCTTGCCATTCGTCCATGGTCTCGGACTCACCGGCTAATTCTTCCAATATTTTCTGTGATGCTGCTTTGGCAGCAACATCATCAAGCGTAGAAGATGGGCCAGTACAAAATTCAAGGAGTCTTTTTATCACGTCGTTCAAGGGCAGACCGGACAAATCGCCTAAGCCTGCCTGTTCCAACGCAAATTGTAGATTTCCACCCGAGCTACTGAATGCAGATAAAAATCTTCCAATATTTCGGGCTGTTTTAATGCCGGCTTTGCCAGCAACTTTCGAATTCCCTCGTCCAGCTTTACCAGAGCCACCGATCACGCCCACATATTTTGAAAGTATCCCTCCAATGGCTGTGGCACCAATGGTACCATCACTACAACTTGAAGTAACTGCACTACTCAGATTCCCCCATTGCGGCTGCCCCTTTACTGAGGCTAAATACGACTTAGATGTTCCCATGTTACGACTTTAGCGCTTTTTTTGCCACAGAATTTCCCTTATTTAAGTTGGCGTCAACATATTGTTTGATATCAGGAATATGCTGATATCTTTTCAGAGCTTCTCCAACTGCTGGGGGAATATCGGAGGTAGATATTGACCCAAGTGATTTGGAATATAAAAATGCTGCTCCATCAATATTGCTATCGATCATTAGATGAAATATGTCGTAGGCTCTTTTTTTCTTTGGATTTCCCAATAGCATTTGAGACGCAAATTCTAAAAAAGATCCTCTTTCAAATTCTGACAACGCTGCCAAGTCGTCCCCAATTATTTTCTTCGTAACCGCATCGGGCATTGTTTCCGAATTTACCTTTTTGTAGAGATTTCTTACAATTGTTGGAATCAATGAGGCACCAGGAATTGTCGATGCAATTTTATCTCTTGACAGCCAGAAGTAATCACTCAAATCGATGCCACTCAATAGGGGCTCAACTTTCAGCCAGTTTATAACCCGTGAACTATTCCAGGATTTCAATTCATCAATTTTGTCAATTTCCTGTTTGGCCTTTGAAAACTCCTGATTATCTCTGCTGATCGTTTCCAATTTTACGATTTGACTTGGAAGGCCTTTTTCATTTACCTGCCAATCATAGAGTTGTTTGAAAAGCGGCAATTCAGTGCTGGAATATTCCAATACCATTAACTTAGCCAAAACCGCGACGTTGAATTCTGAAATGTTGGCTACCGTAGCAAGTCTTTGTCGGAGTGTCAAGGTATTTAAAAACCGCTTGATCTGTCTTGGATTTCCTGACAACGTTTGCGTAATTATTGGAACCAGCGCTGGAATTGAGACAAGGCTCTTTAAAACTTGGTCTTTTTCAGAATCTTCCAAAAGATCCTTTATAGCCGCAAATCCACAAACCGAATATCGATCCCTTTGTCGAAATGTACTGAAAAGCTCATGTACTTTTTTGAATTGTTCTTTGGATAATTCCCTTTTACAAATCAACAATGAAATATATGTTTCTACCTCTGAATCTGAGAGTTTGGGAAGGTTATAGGGAATTTGGATTAGCTTTTCGAGATAGTCTTTAACGATTTCTGAGTCATCAGCATCGGATATTTTGCCTTTTTCTCTGTATCTATATTCGATGGCATGTTTTACTATTCTTGGATCAGCACCAATTATGAATGCAGTATTGGAAACATTCAAAAATAATTTTACTGCTTCCAGATTATCAATTAGCCTATCAGGAGTACATCTGTCAAGGTCATCGATGATGACAACGAGTTTTTTGAATTTAGTCGCCTCAAGTAGGTCTTTGAAATCATTTCTAAAGTCCGCGACGGCGTTCGTTTTGTCCTCCCTTTCATCGTCCGAATCCTTTTGTAATTCTTTAAAAAAATCCGCGCCTTCTTCTGATTGAAGTTTTGAAATCAGTTTTTCTTGACTATCTATCCCCCATTCAGCTAGTTTTTGGGAGGCAAATGGGATTAGACTTAGGCCGCCCGTAAAATAAGCCGATACTGCGGGAAGAGCAATATTTTTCATAATCATTCCGGCGCCGCGCATCCAGTCAATGGATTTCCATAGTTTTTTTGCTTTCTCTTTGACAGTATCTTTTACTTCCGCGCTTAGCTTCTTATTATCTTCTAAGTCTTTAAGAATCGCATTTAATAATGCTGCTTTAGCATCATCATAACCTTCAAAAGTCCAGCCATTGAAATAAATACAAAGAGAATCTTTATTTTTGTCCTGGTTAAATTCTTTTTCAATAATCCGAAGAATACTTGATTTTCCACTACCCCAGTCGCCAAAGACTCCTATTGTGACGGGTAACACTGTATCATCATTAATCACATCAATTAACAGATCTGCATGGACTTTAAATCCTAATAGATCCTCGGAGGTTTCATTATCTGCCCACATAGTAATTTAATAGCAATACGCTAATAACTTGTTTTAAAAGATGATAGTCGAAAAGTAAATCAATAATAAAATTTCTTGAATTCACTTAGATAAGAGAAAAATTGAACCAGTAAAAAGTTAAGGACGCTACACCTAATATATACACTACATAATCAAGGTGTATTTGAAATACACTAGTATTTGACAAAGACATTTAGTGATCTTTCATCTACCAATCACAGCAGAAATCTGTTCAATCAATTCCGCACATGCCAACACAAACTCGTCGGTGACTTCTATTAGTGTTGACACCTCCGATACATCTCCCTCAAAAAAGAAATTTTCATCTGGTAATTTTATTCTAAAAGGTAATGAGTCAAATTTCTTAATTAAAAAATTGTAACTCGAACCTCGCCCATGTTTCAGAACATTTATCGCGCATATGTAATCTTCAAAACGATTATACAATTCACTTTCTCCTGCCTGAAGAAGCATTTCTTTCGCCTTTTTAAAGCCATTATTACTGTCCAACCTTTCTTGCAAACTTGCCTCAAAAATTGAAAACATTCCGGTGGCTACAATAACTTTATGCAACTGAATCATTTGAAGATTCTTTACAGCTGCTGTACTCCCACTTTTATTAAGTTCCTTTGATACTTCAACATGCAATTTTTCAATAGATTGTAATGCAAAGTAAGTACTACGGGAAACCAGTTCTTCAAAATTGTGCATATACTTATATTATTTATCTAATAATAAGTGCCTTAATAGGTAAAAGGGTCGATTTATTTGATATTTAGACAATGTCATCACAATATACTTTGATCATACCCTAACCCTTTAAGACCATCAAGCAAATCCCTCTCAAAAACTACTTCCGGCCCAGCACCTTTCTTTTTCATGTTCATTGCCTTCTCAACCTTACGACCATACATCTGAAATGCCCAGGCCGGATTGGGGACATCACAAATTTCAAGGTAATGTAGCTGCGCGGTAACGGAAGCTGCAGCAATACCACCATACATTTCCACAATTTTGGCAAGCTCCTTGCGGGTGTAATTCTGAGATTCTCCGGTAAAGCAAAATGTTGAGTCCTGAATGAGAATGGAAACTACCTGTATGAGAAGGTTGGCAGCAGTGTCGGTTTTTGCCTTCCCAGTTGGTTTAATAGCAGAAACACAATGGCAAAATGAAAGCAGTTCACCGTGCTCATCTGCCGGAAGCTGCCTATCAGCACCAATTCTGACGATAGCAGGAAGCAGGGCGTCAAACGGCCAGGTGTTAAATAATGTTGCATTTTCTGAAGACCAGTTACGCAGAGCGTTTAGCTCACCTGCATTAATGGTACTGTCAGCCGATATTCCGGCCAAAAATCCTCCGAGCTGCTGTGTAGCGGAGGTGATCACGTCGTAGTAAGGATTGGTATTATAGTCGAGATAGCTCCGGCAAAGCCAAATCAGATCCTCAGCTTCTTCAACAGTCACGATGCCGTCCGCCAGGATTTCATTGATTTTGGCAACCAGATTATTGTAAGGTGCTCTCGATTTTAGGGTACCAATGGAATTCATCCAGGAATCCAGAAGCTCAATTTCAGTTTCGTTTATGTGCCCATCTACCTGTATGCCCACAATCAAGCCATAAAGGGTGTTCAGGTCTTTGTGAAGCTGCGATGGTCTACAGAAATTGCGGAACGTGCCGCTGTCGTAAGCGTCAAAATAGGCAGTGTCAAGCATGGGAGGTATTTAGATAAAATCGGGTGCTCTAAATATAGTAACCTGAGTAGTACAAATTAACTATTTGAGAGGAGAAACTTATTTAACGGTACGAAGAAATGTCCGGTCAAACAGGTAATCTGTCCAACAAATTTAAATCTGAGCTGTTCCAGAATAACACTCTATCGGACCCATTGGTAGGAAGATTGTTGCAGTTTGACGTATTACGGAAATAATAGATTAATAAAACCACCGTAAATGATATGTTTATATAATGCAAACTCATAAATTCATTTTTGGTAGCGTTATAATCAGTTGTACGAACAATATCCGGATTTTTGTAAACCCTTTAGAATATGCCGACACACCCTGTTCTTGCGTCTTATCAATTAGAAAGCATTTGTCGCACCATAGGTGATACAAACAATGGTCTCACCGGAACTGAGATTGGTCAGATTCTGCTTGATTCTAAGATAGATGATACTGATCCAGCGCTCACAAAATGGAAACGACTATATAATGCTTTTGCCCATTGGCAGAACAAAAGGCAGTGTTCCAATAACATCATTGATTTTTTGCTTAGGGCTTTGCAGCCAGTAAGATATGTAGGTAAACAAGACGTCTTCCAATACAGACTACATGAAGTAAATAAGCGCTTGTCATTTATCGGGCTGGAAATCTCCGAGAGAGGAACCTTGCTAAAGTCCCAAGTTACAAAGACAATAATGGAGGCAGAGCAGCGCGCAAGTCATTTCAAACACAAATTAGAGGTTCGCGCTGTTCATTCAGAGATATATAAATATTCCAATTCTGAGCTTCTTGTTGAAAATTACTTCCATTCCATTTTCGAAGGTGTCAAAAGTGTCGCCGACAGACTGAGGATGATTACAGGTGTTCATGCGGATGGAAACGAATTGGCTGAGGTTAGCTTTTCGACGAAAAATCCTCTAATAAGAATAAATTTCTTACTCACTGATACTGATCGAAATGAGCATATCGGTTTAATGAACATGATCAAAGCTCTATTTGGTCTTATAAGAAATCCTACGGCCCATACTCCAAAAATCAAGTTTGTTGTCGAAGAAGAGGAAGCTCTGGATATCATGACAGTTATATCATTTGTCCATAAAAAACTGGATAAAATAGTTTAGCTCTTAGGATAATATCTCAGTTCCCAGTAATTTCTATTCAATTTTAAAGTAATTACCCTAATCCCAGAAGTACCCTTGATAAATATCCAACGAACAATTGAAACAATTCTTGATCTCAAAACCGGAAAGAGAATAGAAACAGCTGTCTTATTCGAGAATGCAAATGAGCGGGAGCAGGAGATTTTCATCCTCAGAACAGAAATCGAGAAACAAATCCAAACACAAGAGATACGATATGTTTGCTTGTATTGTAAAAAACCTGTCGCTCTGCGTGGGCGGAAAAGCACGAGCAGGGAATCGCCGACTTTCTACTTTTCACATCCCTATCGTAGCCCAGACTGCATTATAAAAACAACCAGCAATTTAACGGAGGAAGAAATCCGCTGTATAAAATATAATGGTGCAAAAGAAACAGCAGAACATGAGGGACTTAAAAATATGATTGCCAGTTATCTGAGGTTGGATAAGAATATAAATGAAGTATTCATTGAAAAGACTTACAAAGACCTAGCCGTTTCAAAGAACTGGAGAAGGCCGGATGTAATGGCAATCCTACCAGACAAGAAAATTGCCTTCGAGATACAGCTTTCCACAACATTCCTATCCGTTGTTGTCGCTAGAACAATGTTCTATCAGCAACGTGGCGTTTTCCTGATCTGGATTTTTCCCCACTTTTCAGTGGAGAGCGACATGCAGCGATTCACGCAGAAAGACGTTTTCTACAATAATTCATTCAATGTGTATGTATTCGACCAGGATGCGCAGGATAGATCCGGTAAGGTTGGTGAGCTCATTTTAAGTTGTTTTTACAAAGAGCATTATCTGGAGAACGAAATCGTTAACAGCCGCTGGGTAAAGTCGTATATCGGAATTTATCAACTTAGCTTTAACTCTGAGAAGTATTCTTTGCATTACTACGACAGTAGTGAACGGAAGAATATGTTAGAAGCTGAATTGAAAAAAATTCAGGACAATAGGCTTCAATTGGCGCGCAAACAAGATTTGGATCAGAGAATTAATGCTTGCTTGGAATATCTAAGGGAATTATACAAATCTGATCTGGATCCATCATCGGCTGGTAAATTTAATGCTCTAACCCTAATAACGTCTGAAGAAGATATTGAAGACCTTAACAATCAACTTCAATTTACATCTGAGAAGGCTGCTGTAATTGCAAATCTTTTTGTAAATGGAAGCAAACCGAGGTTTTTAAGATTTATTTCAGAACAAGATAAGATTAAGGTAAGGTTAGAAAACGTAAATATCGGTTACAAATCCTTATTGGAGCACATTGTCCATGACCAAACCGATTATTACTTCGAGCAATCCATTACCATGCTGTTTCAAATGGGTTACCGTTTAACAGAGAAGGACTACTCTTTGATTGATTCTTTGTATGATAAGCATAATGCTAATTATACGGATTATGAACGACAGTGTATTGAACGCTGGGCATATATAAGCAGTGTTAAATCTTTAATAACGAACGATCAAATTTACCAAATTAGATCAATTAAACGGGTAATATTCTCTTTCATGTCACTGAAATATGGACTTTTAATAGGGTTTAAATTTTCGAGTTTCAAACAACTGAGTATGAACTTTTTGGAATACTACCAGCCGTATGGAAAGCTTTATTTACATGCGCTGAGGCACTACTCACGATATGAAGAGCATCTTAGAAATGACAAAAACGGTAAACTAAAAAATAAGATCCAATTATTTCAACAGGATTGTCCTGAACAGAATAATGCCAACGACGAACTTTTTTATATACTATTTCCAGAATTGAAATGATGGTGATGGTTCTGGCTACATACAGGACTCATATGAGGAAACTGTCTTTAAAATAGTTCATAAAGAACTAGATCAAATGACTACTGAACTCTTTAATATTGCGTCAAACAACTCATTTTCAGAGTACGGAACATATCGGTAAACGATCTCATCTTCTTTCACCGGAAGATAAAAAACGCTCAGTTTTTCAAGATTTTCAGGGCCGATAATGGAGAATGATTCTGCACCCTCGGAAGTAAAAGATAGCCCATTATTATCAAAAATTCGGTGGATAGCATAAGGATCGTGATTATCGGACCACAAAGGCGGATATAGGGCCAGGAAGAGTCTATCTTCACCGGCCGCACTCATTGCGAACGCGAAGGGTTTTGGGGAATTGATAGTGAATCAGCATTCATACAGAGTTGGGTACTGTTCAAAACTCAAACCCATTTTTTCTTCATTATCTGCAAATTTCTCGACAATAAGATTTCGGATTCTGTAATAGAGGTTTAGCATATTAAAGGTTTAAGGCGCTCCTGATCCTAATAAAAATATATCATTTTGCAATTATTTTTTTGACATTCTGACGTGCCTGATCCTCTCGCTAGCTTGCAACGACACATGATTTATCCAATTCAAAAAAACCGTACTTTTACACCCTTCAAGGCATTAAAATTGACAAAAAAATGACAAAAGCAGACACGATTTTCAAAATAGCAGAAAAGACCAGAATTTAGAAAGAGGAAGTTGAAAAGTTATTGGAAGCATTTTTCATAACCGTAAAAGATTCGCTTAGCGAAAACGAAAACATTTATGTTCGTGGTTTCGGAAGTTTCATTGTCAAACAAAGGGCTGAAAAAACCGCCAGGAATATACTACTGAAATCTACAATCATCGTTCCGGCTCACTACATTCCCCTCTTTAAGCCATCCAAAGAATTCATAAATCAGGTAAAAGAAGGAGCTTTGATAATATAAAACAATCTTTAAGTACGCTAGGCAAACAATCCCGGTCGAATTTTTGGCCGGGATTTTTATTTTGGAGATCACATAATTTTCGAATAAATATGAATAAATGACTTACCAAAGAGAGGGATTTATCACATTCGATTAAGGTAAATGTCAACTTGTTTTAAAATGTTAAAGGTTGACACCGATATGCTACGGGAAACTTAACACCGCCGTTGGCCGTATCAATCTAATTTATATTTTGAAATTGTATGCGAATGGTAGTTAATTCCTTTGGCGCACTTAAAAAATATTAGAGTGCAATTTTCATTCAATCAGAACGTATATAGGCGAGCGAGAAATCATCGATAGTCCATTCGAAATTCAATACTTTTTAGCGCTTAAAACGCAAAAACCATATCATTTTAGAGCTTGTCTCTATTCAATTTATAATAATGAAATCATAAATATTTCATTATCAAACAATTAGATAAAATTAACGGTGCAATATTTTAGTCGAAATACACGAAACTTCATTTTTTTTAATAATATTTTTAGTGTAAATAACTGGAATACACCTCGTTGTATACCACAAAGCCAGGATGCAGCTTAGGTGCAACTAAAGTTGCACTTTCGCAGCGTAGCCCTACAACCTTACTTTGCTAGCATATTAACAAAATCAGCGGTAAGGATCAGCTCATCATGAATTGAAACAGCCGCCTCATACAAAAACTGATGTGCTATGTTTACTTCCAACCCATGGGGTGATTATTTCACTATACTCGCCCCTCTGATCGCAGGTTACTACCTATTTATCGGCCTAAGATTCTATGGCCGCGATTTAAAAGCAAAGATCGCAGGACGACGAAACGAGTCCGGAAGGAGTCAAAGTCAGCAGCGAAGCATTGACATACCGGACCCACCAGTTTTTGCTCCACAGACTGCGGATCAGCAGGATTATGAGGCTGGAAAGCTACCTGAAACCGAGGACGACCCGGAACAGGAGCCAGCATCCTGGCAGAATGAAGAACTTTTCGATCTGGTCGAGCAGCTTGCTGCGCATTTGAAAGAGGCTATCGAAGAGGCTCACGAGAAAGAATACGGCAAACAGGATTTTATCCTGCTACTACAAATGACATTAAAGGAATACCCCGCTCTACGGGGAGCACCATTTCAAACTGCGATCAATAATCTGATCGAAACGGAATGTGCAAAATACGGCTCCATCCACCTGCGTGAAGAAGATAAAGTGGTGATATGGAAGCAGGTGTGACGATGGGGTACGACTTCCGGGTGAAAGGCTTCCCAACTTATTTGACGGGAAGCCTATCTGGAAACAACAGAGCAAATTATGTTCAACTTTTAAATAGTGTGTGTATGAGAGCGAGGCGATTGATTTTAAAAGGCAAACATCGTTTGCTATTGACACTGGCCGGGGTGACTGCAAGCCTGGTAGCGTGGTCTCAAGACGGCGCGGCGGGCATCGAAGAAGCAGATTCAAAAGTTCGGGAGTATTTTGAACCAGGCACGAACCTGATGTATGCCATCGGAGCAGTACTGGGGCTGGTAGGTGCCATAAAAGTATTTCAGAAGTGGAATGCCGGCGACCAGGATACAGGTAAGGTAGCTGCCGCCTGGTTTGGCAGCTGTATATTCCTGGTTGTGGTGGCGACCGTACTTCAATCCTTCTTTGGAATATAGTTCTGCATCCACAATCATGACATTCCATTTGTAACATGCGGGCCAGGCCATTGGATATATATCCCAAAGCTTTCATTTGAAAACAATCAGCAGCACATCACCTTGTTTATCTGCCCCTGACGCATTAGACCAAGTTTCTGTGGTTGCTGTGATTTGATTTCAAAAAAGCACGAGACGGGCCTATGAGCTCCGCAAAGTTATAAATGGAGCAGCCGGTAAGGAGATGAGAAGTCTCCTGCCGGTTTTAACAAACCAAAAAAATTACTAGTACCAAACCTGTCACAGCAATGAGCGGACCAATCAATAAACCGGATTATCAGCCCCTGGCTCACATCCTACCGGCCTTGGAGCCTACAAAATTCAATTCTTTTCAGCATCTAAAAAACAGCGTCATGCAGCAGCGATTAAAACAAAAACTTTGGGCTCATATCACTGTCAACAATCCAGGGCTAATCTTGGAATTGGAGAGGGATGATCAATTGAGCGATTATCTGGAAAGTAAAATCGAATCGGTGCTACCACTACTCGATCAGCTCACCAGCGAGGGCAAAGCTGATTATATCATCGAAGAACTGTGTATTCATACGATTGTGGCTGAGATGAGACCCTACCGCTTCAATTATCTATGGAATGTGCTTGAACAGGAATTCAGTGCCTTTTTTAAGAGTTGGGAGCAAGACGGCATACTAACCTTTGAGCTCATTAACCTGCAGCACTACTGCAAAGACACCTTTGACGCGCTGGGCTTCAGCATGGATGATGCCTATGAGGATCAGATTTATAACGCGATCACGGGCATGATAGACGAATACCTTCGGCAGCAAGACTGAGAGCAACCCAAGCGGATTAAACAGCAAAAACCATTAAACAGGTAAAAAATGGCTTACAATGCACTTCATAAACTCGAATCGAACACCGAAGCAATCCGGATTGCATTGGCATGGGACGGCAAGAGCCCGATCGGTCCGTCCGAGCGGACCAGCCTGGAAAAATATTCGGGTTTTGGAGGCATCAAGGCCATTCTTTACGGGGACGGCAGCGAGCAAAGCTGGATCCAGCAAGGTGCCACCCAGGCAGATATAAAACTATATGCACCCATGCAAAAGTTTTATGATCTGCTAAAAAAGCACCTTGGCCAAAAGCAGTACAAAGAAGTCTCCCAGTCGCTAAGAAGCAGTATATTGACAGCATTCTACACCCCTGAGGTGATTCCTTCCACGCTTTTTGCAGCATTAAAACAGCAAGGAATAGCCCCTGTCAGTCTATACGAGCCAAGCGCGGGAGCAGGTATTTTTGTTAATCAGGCGCTTAAAACCTTTCCAGAAATTAATCAGGTCACTGCTGTTGAAAAGGACTTACTGACAGGTAAAGTATTGCAGGCGCTGATAAGCCAACCCGATAAACCAGTCAAGGTCCATATCAAGGGATTTGAAGAAGCTCCAATCGATGATAACGGAAAGTATGATCTGATCGTCAGCAACATTCCTTTTGGGAATTTTGCAGTCTATGATCCTGACTTTACCAACAAGGAGCTTAGCGGCAAGATCCATAATTATTTTTTCGCCAAAGGCCTTGATAAACTGTCCGATGGAGGGCTATTGGCTTATATCAGCACGGACGCATTTTTAAACAGTCCGTCGAATTTACAGGCCAGGCAATACCTTTTTGACCGCGCCGATTTTATTAGCCTTTCGGTGATGCCCGATAATTTGATGCATGAAACCGGGGGAACCCAGGCGCCAAGCCATCTTCTGATCGTACAAAAAAATTCTTCAAAAACCACTCTTTCAGCAGATGAAAGGTTACTTACCCAAACGGTATCCGACTCCAATTACTCTGGTACGTATCATGTGAACCGTTACGTAAAAAATCATCCGGAAATTCTAGTTGGTAACCAGATTAAAGAAGGCACCGACCAGTACGGTAAAGCGCATCAGGTAGTATGGCAAAGCGGGGAAATTGGTGGAATCCAGCCGAAGCTTGCTCAACTTATAAATGAAGGACTCTCGGCCCGCTACCATTCTGAGCCATTAAAACCAACGCTCGAAATAAAACCAGTTGCACCGACTGGCAAGACATTTACATTTCTGCCAGTTCCGATAGCAAAGACCCAAGCGCAGCCTGTGCAAATGGGACTGTTTGATACGCTCCCCGCTCAAAGCAGCAGCAAAGGAGCCAATTACCTTTCTGAAACTGACACTAAACTCGTCGATAGAAAAACGGCCAGGATCATAGCTGTCGTCAAAACCAAAGAGCGGCCTGATCATGAAAGCATTGTGCTTCTGACTGCCAAAGCGGTCAACAAACCCTTTCACAACTACAAATTGTATTCGAATGTTGCCGAAATCAATACGCCGCAGCGCTGGATGAACGGGGCCTATTTGAACCTGGCATTAAAGCAACTGGCTAGCGAGCTGAGAAAGTATGATCATCACTACCTTTATGAAGGTGATAAGACACTGCAAACAAACTTCAATCTGACGCCTGATGCGGTCAGCACCATTAAGCTGGCAAAACCATTTTACAGGGAAGGCACATTAGTCTTTGACGATGAGCGTGCCGGGAAGCTGGGTAAGGTTAACGAAAATCTGGGAGAAGCGCACTTTGAGCCTATTCAGTACCTATTAAAAAACAGGGATATTTACAAAAGCTATATCGGAATCCGTGATGCTTATATGGAACTGATTGAGAAAGAAGTGGCACTTAAAGAGCCACAGCACAAGATCCGTGAAAACCTGAACAGTCAATATGAGGATTTCGTATTCGCATACGGGCAGCTAAACAGCCCTTCAAATCGTAAGCTTATTTTGGAAGATAGTCTGGGTTTAACCATCTTATCTTCGGTTGAACTGCGGCGGGACCAGCAGTTTGTGAAGGCAGACATATTGGCTAGCAGCCAGTTTAAAAAACCGGATGCGTTTCGCACTGATGATGTGATCGAGGCCTTGGCAAGATGTCTGAACGACAAGGGAAAAGTGGACATGCCCTTTATCGCTCTGGCGACGGGGCTGGATAGCGCGCAGGCCATCAAACGTCTGGAAGGCCATATTTTTTTAAACCCTGCAACGTTTGGCTGGGAAACGCGGGATCAGTACCTGAGTGGTAACGTTGTTGAAAAGCTTCGAAATGCCCAGGCCCAGACCGAAGCACATCCCAGTGATGCCCAGCTTCAAAAGAGCCTGGAAGCAATTGGTAAAATACAACCTGAAAAGATCCCTTTTGAGCTGCTTGATTTCAATCTGGGTGAGCGCTGGATACCACTTAACTTCTATGACCGGTTTGCCAGCAATCTTTTTGAAAAGGAAACCAAGATCAGCTATTTTGATTCGCTCGACGCCTTCAAGGTAGAAAGTAAAGGGTTTAGTCTGAAAACACAGCGCGAATATGCCGTCTCACCAAAAAGCGGGCGAAGCATGTATGGGGAAACCATATTGGAACATGCCTTGGAAAACACTGCCCCTTTCTTTACCTATGAGGTGGAAAGAATAGATGGCAGCAAGGCCCGCATCCCGGATAATGAGGCGATACAGCTGGCCAACCAGAAAATCGAAACTATCAGATTGGGGTTTCAAAACTGGCTGAAAGAGCTCCCACTGGAAGATAAAAAGCATCTTGAAAAGTTATACAATGACACTTTCAATTGTTTTGTGCTGCGCGAGTATGACGGAAGCCACCTGAGATTTCCGGGTCTTGACAAAAAAGCACTTGGCATTGATGATCTGTATAGTTCGCAGAAAAATGCGGCCTGGCGAATCATTCAGAACCGTGGTGCTTTGATCGACCATGAGGTAGGCCTGGGTAAAACGCTGACGATGATCATAGCGGCCCGCGAAATGAAACGGCTCGGCATTGCTAGTAAACCCATGATTCTGGCGCTGAAAGCAAACGTAAACCAGATTACGGAAACGTTCCGGAAAGCCTACCCTTCCGCCCGGGTGCTTTCGCCGGGCGAAAATGATTTTAGCCCTGACAAACGCCAGAGGTTATTTCATGAGATCAAAAACAACGACTGGGACTGCGTGGTATTGACCCATGACCAGTTTGGCAAGATCCCACAATCGCCTGAATTGCAGCGCGAGATTTTCCAAACTGAGCTTGATCATGTTGAGAAAGATTTAAAAACCGTGGCGAACCTGGGTGGGGACATCTCCAAAAGTATGCTCAAAGGCCTTGAAATCAGAAAGAAAAATCTGGGCGTGCGGCTGCTGGAACTTGAAAGAAATATTGAAGAGAAAAAGGACACCGGTATTGATTTTAAATCGATGGGTGTTGACCATCTTTTTGTCGACGAGTCTCATAAATTCAAGAACCTGACTTTTACCACGCGTCACAACCGGGTCGCAGGTCTTGGTAACATGGAAGGAAGCCAAAAAGCGCTTAATATGCTTTTTGCAGTACGCACCTTGCAGGAAAAATTCGATGCTGATCAGTGTGTCACGTTTTTATCGGGCACACCCATCTCAAACAGTCTGACTGAGATGTATCTGCTTTTCAAATACCTAAGACCCAAAGAAATGCAGCGTCAAAAGATTGAGAATTTTGACGGCTGGGCAGCAGTCTTCGCGCGTAAAACCGTTGATTTCGAGTTTTCGGTCACCAATGAGATCATCGCCAAAGAGCGCTTCCGGCATTTTATCAAAGTACCCGAGCTTGCTCTTTTCTATAATGAGATCACCAATTACAAAACGGCCAAGCATATTAGTCTGGACAAGCCTGACCTGGGTGAAAAGCTGGTAAACATCAAACCCACACCAGATCAGGAAGTTTTTATTAAAAACCTGATGCATTTCGCGGCAACGGGCGACGGCTCACGGATTGGACGTGGCAGACTTTCAGCTCAGGAAGATAAAGGAAGGATGCTGATCGCGACCAATTACGCAAAGAAAATGGCGGCAGATATGCGGCTGGTCGACGATGCCAGGTATGGAGACCACCCTGGTAACAAAGTCAATACTTGCGCAGAACAAGTGGCTCAAATCTACCATCAAAGCAGCGCGCACCGGGGTACCCAGATTATATTTTCTGATATCGGAACTCCCCCATCGGGAAAGATCAGGGACGGATTTAACATTTACGACGCACTGAAAGAAAAATTAACGAGAGACTTTAAGATTCCCGGACATGAAATTACCTACATCCATGACTGGACTGACAAAAGCAAACCAGAACTATTTAAGCGCATGAACAGTGGGGATATCAGGATCCTGATCGGCAGTACCGAGAAGGCAGGTACAGGTTTGAATGTTCAAAAGCGGATCGTTGCTATGCATCACATGGATATACCCTGGCGGCCGTCAGATCTGGAACAACGCAATGGGCGCGGCGCCCGCCAAGGCAACATGATCGCAAAAGAGTACTATGGAAACAAGGTTCACAATTTCGTCTACGCAGTTGAGCAGAGCCTTGACAATTACAAGTTCAACCTTTTAAAAAACAAGCAGACTTTTATTTCCCAGATGAAAAACTCATCCCTGCATGTACGCACGATTGACGAGGGTGCAGGCGATGAAAAAAGCGGGATGAATTTTTCTGAGTACATCGCGCTGCTTTCAGGAGACACATCTCTTCTGGAAAAATCAAAACTTGAAAAGAAAGTTGCCGTGCTAGAAAGTCTGAAATCAGCCCATTACAAAGAGTCGACCCGAAGCGGGTTTCAGCTGGAAAGGTTAGTTAAAGAGAAGATTGAAACCATAGATACACTCAAAATATTGAAAGCGGACGAAGCAGTCTATAAGGGGAATCTGAAATTCGAAAAAGATGGCACCAAGGCTAACCCGGTTGAATTAATTGGACTGAAAGAAAAGACACCTGAGGCAAACTGCAATCATATTCTATCACTGTATCAAAACTGGAAGCCACGGGCTGCAAACCAGGATAACGAGCGAATTGGTAAGCTCTACGGATTTGACCTGTTTATCCGGACAAACCAGCAGTATTGGGAAGATGAGAGAGGTAAACTTCGCTTTGAGAGTTATAATAGTCTGTATGCTCAGCGTGATGGCAGCGAGATAAAATATACTTTTAACAAAGGCCACCCCAATTCCGAAAATCCAAAACTAACAGCGCGGTACTTTCTTAATGCTATCGACCGAGTAACCAGTGCCCGTGAACAGACAGAAAAACAACTGGCTGATATGGACAAGAGTATTCCGGGCCTTGAAAAGCTCTCCAAAAAACCTTTTGAAAAAGAGCAGGAGCTTGCAGATCTTAAAAACCAGCTTTCAAACCTGGAACGGGAGATCGCTATCAAGATCCAGCTAAAAAAGCTTGAGGGCACAATTCCTCAGGAAAATAATGATAAAGAAATCAAAGAGACGCATGTTGTGCCGCTAAATCAGCAGCACGAAATCGATTCACCCCGGCGAAAGGGACTTAAAATGTAACAGCCATGGCAAACAGCACCTATCAGATCAATAAAGGAATTAACAGAAGTATTGTTTTCAAGGGTCTCCGTGCGCAGTACATATGGTACATGGGAGCCGGCATGTTCGCACTTTTGATCCTCTATGCAGTCATGTACATGGTCAAAGTCAATACGTACATCTGTCTGGGCATTACACTCTGTCTGGGTGCTGCGATGATCGTGGGCATTTACCATTTAAGCGCCACCTATGGAGAGCATGGACTGACCAAAGCCCTGGCTAAACGAAGCGTTCCCACAGTCTTAAAATCCAAGTCACGTAAGGTATTCAGGTCTGGCAAGAAGACAGATAGTCATTGAACGACCGGCGTATGCAGGTGAATAAATTTCATATTTTTCAAGATAAATCAAGTGTAGAGATGGAAAAGTTGCTGGATGATTTATTACCTGTCCTTGATATTGAGCATGGCTGTATTCTTTCCAAACAAGGAGATATTACGATGGTTTTCCAGGCTGAGCTGCCCGAGATATTTACGCTATCTGATTCGCAGTACGGCGCCTTTCACCAGACCTGGGTTAAAGCTTTGAAAATGCTGCCAATAGGGAGTGTGTTTCAAAAACAGGATTGGTTTATCGATAGCAGATATTCCCCTGATTTAACTAGGTCAGATGCAAGCTTTCTGAGCCGCAGCAGCGAAGATTTTTTTACAGGGCGGCCTTTTCTGGACCACAACTGCTACATCATGCTGACCAAAAAGCCACTTGATCGTAAGCTATCCAGTTCGCTATTTTCTAATCTGATCCGCCCAAGCCTGGTGCCAGCAGAAACGCTAAGCACCCAGTCGCTGCACGACTTTCTTGACTCGGCCGGCCAGTTCAGAAGGATCTTGGAAGATTCTGGGTTTGTTAAGCTGCGCCAGCTTAAAGAAGACGAACTTTTTAGTCAGGCGCGGAATTCCGGGCTTATCGAAAAGTACTGCTATTTGACAGCCGGGGATAAGGGAAGGCAAATCCGAGACCTGCACTTTGATAAAGGCATACAGATCGGAGACCGCTTTTGCCAGCTTTACAGTTTGGCAGATGCGGCAGACCTGCCAGGACTTTGCAGCCCATCGGTCACCTACGAGCGGTACTCTACTGATAAAACCAAATTCAGCACCGGTTTCGCATCACCACTGGGGCAGCTACTGAACTGCAACCACATTTTTAATCAGTTTATTTTTATAGAGGATGCTGACAAGACCCTCAAACGGCTCGAAAGTAAAAGACTGAGATTACAATCGCTTTCTGTTTACGCAAGAGAGAATTCACTCGCCCTGGATGCGACCAACGAGTTTCTAAACGAGGCAATCAGCCAGCAGCGCATTCCGGTCAAAGCGCATTTTAATGTGCTGGCCTGGACAGATTCTCAAAGTGGGCTAAAAGAACTTAAGAGCACGGTATCCTCAGCGTTGGCGCAGATGGATATTGCAGCCAAAGTTGAAACCACGGGTGCGGCTCAGATTTTCTGGGCGGGCATACCGGGTAACGCCGCCGATTTTCCGATCAACGAGACATTTGACACGTTCGCTGAACAGGCGGCCTGTTTTCTGAATCTGGAAAGTGGGTACAGGAGCTCGGACAGTCCGGTGGGCATGCGGCTCGGTGACAGGCTAACCGGAAAGCCGGTGCATGTGGATATATCCGATGAGCCGATCCGGATGGGCATTTGTACGAACCGAAATAAATTCATCTTAGGCCCGTCAGGCAGCGGAAAGAGCTTCTTTACCAATCACATGGTGCGGAGTTACTATGAGAGCGGGGCGCATATTGTGCTCGTCGATGTTGGGCACAGCTACAAAGGGCTCTGCGATATGGTGGGTGGATATTACTTCACTTATGATGAAAACAATCCCATCAAATTCAACCCTTTTTATTTGGGTCCGACCGGACTGCTGGATACCGAGAAAAAGGAAAGTATCAAGACGCTGCTTTTGGCACTGTGGAAAAAGGATGATGAGGTTTTCAGGCGCTCTGAGTATGTGGCGCTTTCGAATGCACTAACATTGTTTTACGCTAATGCCAACAAGAACAGGGCCGTGACCCCGAGTTTCAATTCGTTTTACGAGTTTGTCCGAGACGAGTTCACCATTATACTCAAACAGGACAAGGTGAAGGATCAGGATTTTGATATCAATAATTTTCTGTATGTACTCATGCCCTATTACAGAGGCGGAGAGTTTGATTATCTATTGAATGCCACTGAAAATCTGGATCTTCTGGGTGAGCGGTTTATCGTCTTTGAACTAGATAATATCAAGGAGCATCCAATTTTATTTCCCATCGTCACCATCATCATTATGGAAGTATTTATTTCCAAGATGAGAAAGCTGGAAGGCATCCGTAAGATTATACTAATAGAAGAAGCCTGGAAAGCGATCGCAAAGGAGGGTATGGCGGAATACATAAAATATTTATTTAAAACGGTCCGTAAATTCTTTGGAGAAGCCATTGTAGTAACCCAGGAGGTTGAAGATATTATCTCCTCTCCGATCGTCAAGCAGGCCATTATCAACAACTCGGATTGCAAAATCCTTTTGGACCAGTCCAAATACCAGAACAAATTTGACCAGATCCAAGAGCTGCTCGGACTGACCGAAAAGGAAAAAGCGCTCGTGCTTTCAGTCAACAAGGCCAATGACCCGCTAAGAAAATATAAGGAAGTTTTCATCAGTCTGGGCGGCACACTATCCAGGGTATACAGAACCGAGGTGAGCCCGAGCGAGTATCTGGCCTACACCACGGAGCAGACCGAAAAGATCAAAGTAGCCGAGTATGCCAAGAAATATGGCAGTATCGAGCAAGGTATCAAGGTGCTTGCTCAGGAGCTTAAAAAAGGCCAGAAAAATTAAAAATCATAAAAATCATGGCAAAACGGATCATTTTCATTTTTGTACTGCTGACAGCAACGCTGGCACCGGTGCAGCAGGCGCAGGCTGCAAATCCATGGGCGGCGATCATCAAAGCGGCCATTAAGAGGGTAGTCAGGGCAGTCGATCTTTTTATACAGCGTAGACAGAATGCGGTCATCAAACTTCAAAATGCCCAGAAGGCCTTGGAAAACACGATGGCCAAATTGCATCTGGATGAAATCACGGACTGGGTTAAAAAGCAGCGCGATCTATACAAAGAGTATTATGACGAGCTCAAAAAGGTGAAGGCTGTGATCAGCTACTATTTTCGCATCAAACAGATCGCTGAAAAAGAAGTACTGATTGTCGAGCAGTACCAGAAGGCCTGGGGCCTGTTTCAAAACGATAAACATTTCACCGCTGCTGAGCTTTTTTACATGCAAAAGGTGTATGACGGGATACTGGACGAGACAGCAAAAAATGTGGATCTGCTCAGCCTGGTCGTTAAATCCTTTACCACACAAATGAGTGATGTGAAAAGATTAGAAATCATCGATCAAGCGGCCAAACAGGTCGACAAGGTTTACGATGAGCTGAGCAGCTTTAACCATGAGAATCAGTTACTGAGTCTTTCCAGGGCAAAAAACGAATTTGATGCAAAGGTGATAAAAGAGCTCTATGGACTTTGAGATAAACAGATCTGCCATGAAAAAATCATTGATCTTGACGTTTTTGCTACTGACAAATGGTTTATGCCACAGCCAAAACTTCCGGGAGTGGTTCAGACAAAATGCGACCCAGAAAAAATACCTGATCGAGCAGATTGCACATTTGAAACTGTATTTAGAGCTGACAGAAAAAGGCTACAAAATTGCGAAAGAAGGCTTGACTACCATCAGCGATATCAAAAACGGGGAATTCAAACTGCATAAGAACCGTTTTGATTCACTTCTAATTGTAAATCCCAATATCGGTTCGTACAGCAGGCTAAAACAGATTACAGATCTTCACGGCGTGGTGAACCAGACCTGTGAAAATCTCCCAGGCGAGCTTTCAGCTACCGGCGCGTTTGATGCTGTCCAGCTTGCATATATCAAAAAAGTGCTTGCAATGCTCTATGAAGATTGTCAGGCCGTTTTGGGCGGGCTTTTTACCGTAATCCGTAGTGGCAACGCAGCGATGACTGATGATGAAAGGATCCGGCGCATTGAGCTGTATTACCAGCAGATGCTGGATAATTACACGTTTGCCAAAAGTTTTGCCCAGCAGGCCAAGTTGCTGGCAAATCAAATCACAAACGAGAAATCAGAAATAGAAAACAGCCGCGCCTTGCACGGCATAAACTGAAACGATATGAAAAAGATACTTCTGTTCATGTTATTTTTCACGCTGGGATTGGCACCGACCCTTCCGGCCCGGGCCCAGACAGCCGAGGTCACTCAGTTGATTTTGAACATTGAAAAACTTGATCAGCTCAGAAAGATCCTGGAAGAACTTAAGAAGGGATATGAGATCCTCTTTAAGGGCTACACGACCATCCGTGACCTATCAAAAGGAAACTTCAAACTGCACGAAGCATTTCTGGACGGACTACTGCAGGTCAGCCCGGCGGTCAAGAACTACGCCCGTGTGAAAGACATCATCGAGGCCCAACTTTCACTGATCAAAGAGTACCGTCAGGCCTATCAGCGGTTTTCATCGAGCGGCTCCTTCTCGGCAGATGAGCTTACGTATATGCAGGATGTTTACAGTAAACTTATTGCCAAAAGTCTGGGTGATCTCGATGCTTTGACCACTGTGCTGACCGCAAAAAAACTCAGGGCATCTGATGATGAAAGACTCAAAGCGATCGATGGCATCTATGAGGATATGAGCGATAAGCTCTCATTTCTAAGACACTTCAACAGCAATGCGTCCGTTCTGGCCGCCCAGCGTGAGAATGAGAAGAATGACGCGCAAACCATGCAGAAAATCTTTGGTATAGAACCTTAAACCAGTACTAAAATGAATAAGTTATTGAAGGTCACGTTTTACGTGTTCATTGCACTTTTATTGCCCAACTGGGTCAATGCCCAAGGATTTGAACAGCAGATCCGCGGGCTGAACGGGGTGCTCGACGAGCTTTACTCTGAAATGCTGCCACTGTGCAGTGAGCTGATCAATGTGGGCCGGGGTATTGCAGGTTTTGCCGCGATCTGGTATATCGCCCACAGGGTGTGGCGGCATTTAGCCAACGCAGAGCCCATTGACTTCTACCCGCTTTTCCGGCCTTTTGTGCTTGGGTTTGCAATCCTGATCTTTCCATCGGTGATTGCGATGATCAACGCCGTGCTTTCACCAACTGTCCGTGGGACTGCCGGGCTGGTCAAAGATTCAGACAAAGCGATCGCCTTACTTTTGAAAAAGAAAGAAGATGCCATCAAGAGCTCTGATTTCTGGCAGATGTATGTAGGTGATGACGGAAAAGGCAGCCGTGAGCGGTGGCTCAAATACACTTACGGGGACGGTTATGATGAGGGCTTTACCGACGGAATTGCTAACGATATTAAGTTTTACATGTCTAAGCAGAGCTACAATTTCCGCAATTCTATCAAAGCAGCTTTGAGTGAAATCCTTCGTGTGGTCTTTGAATCGGCATCGCTCTGTATCAATACGATCCGCACGTTCTATTTAATTGTGATGGCCATTATTGGCCCAATTGCCTTTGGCATTGCCGTATTTGATGGTTTTCAGCATACACTGACTGCCTGGATTGCGCGCTACATCAACATTTTTCTATGGCTGCCGGTTGCCAATATTTTCGGCGCGATCATCGGAAAAATCCAGGAAAAGATGATCTCGCTCGACATCCGTCAGGTGCAACAGAATGGGGACACATTTTTCAGTGCGCATGATATGGCTTATTTGGTGTTTCTCATTATTGGCATTGTCGGCTACTTCTCAGTGCCCTCAGTCGCAGGCTATATCATCCAGGCAGGAGGCGGCAATGCATTGCTTCATAAGACGACCGCGCTGCTGGGCAACGCAGCTACAGGTGTAGGCAACTACGCTTTTCCCGCCGGGGGCGGTTTCGGAAGACTGCCAGCAGCAAAAAAATCCTGATTGTTCAACAGTTAACCTATATCCGCTATGTTTACCAAAGCCAAAAATATCGACACGGCATTCCGGCACATCAGGATTTTCACGCTGGTGGTTGTCTGTGGTAGTCTTACCTTCTGCTGTTTTGCAATTTACAAAAGCTATCAGCTCGTCCAAACCGCGCAAGGCACGGTGTACATTCTGGCAGAGGGTAAGGTCCTGGATGCCTATGCGTCGCAGCGGCGTGAAAATATACCCGTTGAAGCCCGCGACCATGTTGCCACGTTTCACAGACTCTTTTTCACCCTGGACCCAGATGACAAGACCATCGCTGCCAATGTCTCAAAAGCCCTGTACCTGGCTGACGCCTCGGCCAAACAGCAGTATGACAATCTGAAAGAATCCGGGTATTACACCGGTATTATTTCAGGCAACATCAGCCAGCAGGTACAGATTGACAGCGTTCAGGTGGACATCCAGGTCTACCCCTACCACTTCAGATGTATCGGTGAGCAGCGGATCATCCGCCCTACCAGCATCGTGACCCGCAAGCTGATCACGGAAGGATACCTGCGCACCGTGTCCAGAAGCGATAACAACCCGCACGGCTTTCTGATCGAAAAGTGGGAAACCACCGAAAACAAGGACATCAACATCCAGAACCGCTAGCAGGCGCGCCTGCTTTTTATTTTTTCATTTTTAAACGCTACCATCATGTTTTACAGGTTCAATGCCCACAGGGCCAAAAAACCGCAGATTCAAGACTCTTCAACTGACAAGCTGGCAAAGAAAATCGCCGGAAAGATCAACGCTGTACAGCAGGGCTGGGCCACTTTTATGGACAAGCACGCCAGAAGGATACCAGCCCAACGGCTTAAAGTTATTCTGCTCGTGCTTGCACTGGGATCTGGTCTGTACTGTACATATCTGATAAGCGGCGGCGGATTGTCTGAGGTCAGAACGCGTCTTGCGGACTTTAGATTTGAAAAGCTTTGGCCATTCGACCCATGGGCATACAAAGAAAAACTTAAACGAGCGGCCGCTTGGGACCACTATCTGGATAGTCTCGAACAGCAGGTAACCCTAGACAGCCTGAGCACTCCGCAGTAGTACCAGCCTCCTACAAACAAAGAAGTTATTAACCATTAATTTTTACTGACATGGAAAACAGAACATATTCTGCGCGCTTTTTACAACAACGCAAGTTTTACACGATAGTGCCGCTGCTCGCATTACCCTTTCTAACCTTTTTCTACTGGGCACTGGTAGCCAAGAATGCCAAAAAGGAACAGACTACCGCCGTCGAACCGACCGGACTAAACACCAGTCTTCCGGACGCCTTTTTAAAAGAAGGCAAACCCATGGACAAGCTGAGTTACTATCAAAAGGCAGCGGAAGATTCTGCAAAAAGAGCGGAGCAAATCAAGAAAGATCCGTACAGAAATGCTGAGCTTTCCTCTGAGAATGAAAAAGCCGCCATGACACTTCAAGGGCTGGATGGGCCGTATGGAAAAAACAAGCGGATAGTTTCGGGCTCCTATAAAGGGAAAAAGTATTCCGATCCCAACGAGGCCAAGGTCTATGGTAAGCTGAAAGAACTCGATGCGGTTCTGGCAAGCTCAGCAGCGCCGGAGTTTACCACTCAGCAGCCTGGCAGCAAACAAGTCAATTCTAATCGAACCGCTGCGGAGCCTACCCTTTCCCCACCGGGTGCCGAAAGCACTGCAAGTCCGGACATACAAAGACTAGAGACTTTGATGGCAGGGCTTGAAGGGCAGGCAGCCATCGACCCGCAGGATCCCGAAATGATGGAGCTCAATCAGCTACTTGATAAAGTGATGGATATTCAGCATCCCGAAAGGGTCGCTGAGCGGTTGCAAAAGCAATCACAGGAAAACAAACAGCAGGTGTTTGCTGTAAGTCAAAGCGTTGCTGATGATCCGGTCTCAATACTCGGTCATAAAACCTACGGCGATTCTTTAAATGATAGCGCCGTGCAGGCATTGCCCTTTCAGCAGAATGGTTTTTTTTCCCTGGACCAGGACGTGACGGCCAGCACCCAGAACGCTATTTCTGCGGTAGTTCATGAGGATCAGCAGCTGGTGACGGGAGCGACCGTCAAACTCAGGCTGACGGGTGATATCTATGTTGGAGGAGTACTGGTTCCAAAAGACAGTTTTGTATTTGGGCAGGCTACACTAAGCGGCGAGCGGCTGATGGTACAGATTGTGTCCATCCGCTATGAAAACTCGCTGCTGCCCGTCAAGTTATCAGTCTATGATCTGGACGGAATTGCAGGCATACATATTCCGGATGCGATCAGCCGGAAAGTGGCTAAACAATCTTTGAGCCAGGATATCCAAGGAGTAAGCATCGGCTCACTCGATCCTTCGCTTGGTGCACAGGCAGCCAGTGCGGGTATCCAGGCAGCGAAAACACTTATTGGCAAAAAGGCACGTCTTGTTCAGGTATCACTGAAAGCAGGCTACCAGGTTCTGCTGCAAGGTGATAATGCAGCCTCAATGTAAAGCTGTTTACAGCATCTATACTTTCACTCTTTCACTTCAATTTCAAAAAATCATGAAGAAAAACCGAATCGGCCGTATTCTGGCCCTGCTGATACTTGTGATCAGCGGAAAGGCATTTGCTCAAAATGTAGAGCTCTTTGTCATTGAGCCCTTCCCATTGGAAATCACTTACCACAAAACAGTCAACCTGATCTTTCCTTTTGCCATCAAAAGCGTCGACCGCGGAAGCCGGGACGTGTTAGCACAGAAGGCCAAAGGAATTGAAAACATCCTGCAGGTGAAAGCTGCAAACAAAGGGTTTGTGCAAACGAACCTGACCGTGGTCACCTCGGACGGCAAATTGTACTCTTTTGTGGTTAGTTACACAGACGAGCCCTTGCAGCTAAACATCGAACTGATCCCTGATAAAAACAAGCCATCCTCATCTGCTTTATTTGAAAAAAGTAATCAGGCTGTGGTGTTGCACAGTTCAGAGCTCGCCTTATCAGATAAAAACAAAGTGTATAGAATCAGGGATCATAGTGATAAGGCCCGGTTTGCACTGAGTGGGCTTTACATAAAGGAAGATGTGATCTTTTACCGCCTACAACTTGAAAACCGCTCCAATATCGCCTACGACATTGAAAACCTCCGCTTTTTTATCCGCGATAAAAAACGGGCCAGACGGACGGCCGTTCAGGAAAAGGAAGTTATCCCCGTATACGTCCACCAGGATACCAGCGCTGTGGGTGCAAACAGCTTTCATGTATTTGTTTTCGCACTCGACAAATTCACGATTCCGGATCAAAAACAGCTGACTATCCAACTGATGGAAAAAAATGGCGGCAGACATATGGAATTACAAGTACAAAACAAGGCCATTGTCAGGGCAAAACCACTGACTTAATCCGGCGAATATTTTACAAACCATATAAACACGTACGATCATGAATGAGAACAATTTTGATTATCTCAAAGACCAGGTAAAATTTACCGGCTTTGGACAAGAGCTCGAATCTCAGCTAAAAGCCAATCTGGCCAAGTCTCAAACTGAATTTCAGCTTAAACATACTGCTGCATATGGAAAAGATGAGCTCAGCGCCGTGCTTCAGTTCAAAAAATCCACTCAAACGGATATGTTCTTTTTTAACAACTATACCGCCTCACTTAAAAAGGAGAATGAGGAGAAGTCGGTTGATCAAAAATTTTACATCAATAAGGAGAAGGGCAACATCACTTTGAAGGAAGCCTACAACCTTTTGGATGGCCGGGCTGTCAATAAAGACCTGACAAATAGGGAAGGAAAGCTTTACAACGCGTGGGTACAACTGGATTTCAAAGAAACAGAAAACAACGGAAATTTTAAGATAAAGCAATTCAGTGAAAAATACGGATTTGAACTCGAAAAAGCGCTTTATAAACACCCTATCAAAGAGCTCGGCAACGAGACTGATAAATCTCGCCTGATCGAATCGCTTGAAAAAGGGAACAGGCAGGCGGTCACATTTATCCAGGATGGAGCAGAACAAAAACGCTTTATTGAAGCCAATCCCCAGTTTAAGTCTGTAGCCGTTTATGACGAACGTCAGCAGCGAATCCGCACGTCCCAAAGTGAAAAGCAAGGTCAGGGCGAAAGCCAGTCTCAGCAGCAAAGCGAAAAGCAGGGTGGAAAAAAACAGGATGAAAAAAACCAGGAAAACGACGAACCATCCCGGCCAGCAAAGCGGAAGGGTGTTTCAGTCTGAGACCGCTTTTTTTACAATTTAAATCATGCAGATCATGGAGCAGCCACTTGCAAGTAATGAGATTACTTCCAACAGGATAGCCAAGGAGCTAAATGAATGGAAAGCCCGCGAACAGCGTTTTGAAAAATTGTTTTCACCAGATATATTAAAAGATAAGGCGTTTCTAAAAGAGAAACTTGGCTTTTATGAGCATTTGCAGAACAAGTACAGCCGCACGAATGCCCCGGAGGAAAAAATGACGCTGATTATTCTGGCCCGCCAGAATGATTTGCTTCGAAAACAGGTTTATCCCAATCTGTGGATGCGGCTGCTTCAAAGAGTCCTGGCACCATTCAGAGAGAAGCAGGCGGAAAGACAGACAGCCATTTCTTCTGACCGTAATATATCAGATCTAAAAGAGGCAGTTGCTAAGGCAGGGTTTGAAGATGTCGGCTCTAAGTTAGCACAGCACATCAAGCAAGGACAAAGGGAATTCTCTCTCCCTTTGTCCTATTACATCAGTGAAAGCCAGAAAATGGATATCAATCTGTCTTTTGCCAAAGATGCCAGCGGTGCGTACCGTTTTGATAAGTACCAGGCGGCATTGACTGACACGAATAAACCGCAGGAATCTAAAAAACAAACATTCTCTTCCGATGATCAAATCAGTGCATCTCAGGCTCAAAACCTTCTTTCGGGCAGGGCTATAAAAATTGAAACTTTTGATATCAATCAAGGTTCAAAATCCAAATGGATACAGCTCGATTTTAACGATCAGGATCCATCTGGAAATCATAAACTAAAAGAGTTTCAAAAAGATTATGGTTTTGACCTGCAAAAGGCCGTGAGTCAACTCGGCGTAAAAGAAAACCTAACTGCGAAAGATCAGCAGATGCTACTTGATGCATTAAGTCGCGGCGAAAAACCGCAAGTGACAATTATGCGGGAAGGTAAAGAGGTTAAGCTTTCCATAGAAGCAAACCCGCAGTATAAAACGCTGAATGTTTACGATGAGCATCAAAAGAAAATCAGTATCGCGCAGGCACTATCGGGTCCTGAAAAACCGGCTTTGAAAATTACAGAGCAAACTAAGGTCGTAAATGAGCAGCAATCCAAGAGGAACGGTCAAAAAGTTAGGTAATGAAAAAGGATTCGATTTTAGCCGCTTTCTTTTCAGCAATTGAAAAGGATCAGCGCCTGGGCATTTCTCACATCGGACTGTATGTGACCCTGATTTGGCTGTGGGAAAAACAGGGATGCAATGGGCCAGTAATTGCGTTTGGCAGGGAGGTGATGGAGCTGTCACGGATCGGTAGCACAGCAACCTATCAAAAACTGATTCGCCAGCTTGTCCAGTACGGATATATCCAATACAAGCCGTCTCTTTACAAGGGCCGGGGGAGCAGGATTTTTCTTCGGTCAAGCCCTAACAAAGGTATCAATGCAGAAGAGTTGATTTAGTGCTGCCAGTGAAAGATCCTTCTTAATCAGGTAGCAGATATATGCCTATTGCAATTCCTGTATACCATGCCCTTTAAAAACCCCGAATCGTGCAAGTTGTAAAAAGTACAGAAATAATTAACATAACAAGAAAATGGTACGTAAAATCAATTTCATCATTCAAGCGAAAGGCGGTACTGGTAAAAGTTTGTACACTTATTTGAGGGCATTAGCAGAAAAAGACAAATCGTCCCTGTTTGTGGATGCCGATAACTTTGCAAAGACATCAAGCCATCAATTACATTTTCTCCCCGAAAGTCGCAGAACAACACTGGTGTTGCAATCTGGCGAGCAAACTGAATCGCCCAGTCTTAACACGTTTCTTGAAAACCTGTGCTTACTTCCGATAGCCGGAGAAATATTCATTGATTTCGGCTGCCGTGAAAGCGGATATCTTCTGGACTTGATGCTGACTGATCCAGACATCGCACCCGTCTGTGATGCACTTGGCCTGGATATCCACTTCCATGTTATCGCCGCCGGTGGTGGTGCATATTACTCCTGTGAGCAGTACTTCAAATGGGTTGTGAAAATCGTTGATCCGTGGATGGATCTTACCGTATGGCAAAACCTAGGTACATTCCGGCCTTTCCCACAACTGTCTTATCAGCTCGCCCAGACATGCGAAAAGCTTGATATCCCCCTCAGAAAGTTCGCGGACTTTGAACAAGAGAGTTACCTGGGAACCCGCATCCTGAATGGTATGATCAATGGACTTGATCTGGATAGCTTTGAGAGAGGCCCAAGGCTCAGGCTTAGACATGAACTTAATATTAACTTTAAGTGACAGTAATAAGGAGTAGTTTATTAAAACAGCGTACTATAAAGACAAACCTCAAAAAATTGAATTTGGAACAGATGCATGTGAAACTTTTGCACCCAAGCTTCGAAATATCAGAGTGGTCAGGTTTATAAATTACTGAATAGAATTAGCGCATAATTCCGAAAAGAGGCAGGATATGTAGCAAAAGGATATTATGTATATTCAAGCATATTTTGACAAAGGACCCCACTTCTCAGAAATATTCAACTTGGACGAAGCTATTACATAAAATGGAAGTCTTCGTGTAAAGCTTAATATATCCAATTACTCTATTTAAAACATAGACATTATCAATTACTTTTCATTAGTTTGCAATTAGTAACGAATTAATATCAAATCTAGGATTTCGAAATGCCAGTCCGAATCATTAGAAACCCAGTTTGAAACCAAAATCAAATATTTTTCTGTGTGTAGGCTGACCTTCCTCAACCCAACAATTTATCTTCTGATATTGCTTTCACTCCTATTTTTTGAAGCAAGTAATCTATTGGCGCAGTCGCCAGATACACTGCAACGGGAGTTAACGGTCGACTTTGAGGCAAGACCAAGGGCGGAATACCGCGATAATTTTACATGGACCAAGGTAGATTCGGTTATGCCCAAACTTTATGTCACGCAAAGAAACAGGCTAAGCGTTACTTATCGAAGCAATAAATTAAAGATACATGCATCTGCTCAGGAAATACATGTCTGGGGCGAGTCCAGGAATGTTTCACGAGTCGGTAGCGTTAATTTTTTTGAGGCATATGCCGAGCCTAGCATCACCAAGTATTTTTCTGTAAGGATCGGCAGGCAGGCCTTATCACTTGACAATGGCAGGATATTTTCCGCCGCTCCATGGAGTCAGCAAAGCCGTTCGCACGAGGGGATTAGAATACTGTATAAGAAAAAACTAGAAACCGATCTGACACTGGCTTTCACCCGGCCGTATGATAAGCATTTTGACGCGGCCTATTCTCCGGTTGCTTCACACAACTATAAATATCTTTTGGTTCATCATCTTAAATACAAATTTGGCAACCAAATTATCCTGACTACCATCAATGCCATGGATATCTTTCGGACAGCTTCCCAAGGCAAGCAGTACTACCAACGTATTACCAATGGCGGACGGATAGAATTCACCCAGGGGAGGATTTACGGAACTGTAAATGCATATTATCAGTATGGTCAAAATTCAGCATCAGAGCAAATACGTGCCTATTACATTCAACCTGAAATTAGCACCAATACCGGCAAAACATTACTGCGGATAGGTGCAGAAGTCCTGAGCGGCGAAAAAATAGCATCAAAACTGGTATCCAATTCTTTTGTTCCGCTCTATGGTGTTGCCTGGAAATTTATGGGTAACATGAACTTATTTAAAAGGTTTCCGGCCGATGTTAATGACAAAGGACTGATCAATCCCTACCTGTTTATTATCTACCAGGCAAGTAAGAAACTTTCCCTGCGAAGCGATTCCCACCTTTTCTACTCTCAATATCCACTATTAAGTGAAGGCAAACAAATCAATGGCAAATATCTTGGCTTTGAAAGTGATTTATCTTTGAACTATAAACCAGTAAAGGGCCTGGAAATAATTTACGGGTTTTCCTTCACCTTTGCCAACAAGCGCATGGAGCTGCTCAACAAGGTCAAAGATTCAGGAAAAATGCCGGTGTGGAGTTATCTGATGGTCTCCTATGCGCCGAGATTGTTGCATTATCAAAAAAAATACAAAATAGGCTCTTCAAACTTAATGAATTTTAATTCTGAGAGTCAAACTTTAAACAACATCTCTGACTTGTAATATCGGGCCCGGAGCCAAAAAGCCACATTCACCAAGGCAATCAATGCCGGTACCTCCACTAGCGGACCGATCACGCCGACAAAAGCCTGACCGGAGTTGATCCCGAATACTCCGATCGCAACAGCAATAGCAAGTTCAAAATTGTTACCCGCAGCTGTGAACGCAACGGATGCATTTTGTGAGTAATCTGCTCCCAGGAATTTAGCCAGAAAGAAGCTGACCAGAAACATGATAGCAAAGTAGATCACCAGCGGAACTGCAATCAAAAATACATCACCTGGAAGCTGAACAATTAATCCGCCTTTCAAACTGAACATGAGCATGATTGTAGCCAAAAGCGCAACAAGTGTGATAGGTGATATCATTGGGATGAATTTGGTTTCATACCACTCTTCTCCTTTCAACGCTGTCAGTCCGAACCGGCTGAGCATTCCGGCAGCAAAGGGTATTCCTAGGTAAATACCTACGCTTTTTGCAATTTCTAAAATAGTAATATTAACTGCCAGCCCTTTTAGCCCAACCAAAGGAGGCAATACAGTAATAAAAAAATAGGCATAAAAGCTATACAGTAATACCTGAAACACACTGTTAAGAGCCACAAGGCCAGCAGCATATTCACGGCTCCCTTCTGCCAGCTCGTTCCAGACCAAAACCATGGCAATACAGCGGGCAAGCCCGATTAGGATCAACCCGATCATATAATCAGGATGGTTTGGCAGAAACACAACAGCTAAAATGAACATCAGTACAGGGCCGATAATCCAGTTCAGTACCAGGGAAACCGTCATCACTTTGTTATTGCGGAATACTTCGCCCATTTTGTTGTATTTCACCTTGGCCAGTGGCGGGTACATCATCAGGACCAGGCCAATGGCAAGGGGTATATTTGTTGTACCACTTGAAAAAGTATTGATATAATCCGGCAATGAGGGAACAAAATTACCAAGGGCTACGCCAATAGCCATGGCCAAAAAAATCCATAACGTTAAGTAACGATCCAGGAAGCCTAGCTTCTTACGCCTAGCGACCGGAGCCCCGGAACGCTGGAGCGAATTAGTATCTGACATAATTATTTTTAAAGATTCTCATTGACAAAATTTTCTGAGTATGTTTTGACCATTTCGCGTACCATACGAAACTGCTCTGTTATCTGCTCCTCACTGCCGGTAGCTTTGCCGGGATCAGGAAAGTTGTGATGGAATTTCTTTGCGTTTGTCGGAAAATAGGGACACCGCTCTTTTGCATTATCACAGACCGTGATCACAAAATCAAAGTCAATGTCTTTGTATTCATCGATGTTGTTAGATGTGTGGCCAGAGATATCAATACCGTCTTCGGCCATGATGGCAATAGCTTTGGGGTTCACGCCATGGGTCTCAACCCCTGCACTATATACGCTGGCTTTCACACCTGCAAATTTTCTGAGGTAACCTTCGGCTATCTGGCTCCGGCAGCTGTTACCGGTGCAAAGCACTAATATTTTTTTCATTGGTAGCTTAATCTATTCCTGTTACTTTACTTCTTCTTTCCAAAAGGTTGACACTGCGCCAAACCCCTTTCATTTTTCCAATATTTTCACGGTATCCGATCACCCGGAAACCATTCTTCTCGTGCAAATTGATACTTGGTGCATTTTCGGGAAATATGCCTGCCTGAAGTGTCCAGTAGCCTCCTTTTTCACTTTCGAGAATAAGGTGCTTCAAAAGTGTATCGCCTATTTTTTGTCCGCGGAAACGACTGCCAATGTAAACACTCACTTCGGCTACTCCGGCATAGACACATCTCCCGGACACAGGTGTTAATGCTGCCCAGCCAGTAATTTCACCGCTGTCTGAAACAGCCACAAAACGGTGCTGGGTTATGTGAGACTGATCCCAGGACTGCCACTCGGGTGGGCTGGTTTCAAGGGTTGCATCGCCCGTAGCAATACCCTGTACATAAATTTCAAGGACAGCTGGCCAGTCGCCAGGTTCTAAATTTCTAATCGTGATCATATTGATGGATTTAAATCATTAACAGCATCCGCCGCCTGGTGTACAGCTTTGATTTTCAGCTCCAGCAACTTCAAGTACCTGCACCTGTTTCACGTTAGCCACCGCCTTATTTGCAGGTGTGCAGCACTCTTCCCCATATGGTGTTGTACCGCAACTTTGCCCTCTGGTGATCGCTTTACATTGAGTAAAGTCGGCAGCAAGGTTTACCGTAAAGCAATCGCCTTCTGAAACAAACTCGGAAGGATACATCTGCCGGGTATCAAATTTTGAATTACCAAATTCTATTTTTACTACGCCCAGCGGATTAAGTGGAAGCGATTTTTCTACCAGATTGATAATGGAAAGTGCTTTGCTCACTTTCATGGCGCGATTTGTTTCCGCTACCGAAGGCTCCCAAAGCTGTACAATAATTTCCGTCCAGCTGTTCATGACCCCACCGCAGTCCACAGAAACAATTGGAGCCTGCTTGATTTCAGTAATATGGTAGGATGTATCTACAAATTGGCCTTCACCGTATTGGAACTGAAGGACTTTATCCGGGTTTTCCAAAAGCGTATTTTTGAAAGCCTGCCAGTTCATTGGATTTAAATTATTCATTGCTATGTTACGATTGATTAAAAATAAAAAGTATATCTCTTCTTTAATTGCAGCATTTTGGTGCAATTTCGGTTTCAAACAGTTCACCAAAAATCACCTTCGCTTCCTCCCAAACCGTTTCATTGATACAGTAGCAAACACGTGGCGGGTTTATCTCGCCATGAAGGATACCAATATTTTTAAGCTCCTTCAAATGCTGTGATACCGTTGCCTGAGCCAGCGGCAGCACTTCTACCAGATCACCGCAGACGCAGGATTTTTCTTTCAGAAGATGCTGAATGATGGCAATACGCGCAGGATGCGCAAGCGCCTTAGCTAAATCAGCGATACGATTCTGTTTTCCCGTAAAAACTTGTGTCTTTGTTACTCCCATGTTTCAAAGGTAAATCAAATTTTATTTATTGCAATAATACGATAGATATTTTTTCGCATTCTTATAAACAGTTAATGCGTCTTATCATTTAAATCAACTCTTTCACTGGAAAGAGAGTTAAAATGGAAGAAGTTTTTTTGATAAATATGTAAACCATACTTTTAATCAGAAAGTACTTATTTCATCTTAATTACCAAAGATTGTGTTTCCTTGATCTCATCCGTTCCCCTGAATATTAAAGTATCCCCTTCTGAAAGATTACCAAAAATTTCGGTTCGATCGTTGACGCTTATCCCATTACGTACATCTATCCATTCTGCTTTCCCGTCTTTTAGCCTGATCACAAAACGTCTTTCCAGATTGGTGACAACCGCTGAGGCGGGAACAAAAAAGGTGGGGACGGGCCTGGTAAACTTGATGCTGGCATTGGCAAACATGCCTGATTTAAGCTGATTACCTTTGTTGGGATATATGAACTCCCATGTTTCGGTCCTGTTGGCTAAATTAAGCGCGCCCGATTTCCGGGATAATTTTGCCTCAAATAACCTTCCGGGATAAGCGTCAACCGCAAAACTGACCAATGCGTTTTCAGGGTTGGAGGCAGTATAAGCCTCCGGTATGGGCAGCCTTAAACGAAGTGAGCTGTTATTTTCAATGACCAGTATCGGTTTTGCATTACCTGTTCCGACAAGCGTGCCCGGATCCACATTACGCTGGGTAATAATACCCGAATAAGGTGCCCGGATCATCAGGTAATCGTTTAGCTGCCCTACGGCGTTCAGTCTGGATTTAACAGATTCATATGTTGCACTATCACCAAGCATCTGTGTTTTAAATCTTTCCATTTCACCCAAAGCCACCGTTCCTTCCACACGCGCCGCGTGAACAATCCTTTTATATGTATCCTGGCTTCCCAGGTATTTCGACCTGGCAGATTGCAGGTCTGAATTAACCTGTGCATAATTGGTAATCATTTCCGGGGCATCGAGTGTCACCAGAACCTGCCCCTTTTGGACACGGTCGCCAATGTCCACTCTGATACTTCTGACATATCCGGCTATTTTTGCCGTCACCTCGGCCCTTTCCAGTGGGATGAGCTCTCCTGGGAAAGAAGTTTGTTTATCAAAGCTTTCTTTTTTCAGGATAAAAACAGCCGTAGAATCTTGTTTAGGTTTTGTCTCCTGCTGTTTGCCGGCCTCTTTTTTGCAGGCTGAAAACAGCAACACTGCAAGACTGAAAATCATTATTACCGGGATCGTTCTCATATTAAAGCAGCGTTTGCTGTTGTGATTTTCTTTCATTTCTCTTTTCATAATAACTGTTTTCGCTTTTATGATTTGTAATCCTCTTCCGGATCCAGTGATGGATTTCTGTAAGGTGTGCTGCCATTAATTAGCGCATATATCATGGGCAGGAACAACAATGTACTAATAGTCGAAAAAACCAATCCGCCGATCACGGCGATACCAAGTGGTGCACTTTGCTCGCCTCCCTCGCCAAGTCCGAGCGACATGGGCACCATCCCCGCAATCATGGCCAGGCTTGTCATGAGTATTGGCCGTAGGCGGTTACCGGCCGCTAAAACCGGAAAGTTTGACTCAAAATCATTCTTCCGGTTAAACTCCGCATTGGTGATGTACAAAATCGCATTGGCTACTGCGACACCCACGGCCATAATCGTACCCATATAGGACTGTATGTTCAATGTTTGCCCGGTTATTAGCAGTAATATGGCACTGCCCGCTACAACCGCTGGCACAATGGAGAGAATGGTAAGCGATATTTTGAAAGATTGAAAATTAACAGTCAGCATCAGGAAAATAACCACAATGGCGATTAAAAGTCCGGATTGCAGCTCACTCATAGTCTGGCTCAAAAGCTCCGCCTGCCCTCTTACCATAATCTTCACACCAGCCGGTAATTCCCCCAGTGAAGCGATCGCACGATTCACCTCTTTAACGGATGATCCCAGATCCTGATTGAAAATATTGGCTGTGATCGTAATAAACCGCTGCTGGTTCATGCGGTCGTATTCTCCCGGAGAAGTGGTTTTTTGGACTGTAGCCACATCACGCAAATACACCGGTGCTTCTGCGTTGCCCGAAACCGGAACCATTTCCAATTTATCCCGGCTGTTCATCGTATACTGTGGATATTCGACCTGAACCTGATAAGCAGTTCCGGAGCTTTTGTCCAGCCAGTAATTGGGTTGTGTAAAACGGCTCGATGAAGTTGCGGCAACGGTTGACTTGCTGATCTGGTCAACGGTCAATCCAAGCTGTCCGGCCTTCACTCTGTCGATATTGATTTTTACACCCGGATAATTCAGAGGAGTGGCTATCTGTACATCCCTGAAAAAATTGACGTTTTTCAATTTCGCTTCCAAATCAGTGGCTACCTTACTGGACTGGGCCAGGTTTTTACCCAGAACGGCGACTTCAATGGGATTATTAGAGCCCAGATTAATGACCTGCTCGGCCAGGTTGCCCGGTTCAAAGGAGAGGGATGCGCCTTTAATATTTTCTGAAACGGCCTTCCTTAATTCTTCCTTAAAGAATTCAATTCCAACTCCAGATCCTTCTTTCAGGTTAATTTTGATGACTGCTTCATGTGGACCGCTCGTCCATAAATGGATCAGGTTCACCGGGTAACTCGATGGCTGTGTTCCCACAAACGCAGAGCTGATTTCTACCTGGTTATCTGTAATTTTATTAGCCAGAGAAAGCAGTTTTTGAGTGGCCTCTTCGGTTCTTTCCAGGCGTGTCCCGGTAGGCAGTCTCAACCGCACCTGGGCTTGTCCCATATCGGATTTGGGGAAAACTTCTGTCCCAATAGTAAAAAAACAAAATACCACCAACAAGATGGATACGACGACAAATGCAGGTGCCACAAAAGCTTTAAAGGCAATCCAGCCTCCGATCTTTGACGCGTAAGATCTTTTGAATCTTTCAAACCGGTTGGGTTGGTCGTCTTTTGGACTTTCACGTTCTTTCATCATCCAGTTGGCAAAAACCGGGACCAACGTCTGTGATAAGAGAAAGGAAGCGATCATGGCAAGCCCAACGGCCAGCGACAAAGGTAGAAACATGGATCCGGGCACTCCCGTCATAAAAAACGCCGGAACAAAAACAGCCAGGATACATAGCAGGATCAGTAGCTTAGGTAATGCAATTTCACGGCATGCATCTAGTATTGCCCGTTTTTTGGGCTTTCCCAACTCCTGGTGATGGTGAATATTTTCAATGGTTACCGTTGTTTCATCGACAAGAATACCAATGGCAAGCGCTAGTCCGCCCAGCGTCATCGTATTGATAGTTTGACCAAACAGGTTCAGACAAATTAAAGCTGATAACAGCGAAAGCGGGATTGTAATGACTACAATAAAAGCGCCTCTGGCATCCCCCAAAAACAACAGTACCATAAGTCCTGTCAGTAATGCGCCCAGAATACCTTCCATGATAAGTGTTTTGATGGAATTGATTACATATCCAGACTGATCAAACTCATAACTTACCTGGATGTCTTCCGGTACTGCGGCGCGCATATCGGGCAGGGCTGCTTTTACCCTTTGCACCACATCCCAGGTGGATGCATCAGCTCGTTTGGTCACCGGGATATAGACCGAGCGTTTACCGTTGATTAATGCATATCCTGTTGTTACATCCGCGCCCAACTCTACGTTGGCAATATCGCGGATATAAACCGAGGGCCCGTTACCAATTTTCAGGGGCACGCTTTCCAGTTCCTTGATATTTTCAACCACTGCATTTTGGGAGGTAATCAGCGTTTCATTACCCACGCGTATATTTCCGGCCGGGGTGATACTATTTGCTTTTGCCAGTGCTTGTACAATCTCGTCGGGCGAGAAATTATAGTTCCTTATTTTATCGGGATTGATCTTGATAATAACCGTTTTCTGGTTCCCTCCAAACGGCGGCGGCGCGGAAACTCCTGGCAAAGTCGAAAACATGGGGCGAACTTTAAATAATGCGAGATCCTGGATTTCGCCCAGCGAACGGGTCTCTGACCGGAACACCAACTGTCCAACCGGCACACTCCCTGCATCAAAACGGGTAATAAAGGGAGGAACCGTGCCCGGTGGCATGAAAGCCCTGGAACGGTTTACATAACCAACCACCTCTCCCATCGCCTGGCTCATATCCGTCCCTTCGTTGAACTGGATTTTAATCAGCGATGCCCCTTGAACCGATTTGGATTCCACAAATTTCACCCCTGTCACATACAGGAAATGGTATTCATAGTAGGAGGTCACAAACCCTTCTACCTGCTCTGGGGACAGCCCTCCGTAGGGTTGGGCAACGTAAATAGTCGGAACACCCATTTTAGGAAAAATATCAATTTTCATCGACCGGATTGTCAGCCAGGAAAAAAACACGATTCCGATAAATGCAACGATAATAGCTATCGGGTTTTGAAGGGCCAGTTTTATTAATCGTATCATACTTTGCCTTATTTAACCTGATTGATAAATATGTTCAAATCACCCTGAACAGCCGCTTTAAAAAGAAGCGCCTTCCAAACGCCCATATATGCCAGTTTATAATCGGTCTCTGCTTTTACAAGCGCATACTGGGCCTGAAAAAGATCGGATAAATTTGCCAGGCCTGACTGGTATCGAGATTGGACTGCTTTATAGGAAAACTGTGCTGATTCTAAATAAAGAGGGCTTTCCTGCGTCACCGCTAAAGCACTGATCAAGGTCGTATCTGCTAATTCCCGCTGTTTTTTTAATTGCAGGGCAATGCCGTCCATTTTTTGCTGACCGGAACTTATCACAAAATCCTGCTGCTGCAACTGAGGCCTGGTGCGTGCAAACGCAAGAAGCGGTACACTGAGCTGAAATCCGACACCATAGTTGAGCCTTTGAAAACCCAGGCCATCTGTTGATTTTACAGTACCGTCATGAGATATTCCCGAACCCCTGGCATAGGTCGTCCCCCAAACGCCCAATATGGGCATGGTTACTTTGGAAAGCACATTTTTTCTGGCCTGGTTTATTTCGTTACTGGCTTCGTAAAGCTCGATGACAGGATGTTTAATTGAATCTGATGCCAAAACTGCTTGGGGCAATTGCTTAAAAAACAGCGTATCTGAAAAACTTCTGTTTACATCCGCCACCAGAAGCTCAGATATTGCAATACGTGCCTGTGCTTGTTTATTTTTATGGTTAAGCAGTTCTATTTTTGCCCTGGATACTTCGGCTTTAAGCAGCGGGGAATCTACACCAGGCCTTATGCCACTTTCGACGAGCGACTGGACATTCAACAGATTTGATTCTGTTCTTTTCAGGTTGTTGTCATAAACCTTTGCTAGCTCGTCCAGTGTCAACAGTTCCAGATAGGCATTGACCACTTTGATTTTGTGCTGGAATATTTCATTGACCGCATCCGCGCTAGCATACTGGAGTCCTGCCTTTGCAAAATCGACCTGCGATTTTCGCTGTCCGAAAGTAATTGGCTGCCAATTTAGTAAAAGGCTGGTGGCGCTGCCGAACACGCCTGCATACTGATTGTCTACTGACGGCGGCCCGCTAATGGGAAGGAGCTGCCCGGGATAAGACATCCCCGTGATATTATTGTAAGTAGCATAATTGAGCTGATACGCCGCATCCAGGGTGGGTACAAATGTTGACTTGCTCACATCCACCCCTTTTTGAGCAGTCTGAACATCAAGTCTCTTCGATTTTAAAAGCGGATAGCTGGTTTCGGCCATTTGTAATAGCTCCAACAAGGTAAATGGCTGCTGGCCAACAGCTTTAAAAGTCAGCAAGAATAGTAAAGCCTGCAGCAGTAAGATCTTTATTTTAAAATGCTTCATTTTTTCATTTCTAGTATCCGGTTCCATTAAATGAATTTAGTTTTATATCAACCCCGCGCCCAATGCCAAGGAAATCACGATCAGCATTACTGCCACCAATTTTTGAATAAATTTTAGCGTGACTTTTTTAAGTAACCTGCTGCCCAGATACGCTCCTGCGATGGCTGATAGCGTTGCGCTCACGACCAATGCGCTGTTTTCATGCAAGCCCGTCTTGGTGAACCTGGTGGCATAAACAGAAAGTCTGGTAAAATCTACAAAAGTCGATACCACCACAGCCGTGGCGACAAAGGCTTCTTTGGAAAGTCCGGCATTTATCAAAAAAGCACTTCTTAACGCGCCCTGGTTTCCGGACAAACCGCCAAAGAACCCGCTCAATGCGCCGCCAAGGGCCAATTTATTTTTGCTAAACTGTAACTGACTGAAATAAGGCAGCAGATCTATGATGGCAAACGTGATGAGCAAAATAGAAATGATGAATTTGACCGGATATACCTCAAACGTTCTATCTGCGATGCCGTAAGAGAAGAGAGGGTTTGCGTCAGTGATCCGGAGTAACAGATAAGCACCCGCAAAAGCGGCCAGTACAGCCGGGATGCCAAATTGAAGCAGTACCTGCCTGTCGGCTTTCTTACCAACCAGGATTAGTTTGAAAACATTATTAAAAAAATGAACAATACCAGTGAGGGCTATTGCCAGATCTACCGGAAAGAAAATCATGAATACAGGTGTGAGGATGGTGCCTAACCCAAATCCTGAAAAGAAGGTAAGGATAGACACCAGGAAAGCAGCAATGGAAAGAACAAGTATTTCCATTAACGAGCTGTTATACTGTTATCGACCGACCATTTGCCGCCTCCCTCAATGATCACGAATATGCTACCTAACAGCATGGCCCAGTCTGTCCGGCTGCCGTGCATCATTTCCCAGAATCCATCATTGGCGAGTACTTCTGCTTTAGTGGTCGCGATTGCTACCAGCATGATAATCAGCAAAGGAAATGAAGCAAGCCTTGTTACAAGGCCTATCAGCACCAAAAACCCACAAACAATTTCAAAACCTCCAACAAAAGGCCCTAAAAATTCGGGATTAGGCAAACCGATTTTTGCAAACCTCCCACTGCCCAGCGAATCAGCAAATAAAAACTTTTGGAAACCTTCTGATAGAAAAACTGCACCGACCATCAAGCGTATGATCAGGGTAGTTTTGGAATGATCGGTTTTTAGGATTGTATGAAACATAGAGATTTTTGTTGAGTCAGTTAACCGCAAAGGCATGCATCCCGCATTGCCTGGACGACTAAATACTGGTCAACAAATTTCGTACAATCAAAAAAGGAAATCGTGGTCTATTTGAAAATAGAATGGTATATTCTAAACATCAAGGCGGAATCCATTGGGCGTTTGGCCCGAATGGCGCTTGAAATATTTGATAAAGTGTGAGTCATCCTTAAAATCCAGGAGCGACGCGATTTCAGATACCGTCATATCCGTGTACAAAAGCAGGCGTTTGGCTTCATTGACTATAAACTCTGCCAACACCTCGGCAGCAGATTGGCCCGATGACTTTCGACAAACTGCATTCAGGTTCTGTGGGCTGGTATTCAGGTGAGAAGCGTAAAAAGCCACACTATTTTTGAGTAATTTATCCTGGGTAAGCAGCTGCTGAAACTCCTGAAAAAGGTTATCTTTTTTGCCTTTGGCCGATGATAAGGGTTTTGCTGTTTGAAGAATTTTGGCCAGCAACACTTTAAGAAGCCCTTCCATAACCGGGGTGTTATTGTTTTGCTCGGGTTCATACTCATCTGTCAGCATTTGGAACAATTGCCCAATGCTGTTGGGTTCCGACAGGTGGATACTCGGAAAAGCACTGATAGTCGCAAGGAGATCTTTTAACTGTTTATCCAGGCTATTGTCAACAAACTCTTTTTTCAGGATCAGTACATATCCTTCCGGCTCACTTTCCAGTTCCCAATGATGCACCTGCTCTTTGCGGACAGTATACACAATTGGGGCAGTCAATGGGTATTTTATCGAATCGATGGCATGGAAGCCTGATCCTTTCGATAGATAAATGATTTCAAAATAACTGTTATGCTTGTGGGGAGTGGTTTTACGGATATCCTTTTTAAAAGGAGCAATTTTGATGCTCTTCTGATGGATTTTATCCTTGATTTCCAGTGTAGATGACATCGCTTACTCTATAATTAATATTTCCCAAACTCCGCTAAAGTGTCTTCCCTAACGGCCAGAAATTATCTTATAAATTGCCTGGATCAGGAAATTTTTGATTTCTTCCCACATCAGCAGCGATCAAATCGCCTCTAATTACCGGAAAAGTTATGATAAAAAGTAAAATTTATACAAATAGTCATTTCCGATCTATTACAGGAAGCTGTGATTTCATACTATTGTGCAGATATGTATAATCAATTTTAAGACAAGTCATCAACCATGACAAAAATCAAAAACAAATTCAAATTCATCCGACCCAATCTCCTGTGCTGCATTGCTATACTAGTTATCACCTTTACATGCCGGATAACAGGATACGGTCAGCACCTTTCACCGGACAGAATCACCAAAGCTGACTCAATCACGGTTGAAAATCTGAAATCACTCATAGGTGCAGGATCTGATATCCAAATCGTTGATGTGCGATTAAAAAAGGACTTTGATAAAACACAGGTAATCCCTACTGCAAAATGGCAAGATCCGGGCCAGATTTACCAATGGGCTAAATCATTGGATAAAAACAAGCCGGTAATCATTTACTGTGTACATGGGCACAAGGTCAGTCAGCAGGTTGTTGATCAGCTTCGTCAGTCAGGATACGCATCCCAGAGATTAGAGGGAGGCATTGAAGCATGGAAAGAACAGAAAGGACCTGTCACCGTATTGAAAGAGTAATCTGCTAAAATTCATCCAAATTCCTTGATCATAATTATCAAACCAAATAAATCATGACCAACACATTTTTTTCCCGAAGAGCCTGGCTGAAAACGAGTACGTATTTTACAGCTGCCGGACTGGTGGGTACAACTGCAGCCAAAGCTAGCACAATTCCAGCCAAAACACCCGCCCTGACCAAGGAGGAGATTGCAGCTATAGAAACAGCCATGGGCAAAAAAGGAACTTACAATGAAGGACAGGCAGTCCATACCACACCGCTTCCAAGGAACGATCTGAGAGTAACGATCAAGGGCGAACCGGTGCCCATTCCCTTCGGTTTTGGCGGATGGGCTTCTATCAAAAAAACAGTAGATGGAAAATCAGCTGTACTGATGAGCGATACGGTGCTGTTAGAGGAAGAAGTAAATCCGCTTATTTCTGCAGCACATGCTAACGGACTTGAAATTGGGGCGATCCATAACCATTTTTTCTATGAACAGCCCCGCATTTTTTATATGCACCTCCATGGCATGGGAACACCGGAAGAATTAGCCAAAAAATTTGCGGCCACCATTAAAGACGCTAAGATCTCTCCGGCTAACCAGCCTGCGCCGTCTGCCCCGCCAACAACCACCGGAAAAGAATTATTTGACCTCCCGGTATTGGATGGCATTGTAAAATATACCGGAACGGTAAACGGGCCAACCTATAAATACACGGTTGGCAGGGATGACCTTACCGTAATGGCTATGGGTGCAGAAATGACTGCCGCCATAGGATTGAATTCTTGGGCAAGCTTTGCAGGCAATAAGGATAGCGCACATGTGGCTGGCGATATCGCAATGCTTGAAGATGAAGTAAACGCTGTCATTAAAGTGCTTCGTTCCAATAACCTGGAAGTGGTAGCACTTCATAATCATATGTTCGGAGAAAACCCAAGGATTATCTTTCTGCATTATTATGGTCGCGGACAGGCCTCAACACTTGCAAAGGGCTTCAGGGCTGCATTGGATGTACTGGGCAAATCAGGAAAGGGGTCGCACTCAACACACTGACAAGATGAAATGGATCACCCGCGAACGTCCCAAAATCGACAGGATCGCCTGCCCCTGGCTAATCAAGAACTTTGTGGATCCGGACGCCACATTTTACTATGCCCCTAAAGACAAGGTTTTTGAAATGGCTTTGGAGTTAGATGCAATTCCTTATGATATAGATGGTGCTGAGTATTCCCATTATGGCGATCAATGCAGTTTTGATTACATCGTTGCCAAACACAATCTCAACGATCCAGCCATTCAGCAGCTCGCCATTATCGTCCGGGCTGCAGACACCGAACGTTTTGAGCTGGCACCTCAGGCTGCCGGATTGTGGGCAATTTCAGCTGGTCTTTCTCATACCATAACGGATGATCATCAAATGCTCGAGGTCGGTCTTAAAGTATATGATGCGCTTTATGCATGGGCAAAATATCTTCAACAGGAAAAACACGTATGGAAACCGTAACCCAAACCCAAACAAGCAGATATAGTCTGGCAAACCTTACAAAATACTTTTTAAAACTGGGCACATTTGGCTTTGGCGGCCCGGTCGCACTGATCGGTTATATGCACTGCGACCTTGTAGAAGAGCGCAAATGGATCAGTGAAGACGAATACCGCGAGGGGCTGGCTTTGGCGCAGCTTCTGCCCGGGCCACTGGCGGCTCAGCTTGGAATTTATCTGGGATATGTGCACTATGGCGTCTGGGGCGCAACACTGACGGGATTGGCCTTTGTGCTACCATCTTTTGTCATGGTTGTCCTGCTGGGCATGGCCTATAAGCTTTACGGAGGATTATCATGGATGCAGGCCGTGTTCTATGGAGTAGGATCGGCTGTAATTGGTATCATCACGCTGAGTTGTTACAAACTAACCATTAAATCGGTCAGTAAACTTGAATGGGAAGCCGTTAAAAGCCGTTGGCTGCTCTGGCTTTTCTTTGTAATCATGGCCGTAGTGACAGCAGTCACTGAAAGAGAAGAAGTCTGGCTTTTCATAATTCTTGGCTTTATTTACATGGTGGTTAAAGCCCCTCCAAAATGGCTTCAAAGAAAAGATACGGCCCTGTCAGTATCTCTTTTAGCAGGCACTGGCTTTTGGCAGTACGAACCAGGAAAGCTTGTTCAAATAGGGTTGTTTTTTACAGAAGCAGGGGCATTTGTTTTTGGAAGCGGCCTGGCCATCATCCCTTTTTTACAGGCTGGCGTCGTCAATGAAATGGGTTGGCTAAACGAGCAGCAGTTTTTGGATTCGGTTGCTGTGGCCATGATCACGCCCGGACCGGTCGTGATCACCGTTGGTTTTATTGGCTTTCTGGTTTCGGGTTTTGCAGGCGCAGTGGTAGCTGCATTAGGGGTCTTTCTACCCTGCTTCGTTTTCACCGTACTGCCTGCACCCTATTTTAAGAAAATCTCAAAAAACAACAGTATCAAAGCATTTGTGGACGGGATAACATCCGCTGTGGTGGGTGCACTTGTCGGATCTGTATTTGTGATAGCCGGCCGTTCAATTGTCGATATCCCTTCGGCTATCATTGCAACACTGACCATACTGTCACTGATATATATCAAGAAATTACAGGAACCGTATATCATCCTGATTGCAGCCATTGTGGGGGTTTGTATTAAAGGTTTTTTTTAATCAAAGCCATCGTCAATTCTGGAACGCCATGCGAAAAACCTTACCGGGGGGTGCCTGCGCGCCACCTCTCCCTCATAGTAACCCAGACTATTATACCTGAAATAAATGTAACGATGCCCGCTACATGAACTGCCCATACCAAACCCAGCCAGGACGCCACCAAACCTGACATCACTGCACCCGCGGCGTATCCCATATCCCTCCAAAAACGGTATACCCCCAATGACGAGGCCCTCCATACCGGATGCGTAACATCGCTGACCGCTACCAGCAAAGCAGGATAAACCATGGCTGTCCCGATTCCCAAAAAGACGGATCCCAAAAGACCGGAAATCAGTGGTGGGAACCACTCAAAACCAATGACAACGTGACCTATTACCTGAACGAACATCCCCCATACAATCAACGGTTTCCTTCCAATCCGATCCGCAAGAGGCCCGGTAATGATCTGCCCTGCACCCCAGATGACAGGATAAATGGCCTTGATCCAGCCAACTCCCTCCAAAGTCAAGCCCGATGAAATAAAAAGCAAAGGAAACACCCCCCAGGACATTCCATCATTCAGATTATTAATAAACCCGGCCTGCGAGACAGAAAATAAATTTCTATTCTTCCAGCTCGTCTCTTTAAATACCCACATCAATCTGGGTTTGTGTACCGGTTCACCTCCTGCGGTAATTTCAATATGGGAAGCTTCCAGCAACGCATGTACCCGCGTGTCTTGGATCATTAAAATAGAAATAAAAAGACCTGCCAGCGTATAAGCGATCCCAATATAGAAAGGCTGGGGCCTCAATCCGTATTCTGCTGCCAGGTAGCCGGTAAGCAGGGCTGTAAATCCGACGGCACCATACCCGGCAGCCTCATTGAGCCCCATGGCCAGTCCCCGTTTATTAGGGCCAACCAAGTCGATTTTCATATTAACGGTCATCGACCAGGTGAGCCCCTGACTGATACCCAGCAGGATATTGGCAAAGATAATCCAGTTCCAGGATGGCCCCCAGCCAAGCAAAAAAGGTACCGGAAGGCTAATCAGCCAACCCCAAACGAGCACTTTCTTTCGGGTATATTGGTCCGCCAAAACGCCGGAGAGCAGGTTCGTAAACGCTTTTACTACCCCGAAGGCTATGATGAAAGAAAAAACCATCATCTGCGACCCTATTGAAAATTCCTCTGAACCGATCAGGGGTACAACCGTCCTTTCCAGACCTACCATACCACCAACCAAAGCATTAACCAGTACCAGCAAAGAGAACTGCTTCCAGTTTTCCTTCAGGCCAAGCTGAATGTTACCCATTGTTGTTTCTACCGAAATATCCATTATCGCCGTAAATGTTCTGTCCTTCCGAACAACTATTCTTTTATTTTCAAATAAACAGTTCTTTCAAAGTAACTCGCCAGCATTTGACCCGTATTTTGTTTCTCTGCCTTACCCCTTGAAAGCATTCCCTGCAGCATCAAACGGCTATCCCTTGCATCTGTCAACGGCCGGATCGTCATCGGAAGACTTGTCAAAGTTGCATCCTCAAAACCGTCAACCTTATCTCCTGCAATACGACAAGACAATGGCAGGTCTACTTCCCAGCCAGGGGCAAACTTTGATAAAGTATTCTTATTGATGGTAGTCGTATCAATATAAATCCATCCATTCTTTTCCGGCCTGGGTATCCCCTGCTGATTTTTGCTACCCAGAATGGTGTAGACTGTTTTTGCTTTGTACCGTTCGGTAACAATCAGAAAGGAACCGTCGGGTTGTTTCAAAGACTGCCTGGTGTCTTTATCAATAATATCAATGATCGTATTGTCATCATCCTTCCACGGGCCATTGTTTTGATGACAGGACACACAGTTTCTTGACTTGGTCAGAATACCAACACCGGGAGGGTAAGCTTCGGCCTGACTGATGCCCAAGGAAGCCAACTTAGGATGAAATTCAGTATGATAACCGGGATCAGGGGCCAAAATGGTGCCGACAACAGAAATCACAAAGAGACCTAATGTCAATAATAGTATTTTAATTTTCATGTGAATTGATTTTGAGAACTTGCTTGGTGGAAATTAAATAATAGCGCATCGATTTGCCCCTGCTTCTAAGTCTGCCGGTACAATTCCTTCGCGACTTCCTGATTTATTCAATTCTGCAATGATCAGATAATTGGGTGGCGTGGGTGGAATCCTGTTTATCGTCTCTTCTATAAAATCCCCCTTTGCCATCTTTAAGATGTCCAGTGAATGTTTCAATGTTGCTGCGCTACCTGAAATAAGCTTGTTATCAAAAGCAACGGTGGTGGATATATGTGCAGGTAGAATCCAAGTATCTTCACCAATAGCCAGGATACACTGGAGCGAATCATAAAGTTGACCGGATTTGATTCGTGCTTCCTCAAGATCTGCTTTCAGGTCGGGCCTTCCCACCCCATCCGTAAAAAGCGTATCGCCAGTAAAGGCCGCCTTATTTTCCAGCATGTAAGTCACACTTTCCTTTGTATGTCCGGGCGTATGCATCATGCTCACGGAGGTATTTCCAAATCGAAGAACATCCCCATTTTTAACCGGCTTAAAAGGGTAGTCAACCACTGCCACATCTATAAAAATATGGGCTGCATCGCTTGCCTTGGAAAGTTCAGCTGTCCGGCTGAGATAATCTGCATGGATATGGGTGTCCATCACATAGCGAATTTGCCAATGGTTAGTCTTTGCAATATCCATATACACCTGTGGATCAAGCGATGCGTCAATCACAATTGCTTCCCCAGCTGACCCGATCACATAAGATAAACAGCCTTTGGCAGCCCTCCTTACCTGAATAATCTGCACATCAGAGCCCTCAATAAATGTCTCGGCTCTGTTCCAGGCATAATTCCAGGCCTTCATCCCACCTTCGAGCGAAAGTGCCTTGTATCCTTTTTCCCTGAGGATATCGGCTGCAATATTACTTACTCTTCCCGCCGCACATACGGTCACGACTGTGCTGTTAGCTGGTATTTCCAAACCGTCCAGTACAGACCTGTCTCCGTTCTTGAGCTCTTCGTAAGCGTCTTTATGCAAGCTGCCTTCAATGTGCCATTCTTCCGCCTGTGACTTAGGGCGTACGTCTAAAATAAAAACGTGTTCTTTCAAATTGAGCAGCTGCTGTAATTCTTTTACGGATATCTTTTCGTTTTCCATTGATTTTAGGTTAGGCAGGTTCTTGACTTACTTCAACGGGAAAGCCTTTCATCTTCCAATCAGGGTAACCCTCATCCATCCTGCTTGCTTTGTATCCATTTCTCGTAAGCAATTCCACGGCTTCATCAGCGTATACACACAAAGGACCGCGGCAATAGGCAATAATATGTTTGCTTTTAGAGAGCTCCCCGATCCGTTTTTCCAATTCAGCAATAGGTATGCAGAGTGCACGATGGATATGTCCCCTGTTATATTCATGCTCTGGCCTGACATCCAGTAATACAATCTCTTCGGAATTTATTTTACTAAGCAGTTCTTCGGCAGAAACAGCCTCTATATCATGGTGCCCATTGCGGAAATCCCTGATCAGTTTTTCTGCTTCTGCATTGTGCTCCATACCCAGCTCACGAAGCGAGCGCCAGGCCGCAAAAACCTGCTGCCCTGCCAGATGGTAATGAATGAAATTCCCTTTTCTCGTGATTTCTACAAGCCGGGCGCTTTTTAGTACCTGCAAATGCTGGGAAGCATTGGCAATGGTCATCCCTGTATAATTGGCGATGGTTTCTACTGTGAACGGCCCCTGGGCCAGAAGGTCAATGATTTCCATCCGATGGGGATTCCCCATGGCCTTTGTCGTTTTGGCCAGTTCGGCATAAACCTTGTCTTTGAATATTCTTTTGGTTGTTTTCATTACCCCTGTTTTGCTCTGACAACGTAAAGGTAAAAACAAAAATTCAACTATTCAATAAAATTATTGAATAGTTGAATAGGTATTTGAGATGAATGATTTACTCGTTTGTTAAATGGACCTCAACGAAATCATCCAGCTCCTTGCCATGCAGATTAATAGCCACGATATAACCTTTGCCGTCGATAAGCACATTGAAAGGAAGTGCTGCGATATGATAGCGCTGCGCAACGGGAGATGTCCAGAATTTCAAGTCGCTTACTTGCGGCCAAGGCAGATTGTATTTGCGGATAGCCTTTTGCCATGCTTCTTTTTTGCTATCGAGCGATACGCCAAAGATTTCCAATTTTTTACCCGGTTCACCTAAATGGTTGTATTTGGCATATAGCTTTTTCAGCTCCGGCTGCTCCTCAACACAGGGAGCACACCAACTTGCCCAGAAATCAATCAATATCAGATTACCGCGTAAAGAGGAAAGAGATATGGTATCCCCCTTCGGCGTAGGCAGGTGAATCTCAGGTGCCACGCTTCCAATCTTGATTTCAATGCTCTGCGCGGCTACGCCATACCCTAGCACTAAGGTAAATAATATAGGAAATAAAAAATTTCGTTTTTTCATTGAAATCAGTTCTACTTGCTTACCGGATAACCTTTATCGATCCAATCTGTTTTAATATTTTTAGGAATATTCAGTAATCTGGTCTTCGTGAATCCTTGGTCTTTCAGCACATTGAAAGCAGGCCTTATATTAGGGCATTTTGCAAACGGGCAACATCCGCAGTATATGACCACCTCCTGGTTTTTATCCTGCTTAGCGAGTATTTTTTCCAGCTTCTTGATATTGGCTTTTTCACTGCCGGGCCCTGCATCCACCGAGCCTTTAATGACTGCCTGAGGGCCAATGTTGATAATCAATGGCTTAGATTTGCTGGCATCATTGATTTCGTCGGCCAATTCCCGGGTTGGTTTTAGTTGCGAATCCGTCCAGGGTTCGGTTTTTGATTGCGCCTGAGCGGTGATGGAAAATACGGTCAGGAAAATGACACTTAAAAATTGTGTTGATCTTTTCATATTTCATTGAATATTTAAAGCTCAAAACTAGGCAATTTATTAAACTATTCAATTTAATACTTGAATAGAAATTTTTTAGTTAGTTTGCACCTGACATTGGGATGGCCTACAACAACCTGTCCTCAATCAATCAACGAAGTCATATCAATACACCATTCATGACCGCAGAAAAAGTTACAATTTTAGCTGACAAGAATTTTGAAGCTCCGTCTGTTTTTCTTCCACAAAACCTGCTTCGCGAAGCCAGAAGACAAAAGGGAATTGCCTTTGGAGATATTCCCAGAATTTGCGTGCTGGATCCGGATGGAGATATTGTAGAGTATCTTAAGAACCATAATCTGACTACTTTACATCCACACTGGGCATGCTATCATACAGATCTTTACCAGGCATCCTGTCAAAACTTAAACTTCGGTATCATTGGTTGTGCTGTCGGGGCCTCTTTTGCTGTATTGTTGGCTGAACAGCTGTTTGCTTCCGGCTGTGAACTGCTCATCAGCATCACCTCTGCCGGAACAGTAAACCAGCCATCCGGCGATTGCAGGTTTATATTAATCGATAGTGCATTACGGGACGAAGGCACCAGTTATCACTACTTACCACCCACACAGCCAGCTATACTGGACCCACTATTAAAATCCATGCTAACCCAATCTTTCTCCAATCTTTCTATCTCAGTCCAGGCCGGCAAAAGCTGGACTACTGATGCCCCGTATAGAGAAACTCTGACTTCCATTCAGGCCGCAAAAGATCAGGGGGCTATTTCTGTTGAAATGGAGGCCGCTGCCCTATATGCTTTCGCCATTGCCCAGCAAAGAAGGGTTGTCTGTTATGCGCACCTGACCAATACCATGGCCCAGGATGGAGAGGATTTCGAAAAAGGATTAGAAAATGGCAGTATTGATTCGCTGCAACTCATACTGCACACTGCCGCAACGCTTTTGCGCGATTAAACCGGTATCGTGTAAACGCCCTATCAAACAGGAGAAGATTCTTCCCAGCCTTCTTAAAGCATAGCTGAGAAAGAATCCAGTAAGTTGGCCTTTACTAAATCACAGTGATCAAATGCCCGTCATTTTGCGATCTTAGCTGTCCAAAGGAAATCAGGTCATAGCCCGAACCAGCAAGCTCTTTTTCAAACTCTCTCGTATTGTCCTGTGATACAGCAACCAAAAGTCCGCCGCTGGTCTGGGGATCGGCCAGAATGTATTTCTGCTCGTCGGTTAAAGGATTTACTTTATGGCCATAACTATTCCAATTCCGCTGCGTACCGCCAGGAAAGCATTGCCGGGCAAGATAATAAGGCAGGGATTTGATGACAGGCACCTGATCAAACTGTATTTCCGCAGCCAGGCCACTTCCTTCACACATTTCAGACAAATGCCCCAGTAAACCAAAGCCAGTCACATCCGTCATGGCTTTCACAGCATCCATCTGTCCGAATATCTCTCCGAGCTTATTAAGTGTCACCATGCTCGTTAGAGCGATTGCAGCATCCTCTTCAAGCAGTAGTCCCCGTTTTTGCGCCGTTGATAAAATACCCACACCCAATGGTTTTGTCAGGTATAAACGGCAGCCCTCGGTAGCCGTCGAATTCTTTTTCAGTTGCTGGATATTAACCATACCGCTGACCGCCAGTCCAAAAACAGGCTCCGGACAATCAATACTATGCCCTCCCGCGAGCATTATTCCCGCTTCTGCACAAACAGCACGTGACCCTTCCAGTACTTTTTGGGCTACTTCTGGTGGTAATTTGTCAATTGGCCAACCCAGGATAGCAATGGCCAGAACAGGCTTACCACCCATTGCATACACATCACTAATCGCATTGGCTGAAGCGATCCTGCCAAAATCATAGGCATCATCTACAATCGGCATAAAAAAATCCGTTGTCGAAATCAGCGCTGTTCCGTTGCCCAGGTCGAGCACAGCAGCATCGTCGCGCTTATCATTACCGACCAGAAGGCGCGGATCTGCCTGCACGACAATAGGGCTATGCAGTATTTTATCCAGAATGGCCGGGCTGATCTTGCAACCACAGCCTGCACCGTGCGAGTATTGTGTAAGCTTAATAGTTTTTGTATCCATAATTTGCTAAGCCTGCTGATGTGCAGGGATAGTATTGATAAAATTTAAAATTTCATTGGCGTTTTCCAGCTTGGCATCATTTGTCAGGGCGATTGAGAACAGCCGACCTGCACTTCTTTTCGCTAATCCGTTATGGTAAGTTTTGTCATAATAAACCAGGACCAGCCGAATGAAATCCTCCATCCGATTCTCCCTGATGTCAACTACCGCCTGCATGGTTTGCACCGGACCGAGCCGTTTGTGGATACGCTCAGTACATTCAACCAGAAAATTCCGGTCCAGCGAACCATATTCCTTGACCAGTTCTTTAACCCTTTGCTCTAAATCTACTTCCAGGTTGATTAACGTGGCATCTGTCATGCTACTCCAGAAGGGTCTGGGAACAGATAGTTTCCCAATGTTCAGGTTTTCGTCCTCCACCCATATTTTACGCTTTCGGTCAAGATCTTTAAGGTCAAAGGCAAGGTTGTTTTCAAATTGTTCCTGGGTGGGTTGCACCATTTTATTCATGGTTCCATAGGAGGACCCCTGGTGCTGGGCAAGGTCTTCCAGATCGATCACCTGTTCACCCAGAGTCCTCAACTCATGCAGGATCTTCGTTTTCCCAGATCCAGTCATTCCGCCCAACACCCATAGCTGATATGTCGCCTCAAACTGCTGGTGTGCCCACCGTCTGTAACTTTTATAACCCCCTTCGACAAGAAAAACTTCGAAGCCATACAGGTCTAACGCCCAGGCCATTGCGCCACTACGCATACCCCCGCGCCAGCAATGCACGCCAATTTTCTTATCCGGCGCAATTTCCAATGCTTTTTTGATGAAACCAGACCACTTACTGCCCGTCAGGTCAAAACCCAGCAGTATCGCCTGCTCACGTCCGATCTGCTTGTAAGTAGTACCAACCTGTATCCTTTCTTCATTACTGAACAAAGGCAGATTCAGCGCACCAGGGATATGTCCGTGTGCAAACTCAGCGGGTGTGCGAACATCCGCCAAAGCAACGCAGTCATTTAACAAAAGAAAGTCACTAATGGTTATGTTTCGGATCATGAATTAAAATCAGAAGTGAGCATTGGACAAATCTCTGTCTGTGGCGGGCAGCAACTTTGACAATTCTGTAAGCCGGTTAAAACCAGTTTCTTTATTTCTTCCAGTTCTCTGATTTTCGCGTCGAGCAACGTAATTTTTCGAGAAACCTTGACAGAAACCGTTTCACATGACGCGGCATTAGCGACAATGAGCTCTAAAAATTCCAGTGTTTCGTTCAAGGTGAAGCCAAAGCCCTTGATGCGCTTGATAGTCAGAAGCCGATCCAGCGTCTGGTCGTTATACTCCTTACAATTGTTGAAACGCCTTTCCTTGCGCCCAACGGCAATTAAACCTTGCTTTTCATAAAATCGGATCGCATCCCTTGACAGGCCGGATTTATTCGCCAATTCCCGTATTAACATAATGTATGATGGCTTATTGATTATTTCCCTTGACAGTGTACTATACTCCACTGTTTTGCTTTGTAAAAGTATTACTTTAAACAATGGATTTTCATGACAACGAGCTTTCAAGTAAAAAAGCCACCTTACAAACCTTATGACTATTATTTTAAAATCCCTGCTCATCTTCATTCTTGCCGGACTTTGTGAAATCGGCGGCGGTTACCTGATATGGCTCTGGCTCAAAGAAGGAAAACCTTTGTGGTACGGTATAACAGGCGGAGTAATCCTTGCCCTATACGGGATTGTCGCAACGTGGCAACCTGCTGGTTTTGGACGTGTCTACGCTACATACGGAGGGATCTTTATCGTAATGGCCATGTTATGGGCATGGAAAGTGGATGGCTTCAAACCGGACCGGTACGATATCATTGGTGCGGTAATCGCTGTGATCGGCGTATGTATCATCTACTACGCACCTCGCCATTAATAATAGCAAAAGAGGTTCCCAAAATCCAGGAACCTCTTTTAACGTTTTAAGCTTTTTTCCATTTAATACCGCAACCAATCGCTTTTGCGGTCTGTGTTGCAACAGGTTTACCGTCTATTAACGCTTTCACGGCATTCTGTACATATTTCTCACTTGCCCGCTCGCCGTCCTGGGCGTTGTTATCAACTGCGCCAACGTATTTCACAATGAAGTCATTCCCTTCCTTTTGAACCACAAATACGGTAGGCGTATGTGAAGCGCCATAAGTTTTGGCCACCTCCTGTGATTCATCCGTTAGATAGGGAAAACTATATTTCTTTTCAGCTGCCCTCTTTTTCATGGCATCAAAATTATCCCCTGGTGACAGCTGGGCATCGTTGGAATTAATGGCTATAACCGGATATCCCTTCGAAGCAAACTGCTTGTCCAGATCCATCACCCGCTGTTCATATGCCTGGGCAACCGGGCAGGTATTACAGGTAAAAACAACAATGAAACCTTTGGTTAATGCATTTTCGCCCAATGTTACCTGTTTCCCGTCAGTGTTCTTCAATTTAAAAACCATTGCCTTGTCACCTGGCTGTAATCCTTTCATCGGTGCTACAAAACCCGATGCTGCAAATAACAGAGTGCTTACAACACCCATGATGATTGATCTTTTCATAGTAAACTAGTTTAAAATTATTGAATAAATGATCGAAGTTCCGTTTCCAGCTCTGCAAGTGTAAACGGCCTTTCATAACCCTTTCTTTCTTTTGTGCCATTGATAATCAGCGTAAAAGGTATTGCGCCGGACCATTCCGGGGCCACTTTGCCCATCCAGACATTAGGATCTGACTCGTTTAAGAGAAATACCTTAGCTGATTTGATACCGGTTTTGGCTATAAAAGGCTTTACTTTCTTTTCAAGCAACGAGTTGTAGTCAAGACTAATCAGGACAACCTTAATTTTCTCCTTCGCATGTTTAACCTGCAATTCTTCAAAGTACGGCAGTTCCTTCACGCAAGGCGCGCACCAGGTCGCCCAGAAATTGACGACTAAAGTGGTATCGCTTTTAGATGACAACATGCTTTCAAGTTCTGCGTATTTGATCACTGTGACATTCTGAGCATGACTGGCTGATGCAAATAGCCCCATCAGAAAGGTCAGTATTCGTTTGTTTAAGCCCATAAAAATAAGTTTGTATAAACAAGATGACCGTCTGCGCTGACAACAGCGCAGTTAGATGGATTGTTAATTAAAACTCAGATCAAAAGCTTGGGAGGGTGCCAGAAATCAAATAGTGGCGTCATGTAAGACTTACTTGAATTGTTGTATTTAACCGATCCAGAGGCAATCGTCTTGGCTATTAGAAAACCATATTCGGCGCATATTGCCTCGCTGCATGTAACACACCCATAAAATGGATTACTAGCCTGAGGTTTCTCTGCCGGACCATTGTCAGTATTACTTTTTGGTTTTTGGCAACACTGTCCGCATGAAGACTTAGCCGTTTGCTTACGGGTTAGCTGTATCCCCGGCAAAAAGGATAAAAGCATAATGTAACATGAAAGTAAGACACCGGTAAGCTTCATATAGATAGATTCCTTATCGTAAAGATAGCAGCAATTTCTCTGCCCTTGGCAAAGCGGAATGGGTTTACTTAACGGGACGCAATTTATCGAGGTCCATAACCAGGTTGACCATTTCTTTGGTTTCAGCCGAATCGCCAAGTTTTAATGACACCGGCCCGTTTCCCGGCTCAAAGGACACCTGAAATTTCAGCCAGGGGCAGCATAGCTGCTCAAAATGAATAAACTCAAATAGCTCCTTGTTCAAAGTACTATCGGGCTTACTAAACACCAGTTCGTAGTCTTTGGCATGTTCAATGGCCTTATCCGCTTTTTTGAAAATGGTCTGGTGCAACTCGTTCATTCGCTTGATCTGGTCTTTGTCTGTTAATATACAAGCCAATGCAATTTTCTCTTTCAACCTTTTTTCGTTAGTCTTATTTTTTGTCTGTGCCACGCAGTTTAAAGTACATGATATACTTAGAAGGAAAAATAAGAATGTCTTCATAAGATTTTGTCGTAAAGATAAACAGTGGAGTATAGTCTATGGTCAAGAAAAATATGCAAGAACTAATGAATAGTGACCAAACGCCCGTATTATGCTTTTTCCAATCCATATTATCTAAGCTATAACATTATTTAAGCAAATACTTAAATAATGTTATATTTGCCCGGAAATTACATTATAAAGGATGGCAGATAAAGAAAATGAACCTGATCAGGTTAATAGTTGTATCCGTTTGTTTGCAGACCAGGAGCAAATAAGCTTATGCAAGGCAATGTTACAGAAAAATGAAGCGGCTTTTAAACGGCTGGCACAGGTATATGCCCTTGCGGGAAATGACGCAAGGCTTAAAATACTGTATCTACTTGAACAAGAGACTGAGCTTTGCCCCTGCGATCTGAGTGATATTCTGCAAATGACCGTTCCTGCTGTCTCGCAGCATCTTCGCAAATTGAAGGATGCAAATTTAGTGCGTATTAGAAAAGAAGCCCAGACTATCTATTATTCGATAATACCGGATCAGGCAGAAATCATAAATAAACTGTTTATGTATATTCCCAATCAAGAAAGTGTAGCACTATGAAAACACCTAAATTCACCGCTAATGCCGGGATACTTACCGCGTTGGCAAGTTCTGTTTGCTGCATAACCCCTTTACTGGCCATGATAGTCGGAACAAGCAGCATGGCATCAACTTTTGATTGGGTCCAACCGGCACGGCCATATTTGATAGTTGGAACTGTAATAATTTTGGGTTTTGCGTGGTATCAGCAACTAAAGCCCGTATCAACTTCTTCATGCGATTGCGAACCACAAAACAAACCATTTATGCAAACCAAAAAATTTTTAAGCCTGGTGACTATAGCCGCTGTACTCCTTATCACTTTTCCAGGTTATTCCGGACTGGTCTATGGACAGAAAAAGGATACACAACAGCCCATTTCCAAAAATGATCAAACTGCATTCATTAAGATTAAAGGAATGACCTGTGAAGCTTGTGAACATCATGTTAAGCAGGAAGTGCAAAAGTTAAAAGGCATTCGTCAGGTTCAGGTATCGTACAAAAATGCAAATGCAACCGTTAAATACGATAGTACAAAAACATCATTGGCAGAAATCAAAAAGACCGTTGATGCCACAGGTTACAAGGTCATTGCAACAAATTAAAAAGTCATGAATCTAATATTAGAATCTATTATTACCTGCCCAAATTGCAGTACCTCGCATGCCGAAATAATGCCGGTTGATGCTTGTATGTATTTTTACGAGTGTACAAACTGCAAAACGTTATTAAAACCAGTCGCTGGGGATTGCTGTGTATTTTGTAGCTACGGAACCCAGAAGTGCCCGCCGATCCAATTGAATAAATCCTGCTGTGAGTAACACGAACATCGATCTTATGCTAGTCAGGATAAATTCAGTACCGAACCATACAATCTGGCAGGCAAGGCACTGAATTCAAATCATCTTTTAGCAAAATTATATGATGATATCCTCAGCTAAAAGGTTAACCAGAGCAAGATTCAGGAAAAACACTAAAATCACATTTTTTCTTTCCGCATTTTTCCTGAATCTTCAATCACTAAAAATAGGTCGAAAAGCCAAGCTGAAAACCCTGCCGTTTTTGAAGCGGGGTTTCCCAGTAAATCCCTGCGCCACTCATAGCGGTAATTAGCCCGGATAACCGTTTGTTGCGAAGGCCTGAAACTAATAGAAGCCGTTGTAGCGTATAGATGGTCCGCAATATTGGCGTCAACTTCCTGAAATTTACCAACATTATAATCCGCGTATTCTAACCTGGCTGACAGGTTTATAACACTCTCTGACCAGCCCAGGATTCTTCCTTTTATGATTGGCTGCACAATATCCAAAAACCCGCCTTGCTGCCGGTTTCCAAACTGCTGGGAAAATGTTTTAGGAACATCTACGCTTGCCCAAACCCATTCACCGTTTAGCGAAGTTTTGGTTGGAAGCGTTGTATTCATGTCCACAGCTATAAAATTCAAATGTCTTCTTTTATCTAATACGATTCCGTCGTCCCGGAATTTATTATAAACCCCATTCATCCAGGATATACCGATTTCTGCGATCTTTCGGTGCCTGACTGCCATTTTTACTGTTTTTAAAGGAACACCGTTAAAACTTTCTTCGAAACGTTCACCATTCGCTTTACTGGCCGGAAACCAGGTCCGGTTTTCTTTATTATTGATTATTTTATCATCAAACCCGTTGCTAAGGTAGGCCTCATAAGCCCAGACCCAGTTCTTTCGGGCATACTTTCCAAACAACCCAAAACCTACATTGCTCCATGTACTGGGTATAATGGTGGTGGATGAAACCGGGCGACTGACAAACTCCCATTTAGGGCCGTCATGGTTTTGATTGAATGATCCGATCGGGTTCATGATCACCCCGCCTCGCAAATTAAACAAAGGATTGAATTCAATATCGAGCGCGGCAAATTCTATATTGATCTCTTTACCTCCTTCTTCAAATTCAATTTCCGTCATAAACTTGATTCGCTGCCGTATACTGGCTGACATAAACATGGTAAGCCTGGGCAACTGAAACGACAAGCCTTCACTAATGCCATCCGTTGTAAAATAGCTGCTGTTCGCTTCCAGATAACCCCCTAAGGAAACCGGTAATTTTCCCATCTGCAAAAATGGACGGTTGTAAACCGCATCCATATTCAGTTTAAGTTTAGTTGAATCCTGTTTGACCCTGGTAAAGAAAAAACTCGTATCGGTCTGTGCATAGAGCATTTTTGTTACCAGAATCAAGAGTAGAATTAGTATATATTTTTTCATACCAGCTCAATGTAAAGGGTAGTCTGATCAGCTCGAACGTTGAATCTTTTCAGATCCTCTTTGGCCGGACCTTTGATCACTTTTCCGGATCTGTCATATTCACTTCCATGCGCAGAACAAGATAATAAATCCCCATGAACACTGACTTCGTTACCCTGATGTGCGCATTTGAGCCAAAGTGCAGTGTATTTGTCATTGCCGTTATCATAGACTGCAACCGGGAATTTAAGATTATCCACGTTCACAACCACAACCTGCCGTGCCAGCTTTTCACCTGATTTCTTTGTTTCTACAAATGATGCCTTGGGAAACGAGATCGTCTTACCAGACGCCATCCCCTGCACTGAATACACACTCGCACAGCCGGTCATACCCAATGAAATCCCCGCTAATCCAAGGCACGATGCGCCACAAGTTTTGATAAATTGTTTTCTGTCCATGGTTATAAAGATTCAAGAAAGCTGATAAGTTTATTTTTGTCTGATTCGGTAAGTTTTTCAAATTTGTCTTTACTCGACTGTCCCTCTCCGCCGTGCATCTGAATGGCCTGTCTGATACTGCGGGCCCTGCCATCGTGCATCAGATAATATTGACCTCCTTGTGAGTTGGGAGACAGGCCAAGTCCCCAAAGCGGCGGAGTCCTCCATTCAAATGTTTTTGCTGAACCTTCGGTGTAGCCGTCATCAAGGTCACTGCCCATATCATGAAGAAGCAGATCTGTGAAAGGGTGAAAAGTTTTACCTGAAAGAGCCGAGACCTGCCCGCTTGTCGTTTTAAGATTTTGCTTGTGACAACTTTCACAACCTATATCCATAAACGTTTGCTTCCCTTGCTGCACAACCGGATCATTTTGATTTCTTTGCACGGGTGCTTTCAAGGTTTCCAGATAGAACACAACATCCTGGATCGTCCGGTTAGAAATCTCCGGATCAATCTCGTGTCCCTGATAAACGTCGTACGGAGCAAAAGAAGAACTGATCCCTATATCCTGGCTGTATGCATTAACCGTCTGATGCAGCAGATTATAAGCAGCTGCTTTTTTTCCAAAACGGTGAATATACTTACCGCTCTTAGTTATTGAATGCTGGAACGGCTCTATATAAGCAGGAATTACTCCGTAGTTTGGAACACCTGATATACCGTCTTTGTCCTTATCTTCCGGATCAGCCATGGCCAGTATATCTTCATCGGAAACCAGTTCGATAAATCCAAGTCCGGTATTGGCTGGTGGGGTAAATCGGGAGAAGGTGGCACCGGATGGTATCGTTTCCGGCGTAAATCCGGGTAAAGCACGGTTTTGAAGCTGTGGCCCACCAAGATGCAAAAATTTATTTCCGGTTTCGTCTGTCTGTCCAAAACGGGTTAAGGTTGTAAACGGCGTTCCTTTTCCATCACCTGCATGACAACCACCACAACTCGTGGCAACAAAAACAGATCCCAAACCTGTTTCACTTGTGAAGATTTCCCTATTAAAAGCTGCATCACCTGCCAGAAACCTTATTTTCTGATCAGACGACAGACCGTCAACCGGACCGTCAAGAATCTGATCATCATCCGGCCCTTTGGGTGAAATCTTTTCACAAGAAATAATGAGACATCCTGCCAGTAAACATTTGATTATTAGTAACCGTCTGTTCATTTAGATTTTTCTTAATTAAAATTTAGGTTAGACTAAATATTTAATAAAGGTAGTTTAAATATTAATTTAACCAAATATTCACAAAAAAAAGCTGTCTCGATATGAGAACAGCTTTTGATATAATCCAGTGATTATTATTCAAATACCACTTTTCTATTTCTGCATCAAACCGGAGACGATGTTAATGCTTAGGGCCACAATAACAGTATTAAACGCGAAAGACAATACCCCGTGTACCAGCGCCAACCTTCTGATTCTCTTCGAAGTGATCTCCACGTCAGATACTTGAAAAGTCATTCCCAGCACGAAGGAAAAGTAGGTAAAATCAAGATAATCCGGTTGATTCTCATTTGGAAAATCAAGTCCGCCCGGCTTCTGATTCTTACCCTTATCATCATTTTCGATATCACAATAGTACAGGTGGGCGTAACGCAATGTAAAAATGGTGTGCACCAGCCACCACGAGGAAATCACACTGGCCAAAGAAAGCAGGATATGTCCGGTCAGATCAGCCTTTGATGATGACTGGCTGCTGCTTTGAAGTAAAATTAATATGGCGAAAAGACTTACAAATGCGGCTGTTATTGCGAACAAAAAGATCAGGGTTCTGCTGGAATCCTGAGCATGCACTTCCTTTTTTACATCTGCCGGATGAGAACTCAGTATGGTTACCCATGAAAGAATAAGACTTACCAGACAGTACGCTAGCCAGGTAAGCATGACGTGTACGGGTGTTGAGAATTTTCCGTACAAACCAAAGAAGGTGATCAAGCCGGCAGCAAGAGAAATATATAGCTTGTGATGAGCGTCCAGCCTGTTAATAAATTTCATGGAAAACTTAATTAAGTTAAGTGGATTATAGAATCATTCCTAAAACCATAAAAATCAGGAAACCTGCAAAAAAAGATGCGGTGTAAAACGCTCGTTCTTTTTGCTCGTGCGCTTCCACCAAAAGCTCCTCGGTTACTAAAAACAAAAGTGCTGCCGATCCAAAAGAAAGTATCAATTCCAGCACCGTGTCAGAAGTATTATGCAACAGAAGCAGCCCTAAAGCAGATCCCATAACAAACACGGCTGCCAGTCCAAGAAGAATAAGATTGATACTTCTTTGAGAAGAAGCAGATCCAAGCAGAGTGGTTACAGTGGCCATACCCAGCGAAAAGCATTCCAGAGCCAATGCAATCGCGAGTAGTATGCCCTCCTTTTCTCCTGCGGCAAACCCAATACCAAGTAACATACCATCAATAAACAGGTCAACTCCCACCGCAGTAAGTATTCCCCAAGGAAGTGTTTTGACAGCCCTTGACTTGGTTTCTGACTGGATTTTGCCTGTAAAATGTTTGATCAACAGCATGGCTGCGACGCCGGTGGAGAAACCAATAATTATGGATTTGGGATCATGTATCCTGATCATATCAGGAAGCAGCTCAACCGCTACAACGGAAAATACCACTCCGGCAGCAAAATGAAGGATTACGCTTTTAAACGCCTCGCCTGGCGGTTTGAAAAAAGCGATCATCCCGCCCGTATATAACAAGATGACCGGAATCAATGTAAACAGGATTTCTTTTAAAGAGATCATATTTTAAATAAAGGATTATAACAGACAGCCAGGGGTTTGCTCATCTTTCTTTACTCATTTTTATACGCTAAAAGCCGTAGTGCATTAAAGACAACTAAAAGCGTTGACCCTTCATGTGCAATGACCGCAGGACCAATGGATGCGATACCCAGGATGGTAAGTGGAATCAAAACGGCTACCATACCCAAACTGATCCAAAGATTTTGCTTGATAATTCCCCGTGCCTTACGGCTCAGACCAATGGCAAAAGGAAGGCTTTCGAGCTTGTCTCCCATCAGCGCAATATCTGCTGTTTCAAGGGCAACATCAGAACCCGCAGCGCCCATCGCAATCCCTACAGTACTTTTGGCCATGGCAGGTGCATCGTTAACACCATCTCCAACCATGGCAACCTTTTTTTCTGACTGATCAAGCTTTGAAACCGCTTCCACTTTATTTTCCGGCATCAGATTCCCCCAGGCTTCTGAAATACCGATCTGTTTTGCAATCGCTTCGGCCACCTGCTGATTGTCGCCGGTCAGCATCACCATTTTCTTAATGCCCAGCGTGGCAAGTTGTTCCAGTACTTTTTTCGCTTCTTTTCTTGGAACATCCATCAGGGAAAGTATACCAATAAAATCCCCTTCCCTTTTTACGAGCATGGAAGTATGACCCTCTTTCTCCAAACCTTCTACCTGGCTTATCAGATCAGCAGGAATTCCTCCGCTTTCTTTTTCAAACAAAGCTTTATTTCCAATCCAGACTTGCTTGCCATTTACTTCAGCCTTTACGCCCCGGCCCGTGATGGCCTGCACATTTTTGGCTTCTTCCCCTTGAATTCCTTTAATTTTCTCTTCCGCACCAGTTACGATAGCTGCCGCCAGTGGATGATCACTTAGCTTTTCAACTGCAATAGCTATTTTCAAAAGTTCTTCTTCACTGATATTATTCAGTGGGATCACATTGGTTAGCTTGGGTTTTCCTTCTGTCAGTGTACCGGTTTTATCAAAGGCGATTGCATTTAATTCCCCAAGATCTTCAAGTGGTCCGCCTCCTTTGATAAGCACGCCTCCCCTTGCCGCACGGGCGATCCCGCTAAGCACTGCACTCGGGGTAGAAATAGCAAGTGCGCACGGACTGGCCGCTACCAGTACAGACATAGCACGGTAGAAGCTTTTGCTAAAAGGCTCATCAATAACCAAATACGCAAAGCAGAGCAGCGTTACCAGTACCAAAACCGCAGGTACAAAATATTTTTCGAATTTGTCTGTAAAAAGCTGCGTTGGCGACTTTTGTTTTTCTGCTTCATTGACCATTTTGACAAGCCTGGAAATCGTAGAATCCTTGGCCTCCTTGATCACTTTTACTTCAAGTACCGAACCGCCATTGATCGTTCCAGCAAATACCCGGAACTGCGGATTGATGTTTTTATCCTGACTATAATCTTTTTCAGGATCAGGAACCGGAGATTTATCAACGGGAACACTTTCTCCGGTGATAGGTGCCTGGTTAACACTTCCTTCCCCTTTTGTTACAACCCCGTCGGCAGAGATCTTGCTGTTGGGTTTAATAATGATTGTCTCCCCCAATTTAAGCTCCTCGATACGCACTTCTACCTGTTTTCCATCCCTGGAAACCAGTGCTACGGGTGGAGCAAGGCTGGTTAGTGCTTCAATCGATTTTCTGGCTTTTCCCATTGCGTAATGTTCCAGGGAATGTCCTAAACTAAACAGAAACAGCAAAAGTGCTCCTTCTGCCCACTCGCCCAGAATACCTGCACCAATGGCGGCTACAAGCATTAGAAAATCGATCTCAAAGCCACCCTTCATGATCGTTTCAACCGCCTCTTTCGCAGTAAAAAAACCTCCGAAGAAATAGGCAACGATGTAAAACGCCAAGCTGACCCATTCAGGAAAAGACTTAACATAGGAAAGCCCAAAACCTATACCTAGTGAAACCCCGCAAAGTATGGCAAAAATAAGCTCGGTATTTTTACCAAATATCCCGCCGTGTTCATGATCGTGTCCTTCTTCTTTTTCATCGTGGTCGGTATGATCATGGGCCTCGTGTTGATGATCATGCCCTGAATCCTGCGGGTTTTCGTTTTTCTGAATAGCTGATTCAGGTTTATTCTCGTTTTGGTCTTCCATGTTCGGAGCTATTAAATTGGTTGAACAATCATTTTTACAGTAATAGAAACCTTATTCTTCCTCCTCTGAATTTTTCAGTTTTGACAGCAGCGCATAGGCTCCTTTTAAAACTATTTTAGCGTTTTTTCCATCAAAACCTTCTGGAAATTTTACCTGTGAAAACCCATTCTCAGATACGCCCCGGCCGATCTCTTTCATATCAAATACCAGGCCTGAATCCTTTCCGCCCTGTGGATTTTGAACGAAAATGTAGGATTTTCCATCAAAGTCAACAATAGCCTGGTCTGGCAACGCGGCAACCGGACTTGCGCCTGTCTCAATAATTGCTTTTACAAAATTCTGTGGCAAAAGTCCGGGATCATCTTTGTTAAGATGGCAATGGACTCTTACGGTTCGGTCTTCGTTGATTTTTTTATTGATCAGATATACTTTTGCCAGATGTTCTTTATCCGGATTATTGCTAACCGTGAAACGAACGAGCTGTCCCAGTTTGATTTTAGGTATATCCTGTTCAAAAACCGAAAGCTCGACATGCATGTGGTCTGTATCAACAATCTCAAACATCACATCAGTCGGATTGACATATTTCCCCAGATTCACATTCACAGTTGTCACCGATCCACTGATCGGCGAAACTATGGCAGCACTATTTACGATTATACCTTTTTCCAGGGTATTCAAATTAATACCAGCAGTTTTAAGCCTTTCTCTCAAACCAGCTAAACGTGCTTTTTGAGATTTAACCTCAGAAACTGACAGTTGTAAAACCTTCTGTGCATTAATATTTTCTTTACTCAGCTCGCTTTGACGTGCAAATTCCAGCTGCGCGTATTCCAGTTTACTTTCTGTTTCAAGGTAATCCTGCTGGATCTGGATGAAATCCGGATTTTCAATTGTAGCGATAACCTCCCCTTTTTTTACATTCATCCCTTGCAAGAGTTCTGTTTTTCTTACAAACCCTCCCATTGGGGCTGAAATACTGACAAGATTCTGTGGCGGGATATCAATGATACCATTAGCCGTTACCACATCACTGAGATTTCTGGTCGTGGTTGACCCGATTTCTATGCCCGCAGTTTCATACTGTGCTTTTGTCAGCTCAACGGCATTGGCCTGCTGCTCATTTTCTTTTGGCGTCTGCCCGGCTGCGGTTTGTGGTTTCTCTTCTTCCTTTTTGTTACAGGAAGACAATCCTGCCAAAAGCAATAAAATGATTACTATATTTTTCATTTGATTTTGATCTCTTTAATTATTATTTGCTTGATAATGGCGCTGCTACTACTGCTTATTGACTAAAAACTCGATCTCAATAACCGACTGGTTATAGCTGTCAAGTAAGTCCAGATAAGTAGATTTGATCATCAAAGCGCGGTTAAGGGCCTGTGAAAATTCCACATATCCAATCTCCCCCGCCTCATATCCCTTGACCGCATTATTACGGATTGCATCGGCCAGAACCAGCGTTTTCTGCTCATACAAAGCCAGACTTTGGCTGGCACTCTGATACGTTTGGACTGCCTGCTGCAAAGAACTATTAAGTTGTATCCGGGAGATATCAAGCTGATTTTGAGCTACCTTTTCATTCAATTCCGCCGCCCTGATCCGGGATTTGTTTGCACCATTAAAAATGGGAATACCAATGCCCAGCTGAACACCTTGAAAGCGCTTTGCACTTCCATAAAAAACATCGTTACCATTCACAGTCTGGCTGCCGATGAGTGACTGATTAAAATAACCAACGCTGAAAGATGGCAGAAGGCTGCTGCGCTGCACAGCTGTCGATTTTTTATCTATTATAATTTGCTGTGCCAAATACTGCAAATAAGGGTTACCCGCGATCTGAGAAGTGTCCAGCGTTACTGCTGCCAATGTCCGCCTGGTCAGTGTATCAACATTTGCTTCGACAGTACCAGAACTGAAAATCAAAGTTTGCAGCTGTTTTTGCAGGTTTAGTTTATTTCCCTGGTTTTGAATGATGCGGGCCTGCAAATCACCCTGCTCACTTTGCGCTATGGAAAATTCCAGCTGATTGGCTTCACCAGTTTTGTATCTAAGCTCTGCTGCTTTAACAAAACGCTGGGCGCGGATATTTTCCTGCAAAAGAAGGTTCTGTTTGCTTTCTGTAAGGATCAGACTGTAATAAGTATTTTTAATCTGTCTGATCAGATCAGCCCTGGTCACTTCGATTCTGGCATGCACTGCATTTACCTGTTCAGATAACAAGTCCCTTTTTCTGCTTGTTACTTTCGGATGGACAAGCGTCTGGGAGATATTAAACTGATTATCAAACCGCTCGCTGTTGTACTGGCCTCCCATCCACGAAATTTCCGTCTTGGAAACATCCAGTGCTGTTCCAATTAAAGCTTTCTGATAATCGATTTGATAAATACCCGATTTAATTTCCAGATTTTTTGCCGTCCCTTCTTCGATTGCCTGCGTTAAAGATATTTTACGGCTAACCGCGGTTGTATCCTGGGCCACTGATTTCGAAGAGATTGCCCCTATCCCCAAGACCAGGAAAAGTAAACTCAAAGGTTTAATGACCTGTTTGGCAGCAAAACGTTTTTCGAAAATCAGGTATAAAACCGGAAGTACAAGCAGCGTCAAAAGTGTCGCTGACACCAGACCGCCAATTACAACAGTCGCAAGCGGACGCTGGACTTCCGCGCCCGCACTGGATGAAAGTGCCATAGGTAAAAACCCAAGTGAGGCAACAAGTGCCGTCATGAGTACCGGCCGTAACCTGGTCTCCGTACCCTGGAATATGACCTTTCGAAGATCGGTCTCGCCTTCCTTTCTTAAAAAGTTAAATTCTCCTATCAACACAATCCCGTTGAGTACCGCTACACCAAAAAGGGCAATGAAGCCAATACCGGCAGAAATACTAAAAGGCATTCCTCTCAACCAAAGCGCAAATATGCCGCCAATCGCAGACAACGGTATTGCAGTAAGAATTAAAAGACTTTGTCTTAGAGAATTAAACGTAAAATAAAGCAGCACAAAAATCAGAAGCAGCGCAATCGGTACTGCAATGCTCAAACGGGTACTGGCTTCCTGTAAATTCTGAAATTGACCTCCGTATGTTGTATAATAACCCGTTGGGAGCTTTATCCGACTGTCTATTTTTGCCTGAATTTCCTTCACAATACTTTCAACATCGCGGCCTCTTATGTTAAAAGCAACGGTAATCCTTCGCTTTGCATCTTCTCGCTGGATCTGGTTGGCACCCACTTTCATTTCAATGGTGGCGATTTGATCAAGGGGAACCTGCTGCCCGGTAGGAGATGTCACAAATAATGCACTGACGTCATCCAAAGTCCGGCGACTTTCATTATTGAGCCGGACTACCAATTCAAATCTTTTCTCACCTTCATAAACAAGTCCTGCACTGCTGCCTGCAAAAGCAGTATTGATAGTCCGGTTAGCATCCTCGATACTGATGCCAAACCGCGACAAACGGTCCCTGTCAAAACCAACGACGATCTGTGGAAGTCCGCTCACCTCTTCAACATAAATATCCTGAGCTCCTTTTACTGACCTTACAAGTTTTCCAACCTTTGCAGCCTGCTCAGCGAGTACTTCAAGATCTTCTCCGAAAATTTTGATCGCCACATCCTGTTTAACCCCAGTCATCAGCTCGTTAAAACGCATCTGGATCGGCTGTTGAAAACCGAAGGTCACACCCGCAATGGATTCATTTAATACCGACTGCATTTTTTCAGCCAGCTCCTCCCGGTTTGAGGCTTTTTTCCAGGCCGACTTCTCCTTTAAAATGATCATTAAATCCCCGGCTTCCACAGGCATAGGATCCGTAGGGATTTCGGACGACCCGATCTTACCCACTACTTCTATTACTTCATCCGGAAAATTTTTCCTAAGTAACCCCGCAGCTTTCTGCGCGGCGTCAACGGTTTCTGACAAGGAACTTCCAGTTAAAACCCGCATTTCAACAGCAAAATCACCTTCATCAAGTTGCGGAATAAACTCGCCTCCCATATTCAGAAAGATCCATAGACTCACGCCGAAAAGCCCAAAGGCAGTCAAAACCACAATCGCCCTACGGCGAAGGGCAAAACCCAAAGCGGGCAGATATAACCGGTGAAAAAAGGCTATAATTTTATCAGAAATATTGGCCTTGTGCTCATTTTGTTTGCTTAGAAACAAAGCAGAGACCATGGGAACATAAGTAAGCGAAAGTATAAAAGCGCCCAGAATTGCAAAGCTTACGGTCTGCGCCATAGGCCGGAACATCTTTCCTTCAATACCAACAAGCGCCAAAATAGGCAGGTAAACAATCAGGATGATAACTTCTCCAAATGCGGCAGAATTCCGAATTTTTGAGGCTGATTCGTAAACCTCTGTATCCATCTCCTGCTGCGAAAGCCTGTGCGTATACTTCTTTCCCAGAATATGATGCAGTGTGGCTTCTACAATAATAACAGCACCATCCACAATCAGGCCAAAGTCAATCGCACCCAGACTCATCAGATTGCCGGAAACGCCAAAAAGATTCATCATACTCACGGCAAACAGCATTGCAAGCGGAATGACCGATGCCACAACGAGCCCTGCCCTCAGGTTTCCTAATAGAAGAATCAGTACAAATATGACAATCAGCGCACCTTCGATAAGGTTCTTTGAAACCGTATGAATCGCGTTATTAACCAGTTTTGTCCTGTCAAGGAAGGGTTCGATAACTACTCCCTCTGGCAAAGACTTGCGGATCTGCTCGATGCGCCCTTTTACATTGCCTATCACTTTGGAAGAGTTAGCTCCTTTTAGCATCAATACAAGTCCACCTACCACTTCACCTTCATCATTTCTGGTCATCGCTCCATAACGCACCGAACTGCCAAATTGTACCGTAGCAATATCGCGGACTAAAACAGGAAGCCCGTTCAAAGTAGTTTTGACCTGGATCTTTTCGATGTCTTTTAAGCTACCGATAAGGCCTTCGCTCCTGATAAAGTAAGCATTAGGCTTTTTATCGATATAAGCCCCGCCCGTGTTCTGGTTATTCTTTTCAAGCGCCGCAAAAATCTCACCCATTGAAATCTGGGAACTTCTGAGTTTTAATGGATCGATGGCAATTTCATACTGCTTCAAAAATCCGCCAAAGCTACTGACATCTGCTACTCCATCTGTTCCCAGAAGCTGCCGCCTTACAATCCAGTCCTGGATACTCCGAAGCTCCATAGGAGGATATTTTTTCTCATAGCCTTTTTTGGTATGCAATACATACTGGTAAATCTCTCCAAGTCCGGTCGTTACCGGAGCCAGATCGGGTGAACCAGCCCCTTTTGGTATCTGCTCAACTGCGCTTTTCAGACGCTCAGAAACCTGCTGCCTAGCCCAGTATACATCGATATCATCTTTAAAAACAATGGTAACAACAGAGAGTCCAAACCTGGAAATCGAGCGAATTTCCTCGGTTCCTGGAATGGTAGCCATTGCCGTTTCCACGGGAAAGGTAACGAGCCGCTCCACTTCCTGGGCGGCTAGTGACGGACTCGTAGTGATTACCTGCACCTGGTTATTGGTAATGTCGGGAACCGCGTCAATGGGTAGCTGGGTCAATGAGTATGCTCCCCAAATCATCAGGGCAAGCGTAAAAATCCCAATAATCAGCTTATTGTGAATTGAAAAATGAATGATCTTATCTAACATTAGATTTTAGCTTACGTGTAGGAATGAGCTTAAATGAGCGGACCACAGTCATGGACGCTTATCAAAGCCAAATCTTAAAAATACAGGTAAATTAAACTCTTGGCGGCTGCCAGATGGATGTCAGATCGCCGCTATGCGATCGTGAAAGATAGGCAAAGGTGATCTCTTGGAAAATGGAAAAGTTTCCTTTTGCAGGTAAAAAAGGAATCTGCTGTTGCAAGGAAACACTTGCGCAGCAGCTACATGTACAAAATGGGGTACATAAATCAACATCTGGCGAATGACTTGTATCAGAAGTTGAATTTACCAATATAACCGTATTGGCATAGGAATTTGTTGACACATTATCCTTGCAGGGAATGCAGGACAGTGCGGCAGTATAAAAGGCCAATACGATTAAAGCGATTCGCATCATTTTGCAAAGTTAATGCAAATAAAAATGCAACAGGTAGGCATAAATGAATTAGTCATCTACTAATATTGAACGGAAAATCCTTTTAATTAATAGTAAGCTGGCAATAAAAGAGAAGAATATGAAAGTCAGTAAGGCATTTTCTCGAAAATCGAACCGGGCAAAATCCAAAAAATCGCCTGACAAAAACTATAAAAAAAATATCCCCCTGCCCAAAACCAGGCCTTTTATGTTGGTTTTGTATTATATAATGTCTGCCATGATAGTATTGGCTATCTATTTAAAATTAAGACATTATATTCTTGTTCATTGGTAAAAACGATTTTATCGCTTTCCGATTTAATAACATTACAAAGTTTCTACCTTGCAGCCTACCATAATTGCCTATATCTTTACAAAATGAAATGGTTTGTTTACGTTTTTTCGCTTTATCTTCTGATCCTTTCCGGCTTTACTTGTAATGCCGCAGGTGATTGCTGTAAAGAGGATTTAAATACAGAAGCATCTCAGGGACACAAAGATGATGACCATAAACCAGTCAGTCCCTGTATCCCTTTTTTAGCCTGTGGCGCCTGTCACAGTGTTATCGCCACACAAATTAGCTTTGAATTCGAATATACCTTCATTTCGAATAGAAAGCTTCAATTCCCCTACCTGGAACCGTCGCTCAAAACTTCGATCTCATCGATCTGGCAACCACCACAAATAAGCTGATCTGACTTATCTAACGTGAAGCAATTCGGCCATTTCTGAGCTGCATTGTGAGTATTATTTACAATTTCTTATCGGATTATAATGAAAAAAGCGCTAAGCCTTTTGCTGTTGCTGCTGTGTATCTGCAATGTAAGCATGGCTCAAAATACATTAATAGCGGTTATAAAAGACGCTGATTCAAAACAACCGCTTGCAGGAGCTACGGCGCAAATAGCTAAGACCAATATCGGAGCTACGACCAACGAAAATGGTGTTGTAACGATGACAGGAATACCGAACGGAGCGCAGAACCTCACTTTTAGCTTTATTGGATACCAACCGTTTAGCCAAAATATTACATTCCCAACAAGTACAGACACGTTAGCGATTTCGTTGGAAGCCGAGGATGAAGAGCTGGAAGAAGTGGTCATCTCATCAACTAGGAGCTCACGTACCATTCAAAGTATCCCGACACGCGTTGAATTTATTGATGGTGAAGAATTAGAGGAAAAAGGGAATATGAAACCGGGTGACATCCGGATGATGCTCAACGAAAGCACCGGCATTCAAACACAGCAGGTATCTGCCACATCAGCCAATTCAAGTATCCGCATACAGGGATTGGACGGGCGCTACACCCAGATCCTGAAAGATGGATTTCCGCTCTATGCAGGATTTTCAGGCGGACTTGGCCTTTTGCAAACTCCTCCCCTGGATTTAAAGCAGGTAGAAGTCATCAAGGGAGCATCTTCGACGCTATATGGAGGTGGTGCCATCGCTGGACTTGTCAACTTGATTTCCAAAGCACCAGGCGAAGAAAAGGAGCTGCGGTTTCTAATCAATGGCACGTCAGCAGGTGGATTGGATCTGAATGGTTTTTACAGCCAGAAATTTGACAAAATAGGTTTAACTGTGTTCGCGTCACGGAATACAAGCAAAGCATACGACCCGTCCAGCTCGGGATTTACAGCCATTCCTAAAACCCAGCGTTACGTTTTCAACCCAAAGTTGTTTGTCTATTTCAGTCCAAGGACTAAACTAAATGTAGGTGTTAACACGGTCTTTGAAGACCGCACAGGAGGTGATATCAAATACATCAAAGGAGATGGTGACAACGTGCATAGTTATTTTGAGAAAAATAAAAGTGGCCGCTTTTCAACCCAGCTAAGCTTTGAACATCAGTTCGATGATAAAAATACGCTGACTGTCAAAAACTCGGTCAATAATTTCAACAGAAAGATCAGTATTCCTGGGTACATTTTTGATGGAAAGCAGCTTTCTACTTATTCCGAAATCTCCTTCAACAGCAACCACGAAAAGTCAGACTGGGTAACAGGTGTGAATGTATATACGGATCAGTTTAAAGAATCCCCCAAAGACGGTTTTGTAAAAAGGGATTACACCCAGAATACCATCGGTGGATTTGTACAAAATACCTGGCAAACCGCTGACTGGCTGAAAGTGGAAACGGGAATAAGGGGTGATTATGTGATCGACTATGGCTTTGTCTTCTTGCCCCGTATTTCTGGTTTGTTTACCATAACGCCAAAACTTACTTCTCGGCTGGGTGGCGGTTTGGGATATAAAACACCAACGATATTCACAGAGGAGACCGAGCGCAGGCAGTTCCGCGCTGTGCTTCCGATCAGTCCCAATGCCAATAAGCTTGAAAAATCCTACGGAGCTAATTTCGATGTGAATTACCGGGCCAATTTTGGAGATGTAAGCTTCAGCATCAATCAGCTGTTCTTTTACACCCGGATTAATAACCCTTTATTACTTGAAAACAGGACTACCGGTAACGTTTTTCAACTCATTAATTCTGATGGGTTTGTAGACACAAAAGGCTGGGAAACCAATGTGAAATTGGGTTATCAGGATTTCAAGCTGTTTGTGGGTTATACATTCACGGATGCACAATTAGATGAAAAAGGAGTAAAACGTGTTAACCCTTTGACCGCCAAACACCGTCTGAATAATGTGTTGATGTATGAGCTGGAAGACAAGTGGAAGATTGGTCTGGAAGCTTACTATTACAGCAAACAGTCACTCAATGATGGTACTAAAGGCAAACCTAACTGGATCTTTGGCTTTATGGCTGAAAGGTTATGGGAGAAGTTTTCCCTGTTTGCAAATTTTGAAAACTTTACCGATACCCGCCAAACGCGTTTTGGCAGCATTTACAATGGAACAGTTACCAATCCGGTATTCAAGGATATTTATGCCCCGCTCGATGGTTTTGTAATTAACGGGGGTATCAAGCTCAATTTATAGGCAGACAACCTGCATAAAATAATGACTCAGATTATTTTGGGCAGTATTGCCCTAAGCCTTATTCATGCACTGATTCCCAGCCACTGGCTTCCCTTCATCACGATAGGGAAAGCACAGGGCTGGGACCTACGGCATATATTGCGGACTACTCTTTTTGCAGGTTTAGCACATACATTGAGCACAACTATTTTCGGATTATTGGTAAGCTTTGCAGGATTTAAATTCTCTGAAAACCAGAATTTGATCGCCGGAAAAGTGGTTCCGATGTTGCTTATTGCCCTTGGCTTATGGTATATCATACAGCATTACCGATCACATGAGCACCGCCACATTGATGAAAAAATATTAAAAGGTAAAACTTACAAACAGCTTTTGTTTTCTCTTGTTATTATGATGTTTGTTTCCCCTTGTTTTGAAATTGGTGCTTATTTTCTAAGTGCAGGTACCATGGGATGGACAGCTGTGGCAACAATAATCATCATTTACAATTTGCTTACCATCAGCGGTATGCAACTTATGGTTTGGCTGGGGTATCAAGGAGTAAAAAAACTAGATATTGAGTGGTTGAAACATAATGAGCAGATGATTACAGGGTTGACGCTGATTGGGTTGGCAGTTTTTAACTTTCTTGTAGAATTTTAAGTAAGTACTAAATGCAAATGGCTACAAATAGGATACTCTGACTGAGGTGATCCTGCCATCCACCGTCTAAGCCAAAATACCTATTCTTATCGAAGGAGCGTATGCAAATTCCATTACCTTGATTAACGACGGAGAAGAATAAAGTCTGCAAGTCTGAGTCCCTTTAACCAAGATGATATGCAAAACAGTAGTTTTACCCGAAGCCTTATTGAGCCTTTCAAAGCCTTACGGAACGGCGTATTTGCCAGATTATATTTCGCGCAAACCATTAGTCTGCTTGGCGATGCCTTCACATGGATCGGGCTTGCTCTTCTCTCCTACCAGTTTGGAATGGAGCGTTCTGCCATTATTTTGTCCACTGCCCTAACGCTACGCGTAACTGCTTTCATAATATTTTCTCCTTTTGCCGGGGTATTGTCCGACCGCGTCGACCGTAAGAAGATTCTTTATATCACCCATTTTATTCGGATGGCCATTGTAGTCTGTATGGTTTTCATTACAAAGGAATGGCAGATTTACGTTCTGGTTTTTTTGCTAAATATTTTCAATGCTTTTTTTACGCCAACTTACCGCGCCATTATCCCACATATTGTTGCAAAGGATGAATACCGTCAAGCCATTGGCCTCTCGTCCGCTACATTTCAACTACTGGGTGTGTTGGGACCTGGTCTTGCCGGAATCATGGCTGTTTGGTTTGGTGCCAGAAATATTTTTCTGGTAGATGCTGCGTCTTTTGTCCTTGCAGGAATTTTGATATTAACACTTCCAGCCAGGATGTTAAGTAACCCCGAAAAACCTACCTTGGACCAGAAATCATTATCTACCTGGGAAGATGTTCGCAAAGGTGCCAAGCTACTATTTTCAAACCCTCTAATACGGTTTGCGTTGATCATCGAATTTATATCAGCAATAGCAGGTGCACAGATTTTGGTAAACACGGTCGGGCATGTAAAAGAAGGACTAAGGCTTACCGATCAGCATTATGGATGGGTTATGGCTACCTTTGGAGTAGGAGCCTCAATTGCTGCTTTCTTTTCTGCAAGTTTGGATAAAACCAAAAGCAGAAGAGTGTCATTGTTATCCGGGGCGCTGCTGCTGGGATTTGCCATCACCACGGCTAATTATGTTGGCTTTTCGGTACTTCTCTTACTCTGGCTGATTGCCGGACTAGGGCAAAGCCTTGCTGAAATTCCATCTGAAACCTTGATCGGAGAAAATATTGAGGATGAACAGCAAGGAAAAGTTTACGGTTCTCACTTTGCTTTTTCCCATTTGTGGTGGGCGATTGCTTATCCGATTGCCGGTTTCTGTGGAAGTCGTTTTCCCAACAGGGATTTTCTTTACGCAGGAATTCTGACGCTTGGGTTGCTAGCCCTGGCATTTACTGTTTCCCGGTCAAAAAATTCAAGCTATATGAATAGGTCTTAATGGTCGGTCACTAGATTATATCTAAAAAGCCACGGCATAAAACCAAAATTTTATCATTTGAATGTAGGCTCTTTCAGAGCCAGTCAAGTATATCAAACAAAATGGGAGCCCGTTTTATTCAAAATTGAATCAATATGAAATACAAAGACTTGTCTCTTTTTGGCATTGCGCTATTACTGAGTTTAATAATGACTGGTGCTTTTGCTCACGGGGTCGATCAGAAAACCAAATCATTTTTAGTTGGTAACGAAGGCGCGGCTTTCTTCCCTTTCCTGTACATCGGCGCAAAACACATGATTACCGGTTACGATCATATTCTGTTTTTGGTTGGGGTGATCTTCTTTCTTTATAAGCCAAAGGACATTCTGATCTATGTGAGTTTCTTTACCATCGGGCACAGCCTGACACTACTTTTGGGTGTACTGAGCAACATCTCGATAAATGCTTACCTGATTGATGCCATTATTGCCTTTTCCATTGTCTATAAGGGTTTTGATAATCTGGGTGGTTTCAAAAAGCTTTTTGGATTCCAGCCCAATACAAAAGCTGCCGTTTTAATTTTTGGCTTGTTTCACGGATTCGGGCTGGCCAGTAAGTTACAGGACTTTAAATTTGGAAAAGAGGGGCTAATTACTAACCTAATCGGCTTTAACATCGGCGTTGAGATCGGCCAGTTCCTTGCCCTGATTTTAGTCCTTTTGATCATTAGTGCCTGGCGTTACAGCGACAGTTTCAAGCGTTTCTCAACTCTGATCAACACGCTTCTGATGGCAACTGGCTTTCTCTTGATCGGGTACCAATTAACCGGCTATTTTTCACAATAAAATTCAACGATCATGTCAGATATCAATCCACCTCTTTTAGAAACCAAACAAATCATCAAAGCAACAATCGGTGCACTCATCTTGGGGAGCGTACTTTTTGTAACAGCCGTCCTGCCCGCTGAATACGGGTCGGATCCGCTGGGGACCGGAAAGTTATTGGGTTTTATTCGTCTTTATCAGCCTGATACACCTGCCACGGTTGCAGCCGCTGAAACAGACGGATCGAAATCCTATCCGGTGTTAAAACTTGAAGAGCTAGGATCTGGGCCAAATGTTGCAACTCCAAAAGAGGTTTACAATCCTTCGCCCTCTAAACAATTTCAGCAGCGTCAGGATAGTGTAACAATCCGGGTACCAGCTGGAAAAGGGCTTGAATACAAAATGAATGTTTTAAAATACGGGCAGGTAAAATATGAATGGGTTACTGATAAAGGCGTGCTTTATTTTGATTTTCACGGAGAACCTAAGCAAGCTAACCCTGGTAAAGATGAGTATTATGATAGCTATACAGCAGCTTATTCCAACAATATGACCGGAACCTTTTTAGCTCCCTTTGAAGGACGGCATGGGTGGTATTTTAAAAATAAAACTGATTTAGAAATTGTTGTCAGTCTGCGGATCAAAGGGCAGTATATGCTTGACGAGCAGTAATCAAAGAAAGGTGAGTTGTCAGACAAACTACAACTCACCTTTCTGTTTTCTCGGATATAAAAAGTTCAATAGCAAACCTTACAATGCGACCTGCTTAACGATTATTTTGCCATCTCTTTCAAATACACAAACAGCCCGTTTATCTTTTTTGATTAAGGCCAGTTTTGGATATTGACCATTACCCAATGAAGATAATTTCGCACCATCAGTGCTGCGAAATTGAATTGTGCGATCCTGCTCCCAGGCAATGGCAACACCTTCTGATGTCTGAAGTGTCACGGGCGTGCGCCCAGCGCCTAATTTAAATTCCGGACTTCCAGGCGTGGCAACATATACATCCATTTGTCGCCGCCATACTGTGGTCACCTTTCCAGCAGCATCCACCGTCAAATCACCGCCATCCATCGGACACGCATTAATCATATAATCTCCTATGCCTAGCTTCTGCGCATGCCCGAAATGTTTCCCTTTATCTTTTGAAGTGATTAAATACATATTACGGGCGCCATTGAGCTTATTTCGGAACATGACGTTTACCTTCCCGTACTGATCAAAAAACACCGAAGGCTTACAGCAGTCACAAATACCTTGCTGCTCCCCTTTGTAAATTAGCTGATTTTTGCCCCAGGTTAATCCGCCATCAGCAGAAAATGCTCCATACAAATTATTATTTCCAAGGCGACTGTCAAGCCATGCTGCATAAACATCATTGTTTTTCCCCGCAGCCAGTCCTGATAAAGCCTCCTTGGCTGTCGTGTCGGAGTCGTTCACTTTGATTGGAGTTGACCATTTATTGGTAGCGTTGGAAAGATTTATTGCAAATAAATCGCCATGATGATCACCAACGGTAACAACAGTGTAATCTTTTGAAGTAGTAATTTGAGGACCTCTACCCATCCCTAAGCCCATTTGAGCAAAATTTCCCAACAGAAATGGCTTGGAATAGGACTTCCCTCCATCGCTGGATGACATGTAATATAAATCTCTTTCTTTCCCATTTTTAACCCCATAAACGATACGGATAATACCTTGGGCATCAATAATTATTTCTGGCTGACTTCCAACGCCCAAATTTTGCTCTCTTTCATTAGCGTCAACTGTTTTGAGATCTTTTTGATAGATCAGCATTATTGAAACAACAATGATCATTCCTATTTTAGATATAAGCATAATTCTCAAATTTCAATTTAAAAAAGTAAAAGCCAGACTAAGGTAAAAAGCAACAATGTTAACTTTTTACCTTTCCAAGATATGTAAGTCCATAATTATGTAAGAGAACAATACAATTGTGTAAAAATTAAGTCAAATGAATTGCGATATTTGTAACATTAAAAACCGTATATTTCTATATGAAAGGTTTTGTCTTGATGTTACTGATGATGACTTACTTACTGGTGCTGCCGGTAGGTAATAGTTATGCGTGTGGCAGCAAGCATAAGATCTCTAAAACTGAAATAAAGCATACTGGTAATAAAAAAGTTTATTGCAATGCTTCTGACCATCAAAAATCAGGTAGTAAGAAGAAAATGTGTGGCCACACTTGTGACGGATCCGGATGCAGTTGTGCCCACGGGTCTTCGGTATTTGCATTAAAAACACATCAAGTCGCACTGATTAGCAAAAATGTTTTTGTTATTTCCCAGGCTAATTCCTGGTTCTTCAAAGAATCTACTCCCAAACCGGTATACCTCTCTCTTTGGATGCCCCCAAACATAAGCTGTTAAATTGCCCGACGCCATAAGTGCGTCTTTTCGAAAGCACCCATGCTTTTGATTAATCAATTAATTATTAACAGTTTAGGTCTTTTCAGATGAAATCAATAAAAATATTGATGGCAGTAGTATTATTGCTATCCCCGTTTCTGTCTAATGCAGAAATCAAAAATGTATCCACCGAAAATGTAAAAATTGCCGGATCATGTGCCCTATGTAAAGAAGGAATTGAAATAGCAGCATTTGAAAAAAACACATCAAAAGCTAGCTGGGACAAGGACTCAAAAATGGCCCTCGTCACCTATGACAGTAAGAAAACCTCGATTGATGCCGTCCTTAAAAAAGTAGCTTTAGCGGGTTATGACAGTGACAGGTTCTTAGCTCCTGACGACGCTTATGCAAAGCTTGCGGACTGCTGCAAGCATGAACGTGCAGTTAAAAAACAGCCTGTTGCAGAGAAAAAAATGACAGAGCATCAACATGGTGCTATGACGGATACCCAGAAGGACGCTGCGGCCGATATTAATCCGTTAAAGCCTGTTTTGGATGCCTATTATGCCGTTAAGGATGCATTGGTTAGTTCTGACGGAAATGCTGCTTCAACAAATGCTACTAATCTTGTAAAAGCAATCAAAGCGGTCAAAATGGATCAGCTTGGATCTTCGCAGCATATGGTCTGGATGAAAGTAATGAAAGACCTTGATTTTGATGCAGACCATATTGCCGAAACCAAGGATGTGGGCCACCAGAGAGATCATTTTTCTTCGCTTTCAGACAATATGTATAAGCTCATAAAATCTGGAAAGCCATCTGAGGCGGTTTACTACCAGCATTGCCCTATGGCCAAGGAGGGTAAAGGAGCCAACTGGCTGAGCCAGATACCTGCTATCAAAAACCCGTACTACGGCGCCCAGATGCTAAGCTGTGGCAAAACTACCGAAACCATCAAGTAGTCAAAAAGGCGACTTCTTGTGCCCATGTATTCGTTCTGCCCTCGCTGTTAATTGCGGGGGTAGAAAATCCTTCTTATTATTTAACGCAAACACCTTATGGATTTTGGTAAAACTGCCGGCGTCAAGGCTATTTTCCCCATTATTATTTTTCTTCTGTTTTCTGAAATAGCATTTGCACAGAAGATAGTCCGGTATGATTTATACGTAAAGGACACGACCGTAAATTTTACGGGCAAACTAAAAAGAGCGATCGCGGTAAACGGGCAAATCCCTATGCCAACGCTGACATTTACAGAAGGTGACACTGCCGAGATTTATGTGCATAATGAGCTAAATGAGGAAACCTCATTGCACTGGCACGGACTGTTTTTGCCAAACAAATATGATGGGGTTCCCAATCTGACCCAAATGCCGATCAAAGCTCATACTACCCATTTGTACCGGTTTGCCATTATTCAGAGCGGCACGCACTGGTACCATAGCCATACCGGATTGCAGGAGCAGATCGGCATGTATGGTTCGATGATCTTAAACAAGAAAAAAGAACCGGTTATTCCCACAGTTCCAATTGTATTGAGTGAATGGACGGACTTGAACCCCAAAAACGTACACAGAATGCTGCATAATGCCAGTGACTGGTTTGCTATCAAAAAGGGTACAACACAAAGCTACTGGGAGGCGATCAAACAAGGCTATTTTAAAACCAAAGTAGCCAACGAGTGGAAGCGGATGACGGCGATGGATGTGAGTGATGTGTACTACAACAAATTTTTAATTAACGGAAAGAATGAAAGCCAGCTTTCACAGTTCAAGCCCGGTGATAAAGTGCGTCTTAGGATCTCCAACGGCGGTGCATCCACCTATTTCTGGCTTACTTACGCCGGAGGAAAAATGACAGTAATTGCCAATGACGGCAATGATGTTGACCCAGTCGAAGTAGACAGGTTGATTATCGCCGTTTCTGAAACCTATGATGTGATTGTTACTATTCCACAGGTAGATGCGGGGGCCAAATCAACTGCATACGAGTTTCTTGTAACCTCGGAAGACCGCACCAGATCCGCTTCCCTGTATCTGGGTGAAGGAATCAAACAGCTTGCATCGCCACTGCCCAAACTCAAATATTTTGAGGGCATGAAAATGATGAACGGCATGATGAAAATGAACGGTGATCTGGATGATATGGGCATGAACATGAGCCTGAACCAGATGGATATGAACCTGGTCATGTATCCGGAAATTACAGGCCCGTTGAAAGGAAAGAAAATCAAAGAGGCGGCTAAACCGGCTGAGATGACGGGTATGGAGGGAATGAAAATGGATGAGAATAAGAAGCCGATGGAAAGCGGACATGCAGATCATAACATGTATAACAGCAACTCCCTGTCTTCGATTACGACCCTGAATTATGCCATGCTTAAATCACCTCTCAATACATCGCTTCCAAAAGATGCACCTGTGAAAGAGCTTCGGTTTGTGCTGACGGGAAACATGAACCGCTATGTGTGGAGTATGGATAATAAAGTGGTTTCTGAAAGGGATAAGATCCTGATCAAAAAAGGCGAAAATGTGCGTATGGTGATTTACAATAATTCCATGATGCGCCACCCCATGCACCTTCACGGTCATGATTTCCGGGTGCTAAACGGACAAGGAGAAAATGCCCCGTTGAAAAATATCATCGACATCATGCCCATGGAAACCGACACGTTGGAGTTTGCCGCGACCGAAAGTGGCGACTGGTTTTTTCACTGCCATATTCTTTATCACATGATGAGTGGAATGGGCGCTGTTTTCTCGTATGAGAACTCAACCGCTAACCCCGAGATCCCTAACCCCAGGTTAGCACAACGTAAATTGTTTGCAGACGACCGGGAATTTCATTTCATGGCAGAAAACGATATCGCCACCAACGGAAACGATGGTGAAGCCATGTTGCAAAATACCCGGTGGAGTATCGGCTCTGAATGGCGGCTGGGTTATAATGACCATCATGGATATGAGGTGGAAACACATGTCGGGCGTTACATCGGAAAAATGCAGTGGCTTATGCCCTTTATCGGATTTGACTGGCGGTACCGGAAAATGGATATGGATGAAGTGGAGACTAATCTGTTTGGCCAGCGAAATACAAAAGACAAACGGTCCATTTTGAGTGCGGGTGTCAATTATACGCTGCCCATGCTGGTTTCCGCGCAGGCCGAGATTTTTACCGATGGAATTGTCCGTTTTCAATTAGAACGGATGGATATCCCTGTTTCTAAACGCCTGCGGATGAACCTGATGGTCAACACCGATAAAGAGTACATGGCAGCACTTAAATATATCTTCAACAGGTATACAGGTGTTACCGCTCATTATGACAGTGATATGGGATTTGGTATAGGATTGACTTTGAATTACTGATCAATAAAAGGGGATGCCCGATCCACATAAACCAGTTAAAAATGGAAAATCACCACGGCCATCACAAAATGCAAAAGGATGCTTCCATGCATGAGCATCATGATTCAATGAAGCAAATGGATGCGCATCAGGGACATGACAAACATGCCGGGCACCACACAGAAGATTTCCTTAAACGCTTCTGGATATGTATGGCACTTACCATACCGGTGCTGCTGCTATCACACATGATCCAGCAAATGGCCGGTTTTGACTTTGCATTTTCCGGGGACAAATATGTGCTCCTGATCCTAAGCACCATCATTTATTTTTATGGTGGCTGGCCTTTTCTGACAGGCCTTGTCAGTGAAGTCAAAAATAAGAACCTGGGCATGATGACACTGGTCGCCGTTGCGATTACGACTGCCTATGTGTACAGCGTTGCAGTCGTATTTGGCCTGGAAGGTATGGACTTCTTTTGGGAGCTAGCCACCCTGATTGATATTATGCTGGTCGGGCACTGGCTGGAAATGAAATCCCAGATGGCAGCATCGCGGGCACTGGAATCACTGGTGGAATTACTCCCATCTGTGGTTCATGTTCAAAAGGACAACCAGGTAACTGATATCGCTCTAAAAGATCTTCGCAGTGGTGATGTATTACTTGTCAAACCTGGCGAGAAAATACCGGCTGACGGCGTGATCCTGGAAGGCAGCTCCTATGTGAATGAAAGCATGCTGACCGGTGAAAGCGTGCCGGTGCAGAAAAAGAAAGATGATAAAGTAATTGGTGGTGCCATTAACAGCGACGGGGTACTGAAAGTCCAGGTTACCGGCGCAGGCGACGATACTTATCTGCAAAAGGTAATTGATATGGTCAAATCGGCACAGAGTGCTAAATCCAATACTCAGAATCTGGCTGATAAGGTTGCTAAATGGCTTACCCTGGTTTCCATTACGGTCGGGATCGTCACTTTTATTGTCTGGTTTTCCAGCGGACAAAGTTTGTCTTTTGCTTTGGAAAGAATGGTTACCGTCATGGTAACCTCCTGCCCCCATGCTTTGGGTGTAGCGATTCCACTCGTAATCGCCATTTCAACAACGCTTTCGGCAACCCATGGCCTTTTGATCCGTAACCGGACAGCTTTTGAAAATGCGCGAAAATTGACGACAATCATCTTCGATAAAACGGGTACGCTTACCAAAGGCTCCCACGAAATCCAGCAGATCATTGTTGAAGACCAGCAGTTTTCAGCCGATCAGATCCTGCAATATGCAGCCGCGGTTCAGCAAAATTCTGAACATCATATCGCGCACGGGGTGATCCGGAAATTAAAAGAAAAAGGCCTGGAGCTCTGGGCATCTGCTGATTTTAATTACATGCCAGGTATCGGCGTAACAGGGACTGTGAACGGGAAAAAAGTAGTTGCCGCCGGACCAAATTACTTTAACCAGGAAAACATTCCTTTGCCTGCCATTCCGGGTCAGGTTGACCAGGCTACGGATACGGTAAACTTCATACTCGTAGATGGAAAGCTGGCTGGCATAATTACCCTGGCTGATTCCATAAGAGAAAGTGCTTCTGAGGCGATTGCCACATTGAAAAAGATGAATATCAAAACTTTCCTTCTGACTGGCGATAATGAAAAAATTGCAGAAGCCGTAAGCAAAAAGCTGGGTATGGACGGTTATCTGGCTAATGTACTTCCGCATCAAAAGCAGGACAAAGTAAAAGAGTTTCAGGATAAAGGAGAAATTGTTGCCATGACCGGAGACGGTGTCAACGATGCACCGGCTTTGGCACAGGCTGATGTGGGTATTGCTATTGGTTCAGGTACCGATGTTGCTGCTGAGACGGCTGATATTATTCTGGTCAATAGTGATCCGATGGATGTAGTACAAATGATCACCTTCGGAAGGGCTACATACCGGAAAATGGTACAAAACCTGGCTTGGGCAGTTGGTTATAACATTATCGCAATTCCTTTGGCTGCTGGCGTTCTGTATCCGGCTTTTATGCTCAGCCCGGCAATGGGTGCGGTTCTAATGAGTGCATCTACCATAGTTGTAGCAGTCAATGCCAAGCTCCTTAGAGTAAAATAGAATTTACAGTATACCCGGATTATAATATTTTCATGTAAAATCAGATACTATGAACCCATTTCTAAAACTTTGACGCTGTTTCCTACGGAAGGTTTACTAAACGGTAATGATTTTAGGTGACCGGCATTATTCTCCAAGATGACATTCGTCACAACAATTTGATTTTCAATAATTTAAATTTGATCACAATTAAAAACATTCAAAATGAAAAAGTTAAAATTGCTTCTTCTTATAACCTGTATGATGTTTGCAGGTTCACATTTGTCTTACAGCCAAAATTATAAACAACCTGTTCCCTCAATTGATGCGAAAGGAAAAATTACCGATTCAAAAGGGAAACATATTGGCTGGGTTACAAGTGATGGTATAATCAAGGATGCTGCTGGGACAAAAATCGCCCACATTGACAATCAGGGTAACGCAGTTGATGCGGGGACGGGAAAAAATCTAGGTAAAGCATTAAAAAACGGTACATATCTTTATCATGTCAAAAGTGGGGCCAGTGACAGTTTAACCGTATCCGTTCCAATGAACGGGACTTGCGAAGTAAAAGATAAGAATGGAAAAACCGTCCTTCTTGTTCATGAAAACTACAAGCAGTACGGCGCTTGCGCTATGCACTGTCTCGTAATGAAAAATGAGCACAAGGATATGAAGATGAAGTAATTATATAACATAAACCATCTTGGAGTGAAGAGGTGGTTTATGTTATATAATTGTCGCATGCCCTTAAAATACTTTCACCAGCCAACTAGATGAAACGTCTAAACTGAATAGGCGTTACTGACATTTCTGTTTTCAAGTATGCTGGACACAGACAGACTTAGGTACCGTGCCAGTCATTTTTTTGAAGCTGTTGTTAAAATCGGTGGAATACTCAGACCTCAGGCTGTAACCAATGTCTCCAACGCTCCAGTCGGTATGCTGCAAGAGCACTTTAGCTCCAATCATGATCGGCTCATTGATCAATGTTACGTCGACTTGCCCGTAATTTCCTTGACTGAGCAGTTCAGGCGGTTAACATGAACTGAAAGCCGTGCTGCGCCTAATGCACTTTCAAATCGTTTCACATTTAGGTATTATCTATTTCATTTGACCTTATCAAACACTAAATATGTGAATATGAAAACAGGAAATTATATTTGTAAGGCATTAGTTGATAAGTTCTCCATCTGGTTAGGCAGGCCAGGTTGATTGAATTTAACGAAGAAAGTATTGATAGTAAAGTGTGGGCTGTAAGAGTTTCATAGCTTGGAACTCTTACAGCCCAGAGGTAAAACTGATATAATTAATTGTCATATTCTGAAATCTTACCACTAAAAGCTGTTACGTTTTATCGATGCAGAAAGGCAGACTACGCCGACAAAACTGACAAACTGTTAGTAAGAAGCAAACTAAGGAACACACGTATCTGGTAATTAATCGATTACCAGATACGTGAGACAAAATTCCATGTCCGAGAATAATGCAATGCACGAGCAACACAATTCCTTCGGGATAACAGATGTTCAAGTTGAAGCTGTATTGATCCTCGAATTATTAAATCTGATTCATATTAACTAGACGAGAAAAATTTACATTTTTTCAAGCGGGCCTTTGGCTGAAAATTTCTTCGGCTAACTCCAATAGCTCGGTAAGGTGTTCAAAGAATCTCCCATTCTCGGTACAAAAACACCTGATAATCGATTGATTATCAGGTGTTTTACTTTTAAGAGGTGGCTATAAGAGCGGTCAAAATATTGGATCAAGTAAAATATTACTTGTTTCGTTTTTTGAAATTTGATATTGACTAGCTACTCATTTCCTCCAATTAAAAGAAGAATAAAACAGAGTCTTCGCTTCTAGAGATGTTAAACCTGGCATCCAAAATCCTAGTCTATGGCTTTAAATATCACGTTATATTCTGAATACCGTAGCATATATAAGGATTATATGGATCAAAATTATGGCCATATGATTTATAAAGATCCCGGCATATTTACACTTCCGTCCTGGCTTTACACGTATGACCTTTATAAAGCAAAAATTAAGTTTAAGGGTATTCAGAAAATATCAATGGTTTTTTCCGAGTTCGAAGAACGAATTCTAATCCCTCCTGGCAAAGTGCTCGGAGCAATCCTTGTATATAATTGTCAATTCGATTTTGAAAAATTAAAATCGATTTCTTCTCTGAGGGATCAACAGCTATTTGTTCTAAGAGGTATGTATGAAGCTGTTTTACGAATCTCAGATATATATAATTTGGAAAAGGATGGGCTTACACAAGCATTTCACCAGACGCATAACAGAATTACAAATGATGAAATCCCGGATGACTTTTGGGATATACATATCTTTTGAAGCGAACTTTCAGTAATTCACCTCAGAAGGAGGAACATATGAGAGTACCCTGAACCGCGTCATGTTCGGCTCCGATCAAATGACCTGGCATATGCGATCGAAAAGTCAATCAGGTTTTTGAACAGTCTGACATTCCAGACTAAAAAGGAAAAAGAAGATATCTTGTACAACAATGCAGCAAGATTCCTTCGGCTTAAATAATGGCGAATATGCTCTGTATTCAATATTTTCGCAGGCATTTGCCAAGAAAAAGTCATAACATGAACCATAAATCACAAACCCGAAATAAACGCGAATCGCATCTGATTAAAAATGACTTCTCTACCCTCCCAAAAGCAGCCTCGGATCGAATCCATTGACCTTCTGAAAGGCTTCGTTATGGTGCTGATGGCACTAGACCATACCCGTGACTATTTTTACCAATCCGGTGCTTTTTTTGATGTTAGTAACCCTGCCGTGGCGACAGTGCCGGTTTACATCACGCGGATTATAACTCATGTTTGTGCACCTACCTTTAGTTTTCTGGCTGGTGTTTCAGCATTTTTGACTGGCAGGCGGCGGTCGAAGACCGATCTTTCTGTCTATCTTCTTAAAAGAGGATTATGGCTCGTTTTTATGGAGGTTACAATTGTTGCATTTGCATGGTATTTCAATGTGAGGTTCAGCAACATTGATCTGGCAGTCATCTGGGTTTTAGGAATGAGTATGATCATCCTCGCGGGGTTTATTTACCTTCCGTTAAAAGCCATCCAGGCACTGTCGCTCATATTAATTTTTGGACATAACCTACTTGATAACATTCATTTAGACAATGTATGGTGGGGAATGCTGCACGAGGTTCACACCACTACAATCTTCGACGGAAAAATAACGCTCACGGTCGTTTATCCACTGATTCCCTGGATCGGTGTGATGGCATTGGGTTACAGTTTCGGCGGATTTTTTGATGCTTCGGCAAGACCCGAGCAAAGGAAAAAGTTGTTTAACATGATCGGTTTTTCTTCAAGTATTCTTTTTGTAGTGATCAGATGGCTTAACGTTTACGGAGATCCGGCCCAGTGGACATATTTGCAAACTCAAGGGAGAACACTTATGTCTTTTTTCAATGTAACTAAATATCCGCCGTCACTCGCCTATTTGTTGCTTACCCTAACATTTACATTTTTGTTTTTAGCAAATTCAGAAAAGTGGCGAGGAAAGACGGTCCGGTTTTTCAGCGTTTTCGGGCGCGTACCATTTTTCTACTACATCATTCACCTGTACGCAATCCGGGTACTGAGTGGTGTAGCGGCTAAACTGACCGGTCACGGCTGGGATGTTCTGTTTCAGAAAGAGTTTGAGATCCGGATGAATGGTTTTGGATATAGTCTTCCCACGGTGTACCTGATCTGGATCGGGATCATCTTCTTGCTTTATCCGGTTTGTAAATGGTTTGACGGATACAAACAAAGTCACCGCGAGCAATGGTGGCTTAGTTATTTGTAAATGGTACGGTCATCAAATATCTTCGTGGTGACATCCAAAGAAAACGGTTTTATTCCGTATTCTTTCAAATCTTGCATCTTTTCTATAATGCGCGCTACGCCATACATTGTAGCCATTTTGAGCTGAATATATCGCCGTGTCTTTCCAATTCCTGCAAAGGCTCTTGTAATTGATACTGTCTCTTCTATTTGAGCTACTTTTGATTTTGGACAGTACAAAGGTGCGGTAATCATAATGGGATTATTTGTCATTTGGCAAAAAGGGGGGACTATAACCGTGTAATGAATCTCGAAAAATTCAGTTGCACTGAACTCCGGGTGCAAAAGTCTGACCGCTTAATAAATTCTGTAATTTATAGAAGTAGGACGCGGTATAAAATCACTTGTTCGCACAAAACCCTCTCAACCACGTTATGCTCGACACCTCCTCCTTCAACACCTACGACAATGATTCATACACCCTTTTCTGCGGACCAGCCTTTATATTTGGGATCAAAATCCACCATCCATTCAATACCGTATTTGTCTCTGAACATGCCAAAATAAGAACCCCAAGGGCTGTCGTCCATAGGGACTTCAATAATTCCGCCTGCCGAAAGTCCGTTAAATAATTTGTCTGCTTCTTCACGACTTTCCGCGCCGATCGAAATCTTGGACCTGTTTTCATTTTCATTAACCCGCCCCATAAATTCCGGCACGTCGTTGCCCATTAACACGTTTTGGCCGATTGGCAACGCGATGTGCATGACCTTGTTTTCCTCACTTTCCGCAATCGGATGTTCAGGGCTTGACATTTCCTTGAAACGCACAATCGTTGCAAAAGCTCCGCCAAATACGGATTTGTAAAAATTGAATGCTTCTTCAGCGTTTCCATTAAAGTTGATATGCGGATTGATAAGTGCCATGGTTTTTGATTGGTTTATTATTATGAATTCATTTTGGTTTGCTTTTTTATCAAAGCATCAATGTGTATCTCCAGACTATTTCCTTCCCGATTTCCGGACATCGACTCATTTTTTTTTGCAATACTTTTTTTTGTGCTTGACTTGCGTATCACAGGCGACGGATAAGCGGTCTCCCCAGGGCGCGGCAGAGTCACAGGGGATTCTGTACCACATAAGGCTGGTTAATCAATTAAGATCCTCAGCCAAACTCTTTTTGCCTGAAGCGAACCAACCTTAACAGGTAGGACTTGCCTGATTGTGACTTTAGCATGTTTGACAAGGTCCAATGGCTCTATTGTAAATACATATTTAAAATCATATACATCATGAATCGCAAAATTTTGATCGTCACCGGGGATGGTGGCGAAAGTTATGAAACCCTCTACGCCGTTCACCGTTTTCAGGAAGAAGGCGATATTGCCGTGATTGCCGCCCGCAGCAAACGCCGCCTTAACCTTGTTATGCACGATTTCGAACCTGGTTGGGATACCTATGTAGAGCGACCCGGCTATTGTCTGGATTCAGACCTGACGATTGAAGAGGCGGTCGCAGACGACTATGATGCCATTCTGCTGCTGGGAGGCCGCGCCCCAGAATACCTGCGCAACCATGCTCCGCTTTTGGAAGTAGTCCGCGAGTTTGACCGGCAGGGTAAATGGATCTTTGCTATCTGCCACGGCATCCAGATCCTGGTAACGGCCGGATTAGCTAACAACCGAAAGTTGACCTCATACGAACATGTCCGTGCCGAAATTGAAATGGGAGGTGGCACTTATTGTACCCAGCAGGCCGTCCGCGACCAAAATATAATAACCGGCCAGACCTGGCAATCTCACCCTGAGTTCTATCGCGAAGTGTTTGCCTGTCTCAACAAAGCGGAACTGATAGAAAAATAGAGGCAGAATCGGTATGTATCTGTTTTCTAATCAGGCTTAGCACCGTGGCTTTCCCGGTCACGGAACTTTTACGGAAGGATTGCGGGAACATATCTGGTGAGGGCGCTGCGTCTAACGCTACTGCTGTTTGGGCAGCGGAAAACGGCATGTATCTGAATGAGTCCTCCAAAGGACGTGCTATACGCCATTTCTATAACCTTCACAGCAATTTCCGTCGTTGTATTACTGACAAAGATACTTCTGAGATGGATGCGGGCAAATAAGGCATCAAGGAAACATGGGCCAGAAGCTTTTTTTGAGAAATTCATTACCACATACCTTTCATACTCCGTTACAGCCCTCACCATCTTTGGCGGAGTGACCTTTGCAGTACTGAGCAAGATTAGGCTATTACATTGGACTAAAAAAAATCAATAACCCTAGTCTTAGCAATCGTTTCATTGATTGCAACCACACTCTCAATTGATCGTTTTAAAACAACAAAACAGCTCGAAAAATATTTAACAGAGGCAGATTTTAAAAAAATACGTGAAAGCTCTTCCCTTCTTGCGAATTTGCTACAATTGGACAGTAACAGCGATCGCGAGTTAATGGAAAATCCAGCAAATGAGTTATCAGACTATACGAAATTAGTGAAGGTCCTCAGACCAGAGGCGCACAAACTCCTAAGCGACCAACTGGACGCTCATCTTCAAGAATATAGATCTTTGACAAAAGGGGTGGTTGATCTCCCGCTTAGAGAGGCCCCATTTGCAAACAAGTCTCTTATCTGACCTGTGCTGTGGCTGCGTTGATGTCTTTCGCCAGGCTAACTAATGACCGGTGGCTTCCTTAGTCAATTTCTGCCAATGTTGAAACGGTGAAGACATCAGCCAATGCCCCCGAATCGGCAGTATTACTCAATTAAGATAAAAATATCGACCTCCAATATCATTTGATCATTTATGCTCTTCAATAGCTTTATCTTCCTTGAACTGGTAATTATCACGTTTGTTCTCTACTATATACCGTTACTCTCCAAATTCCAAATTCCGATATTGATAATATCAAGCTTACTGTTTTATAGTTATTCTCAACCCGAACTGGTTATTCTGTTGCTGGTTTCTGTGACCATAAATATCGTTTCAAGTTATTATGTTGTTTACGGGACAAACAAAAAATCCTATGCTGTTTTTGGTGTCGTTTGTAATTTAGGTATCCTTATATTTTTCAAATATGGTCCGTTAATTGCTGCAACATTCTTCGGACAAACCAATACTGTCGGGAATTTCTTTGTGAATATGCCGCTACCAATCGGAATATCATTTTTTACATTTCAAGGAATAAGTTTGGTTGTTGACGTTTATAGTCAAAAATTTAACGACAATAAATTCCTCGTTCCCAGGTCATTCATTCAGCATGCGCAACGAATATTATTTTTTAAGAGTTTTTTTCCACAGTTGGTCTCAGGCCCTATTGTAAAGGCTCATGATTTTATTCCGCAGATAGAAACCAAGTTTCTGTCAGAAATTGCATGGGAGTCTTGCTTCAAAAGTATTGTAGCCGGGTATTTTCTCAAACTTGTTATTGCCGACAATCTTAACGACTTTACATTCCGAATTGCTCATCCGTTTTTCTTAGGACAATCGTCTTTTGTTTTGATCATGCTACTTTATGGATATTCCTGTCAGATATTTGCCGACTTTGCCGGTTACTCACTGATAGCAATTGGCATATCAAAACTTTTTGGATACAATCTCATGGACAACTTCAATTTTCCATATATCTCAACGTCCTTCAAAGAATTTTGGAAAAGGTGGCATATTTCATTATCATCCTTCCTTATGGAATATCTTTACGTTCCCCTAGGCGGTAACAAAAAAGGCAAAATAAGGACTTACGTGAATTTAATGATCGTGATGTTGCTTGGCGGCTTATGGCATGGAGCAGCGTGGAGCTATGCGCTCTGGGGTATTTTTCACGGGCTGGCGCTGGCGATCGAAAGACTTTTTAATGACAATTTTAAAATCAAATTGAGTACACCAGTCCTGATTTTAAAAGGAGCATTGGTCTTTGGATATGTTTCTCTTGCCTGGCTGTTATTTAAACTACCCGATTTAAACCATGTCGCTGAATATTTTAAATGCATCTACAAAAATTCTAAATTAGAAACCAACATAAGGATTGTCATCTATATTGTAACATACTCATATCCCATAATTATCTACCATCTGTTATACCTGTTTAAAAGAAAATACGAACATATTAATTTAAAAAAACTTGAATTTCTGTTCTACGCGGTAATGATATTCCTAATATTTACAAATAGCAGTTCATCCGAATCCTTTATTTATTTTCAATTTTAGGGTCAATGATTTTAAAAACCATTCTTACGTCACTGATATTATTTGCGATGTATACTGTTTTCGTGGCGAAGTTTGCGCCAATTTGGTGGGTAAATACGCAAAGCCACTTGCAGGCCAATCTTTCAATGGCCCAGAATTTTATTTACGATGATAGTGATACCATACAAAATATCATCGTAGGCACATCCCTTGCAGCAAATATCATTACCGATAGCTTGACTAATACTTATAATTTGTCATTTGCTGGTAGAAATGCCATAGATGGTTTAAAAATTCTAAATGAAAAAACCAAAATACCAAAGAATATTTTTATTGAAATAAACTATGTTCAGAAAGGAGCAAGTGCCGAATTTACGAGTCTGATTGCCAACCCAATCATGTATTACCCGAGGAAGAAGCTCCTGTCTTTACGCGAAGACAGACAACCCATGGCAATTCTTGGGTTGATACAATTTAATGAATTGATAAGATTAAAAAATATTATTACAAATAAACCAAAGAAAAAAAAGGCGCCGCAAGTCAATGAGAAAAAGGATGATACGAGTCCAGTGTTCTATAAGTTTCTTGCCGTTCAAATAAAGGACTATTCGATAATACCAAAGAATAGTCATCTAAAAAAAGTATTCAAAGAGTTTAAACATTACGTTGTCAGCCTCGAAAAAAAAGGCGCAAATATTACTTTCTTTGAAATGCCAGTTAACAGACAATTGGAAGGTTTGCCCCGGGCAAAACTCATCAGAAATTTTATCAAGTTAAACTTCCCCAGCTCAAAATATACATTCATCGCACCGCCTGATTCAATAGCCTTCCACACCACAGACGGAATTCATCTGGGAAAACACGAGGCCCTCCAGTACACTTTGTATCTGAAATCAAAAAGCAAGAATCTCCAGTAAGTCAGATGGCACCATTGAGCATAATGCTCCATTGCCTGGTGCCCTTGTCATGCTTCGCCTTTGTATATTTATTGCAGAGACCTAAATCTGCAAGAATCTAAAAAAAGAATCGCTTCCATGGCAACGGCATGGTCTGAAATGCACAATTTGATTATAACAAAACGAAAAGCCGACGAGGCGCTTATGAAGACAAATTACCCGGCCTATCTGAAAGGTTTGAAGTCATAAAAAAAATAAGCTGTTGCTGAAACTTAAAAGTCCCATTTCAAGTCAAAGCTTCCAGTTGCCTGAATACAGAAATTAATGACGCCCCTTTTTCTGACAGCTTATACTCAATATGGAGCGGTTTCAGTTCAACGACTGTCTTTTCCAACAGCCCTTGTTCCTCCATGTCTTTAAGCGCAACGGCTATGGACTGTTTGTTTGAGCCCCCTATTTGACGCAAAAGTGTATTAAAGCGAATAGGTCCTTCCACTGCGTGACGGAAAATCTGGGGCTTCCATTTACCAGAAAGCATCTTGAGCAACCCCTCTGCGGGACAACCAGCTTCATCCTTCATATTCTTTAGTTTGTAGTCAGGTTTTCCTGACTAATTGATTCATGTCCTAAACGTGCCAACCTTTGTCACAAAGTTAAGACAATACGAGTTACCAGAGGCAAACTGAGGGCTGGCTGCAGAGATTAGTAGCGCCATTTGTATTTCCGGGTGCTTTCAGTTGTAAACCTAAAAAAAAGTAAACAATGAACGAAGAAATTGGCAACCCGCTTTTATGCAATCCGGAAAGTGGAGTTTGTGAAATACCAGGATTAGAATCGACCGTTATGGAACCGTCTGCTTCAACACAAAATAAGCCAGTCAAAATCACCTATTACACAGATCCGATTTGTTCTTCCTGCTGGGGAATCGAGCCTCAACTGAGAAAATTGAAGTTGGAATATGGCGCGATTCTGGAAATAGATTACCGGATGGGCGGACTTTTACCCGATTGGAGCTACAATAGTGGCGGTATCAGCAAACCGAGCGACGTCGCCTCGCATTGGGAAGAAGTAAGCGCTCATTACGAAATGCCGATTGACGGAGATGTGTGGCTCGAAGATCCTTTACCTTCCTCCTATCCACCCTCGATTGCTGTGAAGGCGGCACAATTACAGGATAAAGACAAGGCCGTCAGATTCATGCGAAAGCTACGGGAGTTGTTATTCCTTGAAAAGAAGAACATTACCAAATGGGAAGTAGTGCTTGAAGCGGCGATGACCGTTGGCCTCGATACATTCCAGCTTAAAGATGACTTCGAAGGCAGGGCAATTGCCTTGTTTCAGGAAGACCTGGCTTACGCGCGACAATTGGGCGTGCGGGGGTTTCCTACTTTATTCTTCGCAAACCAAAGTGGTGATCAAACGACACTGTATGGATTCAAACCCTATCAGGACTTTGAAAACGCACTGCTGAAAGTATTCCCCGAAGCAAAGAAAAAGGTCATGAGCCTAACGACCGATCTTTCACTTTTCGATTATTATCCAACATTGACGATTAAAGAATATGCTGTGATCGCGGGTATATCAACCCGGGAAGCCGAAAGGAGATTGGAAAATCTATTTTCGATTGGTGAAATTCACAAACAGGTGATCAAAACGGGAGTGATGTACAAGGCGAAAGTATGAGCTTTACGATAACTCTCCTTTATCTTTCAACTTTTGCCTAAATAGTGCTAAATTCAGCTCAGACAAATAGGTTGGTTACGTCTGCACAATGAGCAGCCAAAAGCCAATTCCAAACCATAACCTATAATAAACAACATGAGCGAGATCAGAAAAGAAGACATTAAACAAGAGGTATTTGACCTGTATGACGACTATGCCCACGACCGGATCGACAGGCGGAACTTCATGCAAAATCTGTCGGCGTATGCGGTAGGCGGGATCACTGTTGCATCACTCATGAGTTTTTTAATGCCTGATTATCAGGGAGCTATTCAGATAAAGGCAGGTGACCCGAGGTTAGCATCTGACTATGTCAATTACGACTCACCCAAAGGTGGCAAAACCATCAAGGCTTTACTATCAAAACCGGTTGGCTCGACGGGCAAACTGGGAGGTATCGTGGTGGTTCATGAAAACCGGGGTTTGAATCCACACATTGAAGATGTGGCGCGAAGAGCGGCCTTAGCCGGTTTTATCTCAATTGCACCTGATGCTCTGACGCCATTGGGAGGCTATCCGGGAACTGATGATCAAGGTCGCGAGATGCAGAGCAAGCGCGACAAGAATGAAATGTCCGAGGACTTTATTGCAGCTTACGAGTATCTGAAAAATCACAAAGATTGCAATGGGAAAATTGGGGTGGTGGGTTTTTGCTTTGGCGGCGGTATTGCTAATATGATGGCCGTGAGGATTCCAGGCCTGGCTGCATCCGTACCATTTTACGGCGGTCAGCCTGCGGCCGAAGATGTCCCGAAAATCAAAGCTCCGCTCCTCCTGCATTATGCGGCGCTGGATACCCGTGTAAATGAAGGCTGGCCGGCCTACGAAAAGGCGTTAAAGGAAAACAAAAAGGAATACACTGCATACATATATCCTGATGTGAATCACGGCTTCCATAACGATACCACACCCCGCTATGACAAATCAGCTGCCGAACTCGCATGGAAACGCACGGTTGATTTTTTCAAGGAGAAACTAGCATAACGCTTGACATTTATCTGTATAAAAAAATGAGGCTGCCAAAAATACAGCCTCATTTCATTTAAAAATACACCAGCGAAGTCGTCGCTTCGCAAGGCTTATCGGTCTTGAACCTGATCCAACGCGCCGAGAATGTAGCAGGAAATTCAAATTCCAAGGTTTTACCTGGCTCAACGGTAAACGTTTTGTATTCCATCCAGGGCCCGTTTCCAATGGGGTCTGCCTCAAGTGTAAATGTTACTGGAGTCGTGGCTGTATGTGACATGGTCAGCTTCTTTTTGTCGTAAAAACCGATCAGGTAAGGATCTGACGCCTCATTGGCTTTTACGCTTTCATCTTTCCACGGGCCTCCATGACCAACGGGTTTTCCAAGTTTCCAGAGATCATCAATCGCGCCAGCCCAAACCGCAGCCTTTTTGTCATCCGAAACGACAATGTGGCTATTTTGCGAAATTTTGTTCGCATCAAGTCCCGTCATCACCAGTAGTCCCCGGTAAGAAGCATAGTCGTTAATGCGGAAATTATGTGACGAAACCGGTCTAATCTTGGCATAACCATCGGCATTTTCAGCCGGTAACTCGTAAAAAGTACCGTGGCAGTTAAACAGATCACGTTCTGTTGCGACTTCCCGGCAGATACGTAGCGCGGCCTGGTCAGTTAAACTGGTGAAGGCTTCGTTTCCGAGCGGTAAACGCCAGCGTCTTCCTTTATCATCCACAATTAAAACAGAAGACTTCTCCACAGCCACGACTTTCTGAGGTATGGCAAATTTGCTTTTTACAAACGTCAGTGTTTTGTCGTCACTTTTTCGTGTCAGTTTCATATCGGCATCCAGTTCATAGTAACCTACCTCTTTGGCTGTACCTCCTGAATAGTCCATTGCGGCCATCGCCATTGCACGGCGATTTTCACCAAGCCCGTAGATTAAACCTGCTGAACTTTTACCGTTAGAAACAAGACTTAAACCGTTGAAAATAGCATCCGGCCTTCCTGTGCGCTTGTCATCAGTCGAATAGAAGAAATGTGCCGAAGCATTTGTTGCTGCAGAAGCTTTGAGACGAATCCACTCCCCTACTTCGCCATTTGTGAAGTCAATTCTTTTCGCACTTTTCGCCTGAATTGCAACCGACTTCAAGGCAGACCAGTTTCCGTTGCCAGCCTTATCGACCTCCATTGCAAAACTCACTTCGCTTTCACCGTTATTCTGTATCCAAACAGACCTATGCGGCCAGCCTGCAAAAAGGAAAGGTTCAGATCGTTCTCCTGCTTTAACAGCCTCATTCAACCACACGGAACCTTCGGCAGTATTGGGACCAAGCTTATCGGGCTGGTCGAGAGCCGTAAACCATAGATTGGAGTTAGACTGACCCGGACCTTCGATGCCTCCTTTTGCCTTGCGTTTATTCAAAAACTCTCTTTGCGCAGAATCATCGCAGCCAAAAACGAGCTGATTGTTCCACCTTGTGTAGTCTCCTATCACTTTCAGATACGAAGTTCGTGGACGAATCCTTGCCGAATTTTTTGAATTGAACTGACCCGGAAATTCCCAGAACATGCCATGCATGGTCATCAGATAATCTGGTTTTGAGGCTGTACCGATATCCCTTATACGCGGCCATTCGGTATTCCAGCCATGGGCACCATCGTATGCGTGACTGGCCTTTGGTAACCGGTAAAAATTCCATTTTCCATGATCACGAACACCAAGCAATACCGATTTGTGGTCCCAGCCGGTTGCCCAGATCGGGTCACTTTCCGGGTTTTTGTTTCCATATATACCTCCCGGGCCTGTTACTTCTACGAATTGATTTCTGCGGACCAACTTCCAGTCCTTACCATCCCATTCCGATAGCGAGCCTGATTCAATATCAAAATCTATTTCCGCTCTTTTCCCAGGTTCACCATTGTTGGAATAAACCGCCACCCCCTGACCGGAATAGAAACCCTTTCCGTGCGTTCCCGGCAAAAGGCCTTTGAATTGATAGGTTGCTTTGTCAGCAGCCTTCTGGCGATCCACGTTACCATCTTCGTACAACATGGTGGGTTTAAGTGTAGCCACATCTACCTCATAAAAACCTTCCTCCATTGTACCGTATAGGATTTTATGAGCAGGATCCATCAGATGCCGTGCATTACCTGTGTGCCTTCCAGGCATCTCTGTGTAAGGTATTGTCCGGACATTGGACTTTTCATCCACAGCGTAAGGCCCTATAAACAGCTGCTTGCTTTCCTTGTGAATCATCCGGTTTGCCGGTGTGCCGCCGATACTCCCCGGAAAAATAGTTTGTTTGAGGTCCGCACCGATCTCATAAAGCTTATCAGAAGAGCCAAAAGGCAAATGCGGGCCGTAGGTAACTACCCAAAGTTTGCCTGCCCAGGGAACGACAGCACCGGTGCCACATTCACCCTCGTTGTTATACATGGCAAGGTGCGGATAAATCCCACTGAAAGAAGGCTTTCCTTTAAGCTGCGCCTTTACAAAATCTCCACAAAGCAATAAACATACTAAAAGCAGTGTATGAAGCGAATATCTTTTCATTAAAACAATCATTGAACCTATTTGAGAGAATAAGTTAGTAGAAAAATTAAGTTAGTAACCAGGATTTTGTGTAATGTTTGTATTCACACGCTTTTCAACAGCCGGAATTGGCCACAGGTATTGCCTGGATTTATCGAAACTCCGCTGGGCCAATACTTTTACGTCGGTTCCAAATCCGGTGTAATCCGCAATTCCATCGTCATCCAATGGCGTCACTCCCGGGAATGGCCATTTAGCCCGGCTCTGTGCAGCGGGATCAGGAAGTCCAATCACGGGTTTTACAAGAATTTTCTCTGCCAGCTTCCAACGGATCAGATCCATGTAACGCAGACCCTCACGCGGAAACTCAACGCGCCTTTCCCTGCGTAAAATCTGTTTCAATGCAACCGCATTGGTCGTAGTAACCGCCGGATAGGACTTGGTATCTGTGGCGCTCACACCATAAGCCCGAGCCCGCACCTGATTGATTGCGTCAAGAACGGTATTGTCAATTGTACCAAGTTCGATCATTGCTTCGGCGTACGTCAGCAGAATTTCAGCATAACGAATGATGATTGCATCATTGTCTTCCACGAGCCGGTCGGGCCAGGTTTGATCTATCCCTTTTTTCCATAAAAATCCGGTAAAACTGGCGAATGCAGCAACAGCTCTCGTGTCTTTGTTGGAGACCTTTTTATTTTCCTTTGAGCTAAAAATCAACAGCGAATCGGGGTGCGGCGTGTAGTTGTAACCCAGCCACTGCGTATTGAACTCGACGATGTTGGCTGTAAGCCGGGGATCACGATTTTTGAAAGGAGCTTTAGGATCATATAATGGTGACTCGTCGATGGGTTTGCCGTCGATGGCCTCATAGGCATCGAGAAGATCTCTGGTTGGCAATTGGGCTCCGAAACCGCCTGCATTTCTTGAAATATTGTCCTGTACATAAGCTGCCACGCTGAAAACCTGCTGCTTTTCATCTCTTGGAATACTCACAATCATCTCCTTGCTCGTTTCGCCAGCTCTGAGAAAAAGCTGGGGGTAACTGGCGTTCAACGCGTAGGTCCCGGTGAGGGCCATTATAGCCTTTGAGGCGTCGCGGGCAATGTCCCACTTGCCCATGTATAAAGCAGTTCGTGCCTTGATGGCAAGGGCTGCTCCTTTTGTCAGCCGCTTGATATCTGCTGCCGCATAAGTGGACGGTAAGTTAGCTGTTGCAAAATCCAGTTCTGCAAAGACAAAAGTTAAAATCTCGTCTTTACTTGTACGCTTTATCGAATAAGATTCTTCTAGCGCAACAGGTTGGGTAAGTAACGGCACATCGCCGAAGTGTGTGACCAAACGCGAATATTGATAGGCCCGAATGAGTCGTATCTCAGCTTCCAGCCGCAATAAAATGGATGCCGGCGTATTTGCTTTAGCACGGTCTTTGTTGGCCAGAAAAGAATTGGCACGTGCAATGGCTTTGTAGGCGTTAAGCCAGAAAGTTTGTACCGCAGCGTCATCCGCATTCATCGTTCCACCGATCACGGCATTGGTCAGCTGCCCCCGATGCCATTCGTTATCGCTGAACAATTCATTGTCATTTCCCCAAAATGCGAGTCGGTACAAATCGTTAACTGCCAGTTCGAGTTCCGTCTGGTTGGAGTAAAACGTTCCGGTAGATGCTTCAGACAAAGGATTCAAATCAAGGGTGTGACAGGCTGAAAGTCCCACTGCCACGAGAAAAGTTAATATTATTTTTTTCATGAGGTTAAATGCTTGCCTGTGGATTAAAATCGAATGGTTGCGCCTGCCATCAGGGTTGTTACAATTGGATATGAGTAACTTGCTGACTCCGGATCGAGGTATTTGGGGAATTTGCTAAACGAGAGCACGTCGTTGGCAGAAATGTAGAAACGAAGGCTTTGGACACCTGTTTTCTTGATCAGATCTTGTTTCAGTGTATAACCCAAAGTGATGTTTTTCACCCGAAAATAACCTCCTTTGATTAGCCAGTAATCTGAAAGAGAATAGTTTGCTGTGTTGGAGGTTCTCGAAAGCCTTGGATATGTGGCGGCCAGATTTTGGTCAGCAGTATTGCTGAGACGCCAGAACTTGCCAACCATATCCGCGGGCATATTCCCGAATGCTTCTGCAAAAGGCTGAACGGCGTCCGTGTTCAATCGCGACAGCTTTTTCGCCACCCCTTGAAACGTAATCCCGAAATCGAATCCTTCATAATCGGCTCTCAGGTTTCCGCCGTACAGATAACGTGGCAAAGCACCGCCTAGCAAAACTTTATCGTCTGTGGTGATCTTACCATCTTTGTTCACATCCACATATCTTACATCTCCCGGCTTGGTGGTTACATTCAGCACAGGCGCGCCGGTGATTTGGTCCTGCGTCTGGAAAAGGCCGTTTGACAAATACCCAAACCATTCGTTGTACTGGCTTCCGTTACGGATGATCTGGTCACCCCGAAATTCGGTTCCTTTGAGATCGCCAACGGTAGATTTTGCGTCAGATAAATTTGCTGCAATCGAATAGCCAAGTTTCCCGACACGGTCCCGCCATGCTCCTTCGAGTTCCCACCCGCGAACGTTGAGCGTACCGGCATTCTGATTTGGTTTATCGTAACCCAGGTAAAGCGGAATATCAAGCGGGAGCAAAATATCCGTCGTTGTTTTTTTGTAATAATCAGCACTGATTGTCAGGCGGTCCTTCAAAAAAGCTGCATCAAGCCCAAAATCCAGTGTTTTGCTCGTTTCCCAAGTAATATTTTCCACAGCATACACTTGCTGGCCACCGCCTGTCAATGGAACTACGCTTCCATTTTGATAAAAAAGAGCGTTTGAAAAATCAATTGTGGCGAGATATGGATAATATGCTGGATTACCATCTTTGTCGAGTAACCGCTCATTGCCCGCCTGACCCCACGAACCTCTTACTTTCAGGAATGACAACCAGGGGTTATTTTTCAGGAAACTTTCTTCTGAAATTGTCCACCCGGCAGATACCGATGGATAAACTGCTTTGCGGTAAGCAGCAGCGAACCGCGAAGAAAGATCAGAACGCAGGTTTCCCTGGAGAAAATATTTGCTTTTGTAATTATACTGAAGCCTCCCAAAAAACGAATGCAAACCCGATGCATTGGCACTTCCCGAATTGTCACGTAACTCAGTCGACCCGGAGTTCAGGTAAGGAAAATCGGTTAACGCGAAACCGCTCCTTGAAGCTGTCAAAGTTTCCAGTGAACGATAATTCTCTTCGAAACCCGCCAGGATATCGATTGTATGTGCCCCACCGAACTCCTTCACATAATTTGCCAGCAATTGACCGTTGATGCTCACCGACTCCGAACGGCCTTCGTTTAAAACGGTACGGGCCTGGTTTACGACAGTACTTGGTGTACCGTCCGGATTGGTGTATCTGATCTGTTTTGAGAAATATTTATTCTTGTCGAGGTCAAAAACAGGGGCTACCAATGCGGTAACCGTGAGACCATTAACCGGTTTGTAATTAAAAGACATTCTTCCGCCAATCTGGTTGCCAAGGGATCTGGTAAAACCTCCGTTCCTTAACTTTGCCAATGGATTTCTGCCATCCTTCCCGAAAGCAACCCTGCCGTCAGAATAGACATCATCATAAATTGGCGGCATGACTCGCCCCTCGTAAATCGGGTTAAAATCGTTGTTGGGAAGCTCATTTGCATTACCCTTATTGGCTGTCCTTTTGTAGAAAACATCGAGATTTACCCCAATTTTATCGTTGACCTGTAAGTCATTATTAACGCGAAACAAATACCGGTCGTATGACCTGTTATCGTAAAACGCTCCCGAACTTGAATAACCCAGTGAAGCCTTTGTTTTGATTTTTCCTGTACCCATCGTAAAAACCAGGTCGTGCCGCTGGCGAGGTGCATTCTCTCTGGTGATAAGCGATTTTTGCCAGTCCGTATTCGGGAATCGATCGGGGCTTACGCGGTTGCTGTCAAGGTAATTGTTGATCAAACTTTGTGCAAAAGGACCTGTGCTTGCACCGTCATTTGTTGATTGCTCATTGAAGTAACGCATATAATCCTGTACGCCCACATATTTGGGCATGGCCGTAGCTCGTTGAACACCGTACTCATAGGTGTATTCCAAGCTTCCCTGACCGCTTTTCGCGCGCTTCGTGGTAACCAATATCACCCCGGCAGCTCCTCTTGATCCGTAAATCGAGGCTGATGCTGCATCTTTAAGAACTGTAATATTTTCAACATCCCCGGGATTGACGTTGTCGATGCTGCTGACGGGGACACCATCTACAATGATCAATGGACTGTTGGTTCCAATGGTCGTTATACCGCGGATCAGAATATTGGAACCCGATCCGGGTGCTCCGCTGGTACGGGTCACCGAAACACCGGCGATACTTCCCTGCAAGGCATCGGAAACCTGAATTGTCTGTCGGCCGGCTACATCCCTGGCCCCAATCGAAGAAATGGCACCGGTCAGATCCTTCTTCCTTTGCGTGCCATAACCCACCACAACTACTTCGGATAACGCTTTATCCTCAGGCTTCATGGTAATGTCCAGAGTAGATTGCCCACCCAAAGAGACATCCTGACTTTGGTAGCCCACAAAAGAAAAAGTGATCGTGACAGGGCCTTGTTCAGGAATAGCCAGCTTATATACACCGTTGGCATCGGTGGTGGTACCACGTTGGGTACCTTTAATGACAATGCTCACGCCGGGTAAATCCTTTGCAGCTTCGTCAGTTACTTTGCCTGTCACCTCTTTGGTTTGTGCCATCAGAGGACTAAGCCAAACCAGCAACAGGACAATACTTAGTAGATGTTTTTGTCGCATATTTTTTGGATATTTAGGGATTAGGGTTAGATTAAGGAATACCACCTCCTCGTGTTAAAATTTGAGTTAGCAAATATAAATTTGTACAATACGGAGATCGTTAGAATTGCTTAATCAACTTTCTGTTCAAAATTATGGACAACTCAACTACCTATTTATCAGTATATTATAATTAATAATAATGGAGAATGGACAAGGCCGGGACAGCCAGTTAGATTACCTGGATTACGGATGTCAGCTGATCAGTGAAATATACGGAAAGCCCGATATAGCGGATTGGACAAACAGCGATTACATCAGGCTTAGCAACATCCTCTATAAGAAAACCAGGGTTCAGATAAGCCCGAACACCCTAAAACGTATTTTCGGTAAAATAAAAACAGGCGCAAGGTACTATCCTCAAAAAGCGACCAGAGACGCTTTGGTCAACTACATTGGCTACCCTAACTGGGAGAGCTTTACAAATGCACCGGTGGTATTGAGGCAGGTTCCTGCATTTTCGGCCTCCACACAACAGGAGAGTCTGGCGGCGCCAGTCATTGAAGCTACCGTTCTTTCCCGGCCAACAGCCCCAAAAAGTAAAGCATTTAAACTGCTACCCGTCTTCATCACTTTGATTATATTGATCGGTGTTGCGACGTATTACATGTCTTTTCGAAACCCTACACCGATTAAAGCTACCATTGTTTGCAGAAATCCAACCGGAGGAAATCCGCACTCCGCAATATTTTCATTGAAAGGGCTTGTCGAGGGAAGCAGCTCGTCTAATCCGTTTTATATCGATTTTGGAGATAGCCGGAAGATGACCCTTACCCCGACTGACTCCCTCGTTTCGCATTATTACGAAGAGCCCGGACGATACTACGCTGTGCTCAAACAAAATAAGCAGGTATTGGACTCTGCAACTGTATACCTTAAGTCGACAGGCTGGACTGCCACAGCGAAAATGATGTACGATACAACCCGTGTCTATCCCATCGAAATGCCGTATCTATTCCGTGGAAAGAAAAACAGCATCAGCGGCGTGGAAGTCGCCAGGGCGGGCGTAGACACAAACCGGACCTTCTTTATCGATTTCACTAATACCCTGGTAACAGGCATTGACGGAGACAATTTTGATTTAATTACCCGCGTGCAAACATCGGCGGATCGAGCAGGCGTACGTTGCTCGCAGGTAAGGTTGACCATATTCGGCGAGTCGTCGCGACATCGAATAGATCTTATGAAACCTGGCTGCCTGCACTGGACCAATCTGCAAATATCAGAAGTAGTGAAGGAGGGGCAGCTCGAAGGTCTGGATTTTTTGGGCGCCGACCTGAGACAGGGAGGGACGCTTCAATTGAAGGTGGAAAACAAACACGCAAAGCTTTTCATCAACGGCAAACAGGTTTACGAAGCCGACTACACACAACCATTAAAAAAAATATATGGAATCGAAATTATGTTTGCAGGTGTTGGAACTATCCATTCCGTATCGTTAATCGATTTAAAGACAAAAAAAGCATTCGCAGGTAATTTTTAGAGAAACGTTCGCTGGTAATATTTCATTTAGACAGGAATATTGAACATCAACTCCGTCCCTTTTACCGACGATGTTATCTCTAGTGTGCCGTTCAATTCCTTCGCCCTGTTTTTAAGTGATTTCAGGCCAAAGCCTTTTCCTGTGCCTGGGGATAAAGCGTTAAATCCCTTTCCATTATCAGTAATTTGCAATACCAATGAACCTTCTTCTTCGTAAATGAACAATTCTACTTTACTGGCTTTGGCATGTTTAAGAATATTGACCACTGCTTCCTGAATTATTCTCAGTAAATGAATGCGGGTTTCGGAAGATAACTTTTCCATCGACAGATCGTCTATTTCAATCCTCGTCTCATATTTTGGTTTTGGGAGGGCCAGTTCCACGATCGTAAATACTCGCTTGGAAAAAGCGATGCCTTCCTGTTTCAAACCATCAAAATACCAATCATGACTTATCAATCTGGTGTTGGTATACGCATCTCTCGCCATCTTACCAATGGTGGCAAGCGTTCCACTTATTTCCGGGTCCCTTTCTTCGAGAGCTTGCGTTTCGATAAAATTGCAAATATTTACAAGCCTTCCCGCAATGTCGTCGTGGAGCTCCATACCCATCTTCTTCTGCACCACGTTGGCGTGGCTCTCAAGTTCTGCGATCTGAATCTGAGTCGTCTGGTTCAGATCTTCAATTTTCCTTTTTGATGCGAGGAAGCTGATTCGTAGTCTCCACAAAAAAGCCGCTATACTAAATACCAAAAGCATGACGATCACAAAAATCTCTATGTTCCGCTTTTCATTTTGCTCTTCCGCCAGTTTAAGCGCTTCATTACGTTGCTCGGCGACCAGATGGGCGTACATATTATTATGAATATCAGCAGTCTTGATTGAGATAATAGAGTCGCTTGTTTCATACGCTTTTAGTATATCCCTGTACGCGGCTGGGTAATCTCTGTTTTTTGCATGAACTTTTCCTGAATACAAAAGAAATTTAGCTCCATCACCAGTTTCAGTTTTTTTGTATCCATTGACAGTATTCCTGAATTGGGCAAAATAATAATTTATGCTGTCAGCCTGATTTTGCTGGATGTGATAGTCTATTAATCTACCCAAAATTGTGCGTTCGAAGGGTCTCTTAAACAGCGTGCTCAATTGATTATCCTTGGATGTGATGTAATTGTACGCGGCATTTAATAATTCTCTCTCCTTACTCTTTTCCGACAAAACCCTGGCACCTGCGGACTCAATCAGATATAATGACAAACGGCATTGTTGTATTTTTGATTTGTCAAGGCCTTGTTTTTTTATCAATTCATTCCATATCGTCCTGGACAAGTTCGCCATTTCCAAAACTTTGGAGGTGTCCTTTCTGGTCAGATAAAGTTGAGAAGATTGCTTTAGAATGGTAAATGCATTTATACAGGTATTTATAGGAACTGGTTTGTTTGAAAGCATTTCCGGCAATGACTTTAAAAACGGCATCACGCTGTCTATAATTGTTATACGTCTGGGATGATTGGTATAATCATTTGTGCCGTAGATGGTCAGTATCAACCTGGGTTGATTTAGAGAATTTACATAGGGCTTTATTTTTTGCAGCTCTTCCTCCATTTTTTGTAGGTAATAAATGGCAAACCCTTCCTGATGAACCTGAGTGGCGTGGTTGGCCAGAAATGCAAAATATTTAACCCTGAATGGTTGGTATGCAGTATTGCTCCACGCAATCTCCCGGTAGGTATTGAGTTTTTCTTTCAGGGACGGGTCTTTGAACGACTCTTCGGTCAGCGACTGGGCTTTAAGGAGATAAACGGTATCGTTCAGAAAACCTGCCTGGTACTCTATCTTAATCTTTTCCCAATCCTGATCCGTCGCCCAATCACCCTGGGCCAGACACCCAAATGGTAACAATTTGGCTATCAAGAAGATGAGCAAATGCTTTCGTATTTCAAAAAGAATTTTTCCGAACCGGTGGCTAAATGAGAGGCTAACATGCCATACACTTGGTGAGAAGTATGTCATCATTGTATGAAGTGTTTTGTTCGGGCAAGTGGTATGACACTTTCAGGTTCAGATTAAATTATTTTCATAGGCATATCTGACCAGCTCAGTTGCCGAATGAAGATCTAGCTTACGCATAACATTCCTTTTGTGGCTCATTATAGTTATGGGGCTGACATAAAGCATCTCTGCGATTTTTTTGGTTTTATTGCCAGCAGCGATGAGCCGTAATACTTCGAGCTCTTTATTAGTAAGTATCGTATTTTCCATCGACAAAATACTATCTGCCAGCCGCCCGCTAAGATCACTGCTGACAAACTTTTTGCCGTTGTGGGTATACTCCAGTGCCAGCTTAATTTCACGGGGATCAATGGCTTTGCTAACGTATCCATTGGCTCCTGCCGCGAGGCACGCCTTAATGCTGCCTGCATCAACGACACCACTTACAAAGAGAATGACCATACGGCTGTAATTACGCCTGCAGTAGGTCACAAAGTCCATCACATTCTGTCCGGGCATTATCAGATCCGTCATCAGAACCCCGTAATCTTTCATTTTTAGGCTTTGTTTGGCCACTTCAACGGATGAGAAAACATCGACGGAAGAATCAGCAGGTAATATCTTCAACAACAGCTCCCTAAACCCCTCAGCCACAAGCAAATGGTCATCGATAAGCATTACGTGCGTAGAAGGGATATCGGCCGTGCTGTGCATATAGTCACATTTTTATACAAAGGTATAAGATTAAATAACAAAACTAATCTACTACGAACGTAGTAGATTAATAATCATTTCATGAAGACAAAATACCCCTTTGTAGTGATTGTACCATCCCGATAAAGCTGTGAAATTTGCATAGTCAAAATTCATTACAGATACAATGACAGGCCACCACGAAATTTAATAAAAGAGGAATTTATATCTTCTTGTTTTCTCAATACAGCACTTTATGACAACGATTGCAATCATTGACAAATACCCAATTATCAGATTGGGGCTAGAACTATTTATCAGAAAACATCTTAACGAAATATCCACACTAACATTCATTAGCCTAGAATATTTCACTCAATTCAATTTCAATGATAATCCCGATTTGGTAATTCTCGGTAACACAACAGAAGTGCCGAACATTCAATATGAATTAATAGTCCGGTTGAAGCGAAAAAACAACCAGGCAAAAGTAATTGTTTATGACGAAAATCCCGATTTCATCAAAGTTTCACGGTATTTCAAATCAGGTGTAACGGGTTACCTCACGAAAGGCTCTGACCTGTCGGAGCTTCTGAGATGTGTTGTAGATGTTCACAACGGCAAGACCTACGTTAGCAATGAGATTTTGGAAGTATTGTTACTTGAATGGTCCTCAAATGGGAACGATCCTTCTTCAAAAAAGAAAAAATTACTGACACAGCGCGAATATGAAATTGCCATCTATCTAATAAATGGAGACTCTGTCTCCTCCATTTCGCGAAAATTACAACGGAAAATTTCAACGATCAGCACCATCAAAAAAACCATATTTAGAAAACTGGACATAACACAAGTGACAGACTTAAAAAAATCACTAAATAAATCCTTTTAAAGATTGTACCGGCAGTATTCCCCGAATTAAAAGAGTCACAATCAAAGAGCTCCGAAATTCAAATTCAAGAGAGGTCATTTGGAGGATAAATCAAAACGTCATCTGGTTTGATAAAATCATGAATACACCTTAGCCGAATGCACGATATACAATACACTATGATTAAAGTATCACACTTATATCAGATAAATCTAAGAACGAAAAGATAAATCAAATGCCTAATCTAAAATGCCATTTCAGGAATAAAACGCTGATAGGCAAAATCCTGTCAAAAAAGTAAACTGTATTAAATAATTCATAAAAACAGATCCTATGAGAACTAAAATTTTACGACAAAGAGCCGGGCAAAATACGAGCGAAAAAATCACTCGGATTTTGAAAAAATTAAATGGCATATTGTTAGTTACTCCATTATTGTTTCTTTCATTTGATGAAACGAAAGCCCAAGCCGTAACGGGCTTCGGGTATACAACCTATACAAGCGTTAATGCGGGTACTTTGAATTATGGGACGATTGTTAATCCCTTTACTGTTACCTATTCGGGGACATGGAATACCAAAACATTTGCAACGTATGCTCCTGTGAGTACGCCATTATCCCTATCTAATTATGTGCAACCCACAGCCATGTTAGAGTTAGGCGCCTGGATAACCCTTAACCCCGCTGTTCCACCTTTTCCAACAGCTACCTATACCTTTACTTCCCCCCTGCCGGCCACCTCAGTGATGTTTATTCAGGATGTCGATGCACTTGAGTCATTCAAAATCGAGTTTTTGGACGCATCCGGATCTGTGCTTAACCCCAGTACACTTGGAACTTACAATTTGTCTAGTCCCGCTCGATCTGCTGCTACGTTCACCTCAACTGCACTGACCGTAACCGCAACTGACAACATCAATTATGGAGAATCGCTTAGTGATTTTGTCCTAAACAGCGGATTGGTAAAGCAGGTAAGAATAACACAAATTGCCAGTAGAGATGACCTTTCCGCATCCGGCACCGCGGAGTTTTATTTTGCTGCGCCTTCTACGCCAACTACCGACAATGAGTCTAGCTTGAATAATGTTGCCGGCAGCAATGTTACTTTGAATTTGTTAACGGGTGATTTATTAGGAAATGGAAGCCAGGCAACACCGGCATTGGTGACTGTAAACTTCACTGCACCTGCGGGTGGTACCGTTTCGGGAAACACCATCACCGTACCGGGTCAAGGTGTGTGGACCTATGTACCGGCAACAGGCATGATCACTTTTGATCCCGAAACAGGATTTGGCGGCAATCCCACCCCAGTAACCTATACCATTACAGAAACCGCAACGGGACTAACA
>Ga0123337_10000194_pt1 | contig 116695 bp, 111 predicted proteins | sample frozenSSSSmetaG_FD_89792 | JGI IMG/M metagenome (GOLD analysis project Ga0123337, IMG submission 89792) | Glacier valley bacterial and archeal communities from Borup Fiord, Nunavut, Canada, to study Microbial Dark Matter (Phase II) -... | ecosystem: Environmental > Aquatic > Freshwater > Ice...
CATGAGCCGTCAGATGATCGTGGTGACCGGCGGAGCCGGCTTTATCGGCTCCAACATCGTGGCCCGGCTGTGCGCCGACGACCGCCACGACGTGGTCGTGTGCGACCGGCTGGAAACGGCCGACCTGGCCAAATGGAAGAATATCGCCAAACACCCGATCGCCGACTTCTGGCAGCCGGAAGAGCTGTTCGACCAGCTGGAACGCCACGCCGAGGACATCCTGGCCGTCGTGCATATGGGGGCCATCTCGGCCACCACAGAGTCGGACGCCGACCTGATCCTGCGCACCAACTACACCCTGTCGCGCGACCTGTGGGACTGGTGCGCCATTCGCGACTGCCGCCTGATCTATGCCTCGTCCGCCGCCACCTATGGCGACGGGGACCAGGGGTTTGATGACAAGGATGATCTTGAATCCCTGTCGGCGCTTCGCCCGCTAAACGCTTACGGATATTCGAAATTCCTCTTCGACCAATACGCCCTGCGCCAGGCCGAACGCAGCCAGGCCCCGACCCAGTGGGCGGGGCTCAAATTCTTCAACGTCTATGGACCCAACGAGGGTCACAAGGGCACGATGAAGTCGGTCGTGGCCCAGATCTGGCCGAAGGTCGCCGCCGATGAGCCGGTCACCCTGTTCCGCTCGCACCGGCCCGACTATGTCGACGGCGGCCAGATGCGCGACTTTGTCTTCGTCGACGATGTGGTCGACATCATCGTCTGGCTGCTGGAGACGCCGTCGGTCTCGGGCATCTACAATGCCGGATCCGGTCAGGCGCGCTCCTTCGCCGACCTGGCCCGCGCCACCTTCGCCGCCGCCGGCAAGGAGCCCCGCATCGACTATGTCGACACGCCCGAGCTGATCCGCGACAAATACCAGTATTTCACCGAGGCCAGGATGGACCGCATCCGCGCCGCCGGCTTCGAGGGCCAGTCGACGCCGCTGGAAGAGGGGGTCCGCCGCTATGTGCAGGACTATCTCGCCACCCCGGACCCGTACCGATGACCGGGCCGCGGCTGACCTTGCGCCAATGGGTCGGCTGGACCGGCTTTGCGCTGGTCTTCCTGGTGGCGGCCGCGATCCTGGTGTGGCGCGGCGACATACTGAAGGCCGGACTGGACCCGCAGGTGCCGTTCCAGACCTATACCCCGCCGCCGCCGCCCGACTACCAGAGCGCCGCCGCCTGGGCCCTGCGCGATGCGCGGACCGACGGAGCCGGACCGGCCGCTGTCTTCTTCGTTCATTCCACCACCTATGACGGCGGGCGCGAATGGAACGGCCCGATCGGCGACCGCAAGGCCGATGCCTATCTGAACCGGGTGGTCCTGCCCAACTATGCCGGACCCTTCGCCCGCGCCGGTACGGTCAGCGCGCCCCTCTATCGGCAGGCCAGCCTCTACACCCGAATGACCTTGCGCGATGATGCCCGCGAGGCCCGGGCCTTCGCCTATGGCGACATCGACGCGGCCTTTGATGTCTGGCTGGCCGACCATCCGCACGGGCCCATGGTGCTGGCCGGGGTCGAACAGGGCGGGGAACTGCTGGAGCGACTGGTGCGGGAACGGATCGCCGGCAACCCGGCCCTGCGCACGCGGCTGGTGGCGGTCTATCTGATGGATGTGGTGGTGCCCGCCTCGGGTCTGTCGCCGGCGGTACCGGCCTGCACCACCCGCGACCAGACCGGCTGCGTCGTCGCCTGGTCTCCGGTCACCTTCGACAATGACAGCGCGGCCCGCAGCCGCCTGCGTCGGGCCCTGGTCTGGAATAAGCGAGGTCAGCTGGTCGAACTGAACGGTCGCCAACCCCTGTGCGTCAACCCGGTCACCGGATCGACCGACAGCCGCCCTGTCGAGGCCCGCCATCACCACGGCGCAACCAATGCCACGGGGCTTGAGCAGGGCGCACGGCCCGCCCTGATTGCGCGTGAGGTGGCGACCGAATGTCGCGAAGGCCTGCTGCGCTACACCCAGCCCAATCTGGAATCCTTCCGCGCAACCGGAAGCTGGAGCGATCGCCGAAAGGCGCGCCCGTACAATCTGTTCTACGGCGATATCGAAGCAGACGTTGAAGCCAGACTGACCCTCTGGCTGCGCGACCAGCCCACGACCTAGTCCGTCCCGGCCCGATCGTTGCGCCAGTCGAACAGGGCTTCCAGAATCTGCACCGCCTGACCCCGCGCCGAGGTCAGGTCCGGATCGCGATTGAGCACCAGACGGGCATCATCCGCCGCGGTCTGCATCAGGGCCCGGTGCCGCACCGGATCAGCGAACCGATAGGCGGGAAAGCCGCTCTGGCGCAGGCCCAGCGGATCACCACCGCCGCGCAGGCGGAAATCCTCCTCGGCGATCTCGAACCCGTCCTCGGTGCGGCGCAGCGTCTCCAGCCGTTCACGCGCCGTATTGCCAAGGCCGCCGTCCTGGCCGCCGTACAGCAGGATACAGGCACTGGCCTTCGCGCCCCGTCCGACCCGCCCGCGCAGCTGATGCAACTGGGCCAGGCCGAAACGGTCGGCATGTTCGATGACCATGATGCTGGCATTGGGCACGTCGACCCCGACCTCGACCACGGTCGTGGCGACCAGAACCGGCAGGCGGCCATCGGCGAATTCCGCCATCACCGCCTCGCGCCGGGCCCCGGGCATCTGACCGTGGGCGAGGCCAACCTCGACCCCCAGAATTCGCGTCAGATCGACGGCCCGGTCCTCGGCCGCCGCCAGATCCACCGCCTCGGACTCGGCCACCAGCGGACAGATCCAGTAGGCTTGGGCCCCGGTGTCCAGCGCCGCCTTCAGCCTCTGGGCCACCTCGCCAATCCGGGCCAGGGGCAGGACGGCGGTCGCCACCGGCGTGCGGCCCGGCGGCTTCTCGGTCAGGCGCGACACTTCCAGCTCGCCATACTGGGTCAGCTCCAGGGTGCGCGGGATCGGGGTCGCCGACATGGTCAGCAGATGCACGGCACCGGTGCGGGGATCGCCCTTGGCCTGCAGCCGCTGGCGCTCGCTGACGCCGAAACGATGCTGTTCGTCGATCACCGCCAGACCCAGACGATCAAAGACCACGGCCTCCTGGAACAGGGCGTGGGTACCGATGGCCACGGTGGCTTCGCCCGAGGCCAGGGCCGCCAGCCGCTCGCGTCGCTCGCCGGCGGTGTCGCGGCCGGTCAGCAGCACACTGCGCACCCCCGCGGCCTCGAGCATCGGGGCCAGTCGTTGGTAATGCTGGCGGGCGAGAATCTCGGTCGGAGCCATCAAGGCCGACTGAACGCCCGACGACGCCGCGTCGGCCATGGCCAGGGCCGCGACCGCCGTCTTGCCCGAACCGACATCGCCCTGCAGCAGCCGGCCCATCTGTTCACCCGAGGCCAGATCGGCGCGAATCTCGGCAATGGCCCCGGCCTGGGCACCGGTCAGGGTGAAGGGCAGGGCGGCCAGCAGGGCGGTTGAGGCCTCACCCGGCACGATCCGGGCGGCCGGGGTGACCCGCCGCGCCTGCCGCCGCCGCGCCAGGGCCAGCTGGTGGGCCAGCAGTTCGTCATAGGCCAGCCGCTGGCGCACCGGGGCGTCGGGCTCCAGATCCGCCAGACCGGCCGGTGCGTGCAGGGCCGCGATGGCCACGTGCCAGCCGGGCCAGCCGCGCGCCGCCAGCCAGGCCGGATCCTGCCATTCCGGCAGGTCGGGGGCCACGGCCAGCGCCCCCAGCACCAGTTTGCGCACCACCCGCGAGGTCAGACCGGCCGTGGCCGGATAGACGGCCTCGACGACCGGGATCTCGTCGGCCTTGGCCAGCGACAGGATATAGTCGGGATGGGCGATCTGGACCTCGCCGTTGAAGCGTTCGACCTTGCCTGAGACCAGACGGCGCTCCCCGGCCGGGGCCAGCCGGTCGATATGGCTCGGCGAGCCGGCGAACCAGATCATATGGATGAAGCCGGTGTCATCGCTGGCCCGCATCTTCAGCGGGGCCCCGACCTTGTGCGGCGGGATCAGCCGGTCGATGACCACATCGAACACCCCGACCTCACCCTCAACCGCTGCGGCCGCCGTGGTGCGGCGACGCAGGATCAGCCCGGTCGGGCCGAGAAACAGCACATCGCGCACCAGCGGCCCGGCCAGTTTCTGCACCAGCGGCAGGATGCGCGGCCCCACGCCCTTCAGGCTGGAGACCTCCGCGAACAGGGGAAAGAGAATCTGGGGCCGCATGATGCAGACAGCATAGCTGGCGAAACGGTCCATGGAACGCTATCTGAACGCGTCAGTTGAACGAATAGACCGGGCAAGGATCCTTGTGGCCGATACGAACGCACGTCTGAAAGAACGCCTGAACCAGGAACGTCTGAACCAGGAACGGTTGGGCCGGATCATCTTCCGGGCCTGGCGTCGCGGTTTCCGCGAGGCCGATCTGGTGCTGGGCCCCTTCGCCGAACAGGTCGGGCCGACGCTCGACACCGCCGAGCTGGATGCCTTTGAAGCGATGCTCGAGGCTGAGGATCACGACCTCTATGCCTGGATCATCGGCAAGGTGCCCGTTCCGGCCGAGCATGACGGCCCGGTGATGGCCCGGGTTCAGGCCTTCATGCGCGACCATGTTGCCGCTGTGGTCGCCGAGGGCGCGGGTTGATGGACGGCAGTCTACCGCGCCGAATCGATACCCAGCTGGGCGGCGCACCCGAGGGCCTCGACGCCCTGACCGTGGCCGAACAGATGGCGGCCAGCGGTGGGGTCGGCCTGTTCATCGCCCGCGACCACGGCCGGGCCAATGAGTTCAGCCAGGCCCTCGGCTTCTTCGCCGGGGATCTCGAGGTGCTCGACTTCCCGGCCTGGGACTGCCTGCCCTATGACCGGCTGAGTCCGTCGTCGTCGGTCTCGGCGGCGCGGATGGCCACCCTGACCCGGCTGTCGCATCGCGCACGGGACGACCGCGCGCCGCTGCTGATCGTGACCACGGTGGCCGGTGCCATCCAGCGCACCCCGCCGCGCGACGTCACCGACAGCGCCGGATTCGAGGCCCGCGTCGGCCGCGACCTCGATACGGCGGCGCTGGAGACCTATTTCACCACCAACGGCTATATGCGCGCCTCGACCGTGTCAGAGCGCGGCGAATATGCCGTGCGTGGCGGCGTCATCGACGTCTTCCCGCCCGGCTTCGAAGAGCCGGTGCGGCTCGACATGTTCGGTTCGGAGCTTGAGTCGATCCGCACCTTCGACCCGGCTACCCAGCGCTCGACCGGCCAACTCAAGATCGTGGCCCTGTCGCCGGTGTCCGAAGCCCTGCTGAACGCCGAGACCATCTCGCGCTTCCGCACCGGCTATCTCAACCTGTTCGGCACCGGGGGCGACGATCCCCTCTATGCCGCCGTCAGCGAGGGCGCGCGCCGGCAGGGAATGGAGCACTGGCTGCCGCTGCTCTATCCGCGGCTGGAGACCCTGTTCGACTATCTGCCGGACAGCGCCGCTGTCTTCCTCGACAATCAGGTCGAACAGGCCCGCGCCGAACGCTGGACCCTGACCGCCGACGCCTGGGACGCGCGCCATGAGGCGGCCAAGGCCAGGTCCGGCACCGCCAATCGCGCCCTGAAGCCGGCCGCCCTCTATCTGGACGAAGGCGACTGGAACAGTGCCCTGGCCGGACGGGCCGTGCGCCGCTTCACCCCGCTGCAGGGGCCCGACGACAACGTCGGCGGCCGGCTGGGCCGGACCTTTGCCGCCGAACGCGCCCAGGACAGCGTCAACCTGTTCGAGGCGGTCGCCGCCCATGCGCGCGACCTCAAGGCCGACGGCCGGCGCGTGCTGTTCGCCTCATGGACCGAGGGATCGTCCGAACGGCTGGCCGCCATGCTGGCCGACCACGGCCTCGACCATGTCATCGCCGTCCGCAACTGGGCCGATGTCCAGGCCGCGCCGCGCGAGATGATGCTGCGCGGCGTGCTGCCGGTCGAGCATGGCTTCGTGACCGACGATGTCGCAGTGATCTCGGAAACCGATATCCTCGGCGACCGGCTGGCGCGGCCGCGGCGCAAGCGCCGCGCCTCCAACTTCCTGGCCGAGGCCTCGGCCCTGACCACAGGCGACATGGTTGTCCACCTCGACCACGGCATCGGCCGCTATGAGGGGCTGAAGACCCTCGAGATTCAGCAGGCCCCGCACGACTGTCTCGAGCTGCTGTATGCGGGCGAGAGCAAACTGTATCTGCCGGTCGAGAACATCGACCTGCTGACCCGCTACGGCACCGACAGCGACGGGGTCCAGCTGGACCGGCTGGGCGGGGCCGGGTGGCAGTCCCGCAAGTCCAAGGCCAAGGCCCGGCTGCGCGACATGGCCGAGGGGCTGATCGCCCTGGCCGCCAAACGGGCGATGCGGACCTCGGAGTCGATCACCCCGCCGCACGGCCTGTTCGACGAATTCTGTGCCCGCTTCCCCTATGAGGAGACGGACGACCAGCTGAACGCCATCGGCGATGTGCTGGAAGACCTCGGCAAGGGCACGCCGATGGACCGGCTGATCTGCGGTGACGTCGGATTCGGCAAGACCGAGGTCGCCATCCGCGCCGCCTTCGTCGTGGCCATGAGCGGACAGCAGGTGGCCATCGTCTGCCCGACCACCCTGCTGGCGCGCCAGCATTTCAAGACCTTCAGCGAGCGGTTTGCCGGCTGGCCGATCACCGTGCGCCACCTGTCGCGCATGGTCACGGCGAAGGACGCGGCCGAAACCCGCGACGGCCTGAAGACCGGCCAGTTCGAGATCGTGGTCGGCACCCATGCCGTGCTGTCAGATCAGGTCGGTTTCCGTGACCTTGGCCTCGTTATCGTTGATGAAGAGCAGCATTTCGGCGTCAAGCATAAGGAGAAGCTGAAGTCTCTCCGGGCTGACGTCCACCTGCTGACCCTGACCGCCACGCCGATCCCGCGCACCCTGCAGATGGCCCTGTCGGGCATCCGTGAGATGTCGATCATCGCCACCCCGCCTGTCGACCGGCTGGCGGTGCGGACCTATGTCACCCCGTGGGACCCGGTGCTGGTGCGCGAGGCCCTGTTGCGTGAGAAATACCGCGGCGGCCAGGCCTACTATGTCGCCCCACGCCTGAAGGACCTGCCCGACATCGAGCAGTTCCTGCGCGAACATGTGCCCGAGGTGAAATTCGTCGTCGGCCACGGCCAGATGTCGCCGACCCAGCTGGAAGACGTGATGAGCGCCTTCTACGACGGCACCTATGACGTGCTGCTGTCGACCACCATCGTCGAGAGCGGCCTGGACATTCCGACGGCCAACACATTGATCGTGCATCGCGCCGACATGTTCGGCTTGGCCCAGCTGCACCAGATCCGCGGCCGCATCGGCCGGTCCAAGGCGCGCGCCTTCGCCTATATGACGACCCCGACCAACAAGCCGATGAGCCTGTCGGCCGAGCGACGGCTGCAGGTGCTCCAGTCGCTGGACAATCTGGGGGCGGGCTTCCAGCTGGCCAGCCACGACCTGGACCAGCGCGGCGGCGGCAACCTGCTGGGCGACGAACAGTCGGGCCATATCCGTGAGGTCGGGGTCGAACTGTACCAGCAGATGCTTGAGGACGCCGTCGCTGAACTGCGCGAGAACGGCGAGGGCGAGGCCCCGGACCGCGGCTGGTCACCGGCCATTAATGTCGGGGCTGCCGTCCTGATTCCTGAGGCTTATGTCCCGGACCTGAATGTTCGTCTCAGCCTGTATCGTCGTCTGTCGGACGCCGAGAAGAGCGAGGAACGCGAAGCCCTGGCGGCCGAGCTGATCGACCGGTTCGGCCCCCTGCCGGACGAGGCCCGCCAGCTGCTGCGCATCGTCGGCATCAAGGCCAACTGCAAGATCGCCTGTATCGAACGCATCGACATCGGGCCCAAGGGGGCGGTGCTGACCCTGCGCAACAACACCTTCCCCAATCCGATGGGTCTGGTCGGGCTGATCCAGAAGAACCACGCCTTCTGGAAGCTGCGGCCGGATCAGAAGATCGTGGTCAAGGGCGACTGGGACACGGCGGAAGACCGGCTCAAGGTGGCCGAACGGATCACCGCCGACCTGGCCCGCGTGGCGGCAGCCTAGAGCCTCAGTCCCGACGTTTGCCGACGTCGCGCGAGGCCCGTTCGAGCACGGCCCCGGGCGACTCGACCTCGACCGCCTCGGCGGCCCCGACGTCGAACTCGACCACAAACGGCGCACGGTCCGGACCGGCGTCAAAGGCGGTGCAGCCGATGACTGCGGCGATACGCTCGGCCGCGATCCGGCCGGCAGCGGCCGGGGTTGCCGGCAGGGCCAGGGCGAACACGTCCGACGACAGGCGGGCGGCCGTGTCCTCGGTCCGGATCAGACGCGACACCATGGCCCCGATCTGCGGCAGGGCCCGGTCCAGCCAGCCGGCAGCACGCGCCTCGATCACGGCCTCGGTCTCGGCCACGCGCAGCACACAGACCGACAAGGGCCGGCGCCGGGCCTTGGCCCCGCCAGAAATCCGCGCCAGGTGGGCGGCGAACAGTTCCGGGGTGAACAGGCCGGTGGTCGGATCGGTCAGACCGGACCCGCGCGCGGCTTCCAGCGATTTGCGGATGCTCTGGTGGTGGCGATGGCCCCGGGCCAGGGTCACGACCCGGTCAGCCGTGTCGTCCTCGGCCGAATCAGCCGCGGCGACGTCGGCGAAACCGCGATTGTACAGCTCGCCCAGATTGATCTCGCCGCTGCCACGCAGATAGAGGACCACCGGGATATGATAGAGGCGGGTATTGCGCTTCATCCCCGCGGCGATCGACAGGGCCGGGGCGTGATCCTCGGCACCCCACAGGATGGCGGCATCGAACGGCCGCTCATGCAGATAGTCGAACGCCGTATACGGCGTCGGGGCCGCCACCACATCGCAGCCCCGCGCGCTCAGGGCATTGGACAGGGCGAGGAAACGGTGATCGGGCTTGCCGGCCGCCAGAATTCGCAGGGGCGAGGTATCGACCACCGCCGGGGGCAGGGGAGAACCCCGCTCGGCGAAGGTGGCCTCGCGCTGGATCATCTCCTCACCGGCGATGGCGGTGCGCACCAGATGCTCCAGCCGCAGGGCCGCCTGGACGGCGTGGGGCGGTTCCGACATGGCGATATCCGCCCCGACCGGCGGCGAACCGCCCACGGCCATGACCGGCAGCCGGCGCGGCAGGACGGCCGCGTGCAGGGCGGCGATCGTGGCGGCGGCATCCGGCGCGCGGGCATCGACAATGGCGGCCTCGACCGGCAGGTCGGCCAGGCTGGCGAGGGCAGCGGGCAGCGACCGCGCCGTGACCGTGGTCCAGCCCAAGGCATCGAGCCCCTGACACAGGGAACCGATCAGATCGTCGTCAGGCGCGACAATCAGAATACGCGGATCGAAACCCAAACACTGTCTCCATGGTCCCGGTCCGTCATCATTAAACGCCCCTGACGCGAACCCGGCGGAACCATAGCGAGGTGAGGGCCGGACACGCAACGCCACAACGCGAATGACCGGGGATGAACCATCTGCTTTCCCAACGACCGAATTGCGCTAGACTTGACGACTGGGCGGTCGCGGGAACCGGTTTGAATTTAAAGTCGGACATTGCCGAGGCCCGCTTTATGGGCCGACCGTCGCTGTGGGGCCGGCTGGCCGTGCGCGCCTTTACCCGCAGCTGGGGCCGGGACGTCATGCTCTATACGGGCGGCGTCTCCTTCTTCGCCCTGCTGGCGGTATTCCCGGCCATCGCCATCCTGATCGGCTTCTACAAGGCAGTGATGACGATCGGGCAGGTCGGCGAGCAGGCCGCCGCCCTGGCCGACGTCCTGCCGTCGGCGGCCCGCGCCATCTTCCTCGCCGAGATCGAACGGCTGGCCAATACCTCGGCCCGCACCGTCTCGACCCAGAGCGCCTTCGCCCTGATCGTCGGCGGCTATGCCGCCCATCGGGGATTCAAGGCCTTGCTGGCGGGACTGAACCTTATCCATGACGAGAGTGAGCCGCACGGCTTCTTCCGCTTCAACCTGCTGGCCTTCTTCGTCGCCCTGGTCGCCTTCGCCCTGTTCACGGTCGTCTCCGGGGCTGTGGTCACCCTGCGCCTGCTGCAACATGCGGGTGCCGACATCCAGATCAGCGACAGCGGCCTGCCGTATGACGGCCTGTTGCCGGCCCTCGGCCTCGGCCTCGGCCTGACCCTGCTCTACCGCTATGCAATGTCGCACCGGATTCCGGTGGCCTGGGGGCCGTCGATCATGGGGGGGCTGGTCGCCACGGTGATGTCGACGGTTTCGTCCTGGCTGTGCGCCATCTATGTCGAGCAGATCGCCCTGCTGGGCGCGACCTACGGCTCGGTCGGGGCCGTTGTGGTGCTGCTGATCTGGCTGTCGTGGAACGTCAACGCCATCTTCTACGGCGGGGCCTTCGCCACCGAGCTGGAGATCGCCCTGCGGGCCCACAGGGCGATATCGCTGGTCCCGCCGGAGCCCCTGCCGGACTCGGTCGTCAATCTCTCGGAACGGCGGGCGTCTCGACGGTAAGCGACAGCACCCCGTCCGCTTCCTCGATCCCGATCATCCGGCCACCGACCTCGCTCATCAGATACGGCACGTCGATACGCGCCATCGCGTCCGTGGCCAGCAGGGTCAGCCGCACGCCCGGACCGACGCCCTCCATGGCCCGCCGCAGCTTCAGGCTCGGCACCGGACAGCGGTGACCGCGCGCATCGATCACCACCGGTGCGGCCCCGCTCATTCGGCCTGCAGCCGGTCGATCAGCAGCCCCAGCGCCACCCGGACGCTAGCCAGCCGCACCGCCTCGCGGCCCAGGTCTCCGAAGCGATGTTCGACATGCACCAGACCCGCCGGCCCCGCCGCCGCGAAATGGACCAGGCCGACCGGCTTGTCGGCCGTACCACCGCCCGGACCGGCAATCCCGGTGACGGCCACAGTAACCCCGGCAGCGGACCGCTCCACGGCCCCCGCCGCCATGGCCCGGGCCACCGGCTCGGACACGGCCCCATGGGCCGCGATCAGGGCGGCCGGCACCGCGACCAGGTCGGTCTTGGCGGCATTGCTGTAGGTGACGAAACCGCGGTCAACCACCGCCGAGGACCCGGCCACCCCGGTCAGGGCCCCGGCCACCAGTCCGCCGGTACAGCTCTCGGCCGTCGCCACCTGCAGGCCGCGCGCGATCGCCAGCCGGATCACCGTCGCGGCAAGGACATCGATATCGTCTGGGAACATGGGTCTATCCGAAGCGGGCGCGAGTCGGTCTAACGTGGCCCCCGGCCGCCGATCTGTCGACGGGGCCGGCAACCGGAGGGGCAGATGAGCGATACCGCGATCGACCGGAGCGCCGCCCCGCCGGTCGCCGACCGCCTGACGCCCTGGCTGTTCGCCGTGGCCATCTTCACCTCGGCCGCCCTGGTGTTCGTGGTCCAGCCGATGGTGACGCGACTGGTCCTGCCGATGCTGGGGGGATCGCCGGCCGTCTGGAATACGGCGATGGTCTTCTTCCAGACCGCCCTGCTGGCCGGCTATGGCTATGCCCATCTGCTGCAGAAGGTCGGCTCGATGCGGGTCCAGCTGGGCGTGCACCTGGCCCTGCTGCTGGCCGCGGCCGTGACCCTGCCGCTGTCGATCAGCGGCGTGACCGGCGATCCTGACCCGACCGCCCCGATCCTGTGGCTGCTGGCGACCCTGACCCTGTCAGTCGGGGCCCCGTTCGCCGTCCTGTCGGCCACCGCCCCGCTGCTGCAGGCCTGGTACGCCCGCGTCCGCGCCGGCCATCCCGACGGCCAGAACCCCTACGCCCTCTATGCCGCCTCCAACCTCGGCAGCTTCCTGGCCCTGCTGGCCTATCCGGTGGTGGTGGAACCGCTGGCGGCCCTGTCCAGCCAGCGCTGGGGCTGGAGCGGCGGCTATCTGCTGTTCGTGCTGATGATCGCCACCCTGGCCGGGGTGGTCTGGTTCCGCCGGGCCGACCGCGCCCTCGAGCCGCCGCGTCTGGTGCGCAGCCCGCCGGTCGCCTGGCTGGAGCGGGGCAAATGGGTCCTGCTGGCGGCGGCCCCGTCCAGCCTGATGCTGGGGGTCACCGCCCATCTGTCGACCGACGTCGCCTCCGCACCCTTCCTGTGGGTGATCCCGCTGGCCCTGTATCTGCTGACCTTCGTCATCGCCTTCCAGACGCGGCCATGGATCTCCCTGCCGGTGACCCTGACCATAGCCGGGGCCCTGGGCGCGATCTGCGTCAGCTTTACGGCCTTCCGCACCGGGGCCTGGCCGCTGATGTTCGCCCTGCATCTGGCCACCTTCTTCTTCCTGGCCCTGATGTGCCACCAGCGCCTGGCCGAGCGCCGCCCGCCCGCAGACCGGCTGACGGAATTCTATCTGCTGATGTCGTTGGGCGGGGTCGTCGGCGGGGCCTTCACCGCCCTTCTGGCCCCGGTCATCTTCAACATGGTGTGGGAATATCCGCTGGTGCTGGTGCTGGTCGCCCTGGCCCGCCCCCGGGACCGCAGCGAGGTTCAGAGATGGGAGATCCTGACCTTCGTCGGGGCCGTGCTGGTCTGCGCCGCGCCGCCGCTGCTGTCCGCCATGTTCCAGGCCGACTGGGACCTGGCCTGGGCCTACAACCGCCATTTCGACTGGCGGATGGAACAGCTGACCCAGGTCATCCTGATGTTCGCGATGATCGGAGCCTTCCTGCTGCGCGACCGGACTCCCGCCTATGTCATCCTGCTGGCCCTGATCACCCTGTCGGCCCAGTATATCGCCCGTGGCTATGACTGGAGCTACAGCGAGCGCAGCTTCTTCGGGGTGATGCGGGTCGCCAATGTGCCGGACCCGGCCCTGGGCGGTGACGTCCATGTGCTGATGCACGGCACGACCCTGCACGGGGCACAGGCCCGGGCCCCGGCCTTCGAATGCCGCCCGACCCTCTACTATGCGACCACGACGCCGATCGGTCAGGCGACCCAGCTTGTCCAGTCGCGCGGGCCGGCCGCCAATATCGGCGTGGTCGGCCAGGGCTCGGGGGCCATGGCCGCCTACAAGCGGGCGGGCGACACCCTGACCTTCTTCGAGATCGATCCGATGGTCGACCGGCTGTCGCGCGACCCGGACTGGTTCACCTACATCTCCCATTGCGCCGCCGGGCCGGTGCGCACCGTGCTGGGCGACGCCCGGCTGACGATGGCGCGCGAGCCCGCCGGGACCTATGACCTGCTGATCATCGACGCCTTCTCGTCCGACGCCGTCCCGACCCACCTGCTGACGGTCGAGGCCATCGCCGGCTATCTGAAGCTGTTGAAGCCGGACGGGGTGGTGGTGCTGCACCTGTCGAACCGCAATCTCGACATCACCCTGCCGGCCGCCGCCGCCGCCCGGGCCCTCGGCGTGGCCAGCCGGCACAGCATCTATATCGAAACCCCGAACTCGCCGGTCATGGCCGAGGCCTCGACCGAGGCCCTGGTCCTGTCGCCGACCGCGGCGGGTCTGGGCGATTTCCGACCCGACAACGGCTGGCGCACCCTGGCGGACTCGGACGTGCGGCCGTGGACCGACGACTATGTCAATCTGTTCGGGGCCATGGTCCGGGGCATGGGCGGCGGACGCTAGGGCGAAACCGGTCTAGCCCGGCAGTTCAACCGTCGCCAGGGCCTGGGCGGCCAGACCTTCGCCCCGGCCGGTGAACCCCATGGCCTCGGTCGTCGTCGCCTTGACGCTGACCGCATCGAGCGGCAGCGACAGCAGGTCGGCAAGCCGCTCGCGCATGGCCTGACGATGCGGCTTCACCTTGGGCCGCTCGCAGATCAGCGTCACATCCACGTTCACCAGTCGCCCGCCGCGCGCGGCCAGCCGCTCGACCGCATGCGTCAGGAACCGGTCGGAGGACGCCCCCTTCCACTGCGGGTCGGTCGGCGGAAAATGGTCGCCGATGTCGCCATCGCCCATGGCCCCCAGGATGGCATCGGTCAGGGCATGCAGTCCGGCGTCAGCGTCCGAATGGCCGATCAAGGTCTGGTCATGGGGGATTTCGATCCCGCACAGCCAGACCGAGCTGCCCGGACCCCAGCGGTGGGCATCAAACCCCTGACCGACGCGGGTCCGGCGGGCGATCATCGTCTCGGCCATTGCGAAATCCTCAGGATAGGTCAGCTTCATCAGACGGGCATCTCCGTCGACCAGCCGGACGCGGCCGCCGGCCCGTTCGACGGCCGTGGCTTCGTCAGCCGGCCCCGTCGTTTCGGTCCAGGCGGCGCAGGCCTCGACCAGACGGCGATAGCGGAAGGCCTGCGGGGTCTGGGCCCGCCACAGGCCGTCACGCTCGACCGCCCCACTGACAAAGCCGCCGTCACCGAGACGCAGGCTGTCGGCGACGGGCAGAGCGGGCAGGGCCCCGTCGGCCCCGTCCAGCCCGGCCAGAACCCGCTCGATCACGGCCCGGTCGAGAAAGGGACGCGCGGCGTCATGCACCAGCACCGGACGATCATCGGGGCCACCCAGGGCCTCCAGCCCGTTGCGCACCGATCCGGCGCGGCTGTCAGCCCCGGTCGCGGTGCGCCAGCCCTCAAGGCCGGACAGGGCATCCGCAGCGGCGGACCCGGCTCCCGCAGCCACCACAACGACCACATCTTCGGCCCCGGCCGCCAGCAGGGCCTCGACCGACCAGCGCAGCACAGGCTTGCCGCCCAGCGACCGCCACTGCTTGTTCCCTCCGGCCCGGGAGGCCGTTCCGGCGGCCACGACGATCGCTGCAAATGTCATGGCCGCCTTCTAAGCGCCCAACTCGGCCTTGACGAGAGGGGCCTCAACCGGTGTCAGAGAGCGAATGCGCACAGGACTTCAGATCGGCGACGTTTCGGTACCCGGCCGGGTGCTGATGGCCCCCATGACCGGAATCACCGATCTGCCCTTCCGGCAGCTCGCCTCGCGGCTGGGTGCGGCCTATGTCGCCACCGAAATGGTGGCCGCCGCCGAACTGGCCCGGGCCCGGCCCGATGTGGTGCGTCGCGCCGCCGTGGGCGAGGGCCTGCCCCTGACCGTGATCCAGCTGGTCGGGCGCGATCCGACCGCCATGGCCGAGGGTGCCCGCATGGCGGAGGCGGCCGGGGCCGACATCATCGACCTGAATTTCGGCTGCCCCGCCAAGGAGGTCACCGGGGCCGCCTGCGGTTCGGCCCTGATGCGCACGCCCGACCTGGCCTGCCGGCTGATGGAGGCGGCGGTCCAGGCCACCAGCCGCCCGGTCACGGTCAAGATGCGGCTGGGCTGGGACGACAGCAGCCGCAATGCCGCCGAACTGGCGCGGCGAGCCGAAGGGCTGGGTATCCGGGCCGTGACGGTTCACGGCCGCACCCGCAAACAGTTCTACACAGGTGTGGCCGACTGGGTCGCCGTCGGCGAGGTCAAGGCGGCTGTGGCCATCCCGGTCATCGTCAACGGTGACATCCTGACCGTGCAGGACGCCCGCGATGCCCTGGCCCAGTCGGGCGCGGACGGGGTGATGCTGGGCCGCGGCGTCTATGGCCGTCCCTGGCTGGCGGCCCATCTGGAACAGGCCCTGGCGGACGGTACGGTGCTGGACGAACCGGGACGCGAGGCCCGACTGGCCATCGTCATCGACCATCTGCGGGCCTCGGCCGCCTTCTATGGCCTGCCGCTGGGGCTGAAGATGTTCCGCAAACACCTCGGCTGGTACATCGAACAGGCTCCGTGGCCGGCCGACCCGCTGGACCGGCGCGCCGCCAAGGCCCGACTGTGCCGTCTGGACGATCCGGCGGACGTCGAAATGGCCCTGACCGACCTGTGGCGCACGAAAGTGGATCATATCCGCAACTCCGCTGTTGATCCTGCGCCACAGTTGGTTGAAGCTGGAGGGGTATGAGCAGCCCGCAGCAGACCCTGACGGAAAAGGAGGCCGGAAACCCGTTCCGCAGCCCCGCCCTGCTGACCGGCTGGCTGTCGCAAAAGCGCAGCCGCACCCTGTTCGCCGCCGCCTATGTCATCGCCTTCCTGGTGACCGCCGCCGCCATCTGGCTGGTCGCCATCGCCCCCGGTGGCAGTAGCGTCGGAGACGGCGGAGTCCGGGCCGTGGCCGGCCATGCCGTCCTCTACGTCCTGATCGGCAATCTGCTGTTGATCGCCGGGCTGGCCACCGTCGTCGGCCGTCGGGTGCTGCTGGTCATGCGCAATCGCGGCGACGCCGGTGCCCGGCTGCATCTACGCTTCGTGACCCTGTTTTCGCTGGTGGCGGTGGTCCCGGCCATCCTGATCGCCCTGGTGTTCGGAGTGCTGGTCAACCGCGGCGTCGACCAGTGGTTCAGCCAGAACGTCCAGGCCGCGGTCGAGAACGGTGCGGTCATCGGCAGGGCCTATATCCAGGACGTCTCGACCGAGATGGATTCGGACCTGGTGACCATCGCCGACCAGCTTCAGGGCGCACGCCCCTTTTTTGACAACCGCATCCAGTTCTCGGACGCCCTGCTCCAGATCGGCGAGCTGTTCGGCTATCCGGCCATCTATATCCTGAACGGCGATGGCGACGTCCTGGCCAGTGGCGAGACCCCTCGGGCCCCGCCCTATCTGGCTCCGCCCCGCATCGTGCTGGAAGCGGCCGCGCAAGGCGGCCCGCCGCAGCAGCAGGTGACCCAGAACCCCGACGTGGTCCGCTCGCTGCACGCCCTGCCGAACTATGGTGACGCCTATCTGTATCTGGTGCGGCCGCTGCAGCCCGGCCTGATTGCGCGGATGAACAACAGTCTCCGCTCGATCCAGGCCTATCGCGAGGCCGAGGAAAGCCGCGCCCGGATCCAGACCGCCTTCGCCCTCAGCTATCTCGAGACCGCCCTGCTGGTGCTGGTCGGGGCGGTGTGGCTGGGCATGTCGGCGGCGGGGGCGATCTCGGCCCCGATCGGACGACTGGTCAAGGCGGCCGACCGGGTGGCCGGCGGTGACCTGACCGCCCGGGTCAATTCCGAGGGCGACCCCGGCGAGATCGTGGTCCTGTCCCAGGCCTTCAACCGGATGACCGAGGACCTACAGGCCCAGCAGGCGGCGTTGAAGGCCGCCAGCGAGGAGGCCCAGGGCCGCAGCCGCTTCATCGAGACCGTGCTGTCCGGCGTCTCGGCCGGGGTCATCGGCCTCGATCGCCAGGGCCGGATCTCGGCCGTCAACGACAGCGCTGTGCAGCTGTTGGGCATCGACGCCCCGACGGTGCACGGCAAGCCGCTGGCCTCGATCTCGCCCGAGCTCAGCGATCTGGTCAAACGCGCCGAGGCCCATATCGAGGAAGACATCGACGTCACCCGCGACGGCGAGACCCGCCGCCTGCGCGTGCGGATCGAAGGCGGTCTGGGCGGCGAGATGGTGCTGACCTTCGACGACATCACCCGGCTGGTCACCGCCCAGCGCAACGCCGCCTGGCGCGATGTCGCCCGCCGCATCGCCCATGAGATCAAGAACCCCCTGACCCCGATCCAGCTGTCGGCCGAGCGGCTGCGACGCAAATACCGCTCGCAGGTGGTCGATGACGTCGAGGTCTTCGACCGCTGTACCGAGACCATCATCCGTCAGGTCGGCGACATCGGTCGGATGGTCGATGAATTCTCCTCCTTCGCCCGGATGCCGGCCCCGCGCTTCACCACGGAGAACCCGGCCGAACTGCTGCGCGAGGCCGTGTTCGCCCAGCGGGTGGCGCTCCCGGAGATCGAGGTCGACATCGTCGATCCGCTGCCACGCGCGCCGTTGCAGGGCGACGGACGGATGATCGGCCAGGCCCTGACCAACATCCTCAAGAACGCCGGTGAGTCGGTGGCGGCCCGGCGCGAACGCGACCCGCATCCCGGCGATAACGACAGCCCGGGGGTGATTGCCCGGCTCGAGATCGAGGACGGTCTGGCCAGTTTTATCATTGAGGACGACGGCGTCGGCCTGCCGGACAAGGATCGCGACCGGCTGACTGAACCCTATGTAACTACGCGCGAGAAGGGCACAGGCCTCGGCCTGGCCATCGTCAAACGCATCTGCGAGGACCACGGCGGCGAGCTGAAACTGGCCGACGCCGAACACCTGGGCGGCGCACGCGTCTCCCTCATCTTCCCCCTGAAACCGACCGGCGCCGCCGGGGACCGGAAGGCGGGCTCGCGCCCGGCGACCGCCCCTGCGGCCGAATAGCGAGGCGTCATGCGATCCACGGGAGCCGACATTCTTGTCGTCGACGACGAGGCTGACATCCGGGAACTGGTGTCCGGCCTTCTGGAGGACGAGGGCCATGCCGTCCGCGTCGCCTCGAACTCGGACGAGGCCCTGGCCGCAATCCGGGCCCGCAAGCCGTCTTTGGCCTTGCTCGACATCTGGATGCAGGGCGGCGGTCTCGACGGGCTGGAGCTGCTGGACATCATCAAGGAGCTCGATCCCGACCTGCCGGTCGTGATGATCTCGGGCCACGGCAATATCGAGACGGCCGTCAGCGCCCTCAAGCGCGGGGCCTATGACTTCATCGAGAAGCCGTTCAAGTCCGACCGGCTGGTGGTGGTGATCCAGCGGGCGCTTGAGTCGGCGACGCTGAAGCGCGAGAACAAACGCCTGCGCGCCCAGGTCATGACCCCCACCGGCCTGATCGGCCGCTCGGCCGCAGCCCAGACCCTGCGCACCACCATCACCAAGGTCGCTCCGGCCAACAGTCGCGTGTTGATCTCGGGCCCACCCGGCGCGGGCAAGGAGCTGGTCGCGCGCCAGATCCACGAGGCCAGCGCCCGCGCTCGCGGCGAGTTCGTCGCCATCTCCGCCGCAGGCATGACGCCGGAACGGCTGGACCTTGAACTCTTCGGGGAGGAGGGGGTCGATGGTCGTCCCCGCAAGATCGGCGTGTTCGAACGGGCCCACAACGGCACCCTGTATCTGGACGACGTCGGCGACATGCCGCGCGAAAGCCAGAGCCGCATCCTGCGCGTCCTGGTCGAGCAACGCTTCCGTCGGGTCGGGGGCGAACAGGACGTCCAGGTCGACGTCCGCGTCGTCACCTCGACCTCGCGCGACCTGAAGCTGGAGATCGACGCCGGTCGCTTCCGCGAGGACCTGTTCCACCGCCTCAACGTCGTGCCGATTCGCGTGCCGCCCCTGTCAGAGCGGCGCGAGGACATCAGCGAACTGGTCGAGTATTTTATCGACACCCTGTGCACGTCCCAGGGCCTGCCACGCCGCCATCTGGGCGACGACGCCATCGCCGTCCTGCAGGTCCATCCGTGGCCGGGCAATGTCCGCCAGCTGCGCAACAACATCGAACGGCTGCTGATCCTGGCGACCGGCGACGTCAGCGAGCCGATCACCGCCGACATGCTGCCGCCCGAGGAGAGCAACAACGCCGCGGGAATGACCATGGGGGCCGAGCGTATCATCGCCCTGCCGCTGCGTGAGGCCCGTGAGGTGTTCGAGCGCGAGTATCTGGCGGCGCAGATCATGCGTTTCGGCGGCAATATCTCGCGCACGGCCGGCTTCATCGGCATGGAACGGTCGGCCCTGCACCGGAAACTGAAATCGCTGGGCGTGTCCCCCTCACGGGGCGGGGATGACGAGGCTGAAGGACCGACCGAACCATGAGCCGTGTCGCCTATGTCAACGGGGCCTATGTGCCACACGGTCAGGCCATGATCCATGTCGAGGATCGCGGCTTCCAGTTCGCCGACGGCGTCTATGAGGTCTGGTCCGTATTCAACGGCAAACTGGCCGATTTCGACGGCCATATGACCCGTCTGGTGCGCAGTCTGACCGAGCTGCGCATCGATGTGCCGATGACCCGCGAGGCCCTGACCCGGGTGCTGAAGGAGACGGTGCGTCGCAACCGCGTCCGCAACGGCATCGTCTATCTGCAGGTCACCCGCGGCACCGCCCGGCGCGACCATCCGTTCCCGCCCGAGGGCACGCCGCCCAGCGTCATCGTCACCGCCCGCTCGATCAGCGCGGTCAAGGCCGAGGCCCAGGCCGACAGGGGCGTCGCCGTCATCACCCAGCCCGACATCCGCTGGGGTCGCTGCGACATCAAGACCGTCGGCCTTCTGCCCAACATCCTCGCCAAACAGGCGGCCCGCGATCGCGGGGCCTATGAGGCCTGGTTCGTCGACGACATGGGTCTGGTCACCGAGGGCTCCTCGACCAATGCCTGGATCATCGACGAGCACGGCAAGCTGCGCACCCGCGACACCCAGGCCAATATCCTGCGCGGCATTACGCGCGCGGCGATCCTCGATCTGGTCGCCAGCGAGAAGATCGAACTGGACGAACGTCCGTTCAGTGTGGAGGAGGCCAAACGCGCCCGCGAGGCCTTCTTCACCGCCGCCGGGGCCTTTGTCATGCCCGCCGTGTCGATCGACGGCACGACCATCGGCGACGGCACGCCCGGACCGGTCACGCGCAAACTTCGCGCCCTGTACCTTGATCAGGCGAAGCGCGACGCCATCTAGACGAGAACGACGGTTGCCGCCCGGCGAAGGCGGCGGCTAGGGTAGGGGGCCGACGTCGATCGGCCCCGTGCCGCTCCCCCGGCCGGCGAACAACGAAGAACAGGACCAACCTGACATGCCTCAAGAAAAGCGCCAGAACCTCCAGGACACCTTCCTGAACACCGTGCGCAAGACCAAGACCCCGCTGACCATCTTCCTGGTCAATGGCGTCAAACTTCAGGGCATCGTGACCTGGTTCGACAATTTCTGTGTGCTGCTGCGCCGCGATGGCCAGTCGCAACTGGTCTACAAACACGCCATTTCAACCATCATGCCCGCTGCGCCCGTCACGATGTACGAGCCCGAGGCCGACGAAGACTGATTGACCCAAAAATTCATTGATCACACCGTCCCGCTGATCCGGGCGGTCGTCATTCACCCGGAACGCACCGGCACCGGCGCGGACGACAGTTCGCGTCTGGCCAGCGAACGGCTGGAAGAGGCGGCGGGCCTGGCCCGGGCGCTGGACCTCGACGTGCGCGCCGAGGAGATCGTCAACCTGCGCCGCATCACGCCCGCGACCCTGTTCGGTTCGGGCAAGGTCGAGGAGCTGGCCGCCCTGGTCCGCGCCGCCGAGGCCGAGGCCGTGGTCATCGACGACGACCTGACCCCGGTCCAGCAGCGCAATCTCGAAAACGCGCTGGACGCCAAGGTCATCGACCGCACGGGCCTGATCCTCGAGATCTTCGGCCGGCGCGCCCGCACGAAGGAGGGCCGGCTGCAGGTCGAACTGGCCCGGCTGGACTATGAGAAGTCGCGTCTGGTCCGCACCTGGACCCACCTGGAACGCCAGCGCGGCGGCACCGGCTCGACCGGCGGCCCCGGCGAGACCCAGATCGAACTCGATCGCCGCCTGATCGCCGACCGCATCGTCAAGCTCAAGGTCGAGCTGGACGAGGTGCGCCGCACCCGTGGCCTGCACCGCAAGGCCCGCAAGAAGGTGCCGTTCCCGACCGTGGCCCTGGTCGGCTACACCAATGCCGGCAAATCGACCCTGTTCAACCGGCTGACCGGCTCGGACGTGGTGGCCAAGGATCTGCTGTTCGCCACCCTCGACACCACCCAGCGCACCATTCGCCTGCCGCAGGGCCGTCCGGCCATCGTCGCCGACACCGTCGGCTTCATCTCCGACCTGCCGCACGAACTGGTCGAGAGCTTCCGGGCGACGCTGGAAGAGGTCGGCGAGGCCGATCTGATCCTGCACGTCCGCGATATCGCCAGTCCCGACAGCGAGGCCCAGGCCAAGGACGTCGAGGCCGTGCTGAAACAGATCCCCACGCCAGAGGGCAAGACCCGCCGGATGCTGGAGGTCTGGAACAAGACCGACCTGCTGGACCCCGAGACCCGCGAGGCCGTGCTCGGCCAGGCCGAACGCCTGCGCGCCCAGGGCAAGGCCGTCGCCGTCTCGGCCTGGACCGGGGAGGGGATCGAACCCCTGCGCCAGACCATCGCCGACCTGATCGACGACGACCCCGAGACCGAATTGATCCTGCTCCCCTCCCAGGGCGAGGCCCTGGCCTGGCTCTACGAAAACGGCCGGGTGACAGGGCGCGAAACGGACGACGAGGGCCGGACGCATCTGGTGGTGCGGCTGCATCCCGCCGCGCTGGGGCGGTTCGAGCGGCAGTTCGGGTAGGGTGAGTGCGGTTGTGTTCGGGGCGGCCGGGGAATGTCTGTCGTTCGGATCGATATTTGCGACTGCTCCCGACCCGAAGCGGGCCTCTGCCAATCTGATTCAGGCTCTGCGAGGGGTGCTGTCCGGCAAACGCTTCGAGGTCCAGCTGCTGCGGTCGGGAAAGCCGAAACCACAGCACTGGATTGCGGGACCTGTTTTCGGCCCAGTCCGGTTCTCAGAACTAGTTCCCGTCCTGCGCCATCGGCTCGCCGTCCGTCGTGGTGCTGCCGGGCGCGGGCTGGCTGGCATTGGCGGCAGCGCGGTTGGCGGCGGCTTCCAACTGCGCATCGCTGACGGCGGCGGCAGGCATCGTCGTGGAGACTTCGGCCTCGGCGACAGATGTATCAGCCTCGGCGGTCCGCTCTTTAGAACCGCAAGCCGACAGGGCAAAGGCTGCGCTGGCCGCGAGAACGACCGGGGTAAGGTTTTTCGTTTTTTGAGTCCTCTGTGGTTGACGAGCGACGCGGTGCCACTCGCGTAATCCGCCCCTTCGGAACCCCGCCGGCAGGCGAAACATGAGCGGCCTGCTCGCGCTGCTCATCACCTGGGCCTGCTGGCAGGTGTTCCGCTTGGGTTGGAGTCTGAAGAGCTAGCGGTTCGCGCGCCCGCGATCGTCGGGGTCGATCGACCCGTCCGCTTGCACGTTGTTGGCAGTGTCGCCGACCACCGTGCTGTCGCCTTCCATCGCGTCCAGACCTTCGCGGCGGTTCAGCTTGCCGCCCTGGCCGATGCCGGGGTTACGCTCGAGATCGTCGGGGCCCTTGACCGGTTGGTCCTGGGGGTCGGGGTGTTTGCTCATGGCGGTATCCTTTGCTTTCCAACAAAACCATGCGCCGGCCGGGCGGTTCCGACTGGCTGCATCACGTTACCGCGTTTCAAGGAACGCTCGCCCTGCGCGCGCCGTTCAAGGTCGGCTGTTCGGCAACATGGCAACGGCGGGGCCCGACCCATTGCGGTCGTTCGCAAAGCCTCAATCACAAGTCCGGTTCGCGCCCGATATTGGTCGCTCGCCTTTCCCGGCGTCGGGCGAGCTCAAACCCCAGAAGTCTGCGATGTGACGGGTCGATGAAATGCCCACTTCAAGCATATACTCACCTTCCTTCCCCAGGCCCTGGTCTCCCGCAGCGCTAATCGGAGTGCCGTGGCCCATCCTCTCGATGATATATTCCTCAATTACCTCCCGACCGCCCGGCTCGCACCAGACCTGCCGGGGAATGCCATCGATCTTCTCGATCCGTGTCGGTGGCCCTTCGACCTTGTGAATCTTCTGCCACTGCCGGACGATGGAATCGGCGTTGGAACTGTCAACGGTCGTATCGCTGCCGCCATGCCAGACCGAGATTGTCGGCCATTGGCCAGTGAATTTCGAAGCCCCGCGCACTAGCGCGTCGAGTTCGCGGTCCGATGGGCCCCCATAACCCTTCATGCGAAAGATCGCCTGCATCACGGTGCGCGCGGTGCGGTAGGGCAGACCGGCGATGATCGCGCCTCCCGCAAACACCTCCGGATAGGTCGCCAGCATGACCGACGTCATGGCACCACCCGAAGACAGACCCGTGATGAAGACGCGCGATGGATCAATGTCATGGTCATCGACGACCTGCCCGATCATCTGACGAATTGAGAGCGGTTCGCCGCCGCCACGGTGGCTGTCGCCGGTTTTGAACCAGTTGAAGCTGCCGATGACGTTGTTGGTGCGTCGTTGCCCCGGAAACAGAAGCGCTACGCCGCATTCATCTGCGAGAGCAGACCAGCCTGATCCGGTGTCGTAGCTCTCCGCCGACTGGGTGCTCCCATGAAGGACAACGACGAGCGGACCGTTCTTTGGGAAGTTTCCTGGAATATAGGTATCCGCGCGCAGCGAACCGGGGTCGGTTCCGAATCTCTTCAGGACGGTCAGTCGATCAAGGGTCGGTGAAAATATCGTCATACGGACTCCATTGGCGAGAGCCCGGCGACGGCTATCAACATCAAAACATGCCGGCCCGACAATCGGTTCCGCGTTCCGTGCAAGACGCATGGCGGCGCGACTACAACGAGACCCGGCCGCACTCGAAGCTCGGATGGCTTACGCGAAGACGCTAACCGGATAGATTGGCCGGCCTATCGCCAACCTCACAAACCCCAGCCCAGATCACCCACGGACTCTCGTTCTGGCTGGATGAGAAACGGGGTCACCTCATGTGCGCTATCCCCCCTTTAGCTGACATTGTCCCCGCCTGCTTTCGGCCCACTGCGGCACCTCTTCTGGCCCGAACGCCCACCACGACCGCCTCTGACGTCGTCGCGTGCCAGACTGCCCACATGACCTCCGACATCCAACTCAACCCCGCCGACCTCGACGGTCTCGGCGGCAATATGTGGGACCATGCCCGGCGCGAATATCTCTCGGGGGTGAAGGCCACGACCGTCTGCCAGCGCTATGGCATGTCGCTCAGCTCTTTCCGGCTGCATGCGCGAGTCGGGGGCTGGCGGCGCATGGACCAGACCACATGCGACGTCCCGCCCGAGGCCGGTGAATACCATCCCGATGACGATGTCAGTTTCGCCGACCTGGCCGGTGAGGCCTTCCTCAATATTCGACGCGCCCTGGGCATGGGCCGCGCGTCGGAGGCCTCCACCTGGTTGCGCGTCTACGACCGGCTCGCCGACCGCGCCCGCGCCCAGGTCATGGCCGACCTGCCCGACGCGGCACCGCCCCGGATCGAGTCCAGCCGCGAACCGCTGAGACTGGTCGCGACCGACGAGACGAAGGGCAATACTTTGAACTGCTTACTTGAAGGTTCGGACATCGAACGCCAGGAATTGGACGCCTTGCACCCGGTTTTTCCGGAGTCCAATCCGCCCTCCGAATCCCTTCTCCCGGTGGGAGAAGGTGGCTCGCGAAGCGAGACGGATGAGGGTCGGCCCTGACCGTCGGCGACGCCGTCACGAGGACGCCGGACACAGCGGACCTTCACACCGATCTACAGGCGATCCAGCAGGGCAGAAACGCCCGCATAGTCCTCGACCACATGGTGCGCGCCGGCCGCGCTCAGGAGCTTGGCATGGCCGTCACGAATATGGCCGCCGGCGCACAGTCCCACCACCGTCATCCCGGCAGCGACGCCGGCCTTCACACCGGTCGGCGTATCCTCGATCACAAGGGCGCGAGACGGATCGACCGACATCACGGCGGCGGCGTGCAGGAACAGGTCGGGGTGAGGCTTGCCCCGGGTCACGTGGACGGCGGCGCTGAAGATCGGACCATCGAAGGACTCCGCCACGCCGAAACGGGCCAAGCCCATTTCGATCCAGCCGACCGGGCTGGACGAGGCGATGCAGCGCCGCTCCCGACGCGACGCGAGGAAGTTGGTGAACCCGGAGACGGGCTGCAGTTCGGCCGCAGCGCGGTCATGGCACCGTCGGGTCCACTCCCCATGAAAGTGATCCGGGCAGGGGCCACGCAGCCGCGCCTCAATCAGGGGCAGGCAATCCAGCCATCGCTTGCCCATATAGGTCGCCAAGGCGTCGTCCAGACTTGTGGCCAGCCCGGTCTCCGTCAGCAGATCGGCCAGCACCCGGTTGTTCAGCAGCTCGCTGTCAGCCACGACGCCGTCGTAGTCGAAGACAATCAGATCGTAGCCGCTCACCGGCGCTCCGCCACCTTGGCCGCGTTCCACAGGCCGTCCATCTCGGCCAGGTCCGACTGCTCCGGCGACCGCCCGTCCCTGGCCAGTTCGGCCTCGATGAAGCCGAAGCGGCGGATGAATTTGGCGTTGGTGCCGCGCAAGGCGTCCTCGGGTTCGACCCCCAGTTTGCGGGCCAGGTTGGCGACGACGAACAGCAGGTCGCCCATCTCGGCCCGGGCCTTGTCGAGGTCGCCGGCGGCGATCTCGGCGCGCAGCTCGGCCACCTCCTCATGCAGCTTGTCGAATACCTGATCGGTCGAGGGCCAGTCGAAGCCGACCCGGGCCGCCCGTTTGGTCAGTTTCACCGCCCGGGTCAGGGCGGGCAGGCCGACCGGCACATCGTCCAGCACGCCATGTTGCGCCTTGCCGGCGCGCTCGGCCGCCTTGATATCCTCCCAGCGCGCCTTCTGGGCCGCGCCGTCCATCTTGGCGGCCTCGTCGCCGAACACATGCGGATGGCGGCGGGTCAGTTTGTCGGCGATGGCCTCGACCACGTCGTCGAACACGAACAGCCCCTGTTCCTCGGCCATGCGGGCGTGGAAGACGACCTGGAACAGCAGATCGCCCAGCTCCGACTTCAGCTCGTCCCAGTCGCCACGCTCGATGGCGTCGGCCACCTCATAGGCCTCCTCGACCGTGCAGGGCGCGATAGTGGCGAAGGTCTGTTCCAGGTCCCAAGGGCAGCCGCCGTCGGGATTGCGCAGGATGCGCATGATGCCGTTCAGCCGGTCGATCGGGGTCATGCGACGGCTCCGTCCCGCGCTTCCAGCGCCTTGCGGATCGCCTCGTGCCGGGCCGGCGTCAGCGGATACCCCTTCAGCACCAGCGCCGCCGCCGCCAGCAGCAGGCCGGGCACCAGGATGAACAGGATCTGCAGGGTCAGCAGCGACCCCTCGCTGTTGCCGTCCGGGCCGGGCAGGGCGCGGAACCCGACCCACTGCAGCACCAGATAGGGGATCAGGGCCACCACATGGCCGATCTTGGTGGTGGCCGACAGGATGGAGAACATCAGGCCGGTCCGATCCACCCCGGTGTCCAGCCGCACCTCGTCGCCCGCATCGGCCATCATCGCCCGCAGCAGGAACAGACCTGCCGCATAGGGCAGGCCAGCGATGAACATGGCCGCCGCCGTCAGGGCGAAATTGCCGCCGGGCACCAGGGTCGCACCGATATAGAAGACGGCGAAGGTCAGGCTGGCGACCGCCAAGGCCCGGTCCTTGCCGATCCTGGTCGCCAGCCAGGCCCAGAACGGGGCCCCGACCAGCCCGGCCACGAAATAGACCAGCATGAACAGCGAGGCCTCGGTGTGGTCATAGCCGCGGATCTGGCCGAAGAAGAAGAACAGCAACGAGCCGGTGATCCCGGGCGCGACGCCCAGCAGCAGATCGGCGAACAGCAGCTTGCGCACCGTGGTCTTGCCGAACAGGGCCAGATAGGCGCGCGGTCCGCCGTGCGGTGCCGCCCCGGCGTTGACCGGCTCGGGCACCACGAACATCGCCAGGCCGATGGTGACGGGCAGGGCGATCAGAATGGCCCAGCCCATGATGCGCACGCCGTCGGCATAGTCGCCGATTCCGGTCTTCACCACGATGGTCGGCAGCACCAGGATCAGGATCACCCCAACGATGTTGAAGACCTGCCACCAGCCGTAGACGCGGCTGCGCTGGTCGTATTGCGGCGCCAGCACCGAGGCCCAGCCCAGCTGGCCCAGGGTGCCGATCGAGAAGCCGAGGTAGAGCACCAGCAGCCAGCCGAACAGATAGGCGGCCCCGGCCCCCGGCTGGACCAGAACGAACATCATCAGGGCCGACACCATCAGGATCGGCGTCGACAGCACCATCCACGGCCGGTAGCGGCCAAACCGGGTCTTCGTCCGGTCCATGCCCCAGCCGATGAAGGGGTCGAACAGGATGTCGATCAGCCGCACCGCCATGAACACGCCAGCGACCACGCCCAGCTCCAGCCCGACGTGGGTCGCGTAGAATTCCGGCAGGGTCACCGGCAGGGCCACCCCGAACGCCGCCAGCGGCAGGCAGGGGCCCGAGAAGGCGGCCAGCACAGCATTGGAACGGCGGGGCGCGGCGGGGGCGGACGAGACGGCGTCGGTCATACGGGGCCAGGGGCGATCCGGCCCGAGTCGGCCGTGCGTCCACCATGCCAGTTTTTCCCGTCCAGGGCTGCCCGTCGGCCCGCTATCCACGACCCGGAAAACGGAGGGGTGACTTGCCCCCGGCGCGCCGCTGGGGCTTGCTGTCGGGATGTTCCTGCGCCTGACCCTGATCGTCGTGCTGACCGTCGCCGGACTGATGTCCGTGACCGCAGCCCATGCGCGCGAATCCGAGGCCGCAGGCCGCTGCGCTGCGACCACCGGCTGGGCCGAACCCGCCGCCGCCAATGCCATCTCCTACTATTCGCTGGAGTGGACCCCGTTCGGCCAGACGGAATGGGGCTGGGAGACCTATCTGCCAGTGATCCAGCAGGAGCTGGCCACCGGCTGCGGAGCAGGGACCCCGGCCTTCGCCCGGGCCCTGGCCGACTTCCAGAGCCGCTACAACCTGCCCGCCACCGGCCTGTTCGACCCGGCCACCTTCCAGGTGTTCAAGGGCGTCTGGCAGGAGCGGCGCCCCTTCATCATGGCCCGGTTCAACGGCGAGGGAGCCTGCCCCGAACCGCCGCCGCTGAACCAGCTCGGCTATCTGGTGACCGAGGAGGAACATGCCGACCGCCTGACCCGGCTGCTGCGCCGCGACACCCTGGCCGCCTATCGCGCCATGGTCACCGCCGCCCGGGCCGAGGTGCCCGACATGGCCGACAACCCCGAACTGCTGCAGATCTTCTCGGGTTTCCGCGACCCGGAGGCCGATGCCGCCCGCTGCGCCACCGACAACAATTGCGACGGCGTCCGCCGCGCCGTCTGTTCGCCGCATCGCACCGGCACGGCGGTCGACCTCTTCGTCGGCCAGCTTCTGGACCTCGGCGTCGACTCGACCCTGCCGGCCAGCCGCCTGCACATGACGCGCGGCGCGACCTATCGCTGGATGGTGCAAAACGCCGGGCGGTTCGGCTTCGTGCCCTATGTCTATGAGCCCTGGCACTGGGAGTGGGCCGGACCGCCGCCCCCCGTGGTTCACCCGTGATCCGCGCCCTGACGCCCGGCGAGGCCGATCTGGCGCTGGAGGTGTTTGGCGACGCCCTCGATCCGGCCCGGATCCGCATCCTCGCCGCACCCTGGCCCTTCATCCGCGCCTTCGTGGCCGGGCGCTGGTTCGGGCGCGACTGGATCGTCTGGCCGCGCCGGACCCTGCCCGAGGATCTCGCCGTCGGGCCGCTGTTCCGGCAGGCCACCCTGGTCCACGAACTGGCCCACGTCTGGCAGGTGGCCCGCGGGGTCAATCTGCTGGCCGGCAAGCTGCGCGCCGGTGACCGCCCGGCCGCCTATGACTATCCCCTCGACCTCGCCTGCGACTGGAACGCCCTGAACATCGAACAGCAGGCGATGATCATCGAACATCGCTTCCGATTGTCGCGGGGCGGGAGCGTTCCGGCCGATCGCGCCTTCTATGACAGGGTGTGCCCCCTGGCCCGGCGCATGGAAATCTGAAACCGGCCCTTGCGCCGCTCCGGTCAGGCCCCACATCGAGCACTGGCGTTGTTACGATTAGCGCCGTCACTGGTTTAAGGAACGCGCGATGCCCAAAATCCTGGTTCTCTATCACTCGACCTACGGTCACGTCGAAGCCATGGCCGAAGCGGTTGCCGAAGGCGCTCGCCAGGTCGAGGGAGCGGTCGTCGACATCAAGCGTGTCCCCGAAACCGTGCCGGAAGACCTGGCGCGCAAGTCCGGCTACAAGTTGGACCAGGCCGCGCCGATCGCGACGGTCGATGATCTGAGCAACTATGACGCCATCATCATGGGAGCCGGAACCCGCTTCGGCACGGCGGCCTCGCAGATGCGCAGCTTCCTCGACCAGACCGGCCCGCTCTGGTTCAAGGGCGGCCTCGTCGGCAAGGTCGGCAGCGCCTTCACCTCCACGGCCACACAGCATGGCGGCAACGAGACGACCCTGATGGGCATGGTCCAGACGCTGCTGCACCACGGCATGCTGGTGGCAGGCCTGCCCTATGCCTGGGCCGGCCAGATGACGCTGGACGAAATCACCGGCGGCACCCCCTACGGGGCCAGCACCATCACCGGCGGCGACGGCTCACGCATGCCCAGCGACAATGAGCTGGAAGGGGCCCGATTCCAGGGCCGCTATGTCGCCGAAACCGCCGCCAAGCTGCACGGCTGATGCGCCAACCCGCGGTCTTCTTCGGCCACGGGTCACCGATGAACGCGCTGGGCGGCCCCTATGCCGCCGCCTGGCGCGTTCTGGGCGAGTCGATCGGCAAGCCGACCGGCGTGGTCATGATCTCGGCCCATTGGGAGACCCATGGCCGGGCCGTGACGGCCCAGACCCGGCCCGAAACTATTCATGATTTCGGCGGCTTTCCCGCCGCCCTTCACGCCATGCAGTATCCGGCACCGGGATCCCCCGGGCTGGCCGGTCGCGTGGCCGCCCTAACCGGGGCTACACCGACGGACGGCTGGGGCCTGGATCACGGCACATGGTCGGTTCTGACTCATGTCTGGCCTGAGGCGGACGTGCCGGTGGTGCAGCTTTCGCTGGACCGGTCGCTGGATGCGCCGGGCCACTACGACCTCGCGCAACGGCTGCGGCCGCTGCGGGACGAGGGGATCGTCATCGCCGGGTCTGGCGACTTCGTGCACAATCTCAGGACCTGGAAGCGCGAGGGCGGTGAGCCCTATGACTGGGCAGCCAGCTTCAACGAGCGGGTGAAGACCGCGCTTCAGGACGGCGATCACAGTGCTCTGATCCACTGGCTGGATCTGACGCCCGACGCCCGGTTGAGCGTGCCGAGCGACGAACATTTTCTGCCGCTGATCTATGTCGCGGCCCAGCAGACCCCGGGCGAGACCGTCCAGTTCTTCAACGATGTGATCGAAGGCGGATCGATCTCGATGACCGGGGTCCGGATCGGCTGATCAGAGGCGGGCGCGCCCCGGCAGGTGATTGTCGACGGCCCATTCGCCCGGTCCGGCAAAGACCAGATACAGGAAGACCCAGCAGTACAGGGCCGCCAGCTCCCCCTGATTGACCAGCGGGAAGGGCGAGCCCGCTCCGAACTGCCAGTGCATCTGGAAATAGGCCACGGCCATCATGCCGGACAGGATGAAGGCAACCGGGCGGGTGAACAGGCCCAGCACGATCAGTGCGCCACCGACCAGTTCGAGGACACCGCCGATGCCCATCTGGCTGGCGATGTTGAACGGCCCCATGGCCTCGGCCGGGAAGCTGAAGATCTTCTGGGTCCCGTGCTGCATGAACATCAGGCCGGCGACGATGCGCAGACCGGACAGCGCCTTGGGTGCGTGACCGTCGAATCGCGAAAACAGGCTCATGGAATCTCGTTCTTGAAAACGCGACCTTTGGCCGCCCCAACGCCATACTGCAACGAAAGTAGTTACGGTCAACCGTCCGCGTCAGGCAGCCTTGGCCTCCGCCTCGACCAGTTTCTGAATCCCGACATAGTCCGTCTTGCCCGTGCCCAGCACCGGCACCTCTGCAAGGCGCAGGATCTTCTTGGGCACCGCCAGGTCAGGTGCCCCGTGCTCGCGCGCCCATTCACTGAGACGGCCGCTCTCGGCGTCCATCCGGTCGGTCACCAGCACCAGTTTCTCGCCCTTGCGGCTGTCGGGAATGGAGACGACGGCGTGACGCGATTCCGGCCAGACCGCCGCCGCCAGGCCCTCGACCGCGGCCAGCGACACCATCTCGCCACCGATCTTGGCGAACCGTTTTACCCGCCCCAGAATGCAGACATAGCCGTCGGCATCGATGTCGACGATATCGCCCGTGTCATGCCATCCGTCTTTCAGCGGCTCGATCACCCGGGGATCGTCGGGCGACATATAGCCCCGCATCACATTGGGGCCGCGCAAGAACAGACGACCGCCACCGGTGATGCCCTCGACCGGTTCGGTGCGCCATTCCATGCCGGGCAGCATCTGGCCGACGCTGCCAGGCCGATTGCGGTCGGGGTGGTTGACCGCCACCACCGGAGCCGCCTCCGTCGCCCCGTAGCCCTCCAGCAGCTTTACCCCGCCGAATTTGGTGTTGAACAGATGATGGGTCTCGTCCCGAACGCGTTCGGCACCGGCAACGACGAACTGCAGGGTCGAGAAATCGTCCGGCCCAGCCACGCGGGCGTACTGGTTCAGGAAGGTATCAGTGGCGAACAGGAGCGACGCCTTCACCTGGGGCAGCAGTTCGACGATCTGTTTGGCGTGCAGCGGCGAAGGATACTGGAACGCCTTCATCCCCGTCAGCACCGGCAGCAGCACGCCCCCGGTCAGGCCGAAACAGTGGAAGGTCGGCAGGGGGTTGAACACCACCCAGTCGGGATCCAGCGCAATATGCTCGGCGACCTGACGGACGTTGGACACCAGGTTGGACTGGCTCAGAACCACCCCCTTGGGCGCGCCAAAGCTGCCGGAGGTGAACAGGACCACGCCGGGATCCGAAGGTGCCGTCTCAACCCGGAAATGGCTCGGAAAGAACCCGGCCATCAGACCGAATAATTTGTCCTGCAGGCCGACGGTCTCGCGCAGGTCATCGAGCCAGACGATTTCGGTCACGGTCGCCAGATCGTCGATCAGCGGCTCGAGCTTGGCCTGGGTGACGAACCGACGCGCCGACAGGACACGCTTGACGCCGGAGGCCTTGATCGCCGCCTTCAGATTGCGTTCGCCCGAAGTGAAATTGAGCATGACCGGGACCCGCCCATAGGCGTGCAGACCAAAGAAGGTCACCACCACCCCGGCGCTGGAGGGCAGCAGGATGCCGACCCGCTCGCCCGGCTCGGTCAGGGCCGCGATCTTGCGCCCCAGCACGAAGGCCGCGCGGATCAGTCCGGTGTAGGTGAGGGGATTACGATCCTGGTCCTCCAGGATTTCCTTATCGCCGAACCGCTCTCGCGCCGCGATCAGGGCGTCGAAGATGGGTTCCTCGCTCGCCTCGGGGGTCAGGGCAGCCCGCAAGCATTTCCTCCTTGGAGGACCGGATGCCCTCTCTTGTTTACCGAACCCAAGCCTAGAACCGACGCAGGCGATTGAAAAGGTGTGTTACGTCCCGTGACTTGGCAGACTGAAACGAGCCGCACCTTGCCTTCGGAGGCCGGAAGGACGACATACCGGCTTCTGCACAGGAGCCAGCACGCCTTCGATGGTTACTCTCATCGACACCCTGACCAAGACCCCCGCCGAGCTTCGTCACCCCGAGAAGCAGAACCGGCCGGAGAGCGCCGTGCTGCGCAAGCCGGACTGGCTGCGGGTCAAGGCCCCCGGTTCGGGCCAGTACAACGCCACCAAATCCATCGTGAAGGACAAGGGTCTGGTCACCGTCTGCGAGGAGGCGGCCTGCCCGAACATCGGCGAGTGCTGGAGTCAGAAGCACGCCACCCTGATGATCATGGGCGACACCTGCACGCGGGCCTGCGCCTTCTGCAACGTCAAGACCGGCCTGCCGCAGCCGCTGGACCCGGAAGAACCGGCCAAGGTCGGCCTGGCCGTGGCTCAGCTGGGCCTGAACCATGTCGTGATCACCAGTGTCGACCGCGATGACGTCGCCGACGGCGGCGCGGCCCATTTCGCGGAGGTGGTGCGCCAGATCCGGCTGCAGGCCCCGAATACGACCATCGAGATCCTGACGCCCGATTTCCTGCGGAAAGACGGCGCGGCCGCGACGATGATCGACGCCACCCCTGACGTGTTCAACCACAACCTCGAGACCGTGCCGCGGCTGTATCTGAAGATCCGGCCCGGGGCGCGCTACTTCCACTCCCTGCGCCTGCTGCAGATGGTCAAGGAACGCGATCCGAACCAGTTCACCAAATCCGGCATCATGGTCGGCCTGGGCGAGACCAAGGAAGAGGTCATGCAGGTCATGGATGACATGCGCTCGGCCGGCGTCGATTTCATCACCATCGGCCAGTATCTGCAGCCGACCCGCAAACACGCCGCCATCGACCGCTTCGTGACCCCGGACGAGTTCAAGGCTTATGAGGCCATCGCCCGGGCCAAGGGCTTCCTGATGGTGTCGTCCAGCCCGCTGACACGCAGTTCGCACCATGCCGGCGACGACTTCGCCCGCCTGCGTACCGCCCGCATGGCCCAATCCGGACGCTGAACCGGACTTGGCCGTCCATCGCGTCACCCGCGTCCTGCCCTATACGCCCGAACAGCTGGCCGCGTTGGTCGCTGACGTCTCCGCCTATCCAGACTTCGTCAAATGGGTGACGACCATGCGCATCTGGAATCAGCGGGACGAGTCCCCCGGCGTGACCGTTCTGGACGCCGAGGCCCAGGTCGGCTTTTCCTTCCTGACCGAGCGGTTCTCCACCTGGGTGCGGCATGACCGGACCGTCCCCATGGTTGAGGTCGGCCTGATCCGCGGACCGTTCCGGTACCTGAAGAATCGCTGGACCTTCCATCCCGACCCTGCGGGCACGCGGCTGGAGTTCATGATCGATTTCGCCTTCAAATCCCCGATCCTGAACGCCATGCTCCAGGCCAATTTCGACCGCGCGGTCTCGGCCCTGATCGGCAGTTTCGAAGCCGAGGCCCGACGGCGCTATGGAGCGAAACCATGAGCTTCGATTTCGACGCCACCGTGGTCGGGGCCGGGGCCGTCGGCCTGGCCTGCGGCCGGGCCCTGGCCAAACGGGGCCTGACCGTGCTGGTTCTGGAACAGGCCCCGCACATCGGCCAGGGCGTATCCTCGCGCAATTCAGAGGTCATCCACGGTGGCCTCTACTATCCGACCGGATCGTTGAAGGCCCGGTTCTGCGTCGAGGGCCGCCGCGCCCTGTATGCCTTCCTCGATAGCCGCAAGGTCGACTACCGAAAATGCGGCAAGCTGGTCGTGGCGACGGAAGAGGCCGAGGTCGCGCGGATCGAAGCCATCTTCCAGCAGGCCACGATCAACGGCGTCGAAGGCCTGGCCCATCTGACCGGAGCCGAAGCCCGGGCGCTGGAACCCGGTCTGAACGCCCATGCCGCCATCCTTTCGCCCGAGAGCGGCGTGTTCGACAGTCACGGCTATATGTCGGCGCTTGAGGGCGAGATCGAGGATGCCGGCGGTTCGGTCGTGGTCTCGACCCCGTTCGAACGGGCCGAGTCCCTCCCGGACGGCGGCTTCACCATCACGGCGGGCGGGGAGGGCGGCGCGACCCTGACCACCCGCCTCCTGGTCACGGCGGCAGGGCTGCAGGCCCAGGCCGTCGCCGAGCGTATCGATGGCTATCCCGCCGATCACATCCCGGCCGGTCATTTCGGCAAGGGCGTCTATTTCCGCCTGACCGGCAAGGCACCGTTCGAGCGGCTGATCTATCCGCCGCCGATCGCCGGGGCCCTGGGCACCCACTATCGCAAGGATCTGGGCGGACAGGCTGTTTTCGGTCCCGACCTGGAGTTCGTGGAGACCGAGGACTATTCGATCGACCCGGCCAAGGCCGAGGTCTTCGCCCACTACATCCGCCGCTTCTGGCCCGGCCTGCCCGACGGCGCACTGAGCGCAGACTACGCCGGAATCCGGCCCAAGCTGCACGGTGCCGGGGAGACCCAGCCTGATTTCCAGCTGTACGGACCCGAGGTTCACGGCCTTGAGGGCTTGATGGCCCTGTTCGGTATCGAAAGCCCCGGCCTGACCAGTTCGATGGCCATCGGCGAGGCCGTGGCGGCGCGACTGCTGAATGACTGACGCCCTGACCTTCGCCGCAGCGACGATCGGGGACCTCCCGGCGCTGCACACCCTCGTGCACGGGGCCTATCGCGGTGACAGCGCCCGGCGGGGCTGGACCCATGAGGCTGATCTTCTGGACGGCCAGCGCATCGACCGCCCCTCACTGGAGGCGGCGCTGGCCGATTCGGCCCAGCTGATCTTGCTGGCGCGACAGGATGGCGAACTGGTGGGGTGCGTTCAGATCACGGACCGCGGCGACGGCCTGGCCTATCTGGGCATGCTCTCGGTCGATCCGGCCCGTCAGGCGGGCGGTCTGGGACGACGACTGGTGGCGGCGGCCGAAACAGCGGCGCAGACCCGCTTCGGGGCCCTGCGCATGGAGATGACCGTCATCGTCCAGCGCACCGAATTGATCGCCTGGTACGAACGGCTCGGCTATCGGCGCACCGGCGAGACCCGCCCGTTTCCGGCCACCGACCCGCGCTTCGGCCTGCCACGCCGGGACGATCTGGCTTTCACGGTCCTGGTTCGCCCCCTCGCCGACGAATCGACCAAAGCCCCCTGAGACGGATTGACGGGCCCGTCGCCGACGGGCCGGAATGCCTGTCACAGGGCCGCAGGGACTGTCGTCAGCAGAGCCCTTGAAACCGCCCCGACATTGCGGCATAAGCCCCCGCTCACGTGGCGGCTCTCCCGAGGGCCGCCGCATCTGTTTTCGCGCCTTCACCGGCGCACCGACCCTGAGATCGAGACGGTCATGGCTGTTCCCAAGCGCAAAGTATCGCCCTCGCGTCGCAATATGCGCCGCGCCCACGACTCCCTGGGGGCCAACCCCTACGTCGAGGACAAGGATACGGGCGAGCTGCGTCGCTCGCACCACATCGACCTGAAGACCGGCACCTATCGCGGCCGTCAGGTGATGACGCCCAAGGAAGACTAGGTCTTTCCAACGGTTTGAATGAATTCACGGCGCGCGAGAGATCGCGCGCCGTTTTCATGCGTTATGGCTTCGAAACCCAAACCGGAGCCCTGCCATGATCCGTATTGTCACCCTTGGATCCGTCGCCCTTCTGGGCCTGTCCGCCTGTAATTCCCCCGAGCCGGCCCCGCCCGCATCTACCCCGCCCGCTCCGCAGGGGCCGGCACCTGCTCCAGTAGCCAACACTCTGACCGCCGAGGGCTATGGGCCGCTACGGATCGGCATGACCCGGGCCGAGATCGTCGCGGCCATGGGCGAAGACGCCAGTCCCGACGCCGTCGGCGGCCCCGATCCCGAATCCTGCGACATGTTCCGTCCCGCCCGTGCCCCCGAGGGTCTACTGGTGATGGTTGAGAACGGGGTGCTGACCAGCGTTCATCTGGGCCGCAATACCGCCGTCCGGACCGATCGCGGCCTGGCCATTGGCGACACGGCCGTCGCGGTAAAACAGGCCTACGGAACCGCCGCGCAGGTGACGCCGCACAAATATGTCGACGCGCCGGCGGAATACATCACCGTCTGGACCTCCCGCGAGCATGACGGAGCCTCCGCACGGGGCCTGCGCTACGAGATCGGCGACGACGGGCGAGTCCAGAGCATCGCCGTCGGCGGCCCCTCGATCCAGTATGTCGAAGGCTGCGCCTGACCATTGGCGATTTCCGACGGCTGGGCTACACCGCGCGGGACCTCCCTCCCTGCACAGAGCCGTCTCATGACCGACATCGCTGACATCGTCGCCCGCCAGATCCTCGACAGCCGCGGCAATCCCACGGTCGAGGTCGATGTGATCCTGGACGACGGCAGCTTCGGCCGGGCCGCTGTGCCCTCGGGGGCTTCGACCGGAGCCCATGAGGCTGTCGAACTGCGCGACGGCGACAAGGGCCTGTGGGGCGGCAAGGGTGTCGGCAAGGCCGTCGACAACGTCAACGGCGAGATTTTCGACGCCCTGTCCGGCATGGACGCCGAGGACCAGCGCCGGATCGATGAAGCCCTGATCAATCTGGACGGCACCGAAAACAAGGGCCGGCTGGGGGCCAACGCCATCCTCGGCGTGTCCCTGGCCTGCGCCAAGGCCAGCGCCATCTCGTCCAACCTGCCGCTGTACCGCTATCTGGGCGGAGTCACCGCCCGCGTCCTGCCGACGCCGATGATGAACATCATCAATGGCGGGGCCCACGCCGACAATCCGATCGACATCCAGGAATTCATGATCCTGCCGACCGGGGCCGAGAGCTTCTCTGAAGCCCTGCGCATGGGGGCCGAAATCTTCCACGCTCTCAAGGCCCAGCTCAAGGACGCCGGTCACAACACCAATGTCGGCGATGAGGGCGGCTTCGCTCCCAATCTGGGTTCGGCCGAAGAGGCCCTGGCCTTCATCACCCGCGCCGGTCAGGCCGCCGGCTATCTGGCGGGCGAAGACTTCCACCTCGGCCTCGACGTCGCCGCCACCGAATTCTTCAAGGACGGCAAATACGTGCTGGCGGGGGAGGGCAAGACCCTCGATCAGGACGGCATGGTCAACTACCTCGCCGACCTGTGCGAACGCTTCCCGATCATCTCGATCGAGGACGGCTGCGCCGAGGATGATTTCGACGGCTGGAAACAGCTGACCGATCGGCTCGGCGAGCGCGTCCAGATCGTCGGCGACGACCTGTTCGTGACCAATCCGCTGCGGCTGGCCGCCGGCATCGGCGAAGGCCTGGCCAATTCCATCCTGATCAAGGTCAACCAGATCGGCACCCTGTCCGAGACCCTGGACGCCGTCGATATGGCCCAGCGCGCCGGGTATACGGCCATCATGAGCCATCGCTCGGGCGAGACCGAGGACTCGACCATCGCCGACCTGGCCGTGGCCACCAACTGCGGACAGATCAAGACCGGATCGCTGGCGCGGTCAGACCGCACGGCCAAATACAACCAGTTGCTGCGTATCGAGGAGATGCTGGGGGACCAGGGCGTCTATTTCGGCGACGGAATGCTGTTGAAATAGTTCGCAAGGTTTACGGTCAAGCTACGGTTTGTTAGGCATTTCCAGTCAGAATTCAGTCATTAGTAGTTCGCGCTCAGAAGGAGCGTCTGCGGTGCCTGAACGGATGAAGCCCTACACCCTTTCCGCCTGTCTTTTGCTTCTGGTCGTCTACCTTGGCGTCCAGGCCCTGACGGGCCAGCGCGGATTGCTGAGCGGCGGTCAGCGCGACGCGCTTCTGGATGCGCGCGAAACCCAGTTGAACCGCATCCTGGCCGAGCGCAGCGATCTGGAGGTCCGCGTCCGCTATCTGCGCAGTGACAGCCTGTCGCGCGATCTTCTGGAAGAGCGGGCCCGGGCCGTCATCGGCTTCGCCGACCCTCGCGACTATGTGATCCAGGTCTCCGACACCGCCCCGGTAACGGCCTCCAGCAGGGCAACCTCCCGGAAGTCCTGAACTTTCGTTACAGTTCGGCGGGGCGCTTTGCCTTTGGGGAACGAAGGCTGCTAAAGCCCCTTTCCGTAACGACAAGAGGCTCTTCATACGGGGGCCCAGCCGGGAGATGACGGATGGCGAAAGCCCCCGCCGCCAAGACTGATTCAAAGTCCGCGAAGATTCCGAACACGCCGGGAGCGTCGAAAGACGATCTGCTGCGCTTCTACCGCGAGATGGTGCTGATCCGCCGCTTCGAGGAACGCGCCGGCCAGCTCTATGGCATGGGCCTGATCGGCGGCTTCTGCCACCTCTACATCGGCCAGGAAGCCGTGGCTGTCGGCGTGCAGGAAAGCGTGCGCCAGGGCTATGACAAGATCATCACCGGCTATCGTGACCACGGCCATATGCTGGCGGCGGGCATGGACCCGAACCAGGTGATGGCCGAGCTGACCGGACGGTCGGGCGGCTCGTCCAAGGGCAAGGGCGGCTCGATGCACATGTTCGACACCGCCACCGGCTTCTATGGCGGCCACGGCATCGTCGGAGCCCAGGTGGCCCTCGGCACCGGCCTGGCCTTCAGTGGTCGCTATCGCGGCGACGACAGCGTGGCCTTCATCTATTTCGGCGACGGCGCGGCCAACCAGGGTCAGGTCTACGAGAGTTTCAACATGGCCCAGCTTTGGAAGCTGCCGGCCATCTACATCATCGAGAACAACCAGTACGCCATGGGCACGAGCATCGAACGCTCGTCATCCACGACAGACCTGAGCCAGCGCGGGGCCAGCTTCGGCATCCCGGGCGAACAGGTTGACGGCATGGACGTCCTGGCCGTGCGCGACGCCGTGGCCAAGGCGGTCAAACGGGCGAGGGAAGGGGGCGGCCCCTTCATCCTCGAGGTGAAGACCTACCGCTATCGCGGTCACTCGATGAGCGACCCCGCCAAATACCGGTCCAAGGAAGAGGTCGACGAGGTCAAGAAGACCCGCGACCCGATCGACCATATCAAACTGCTGCTCGCCGACGCCAAGGCCACCGAGGACGAACTCAAGGCCATCGACGCCGAGGTCAAGGCCATCGTCGCCGAGGCCGTCCGCTTCGCCCAGGAAAGCCCCGAGCCGGACCCGTCCGAGCTCTATACCGACGTCTATGTGGAGGCTTAGGTGCTCGTCTGGCTTCTCTCGCTCCTGCCGCCCCGCATAATCAACCGAATGGTCAAGACGACCGATCGGATGGCGGCAAAGGTGGGCATTCTCGATGACATGCGCGGTATCAGGTCGAGTGGTCAGCCATTTACCTACGTCGGGAACGAAATGCTCCACCGCGATGGAGCGTTTGCGTCCTTTGAGGTTGCTGACATCTGGTCGAACGCCCGCTGGGGAGTGACTTTCGATGCTGTCAGGGGCGGCGATCCGGACTGGGTGGACATTCCGAGGTCGATGGAGAAGCTACGGGACCAGCTCGTGGCAACTGGCAATGCGCTGTTCTTGGCGCGGAGTTTTGAGAAGGATGGCTCCGTGCTGATCCGTGATTTGGAAGTTCAAGCATGACCGACATTCTCATGCCGGCGCTGTCGCCCACGATGGAAGAGGGCAGCCTGACCAAATGGCACATCAAAGCCGGTGACACGGTCAAGGCCGGGGACGTCATCGCCGAGATCGAGACCGACAAGGCGACGATGGAGGTCGAGGCCGTCGACGAGGGCGAGGTGCTGGAAATTCTGGTCCCCGAGGGCTCCGAGAACGTGAAGGTCAACACGCCGATCGCCCGTCTGGCGGGTGAGGACGGCGCGGCTGCGCCCGCCCCGAAGGCAGAGGCAACTGCCAAGGCCGAGCCCGCCGTGTCGGAAAAGGGAGAGGCCGAACCGGCCCCCGCCGCGCCGAAGGCCGAACTGCGCGACGCCGACATCCCTGAGGGCACGAAAATGGTGCGCACCACGGTCCGCGACGCCCTGCGCGACGCCATGGCCGAGGAGATGCGCCGCGACGAGGCCGTCTTCCTGATCGGTGAGGAGGTCGCCCAGTACCAGGGAGCCTACAAGGTCAGTCGCGAACTGCTGCAGGAGTTCGGCGACAAGCGCGTCGTCGACACCCCGATCACCGAGCACGGCTTCGCCGGTCTGGGCGTCGGCGCGGCCATGGCCGGGCTGAAGCCGATCGTCGAGTTCATGACCTTCAACTTCGCCATGCAGGCCATCGACCACATCATCAACTCGGCGGCCAAGACCCTGTATATGTCGGGCGGCCAGATCCGCGCCGACATCGTCTTCCGCGGACCGAACGGCGCGGCCAGCCGCGTCGGGGCCCAGCACAGCCAGGACTACTCCGCCTGGTACGCCCAGGTGCCCGGCCTCAAGGTCATCGCCCCCTATGACGCTGCCGATGCCAAGGGACTGCTGAAGGCGGCGATCCGCGATCCCAACCCCGTCGTCTTCCTTGAACACGAGATGATGTACGGCACCGAATTCGACGTGCCTGAGATGGACGACTGGGTCGTGCCGATCGGCAAGGCCAAGGTGCGCCGCGAAGGGACCGACGTCACCATCACCGCCCACAGCCGCATGGTCGGCTTCGCCCTGCAGGCCGCCGAGCAACTGGCCGAGGAAGGCATCAGCTGCGAGGTCATCGACCTGCGCACGCTGCGTCCTCTGGACCACGAGACCATCGTCGAGAGCGTCAAGAAGACCAGTCGTCTGGTCAGCGCCGAAGAAGGCTGGGGCCCGATGGGCGTCGGAGCCGAGGTCGTGGCCCGGGTCATCGAACATGCGTTCGACTATCTCGACGCCCCGCCGCTGCGGGTCCATCAGGAAGACGTACCGCTGCCCTATGCCGCCAATCTCGAAGTGTTGTCGTTGCCGGGCGTGGACAAGATTATCAAAGCCGTGAAGCAGGTGACCGCATGACCCTTGGCACACTCCCGATCCCTGAAGAAATTCCTGCCGAAGGCGGTGACGGTGTCACCGAACTGGCCCGGATCTGGTGGAACGGCAACCAGCCCGCCATGATGATCCGCCCGGCTTTGAACGATCCCGAACTGATGGGTGGCGTTCTGGCCGAGTTGTCGTGGCATTTCTCGCGGGCCTACGCCGGGTCTCACGGCATGGACCAGGCCGAGACACTGAAATCCATCGTCAAGGGGTGGACCCAGGCGCATATCCGCGCGGAAGGCCTGAAGGCACCGCCCCTGATGCCGAGCGTGGACATCAGCAAGCCCGACGAGGCCTGAGGTCATGACCGACATCCTGATGCCCGCCCTGTCGCCGACGATGGAGGAGGGCGTCCTCTCCAAATGGCACGTCAAGGTCGGCGACACGGTCAAGGCCGGCGACGTTATGGCCGAGATCGAGACCGACAAGGCGACCATGGAGGTCGAGGCCGTCGACGAGGGCGAGATCACCGAGATCCTCGTGGCCGAGGGCACCGAGGGGGTGAAGGTCAACACCCCGATCGCGCGACTGAAGCAGGACGGCGAGACCGCCGCGCCGGCGTCGAAGGCCGAGGCTCCCAAGACCGACGCCCCGAAACCTGAAGAGACCGGGGCGGTACCGGCGAAGGCCGAGCCGACGAAGACCGCACCGGCCGCCAAACGGGCCGACGGCACGCGCGTCTTCGCCTCACCCCTGGCCCGTCGCCTCGCCGGACAGGCCGGTCTGGACCTGAGCACCGTGACCGGCACCGGCCCGCACGGCCGTATCGTCAAACGTGACGTCGAGGCCGCAGGCAAGAGCGGAACCCGACCCGCCGCCGGCACCACTGCGGGTGCCGAGCCGCGCAAGGTCCAGTCTCTGGTCCAGATGGGCATCCCGGACGGAAGCTACGACCTCGTCCCGCTGGATGGCATGCGCAAGGCCATCGCCCGCCGCCTGACCGACAGCTTCCGCGACGTGCCGCATTTCCCCCTGACCATTGACTGCGACATCGACGGCCTGATGGCCTCGCGGGTCCGGGTCAACGCCCTGTTGGAACCCCAGGGCATCAAGGTCTCGGTCAACGACTTCATCATCAAGGCCTCGGCCATGGCGCTGAAGACCGTGCCGGAGGCCAATGCCAGCTATTCGCTCGAGGGTATCGCCCTGCATCACCACGCCGATGTCGCCATGGCCGTGGCCATCGACGGCGGCCTGATCACCCCGATCATCCGTAAGGCCGAGACCAAGACCCTGTCGCAGATCGCCACGGAGTCAAAGGACCTGGCCAAACGCGCCCGTGACCGCAAGCTGAAGCCCGACGAGTTCCAGGGCGGCACCTTCTCGGTGTCCAACCTGGGTATGTTCGGCATCAAATCCTTCGCCTCGATCATCAACGAGCCCCAGGGCGCGATCATGAGCGTGGGGGCAGGGGAGCCCCGCCCGGTCGTCCGCGACGGCCAGTTGGCCGTGGCCACCGTTATGACAGTCACGTTGACCTGCGATCACCGCGTCGTCGACGGGGCGATCGGTGCGAAATTCCTGCAGGTGTTCAAGGCGATGATCGAGAACCCTGTGACGATGCTGGCGTAAGGACGACACCGTGGCTGAATTCGATCTCCTCGTCATCGGCTCGGGTCCGGGCGGCTATGTCGCCGCCATCCGCGCCACCCAGTTGGGCCTGAAGGTCGGCATCGTCGAACGCGACCTGCTGGGCGGCATCTGCCTCAACTGGGGCTGTATCCCGACAAAAGCCCTGCTGAAGTCCGGCGAGAAGTTCGAGAGCCTGTCGCACCTGAAGGAGTTCGGCCTGTCTGCCGACAAGGTGGGCTTCGATTTCGATGCCATCATCGCCCGCTCGCGCGGCGTGGCCAAACAGCTGAACGCCGGCGTCGGCTATCTGATGAAGAAGAACAAGATCGAGGTCATCGAGGGGACCGCGAAACTCGAGAAGGGCGGGACTGCCCCCAAGGTGGTCATCGCCCTCAAGGCCGGCGGCAGCCGCACGGTCGAGGCCAAGACGGTCATGCTGGCCGTCGGGGCCCGGGCCCGGGCGCTGCCGCAGATCGGGCTCGAGGCCGACGGCGAGCGTATCTGGGCCTATCGCGAGGCCATGGCTCCCAAGCACCTGCCCAAATCCATTATCGTTATCGGCTCGGGAGCCATCGGCGTCGAGTTCGGTAGCTTCTATCGCGCCCTCGGCGTGGACGTCACCGTGGTTGAGGCCCTGCCGCGCATTCTTCCCGTCGAAGATGAGGAAGTGTCGAAGGCCGCTCAGAAATCATTCGAGAAACGCGGTTTCAAATTCCGCGTCGACGCCAAGGTCACCAAGGTGTCCAAGAGCGGGAAGGGCGTCCAGGTCGCGATCGAATCCGGCGGCAAGACCGAGACCCTCGAGGCCGATGTCTGTATCTCGGCGGTCGGCATCACCGCCAATACGGACGGCATCGGCCTGGAAGCCCTGGGCGTGAGCATGGACCGCGGCCACATCACCATCGACGGCCACTGCCAGACCAATGTCAAAGGCCTGTATGCCATCGGCGACTGCGCCGGCGCGCCGTGGCTGGCGCACAAGGCTTCGCACGAAGGCATCCACGCCGCCGAACACATCGCCGCCTGGAAGACGCCCAACGTCCATTCGCCGATTGCCGGCTGCACCTATTCCCAGCCGCAGATCGCCTCGGTCGGGATCACGGAGCAGGGGGCCCGCGACGCGAAACGTGAGGTCAAGATCGGCCGCTTCCCCTTCAAGGTGAACGGCAAGGCCATCGCGGCCGGCGACACGGACGGCTTCGTCAAGACCATCTTCGACGCAAAGACCGGGGCCCTGATCGGGGCGCATATGATCGGGGCCGAGGTCACCGAGATGATCCAGGGCTTCGTCACCGCCATCACCATGGAGGCGACCGAGGAAGACCTGCACGGCACCGTCTATCCGCACCCGACGATGTCCGAGGCCATGCATGAGTCCGCCCTCGACGCCTATGGTCGCATGATCCACCTCTAGCCCCGTCAGGGCTTGCCTTGAACGGCCGCACGGCGTCGAATGCCGGCATGAGCCGTATTCATACCCATGGTGAGTCCCACCTCGTATCCCGCATCGGATGGATGCGCGCCGCCGTCCTGGGGGCCAATGACGGAATCGTCTCGACCGCCAGTCTGATCGTCGGCGTCGCTGCCGCCGGATCCGGCAAGAGCGCCATCCTGATCGCCGGCGGAGCCGGTCTGGTTGCCGGGGCCCTGTCGATGGCCGCCGGGGAATATGTCTCGGTCAGTTCCCAGTCCGACACCGAAAAGGCCGATCTGGCCCGCGAGGCCCAGGAATTGCTCGACAACCCCGAGGCCGAACATCACGAACTGGCCGGCATCTATATGATGCGGGGCCTGACCCCGGACCTGGCCGCACAGGTTGCCACACAGCTGATGGCCAGGGACGCGCTCGGGGCGCACGCTCGCGACGAACTGGGCATTTCCGAAATCACCACAGCGCGACCGATCCAGGCCGCCTGGACCTCGGCGGCGACCTTTGCCGTCGGGGCGGCCGCTCCGCTGATCGTCGTCGGACTGGTGCCGTCCAGCCTGACCATTCCCCTGGTCAGCGTGACCTCGCTGATCTTCCTCGCCGCCCTTGGGGCTGCCGGAGCCCGGGCGGGTGGAGCCGGCCTGATGCGGCCGGTAGGCAGGGTAGTGTTCTGGGGCGCCGTGGCCCTGGCCGTCACCGCCGGCATCGGCAAGGTCTTCGGCATCGTGGCCTGAGGGGGCAAAACCCGGCCGAACCGCTCGATCCATTTATCGCCTAAGATATATTATGCGAAATTTATAGGGCAGAAGATCCGGTGATCCGGACAGGCCCCATGCTATTTCACGATCTCGTCGTCCCGGGGCTCAAGCTGAAGCGTATCGCGGTGGCGCTCGCTATTCACCTGCGACATCCTGCCGACACACTACACCAGCGCCATTGAGCCGGCATCCGTCGGCGAACCGGAATGGCGTTCGGGACGGAGCGAACGCGCGGGCCAGGCGTTGCCGTGGCATGCGACTGGCTTCGATCGTTAATCTGTCGCGCGAACGCGCCTATCTCCGGGATCTCGGCCGGGCCTTCGCCGGTGCCCTGATCTTCAGCATTCCGATGCTGATGACGATGGAGATGTGGGAACAGGGTGTGAGCATGGGCGGCGTGCGGATGCTGCTGTTCTTCGCCACCGGCCTGCCCCTGCTGTACGGTCTCGCCTATTACGCCGGTTTCTCGGATCGGCGGGGCTTGCGTAACGATATCCTCGATACCGCCGTGGCGCTGGCCGTCGGCTTCATCACCGCCGGAATCCTGTTGATGCTGTTCGGCTTGATCCCGTGGGATTCTTCGCCCCGTGACGCCATGGGCCGCGTCGCCTTGCAAGCTGTACCGGCAGCCATGGGAGCCCTTCTGGCACGTCGCCAGCTCAGCGGCGGCGGCGACGAGGGCGACGAGGACGAGGCCTCCTATTTCGGCGAACTGTTCCTGATGACTGCGGGAGCATTGTTCTTCGCGCTGAACGTCGCGCCGACCGAAGAGGTGATCCTGATCGCCTACAAGACGACGCCGGTTCACACCCTGTCCCTGCTGATTGCCTCCGTTATCCTGCTGCATCTGATCGTCTTCAATGCCGGGTTTGCCGGACAGGAGGAGTCGGACAAGCCAGTCCAGGCCTTCTTCCACTTCACCCTCCCCGGCTATGCCATCGCCCTCGGCATCAGCCTGTTCACCCTCTACCTGTTTGGCCGGGTCGACGGACATTCGGTCGACGGTATTGTCCAAGCCTGCGTCGTTCTGGGTCTCCCCGCTTCGGTCGGTGCCGCCGCCGCCCGCCTTCTGGTCTGAACGCCATGCCAAACAAAAAATCAGACTCATCGACCGGGCGTCCGGTGCTGCAATGGGTGATGGCTGCCATCGGCGGCGTCGTCACCCTGTCGGCCATGGCCCTGATGATCCACGACGCTGTCCGGGATCCGGTACCGGCGGCCCTGTCCGCTCGCGTTATCGAAGTCCAGTCCACCGCCGCCGGCCAGGTCGCGATCGTCCGCGTGCGCAACGACGGCGACGACACCGCCGCGAACGTCAGCCTCTCAGGGGTGGCGGACGGCCAGACCGCGACCGCCATGCTCGACTACGTCCCCGGCCATGGGCAGGCGAAGGCCTATCTGCGCTTCGACACGGGCGCGTCGACCGCGATCGTTTCGGTCAGGGGCTGGTCTGCACCCTGACCCGGATCGAATCCGCTGGTCAGGCGATTCCGGCCCCGCCGGTCACGCCATAGACCTCACCGGTCGTGAAGCTGGATTCCTGCGAGGCCAGCAGCACATAGACCGGCGAGATTTCGACCGGCTGGCCCGGACGGCCCAGGTCGCTGCCCTCCCCGAAATGCACGACCTTCTCCATCGGCTGACCGCCCGACGGTTGAAGCGCCGTCCAGAACGGGCCGGGGGCGACGGCATTGACGCGGATTCCGCGCTGGATCATCTGCTTGGCTAGGGCCTTGGTATAGGCGACGATCGCCCCCTTGGTCGTGGCATAATCCAGCAGGATGGCCGACGGATCATAGGCCTGGATCGAGGCCGTGTTGATGATCGCCGCGCCGGGTTTCAGATGGGGGGCCGCCGCCCGTGTAATCCAGTGCATCGCATAGACATTGGTCTTGAAGGTCCGGTCGAAATCCTCGTCCGACAGATCATCGATAGACCCCCGGTACTGCTGATGACCGGCGTTAACCACCAGAATGTCGAGACCGCCCAGCCGGCTCGCGGCCGTTTCCACCATTTCGCGGCACCAGTCGGGGTCGGTAATGTCGCCCGGCAGGGTCACGGCCTTTCGGCCCTCCGCGGCGATCAGCCCCACGACCTCGTGTGCATCGCGCTCCTCCGACGGCAGATAGCCGATCGCCACATCGGCCCCCTCGCGGGCATAGGCGATGGCGACGGCGCGACCGATGCCGGAATCCCCGCCGGTGATCAGGGCCTTTCGCCCGGCCAGTCGCCCCGAGCCGACATAGGATGTCTCCCTGTGATCCGGCTCGGGATCCATCTTGGCGGCCAGTCCAGGTGCAGGCTGCGGCTGGCGCGAAAACGGGGGCTGCGGATACTGGGTCCGCGGGTCCTGAGGCGTCAGGCGATCGGTCATGCGGGGGTCCTTTCGGGATCAGCGGGCGGGGATTGGACCCCGAAAACCCGTGACCGACCCGACCGTTCCATCGCGGTTTCGGCCCGAAGCGCCGCCGTCCGGGCCCCGGCCCCGGCCCGTCTACAGGCTGAAACGACCGCTCCAGCCGTCGAAACCGACCTCAACACCCGACGGAACAACTGCCGACAATGCATTGTAATCCATATCAAGATGAAGATTGGTCAGAACCACGCGACCCACCCCGGTCCTGGCAATCCAGTCCAGGGTCAGATCCAGATGGGCGTGGGTCGGATGTGGCGTCCAGCGCAGCGCATCGACGATCCAGAGCTCGGCCCCGCGCACGGCATCCAGCGCCGTCTCATCCAGCCCCGAGACGTCACTGGAATAGACCACGGGGCCGATCCGGTAGCCGACCGAACGTATCGGTCCGTGGGCCTGGTCGAAGGTGTTAACAGGGCAGGGACCGCCCGCACCGTTAACCATCCAGGCCTCACCAAGCGGCGGAACCGCCCGGGCGTCCAGAATTGCCGGATAGCCCTCGACGCTCTCGAAGATATAGGGAAACCGACCGGTCAGGGCTGCGGTCGTCGCGGCATCCATCCAGGCCGGAATCCGCTGACGCGCGCGCATGGCGAAGACCCGCAGGTCGTCGATGCCGTGGGTCTGGTCAGCGTGGTCGTGGGTATAGAGCACCGCGTCGACGTGGTGGATCCCGGCGGCCAGCGCCTGGGTTCGCAGGTCGGGTGAGGTGTCGATCAGAACGCTGGTGACCCCCCCTGCCCCATGCCGCCGCAGCAGAAGCGAACAGCGGCTGCGCCGGTTGCGGGGCTCGGCCGGGTCGCAGTCGCCCCAGTCCCCGTCCCCGCGCGGCACGCCACCGGACGAGCCGGAGCCGAGGATAACGACCTCCAGCTCGTCAGCCATGCTCAGGCTCCCGCCGGACGGGGAATGCGGTCAAACAAGGCAAAGAAGGCCTCGGTCGTGTGCCGGTCAGCCTCTTCGGCGCTCCAGCCGCGGATCTCGGCCAGCTTGTCCAGCACATGACCGACATAGGCAGGCTCGTTGCGCCGGCCGCGATGCGGCATAGGGGCCAGATAGGGGCAGTCGGTCTCGACGATGATCCGCTCGGCCGGCAGGGTCCGGATCACCGCCCTGACCTCTTCGGCCGCCTTGAAGGTGGCGATGCCGGACACCGAGAACCAGGCGCCAAGTTCAACTGCCAGATCAGCCAGTTCCTGACCACTGGTGTAGCAATGCATGAGTAGTTTGAACGGCCCGGTGGCGTGTTCCTCGGCCAGGATTGCGCCCATGACCGCATCGGCCTCGCGCGTATGCACGACCAGCGGCAGGCCGGTCTCGCGCGCGGCGGCGATATGCTGGCGGAACACCGTCGCCTGGATGTCGCGCGGGCTCAGATCATAGTGGAAATCGAGACCGCATTCGCCGATGCCGACCACCTTGGGCCGGGCCGCCAGACCGATCAGCGTTTGCGCCGTCAGGTCAGGCGCATCCTTCGCCTCATGGGGATGGACACCGACCGTGCACCAGATGTCGTCATGAGCAACGGCGAGGGCGTGGGTCGCCTCGAAGGTAGTCAGCCGGTCCGAGATCTCGACCATCAGGCCGACGCCGGCGGCGCGCGCCCGTTCGATGACCGCGTCGCGATCCTCGTCAAACTGGGGCGCGTGCAGGTTCACATGGCTGTCGATCAGCATCCGCCGGCCGCCTTGGTCCGCGCCAGATCCGCCAGGGCCCCCGCCAGCACGTCGCCGCGATCGAGGTTCAGCCCGGCGGTGCGATCCGGCAGGTCTGACAGCCGGGTCCACAGTTCGGCCCAGCGCGCCCCCTGCCCCCGGTCTTCATCAAGGGCCCGCATCTTCACCGCGGCGATCAGTCTGTCCATCAGGGTCTCGAACCGTGCCTGGCCCTCCGTCCCGCGGAAGCCGTCGGCAATGGCCAGGGCCTCGGCCCGGTCGACACTGGCCGCCTCGACCCAGCTACGCGCCAGCCGGTCGGCCTCAAGCGTCGAGCCCGAGGCCAGGGCCAGCGCCGCGCCGGGCGATCCGTTGGCCAGCAGGGCGATACGCCCCGCCTCCTCCGCCGCCAGTCCGGCCCGGTCGCGCAGCAGCTGTTCCAGCGCCGCCGGGGTCCAGACCGGAAAGGCCAACCGACGACAGCGCGACCGGATCGTCGGCAGCAGCCGTCCCGGCGCATGGGTCACCAGCAGCAACACGCCGCGCGCAGGTGGCTCCTCAAGAACCTTCAACAAGGCATTGGCAGCATTCATGTTCAGGTCGTCAGCCGCATCGACTATAGCAACCCGGTACTGGGCCCGTGACGGACTCTTGGAGAAGAACTCCGGCAGGTCGCGCGCCTGGTCGACCGAGATAGCCTTCTTGGTCTTGCCACCCTCGACCAGCCGCTCCAGCACCATCAGGTCCGGGTGCGACTGGGCCGAGACAAGCTGGCTGACCGGGTCCTGCGGACTCGCCCCCAGTGGGCCCCGTCCCGGATCCGCGACCGCCCCCAGCAGCCGGCGAGCGGCGCGATAGGCGAAACTGGCCTTGCCCGAGCCCTCGACCCCGCACAGCAGCCAGGCATGATGCAACCGACCGCGATCCCAGGCCTCGACAAAGGCGGTTTCGGCGGCCCGGTCCGGCACCAGGTCGAAACGGTCGCGCGGATGATCGTTCATGCCGCGCGCGCCTGGACAGCCGCCCAGACCCGGGCCGCGACCGTGTCCTCATCGCCGTTGGCATCGACCAGCACGCAGCGTTCAGGGTGGTCGCGGGCGATCGCCAGAAAGCCCTCCCGCAGCCGGCTATGGAAGGCCAGCCCCTTGGACTCGAACCGGGTCTCGAACAGGCCGCGGCCGAAGGCCCGCTCCAGCCCGACCTCGACCGGCAGGTCGAACACCAGGGTCAGGTCCGGCTGGTCAGCGCCGACGATACCGGCGTCCAGCATTTCGATGAAGGCCGGTGACACCCCGCCCCCGGCCCCCTGGTAGGCGCGGCTGGAATCGGCGAACCGGTCACAGACGACCCAGTCTCCGACCTCCAGCGCCGGGCGGATGGTGCGCTCCAGATGATCGGAACGCGCCGCATACATCAGCAGGGTCTCGGTGCGGGCCGACCAGCGCTCGGCGTCCCCGGCCACGACCAGGTTGCGGATGGCCTCGGCCCCGGTCGAGCCGCCGGGTTCGCGCGTCTGCACGACCCCGCGCCCGAGGGCGCGCAGGCGTTCAACGAGCCGGCGGGTCTGGGTCGACTTGCCGGTCCCCTCGCCGCCTTCAAGAGTGATGAAGATTCCACGGGACACCGATGCACCATGGCGACCCGGGGCCGCCGTGCAAAGCCTTCGCCCGATATCAGGAGGCGGATATCAACAGGGCGTCGTCGATCCCGCGCGCCAGAACCGCCTGACGGGCCCGTTCGGCGGCATTGGCGTCGTTCCAAGGTCCGACCAGCACCCGGTACAAGCGGCCCTGCCCCGTCTGGACCTCATCGACCGTGGCACTGTCGCCGAGCCGTCCGGCGATCCGCTGGGCCGTGCGCCGATTCGCATAGGCCCCGGCCTGGACCCAGTAGGCGGTGCCGCTGAAGTCCGGTACCGGCTCTGGCCTGGCCGCCGCTGCCCGGACCGGCGCGGCGGTCGAGGCCGTCTGCAACCGTATGCCCCCGCCCTGACGCGGTGCCCGGCCCAGATAGCGGACCCGCACCTGGCCGACGCCGCGCGACAGCAGGTCCAGTTCCTCGGCCGCGCCGCGTGAAAGGTCGATGATCCGGTCGTCGACGAACGGGCCCCGGTCATTGACGCGCAGCACCACACTGCGCCCGTTGGCCAGGTTGGTGACCTCGACCAGACCCGGCAGCGGCAGGGTCTTGTGGGCCGCGGTCAGGGCATGCATGTCGAAAATCTCGCCGGTCGAGGTCGGCCGGCCGTTGAACTGGTCGCCGTACCAGGACGCCATGCCGACCACGTCATAGGTCGGGTCCTCGGTCGGCCGGTACCACCGGCCGCGGATCTGGTAGGGCCGCATGGTGCCCGAGACGATCGGAGCCGGATCCGTGACCACCGGCAGCCGCGTCCCGGCCGTATAGCCGCCGTCCCGCACGCCCGCACTGGCGCAGGCGGCCAGCAGCGACATCAGCCCCAGGATCAGGGCCGCCTTCATCAGTCGGGGAGTCACGGGGTTCGATGCGCTGCTCATGATGGGCCGAAGATGCCGCAAGACATTTCCGCTTTGGTTAATCGGCCGTTTGTTTGCTATGCCCCCTCGCCCGCGCCGGATTTGCGAATCCGTCCCGCAGGACAGGTGGCCGAGTGGTTTAAGGCAGCGGTCTTGAAAACCGCCGTAGGTGAGAGCCTACCGTGGGTTCGAATCCCACCCTGTCCGCCATCGCTATGAAATTATAAATATTATTCAACGACTTGTGTGACGCCTACCTCGCCCACGCGCCGTCGGTCGGCGTACCGGTTCTGATCGATGGCTTGCACGTGGAATGGGACGGCTGACGCGAACAGGACGGCTGAGCCTGTCAATCCGGTGCTGTCAGGTTAATCGCGCGAAGTCGAAACCAAACATTTCGACGTCTTGGTTTGTTTTGCCACCCTCGGCGAAACTTCGAACTCGTCGTGTGGCTAAGCCCGGCACGCTCGACTGAACCGTCGCCCAGGCCGCAGCCAACCAGTCCATGCGTCCAATAGCTCTGAAGACCCGGCAACGGGAAACCGCCGCCATCACGCGCGGCGCGGCGCGCCGCTCGGTCTGCACGGTCCGAAACCATCTCGCCGGAACTGTATATGCCAGCAGGTCCGCTCGCTGCTTGATGTTGGCTATAAGCAGGCGATCGACCGGCTTTGCCGAATGGAAGTGGTCTTCCGGCTGACAATAAGCCGCTGTCTTGGTCGCGCCTGGTGGAGGCAGGTCAGCGCCGGGCTCGCAGCATCCTCCAAGGCGAAGCCGGGACAGGAGTGGCACATACGAATGTCCGCTTCTGCCCCCTATTCAGAACGTTTGTCGCCAGGTCATTTCGGGGACGATATAGACTTGATCCGATTCTGCGGCAGGATCGTTTGAGGACACATTCACCCATCGAACCCCGACCTTGAACGAGAACGCGGCCGGAAGATGAAGCGCCTGCTGCGACCATTTGGAGACATCCACGCCGACTGTGACCGAGGCCCGCATGTCGCGCCGTTGATCCCCGTTGGGCGCAACCAGCCTCTCGTAAAAGCGTCGCTCGATCGAACTCTCCGCATAGAGCGCCGAGAGACTTCCGATCGGCCGGGAGACCTCGGCGGCCAGTTTGGGATTGAACCGTTCCCGGTCGTGATCGGTGGATTCTACCCACTCAAGCGTGGGGATGATCTTGTACTGGAGGCCGCCGGACTGCGTGCAACCGCCGCCGACGTAGGGGACTTGCTCCGGTCCGCAGAGGTAGGCCAGGACGTTTGTGAATTCGATGCCAAGGCCGAACGTCTGGTCTGTACGCGCATAGTCTTCGAAGGCTTCGTCGAAATCGGCCCGGACCTGATAGCCCGCCATCCAGGTCAGCGCGTCCGGAGCCTGAACCAACCCCTTCAAAGGCCCTTGCACGCTCATCGCCAGCGACAGGGTCGAAGCCGGTTGGTCAGAATCGAACTGGTTCGGGCTGTAACTCGCGCCGGGACTCAAGGTCAGGCTGGATCCGTTTCGGAAGGTGTGGACGAGGTTGGTGCCGGCGCGGAACTCACTGTCGTCTATCACCTCGTTACCGACCGGGAACGGCGCGACGTCGCGGTCACTTCCGAAGACGGGAGCGGCCTGGACCATCCAGTTTCCGGACCACCCGGGGATAGCCGCAGAGGCGGCGGACGGGTTCGCGCTGTTTGCGGTCTGGGCCACGGCCGCGGTCGGCAGGGCAAGGATCAGAAAAATAGTGCATATCCTCGACATGGCGTGTCTCCTTTTGAGCTTTGATGGGTCCCTTCCGCCTGAAAGGAACTGGCCGAGGTGTTGGCGGCGAACGCGTTGAGCCGCCAACAATGGCAACGGCCTGGTCGGTGCCTGACTACGGCTGTCGAGTTCTCAGATCGGCGTGTAGGCACCTGTCAGGTTGAAGGTCGTCGCGCCCTGACCGGCAGGAATCTCAACCGCCGTCACCCCGAATGCCCGGTTGATCGTCGGCAACGGGAAACTCAGCGCCCCCGCATCAAACACCATCACGCTCTTGTTTTTCAGGAGACCGTTCACCACGCCCGTCACGCCGATCGTGAAGGTGAAGGAAATACCCAGGAACTTCACGCGAACGACGAGATCGATATTCTTGACCGAAGGAACAGCCCAGATTTGACGACCTCGCGTCTGCAAGGCCACGCGAACTTCCTGCGCTCTAAATTCGACGTTCGGCGTTGTGACATCGGTGCACAGCCGCCTGCCCAGTACCCGAACGCAGACACGAACCTTGGCCTGCACCTTGAGTTTGAGGTTGCCGATGCGGATCGGATTGCCCAGCGAACCCGACGGCCGATTGACGACCGTGACCTTTACCCATCGGATATCGACCGACGATACCCGCGCCAGAGCATCCACCAGCGCAGGAGCGAAGGCGGCGCGGTCGGCTTCGAGCGCCGCCATGACCGCATCCCGATCCGGCGCTCGGGAGGTCCCCATCCTCCCGGCGATCAGGTCGTAGATTTCCCGATCCGATGAGTTGCGGACGTCGCCGCCTCCAGCCGCATCGAGATAGCCCTCGACGGCGGCGGCGAGAACCGCCCCACCGATGTCCGACTCGTCCTCCGCCGTTTCAGCACGACCGTCGTCGGGGGCCCATGAGAACTCCGAAGCTAACTCGCCCTCTTCCCCGGCCGTACTGCGACTGGATGGAAGCTGCAGTGTGAACGGGTACGACAACTGATCGAGAAGATCGTTGATGATCGAATCGCCAAGACTGGCGGTGATTGCCGGTGCGGCGGAAATGGCTTTTGGCATGATGCGCTCCCACGAATCTCGTGGCACCCGACCGATCACCTCGTGGGCCGGCCCGTGCCATCGACCCCGGAACACTGCGCCGTCCATGCCCCCTCCGCCCGTGACGGCCATCACGCCCCCGGTTGTGAATAACATCGGTCTCTGGCAGCGTGCCTTCCAGGAGAAGGCCAATGGACGAGGGTGGCGGCGAACCCGCGCGGTATCGGGCCTTCATCAGCTACAGCCATCACGACGCGGTTGCCGGCCGTCGCCTTCACCGACGCCTTGAACGCTACGTTCTGCCGCGGCGTCTGGTCGGGCGGGCGACGGCCCGGGGAACCATTCCCCGTCGCCTCGGCCCCATCTTTCGCGATCGCGAGGACCTGCCCGCCGCCGACAACCTGAGCATCGAGGTGCGGGCCGCACTGGCCGACTCGGCCAGCCTGATCGTGGTCTGCTCGCCGGCGGCAAGGCAGTCCCCCTGGGTCGCACGCGAGGTCGACCTGTTCCGCGCGCGGCACCCGGGCCGGCCGGTGCTGGCGGCCCTGATCGCGGGGACGCCGGCGGACTCCTTTCCCGACGCCCTCACCAAAGACGTGGCCCGCGAACCGCTCGCCGCCGATCTGCAGCCCGCCGGCGACGGGCCCCGCCTAGGGTTCCTCAAACTGGTGGCCGGGATCGTCGGTGTGGGTCTGGACGAACTGGTCCAGCGGGATGCCCAGCGTCGACTACGTGCCGTGACCGCCGTCACGGGGGCGGCGCTGGCGGGGATGCTAGCCATGACCCTGTTGACCGTCACGGCCATCGGGGCCCTGCGGGAAGCGGAACGGCAACGCGCCGAGGCCGAGGGAATGGTCGAGTTCATGCTCACTGATCTGCGAGAAACGCTTGAAGGGGTCGGCCGACTGGATGCGTTGGACGCGGTCTCTGCGCGCGCCCTGAAATACTACGAGAACCAGGACCTCGCCGGACTGCCGCCCGACTCGCTTGCGCGACGGGCGAGGGTGTTGCTGGCGATTGGTTCCAACCTCCAGACTCGCGGCGACCTCGAGGCAGCGATGGGCCAGTCCGAACAGGCCAGACGCATTACCGCCCCCCTGCTCGCCGCCGACCCCGACAATGCGGATCGCATCTTCGCCCATGCCCAGACCGAACAGGCGGTCGGCGTGATTGCGTTCGGGCGTCGGCATTACGACGGAGCCCTGCCCGCCTTTCATGCCTATCATGAACTGTCGATGCGACTGGTGGAGCAGGAGCCGGGCAATGCCGTCTACCGCCGGGAGATGGGCTTCGCCCTCGGCAACCTGTGCAGCCTGGGCCTTGCAGACCCCCCGCGGCCACGGGAGGCGCTGGCGGACTGCGAGGCGGCACTGGCCTGGATGGAGGCGGCGGTCGCGGCGACCGGGAACCCGGACACCTACGGGCTCGATCTCGCCAACCGGCATGCCTGGCTGGCCGATGCCTGGCGGGCCAACGACGATAATGGGAAGGCGCGAGAGCATCGTCTTGCCGAGGAGGCGATCGTGGGCCGGCTCGTCGCCAGAAACCCAGCCAATATGAAATTCCGGCAGCAGTGGGTCGCCGTGCAAAGAGCGCTGGCGGCCCTGGACCTGGCCGATGCCAGGCCCGACCTGGCCCATGGCCGGCTGACATCCGCGCTCGAGACGGCGGATGTCATGGTCGCGCACGATCCCGAGAACGACCGGTGGGCTGCGCGACGCCGCACGATCGCCGGCAACCTTGTCGTATTGGAAAAAATGCAGAGGGAGAGACTGCAATGACGGATACCGAGGTCGATATTGGCGATTTCCCGTTGCCGGCCACAATGCGGGCGGGGTGGAAGCCCGAAGAAATCGTCTATGCTCGCTACACGTTTGATCCGGTCGATCCGAAGGGCACGCTCAAGGGTGACCCGACCGGCTATGTAATCTGCGGAATGGACGTCGAGACATTTGTCCGCGCGCGCCTTGCTGGCGGGCCTCTGCCGAATTCCGCAATAACCCTTCCGCAGACCCCACCCACCGATACTACGGTCAGGGCGATCGACATCTACATCCGTAAGCCATGCCACGTGGTTATCGAGCTGGATCCGAAGCTGGACTGGCAGTTCAAGATCGGCCAGCCTGGACTTACGGCTGAGGACGACAACCACGACGATAACGGGGACGTCCGTCACGTCATGTCCGACGGCCGTATCCTTAAAAGCGCGGGACCGGACAGCGACGGCTGCCGGATCATCTATTTCGGCGTTAACCGGCGCTGCACGTCCGAGCATCAGAAATTCTTCTGCCACATCGATTTCGATTCGCGCTTTGCCCTGCTCCCGGACCCGTTCCCACTGGTAGATCCGGACATTCCAAATGACGGCGGAAAATTCCCGTTTGCTCGCAATCGCCTGCACGCCCGGAATTCACCAGGTGCGGCTGGCTCGTGAGGCTCCTTCATTGACCGTCGCCTCCCCCACGCCCCTCCCCGCCATCATCGCCCTCGCCCGTTCCGGAGCTCTGGATCGGGCGAGACGGCTGTTCCGCGACGTCGGGCTTGAGTCCGTAACCGACGACCCCGCGATTCTCAGCGTTCATGGCCGGCTGCTCAAGGACGAGGCGCGGCAGGCCCCTGCGACGGATCGCGCCCGTCTGTGGCGCGAGGCGGGCGACGCCTACGCCCGGGCGGCAGGGCTGAGCGGAGCTACCTATCACCTGATCAACGCCGCCACCCTCGCTCTGCTGGCGGGGGACCGGACCACCGCCGATGAGCGCGCGGGCCGGGTGCTCGGCAAGCTGGACGGCGGTGATACCGGACCCGAAACGCCCTACTATGTGGCGGCGACGCGGGCAGAGGCCTTGCTGTTGCTAGGCCGGACCGGCGACGCGGAATCCGCACTGCGTGAGGCTCTCCGGCTGGCCCCCGAGGCGTGGGAAGATCATGCCTCGACCCTGCGCCAGTTCACCCTCATCCTCGACGCGCTGGACACCGACGCCGCCTGGCTGAGTCCCCTGCAGCCGCCCCGCAGTCTGCATTTCGCCGGCCCCCTCGCCCTCGCTGACGATGCCGGCCTGCGTGCGCGCATCGACGCCGTGCTCGCCGAAGAGCGAATTGGTTTCGCCTACGGGGCCCTCGCCGGAGGTGCGGACCTGATCATTTCAGAGGCGGTGCTGGCCCAGGGTGCCGAACTGCATCTGATCCTGCCGACCCCGCCGGACGTGTTCCGGGCCGAGTCCGCCGCGCCACTGGGTGGCGACTGGCCGGCCCGGTTCGACGCGGTGCTCGACCAGGCCGCCACCCTGTCGATCATGGACCCGCACCTCACCACGACGACCATGCTCCACATCCAGCTGGCGGCCGAGGTGGCGATGGGCCGGGCGGTCATGAATGCGGCCGCGATCGCGAGCGAGGCGATCCAGTTGCTGGTCATTCATCCGGATACGGCGACGGGCGCGACGGCGATGATCGACGAACACTGGCAGCGAAGCGGCCGCCGAAACATCCGACTGGATGCGCCCCGGCTGTCGAAGGCAGTTGGCCGCGGCAGGCCTCTGCCAGTGGGTCCCGGAAACGGGTGCCTCACCGCGATGCTGGCCGTTTCCCTGGGAGAGGAAGACGGGCCAGGGCCGGACACGCCGCCCCCCGGAATTATGGGCAGGATCGCCGAGGCGCTGGCCGGGGCCGCCCCGCCAATAGTAACCCCGGTGTTCGGCGGAAACGTCCTTCACCTTGCCTTTGCCAACCCGGCCGAGGCCGCCGGAACCGCCGAGCTGATCAGCCGCGCATTCCCCGCGACGGCCCGGATTTCCGGTCACTACGGAGTCGCGAGTCTGGTGGAGTCTCCGTTCGGTGACAAAGATGCCCTGATCGGACTTTCCGCGGAATTTGCGCCGGACATGCTTTCGTCGACCCCGCCGGGTGCAATCCACCTGAGCGAGACCTTCACCGCCGCCCTGCATGGCTGGGCGGCGATCTCCCCGGGCGAAACCCCATATGTCGGCGACCTGCCGAGAGGTGTCGAAACGATGTCCGTCTACGCGCTGATGCCCGCCGGACGCTAGATCACCAGGTCCTCGAGCCGACCGGGCGCTACAACAATCAGCGCACCGTCCTCACGACGCACGATGCCGCGCCGTTCGAGGGCACTCACAGCGCGGGACACGGTCTCCCGGGTGCTCTGCACGCGAACCGCCAGGGCCGACAAAACCGGGGCAGGCCGAATGGCCTTGCCATCGCCCAGACGGGCAAGGCGCAGAAGCTCCGCATACACCCGTCCCGGCGCGGAGAGGGTCACCCGGTCCACCATTCTCGCACTCGTCGCGCGGAGCTGTTCAAGCAGTCGCCGAACCAGTAGCAGACCAAGCGAGCCATGGCGGTCGACAAGCATGACGAAATCGGCCGCCGGCACGCAGGCGGCGCTTGTGGAATCGGTCGCCACGACGTCGGTGTCGGCGGGATAGAAATCGTCCAGACCCACAGCACCGAAGACATCGCCCGCGCGGTATTCGTGGACCAGCACCATCTGCCCCTCGAGCCCGTAGACGAGGGCGCGCGCGCGTCCGGCCAGGACCAGATAGGTATGAGCCCATCTATCCCCGTAGCGCAGGATCACGGCCTTGGCCGGATAGTCCCGTACGGTGGCGGCTGCCGCGATTGCGGTCGCCACCTCCGGCGAGCATCCGAGGACCGCCTGGACAGCTTCCCGCATTTCGGTCCCCTCAACGGCCACGCAGAACCACGCTTCCCTCCGGAGAATAATCTGCCCCCGCAGCGTCTCGAATAACCGGCACCGAAGCAATGGGAGATAATGCGAGCGGTAAACCTGTGCAGCAGGTCTTTCGCTCGGCTTTTGCGCACAAGTGGAATTGAGCGACGACCGACGCGAAGTTTGAGCTTGCGTCACCCCCCTTGCACGAAGGGGTCCAGGTCCAGCGGCGGCTGGCATGGCGAAGAAGGCATCGGCCAGGCGCGACGGTCGTCCCGGGCCGCCGCCAGGGTTGCGCGCTTCACACGCAGGGCCCCGAACGTACGAGCGCGCCGTCAGAACCTGACGGCGCGCTCGCTCCCGCTGGGGGATCGTTAGTAAGGTCTAGAACTTGTAGCGCGCGCCCAGGAACATCTGGCGGCCGGTGTGATGAAACACCGAAGCGCTCTGACGGGTGCCGTCACCGACCCACTGATGGTTTTCCTCGTCGGTCAGGTTCAGCCCTTCGAAGGTCAGGATGATCTGGTCCGTCAGCTTGTACGAGGCGGACATGTCGATGTTCATCGTGTTCATCTTGCCTTCCAGGGCATTGCCGTTCCGTCCGGGGACGTTCTGCAAATACTCGTCGCGGAAGGCGGCCGAGACCCGGGCCGAGAACCGGTCGTCCTCATAATAGAGGGTCGCATTGTAGGAACTCGGCGACAGGTTGATCAGGTCATTGGTGACGAAGGTCGCGCAGGTCGAGTCGTTGCAATAGTCGATCTCGGACTCAACGTGCGTGTAGTTCAGCTGGATGCCGAGGTTTTCCAGCATGCCCGGCAGGAAGGTGAACGGCTGCTGATAGCTGATCTCGAAGCCCTTCAGCGGGCCGCCCTCGGTGTTCACCGCGCTGGTCAGGGCGAAGATCGTCGTAGGCGAGCAAACGCCGCTGCAGTTCGCCGGCGCAAACGCCGACGGGTTCAGCGCCGTCAGATCCGTATAGGCCAGGTCCTGGCGGATGATCTGGATGTAGGTGTCGATGTCCTTGTAGAAATAGGCGAAGGACAGCAGGCTTTCGGGGGCGAAATACCACTCGATCCCGAAGTCGTAGGTCTTGGCCCGGAACGGATCCAGATTCACATTGCCGATGCTGGCGGTGAAGTTGGGACCGGTCGCATTCAGCGAGGTGGTCGGCACCAGATAGTTGGTCCCGGCCAGGGTGTTGCCGATCTGCGGACGGGCCATAACCTTGGCCGCTCCGAAGCGGAAGATCAGGTTGTTGGTCGCGCTCAGAGCCAGGTTCAGCGACGGCAGGGTGTCGTCGTATTCATTGGTTCCCGACACCGGCGTGCCGCCACCGGTCGAGCTGTAGCCATCGGCATCCAGTCGGGTGTGAACCTGACGCACGCCGACATTGCCGCGCAGCGGCATGCCCATCACTTCGGTGTTGAAGTCGCCCTGGATGTAGAAGGCCAGGTCTTCTTCATTGATCGACCGGTTACCGCCGCGGGCATTGCCGTTGGTGATGCTGGCCAGGCTAAAGTCCCCACCCGCAACGCCGGTGTTACAGTTGCAGTAGATGTTGAACAGCTGGGCGATGGCGTTCAGGTCAGGGATCAGCCAGCTGGTGTCGCCACCGGAGGGCAGAAGGCCGCTGCCGTAGCCGCTCAGCAGGGTCGAGATGTCCGCCAGGGTGGTCCCTGCCGGCAGCACGGGAACCACCGTCTCGTCCGCGCGGCGGAACTCATGCGAGTCCGACGAATAGGTCTTCCAGTTGACGCCGGTCTTCAGGGTCAGCGTGTCGTTGAGGTCAAAGGCCAGGTCACCCTGCACTGACTGGAACACCGTATCCACGCCATTGGGACGGATGCGGATTTCCGAGCGCGGCAGGCTCTGGCCGACGGCGCGCCAGGCCCAGTTGGCCGGGTTGGTGACGTCGAAACCATAGCCGATCAAAGGCGCATTGGGGTTGCCGCGGAAGTCGAACGAATAGCCGTCGGTGTCCTGGCGATCGAGGGTCACCGTCGTCTGGGTCGGGTTCTCGAAATTCGAGACCGCCTGACCGGCATAGAAGCGTCCGCGCAGACGGTCGGAGAAGTCATGCTCGGCCGTGAAACTGACCTGGGTAAACTCGGTCGACAGCACATCGTAGCGGGACTCCGAACGCACATCGACATTGTCGAACAGACCATAGACCAGCATGCCGTTGTCGACGGCGGCATCACGCACGATGACCTGGGTCTGGCCCCCGGCCGCAGCGTTGCGGCTGAACGACAGGGCTTCCAGGAAGTCTTCCTGACGGGTCGCGTCCAGCTTCGAATACAGGACGTCGACGGTGAACAGGGTGCTCTCGGCCGGGCGGAACTGGAACGAGCCCGTCAGGCCCAGACGCTCCTGGTGGTGCGTCAGCCGACCATAGCGCGGCAGGCGGGGAATGAAGACGCTGTTCTGGTTGGCCGTGTTGTAGGCGGCGATATTGGCCGCGGTATTGGCCGGACGGGCATTGCCGGTTGAGCAGTTGGCGGCGGTCGACCCATTGGCTCCGCTGTTGCCCGGATTCTGCGGCGCAAAGCCGACGGGGCTGCAGAAGCCGCCCGAACCGCCGGTTCCCGTGGCCGGTGCCCAACGCACGGAGCTGAAGCCCTCTTCAAGTGTGTCGGTCTCGCTGTAGGCGGCCGAGATCAGGGCACCGAACAGGCCATCATGGAACGTATTGCTCAGCAGGAAGGCCCCGCGCGGGTTCCACTGCTCGGACAGGTCATTGTAGCCGGCCTGAAGCGAGGCGGCAGCCGTGAAGCCGTCATAGTCGAACGGACGGGTCGCCTGCAGGTCGACGGTCGCCCCCAGCGAGCCCTCTTCCGTCTCGGCGGCGGCGGTCTTGCGGACCTTGATGCTGTTGAACAGCTCCGATGCGAAGACGTTGAAATCGAAACCGCGGCCGCGGTTGGCACCACCCGATGAATCCGTGCCGCCCGCCGTCGCCTGGGCTTCCATGCCGTTGATACGGGTACGGGTGAAGTCCGAGCCCAGGCCGCGCACGGTGATCGAGCGGCCTTCGCCGGCGTCGCGATCGATCGCCACGCCGGGGATGCGCTGCACCGCCTCGGCCAGGTTCAGATCCGGAAAGGCGGCGATGTCCTCGGCGACGATCGCGTCGACCATGCCGGTTTCATTGCGCTTGATATCCAGCGCGGCGTTCAGGCTGCCGCGGAACCCGGTTACGACAACCTCATCGACCTCCGTCGGATCTTGCGGCGGCGCGGACTGGGCGCTGGCAGCGGCGACACCCATCGACAGGGCGAGCGCGAGGCCAGAGGCTCCGACGAACAGTTTGCGGCGCAGGGCGCAACGCGCTCCCGACTCGATGATTTGCAACATAGGCCTCCTCCCAAAGGACATGTAGAACGCCGGAATTTTCCCGGTCCATAAATTCGTTGAGGCGCGGTCTTCCGCTTGCCTCGATTGACACCGGTGTCATAAACGCATGGAATGCGCAGATGACACCGGTAGCAATGCGAGCCTAACCCGATGAACCGCGATCTTGCAACCCCGACGATACTGTGGCCGCGCCGCACCCTGTCCGTTCTGGCTGCGGCCGTGGCTGTAACAGCACAGCTTCCCCGTCCCGCCGCTGCGGCCGAACCCGTGCCCGCCTTCCGTGGGGCCGAGGGACCAGGGGCCACGGCCCTGGGCGGACGGGGCGGACCCGTCCTCCGGGTCACCACCCTCGACGACTCCGGACCTGGCAGCCTGCGCGCGGCGATCGAGGCCGAAGGACCGCGCATCATCATCTTCGATATCGGCGGCACGATTCGCCTGACTTCGCCGCTGACGGTCCGCCACGGGCGCCTCACCCTCGCCGGCCAGACCGCGTCCGGCGGCGGCATTACCCTGCGCGACCAGCCCCTGGTCATCGCCGCCGACGACGTCGTCATCCGCTACATTCGCTCGCGCCTTGGCGACGAGTCGGGGGTCGAGGCCGACGCCGTCTCGATTGAGCGTGGACACCGCATCATCCTCGACCACCTGTCGGCCTCATGGTCGATCGACGAAACCCTTTCGGTTGGCAGCCGCTACAACCCGCCGGAGCGCGGCATCTATGACGTCACCGTCCAGTGGTCCCTGATCGCCGAGTCGCTCAACGCCTCAGGCCACGCCAAGGGTAATCACGGCTATGGCTCACTGGTGCGCGGCGGTTACGGAGCCCGCATCGCCTTCCACCACAATCTGTGGGCTAGCCACCGCGCCCGCATGCCGCGGCCGGGCAACTACAACGCGCCGTCGGTCGATCCTGTAGGGCCCCGGTTCGAATTCAGTACCAACGTCTTTTACAACTGGGGCAGCGACCACGCGGGCTACAATGCCGATACTGACAGTCACTCGGCCTATGCCTTCATCGGCAACGCCTACCTGCCGGGTCCACAGTCAACGGGACGCTGGGCCTTTGATGAGTCCAACCCCCTCGCCCGGGCCTGGTTCGAGGCCAACAGGATGGACGGCACCCTGCCCAACGATCCGTGGAGTCTGGTGAAGAACAGCGACTGTCCCGTCTACCGGATGGCGGCCCGGCCCGACTGGGCGACCCTGCCGACCCCGCCGGTCGACCAGACCAGCGCCGTCCTCGCCGGAGCTGGAGCCTCACGCGTGCGGGATACGGTTGATCAGCGCATCATTGCCGGCGTGCAGGACCGTACCGGAGCGATCATCGACAGCCAGTCACAGGTCGGCGGCTGGCCCGATCTGGCCCCCGGCACGCCCTGGGTCGACAGCGATGGTGACGGCCTGCCCGACCGCTGGGAAGCAGCCCACGGGCTGGACCCGCATGACCCCGGCGACGGCGCAAGCGATGCCGACGGCGACGGCTTCACCGCCCTCGACGACTGGCTGGACAGTCTCGCCGCACCGGCGGACGGCGGCGGCGACTAGCGAGCCAGCCAGCCCCCGTCGACCGGCAGGATCGTGCCATGAACATAGGCGGCGGCGTCCGAGGCCAGGAAGACAGCCGCCCCGGACAGATCCTTCGGATCGCCCCAGCGTCCGGCCGGAATCCGGGCCAGGATGTCGCGGTTGCGGGTCTCGTCGGCGCGCAGGGCCTCTGTGTTGTTGGTGGCGAAATAGCCGGGCGCGATACCGTTGACGTTGATGCCCTTGCCCGCCCACTCGCAGGCCAGAAGTTTCGTCAGGCCCGCCAGTCCGCTCTTTGAGGCCGTATAGGACGGCACCCGGATCCCGCCCTGGAAGCTCAGCATCGAACAGATGTTGATGATCTTGCCGCCGCGGTTGGCGGCGACCCATGTCCGGGCCACCGCCTGGGCCAGAAAGAAGGCCGTCTTCAGATTGGTGTCCATCACCGCGTCCCAGTCGTCCTCGCTGAAATCGAGGCTATCGGCGCGACGGATGATGCCGGCATTGTTGACCAGGATGTCGATGGCACCCACCGCATCCACAGCCTGTTTCACCACATCGGCGATCGGTGCGGTCGACGACAGGTCGGCGGCGACGGCATGCAGGGTCCGCCCCTCAGCAGCGACCAGGGCCGTGGTCTCCGTCGGGGTCGATCGGCCAACGGCGACGATGTCCGCACCGGCCGCCGCCAGACCGACGGCGATCGCCTGTCCGAGACCGGTATTGGCCCCGGTAACGAGGGCAGTGCGCCCGCTGAGATCGAACGGATTCATTCATTGGCCTCGCCGTTGGCTGACACGATGGTCAATACCGTTTCCGCCCGTGCCTGTCCGACACGGATTGTGCCCATAGGTAACCGGTGTCATATACGGATGCAAATCGGCAGAAAACGGCTCATGGAGCCTTCCGGCCGCCTGCAAGTGCTAAGAGGACCATCATGAAAATCGCCCTGATCATCGAGAACAGCCAGGCCGCCAAGAGCGAGATCGTTCACTCGGCCCTGACCGCGGTGGCCACGCCCCTGGGCCATGAGGTGTTCCACTATGGCATGTACACGGCCGAGGATAAGGCGTCGTTGACCTATGTGATGAACGGTCTGCTGGCGGGCATCCTGCTCAACTCGGGCGCGGCGGACTTCGTCGTCACCGGATGCGGCACCGGCATGGGCTCCATGCTGGCCTGTAACGCCATGCCCGGCGTCTTCTGTGGTCTGGTCATCGATCCCACCGACGCCTTCCTGTTCGGCCAGATCAACGACGGCAACGCCATGTCGATGCCCTATGCAAAGGGCTTCGGCTGGGCGGCGGAGCTGAACCTGCAGGACTGCTATCGCAAGCTGTTCGAGGGCGAACGCGGCCTGGGCTATCCCAGAGAGCGGGCCGAGATCATGGCGAAAAACCGTGGCATCCTGAAGTCGCTCAAGGCCGTGACCTGCCATGACATGCTCACGGTCCTGAAGTCCGTGGACCCGGACCTGCTGAAGGCCACCGTCGCCGGCGAACGGTTCCAGGAATATTTCTTCACCAATGCCACGGACACGGAAATCCGCGACCACATCCGGAGCGTTGTCGGGGCTGCCTGAGGGCCGCCGGGGCCCTCAGGCCTCGGCCGTCACCGGCAACTGCCGGGCCCGGCGTCGGGCCCGCCAATAGGTGATCGGCGTCACCAGGGTCCGGAGAACGGCCAGCATGAACGCCAGTCCGTAGATGCGCAGCCCCACAAGGAAGGCATCGCCGCTGGCGGTCGCCGGCACCAGCGGTTCGGCAATGATCGCCTGGGTGACCGGCTGAAGATGCGCCGGTCCAAGGAAGAACAGGAAATAGCCGATCGATCCAGCGATGCCCTCGCGCACGAACAGGGTGATCGCCTCGACAGCCCCCAGCGGGCCGACCAGCGTCTCCTGCACCGCGCGGGGGGCCAAGGCATAGCTGGTCCCCAGCAGGGCGAAGATGGCCAGAAACATCACCAGCCGAGCCGCATAGGCCCCGGACAGCAGTGCCAGCGTCTGGCCCGGGCGCAGGCGCTGGATCAGCGAGGCGCGCTTCAGGTCGTCCTCATCGAGGCTCGGGATCAGGTCCGGAAAGGTTGACGTCAGGATCGAGAGGAATTTCCCGATCAGGTCCGCCAGCACGATCGCAAGCACCATAAGAAACAGGATCGATGATGGGCCTGGCTGCACCAGCAGCGTATTGATCGTCTGCGACACGCCCAGAACCGCGACCAGCGCGATGATCAGGATCGAAAGGACCGAACCTTCAATCGTCCGGCGGATCACCTTCAACAGTCCCAGCATTCGATAGCCTCGCATCGCCTGATGTCAGGGGCTCACCCTAGCACACCGTCGGCGACCGGCACCCCTACCGCCCCGGCTTCGCCGTCGACTCCCGCACAATCAGCGAGGGGTCGACCACCGGCTGCACCATCGTCGCCGGATCCAGCCCCCGGCTGCGCGCGGTCAGTTTCTCGGCCGCCATCCGCCCCATGTCGCGGATCGGCAGGCGCACCGTCGTCAGGTTGGGCCACACACGCGAGGCCATCGGCAGATCGTCGAAGCCGACGATCGACAGGTCGCGCGGCACGTCCATCCCGGCATCGCGCGCCGCCTTCATCACCCCGATCGCCATCTCGTCATTGCCGGCGAAGATGGCGGTCGGCGGCTGGGCCATGGCCAGCAGGCTCTGCGCCGCCTCGACGCCGGACTCGAACGTATAGGCTCCCTGCCGGACATAGGCCTCGTCCAGCGTCAGTCCGTGTTCCGCCAGCCCCTCGCGGAAACCGCGTCCCCGCTCGTGCGACGACCGGAACAGTTCCGGCCCGGAGATGAAAGCCACCCGGCTGTGACCCAGCTGGGCCAGATGCTGCGCCGCCTCGGCCGCCCCGCGACTGTCATTGGTCACCACCATACAGCCGGGTTCGTCCAGCGACACCGAGGCGATCCGCACATAGGGACAGTCGGCCTCCTTCAGGATAGCGACCACCCGGTCGTCCTCGGACACCGAGGGCGGCATCACCACGCCGAACAGCTTCTGCCGCACGATGAAGCGACGCACATCATCCAGAAAGCTGTCGGCGTTGCGGTTACAGGGATGCACCACCAGCTCCAGACCCGATCCCCGCACTCCGTCCAGCACGCCCTGCTGCATGTTGACGACATAGTTGGGGCTCGGGTTGTCGTAGATCATCCCCACCAGAAACGATCGCCGGAAGGCCAGGCCGCGCGCCTGCGGATCGGGGCTGTAGCCGTGTTCGGCGATTACGGCCTCGACCCGCTTGCGCGTGTCCTCCTTGACGAAGGGCGAGGTGTTGATGACACGCGAGACGGTTTTCTTCGACACCCCGGCCAGACGGGCGATGTCGTTGATCGTGGCAGGCTTGCCGCTCGGCCGTCGGGTCTCGTTCACGCGTCGCCTCTTGTTCGTCGAACGCCCTACCTAGACCGGTCCGGTCGTCGAGTCAGCGGCATCAGGTATGTCGCCGCTCGGCCGGCCGGTCCAGTACATCCTCACGCAGGGGAGTCATGAAGCGAAGATCCCAGTCGTCAGGGTTGAACGGCTTGCGGGTGGGCCCGGTCACCTCCGGATAGCCGCCGACCTGGCGCTCATGGTCGATGATCTCGCCCCGGCCCTCGGCGACTTCAGCAATCAGCAACACGTCGCGGATGTCCCGGTCCCACGGCCGCGCCCCGACATTGGCCAGCACATGGGTCTGCACCTGGTTCGAAGGGATCGGCGTCAGCCCCTCCCACCACACCGGCGGACGTCGCACCTCTATGATCCGCGCCGGCGAGGTGGTGTAGCGCCCGAACATCCGCAGCGGCTCGCCGACCTGATCCACCGCGACATTGTCCCGGCCATAGTATTCCAGATCGCCCGCCCCGCCGATCATCAGGAAGGCCAGACGGTCTGTCGGCGTCGACGGACCGGCCCTCAGCACATTGCCGATCGCCGTCATCTTGCCGACCTCGAACGGCACGTCGCCCCATTCTTCCGGGGCCAGGTTGTAGTGGATGGCGCGCGGGCCCGGATCATAGATCAGGTTGTTGACCAGCACCCCGTGCACCCCGCCCTTGAACAGCGGACTGCGCTCATAGTTGTGGGCGTACAGATTGCCGACGATCAACAGGTTGGTGACGTTGTCGTGAATCAGCGACCCCTTCGAATGCTCGCCCTTGGAGTGGGTCGAATAGGCCAGGCTCTCGCCGACCAGGTTGTTCGAGAAAGTGATGTTGTGACTGGTCCCGGCCCGCCATTCCTCCGGCGTGGATCCGGTAAAGCGCGGCCCCGAGGCTGACATGTTCTCGTCGGTGGCCCAGGTCAGGGTGCAATGGTCGATGATGACATTATACGCCGCGACGGTGGACAGGCTGTCCTCGTCCCAACCACTCATCCAGGTCTGTTCGGCGGTCCCGGGCCGGACCCGGATATGCTGGATCACGACGTCATGGCCGGCGACATCCATGCCGCCGCGGATCAGGGTAATGCCCGGCGACGGCGCGGTCTGGCCGGCGATAGTGATGTAGGGGTTTTTCAGCTTTAGCGTCTTGCGTTCCAGGTCAATGACCCCGCCGACCTCGAACACCACAATGCGCGGCCCCTCGGCCTCGATCGCGGCCCGCAACGAACCCGGCCCCTCGCTGTCCAGATTGGTCACGCGGATGATCCGCCCGCCCCGGCCGCCTGGCGTTTCGGAGGCCCAGCCCAAAGCGCCGGGGAAGGCTGGAAGCGGGGCTTCGGCCACGGCTGGCGGCGGCGCGACACCCTGTGCCGCTGCGGCGGCGGGGGTCAGAACAGGCAGGACAAGCGCCGCGGCGAACAGTGCGGCCAATCGGTTCAGGCTCATGGTTTCCATCCTATAGCGATGTCGCTCTTGATCGCGACTTGTGCTTTCCGGCAGGCGATAGAGGTCGTTCCGGATTCAAATTGACACCGGTTTCCGTCCCGCGCAATGTCTTATCGAAACCGGGAGGCGGCGTGACCCACGCACACATTCATATCGTCGATCTGCAGGCCGTCGCCGCCGAGGGTTCGCAATGACCCTCGCCGAGTCCACCCCCTCCGAAGCGACCATCATCGCCCGCGCCTTTACCCAGGCGCGCCGCACTGCGCACGCGCTGACGACCTATCCCGGGACCGTTCCAGGCACCCTCGACGCCGCCTACCGGATCCAGGACCAAGCCATCGCCCTGTGGCCCGACCGTATTGCCGGCTGGAAGCTGGGTCGTATCGGTGCGCCGGATGACGAACGCTTCGGAGCCGGTCGCCTGGCCGGTCCTATCTTCTCGCGCGCCATCTGGCCGGCGGGCACCGAAACGGTCCGCTTCGGCGTGATCGCCAACGGTTTCGCTGCGGTCGAAGCCGAATACATCCTCGAACTGGGCCAGACCGCCCCGTCGCGCGACGACTGGACCGCGACCAGCGTCATCCCCCTCGTCGCCAATGCCTTCATCGGCGTCGAGATCGCCGGCAGTCCGTTCGCGGGCATTAATTCCCATGGCCCCGCCGTCACTGCCTCGGACTTCGGCAACAATGCCGGCCTGATCCTCGGCGGAGCGATCGCCGACTGGCAGACGCGACTGGCGGACCTGACCTGCGAGATGCGGATTGACGACGTCCTCGTCGGCACCGGCGGAGCGCGGGCCATCCCCAATGGTCCATTTGATTCCCTCGCCTTTCTGCTGAACACTCTGTGCCTTCGCGGTCGGCGGCTCGAGGCCGGACAGCTGATCTCGACCGGGGCGGCCACCGGAGTCCATTCCATCAGCGCCGGATCGCGGGCCGTCGCCGATTTCGGACCCGACGGCCAGATCGCCTGCCTCGCCGTGACGGCGGAAGGGATTCAGCCATGACGCCGACCCGACGCACCCTCACCCTCGGTGGTCTCGCCGGCCTCGGTCTCGTTTCGGCCTGCGCGCCGCGCGTCACCACCGGCTCCGGCACCACCTTCAAGGCTGTTGACGTTCATCCCACCGACTTCCCGACCGTCACCGCCGTCAAATGGATCGGCGAGGAGCTGGGTCGCCTGACCGACGGCCGCCTGTCGATCAGCCAGTATCCGTCCGGCCAGCTGGGCTCCGAGGATGACTCGATCGGCCTGACCCGCTTCGGGGCCGTCGACATCTGCCGGGTGGCGGTCGCCGCGCTCAACAATGCCTTTCCCGAGACCCGACTGCTGGCCCTGCCCTATGTCTATCGCGACGTCGCCCATGTGCGGGCCGTGGTCGACGGCGAGATCGGCACCGAACTGCTGAATGTGTTCGAGGACCGCGGCCTCGTCGGCCTGGCCTATTACGACGCGGCCCCGCGCTGCTTCTACAATGTCCGCCACCCCGTGACCGAACCCGGCCATCTGCATGGCCTCAAGATACGCGCGCCCCAGTCCGACATCTTCCTCGACTCGGTGCGGGCCATGGGGGCGAATCCGACCCCGCTCAGCTTCGGCGCGGTCTTTTCGTCGCTGCAGACCCATCTGATCGACGGGGCCGAAAACAACTGGCCCAGCTACCAGTCCAGCCGCCAGTACGAGATCGCCCGCTACTGGTCGCAGACCGAACATTCCTTCTCGCCGGACGCCCTGCTGATGTCGCGCGCGGCGCTCGATGCCCTCAGCCCCGCCGACCACGACCTGGTGCGCGACGTCGCCCGCCGGTCGGTCGCGGTGCAGCGCGTCGCCTGGGACCTGCGCGAGACCACGGCCCGCGAGGCCGTCGTCGTCGCCGGGGTCCAGGTCAGTCAGGTCGACAAGGCCGCCTTCGCCGCCACGGTCCGGCCGGTCATCGACAAATATGTTTCCACCGCGCGGCTTCGCGCCCTCTACGAAAAAATCGCAGCGGTCGCCTGAACGACCGCGCTCATTCTCGGCCACAGGGAGGCCCCATGCCCGTCGTTCGTCCCCTCGGGACACGCATGCTGGATCTGTTGGCGTTCGCCGCCCTGACCCTGGCCGGCGTGGCCCTGGTCATCATGGCGCTCGTCCAGGCCTGGCAGGTGTTTGCCCGCTATGTCCTCAATGACTCGCCGGGCTGGACCGAGCCGGTCGCCCTGCTGCTGATGAGCTTCGCCGTCATGTTCGGGGCCGCGGTCGCCGTGCGCCGCGAAACCCATTTCGCCTTCGAATCCCTCCGCAACGTCCTGCCGGGACCCGGGCGGTTCCTGCTGAAGTCGATCTCCCGCCTGATCTCGGCCGCGGCCGGCGCGGGCCTGATGGTGCTGGGCGGGTCGCTGATGCTCGACGCCTGGTCGGTCAATCTGGCCGGCGCCCCCCTGCCCGCCGGCCTGCGCTTCTCGGCCCTGTGCATCGGCGGGGCCCTGATCCTGCTGTTCTCGATCGAGCGGTTGATCACCGGCGATTTCAAACCCGCCGACAGCGAGGCCTGATCATGGAATATCTGATCCTGTTCGGCCTGCTGGGCCTGTTGCTGGCCATCGGCGTCCCGGTCGCCTTTTCCTTGCTGACGGCCACCGTCGCCACCGTCATCTACCTGGCCCTGCCCCCTGTCGTCGTGTTCCAGCAGATGGGATCGGACATCACCTCCGTCGCCCTGCTGGCCATTCCGCTGTTCATCTTCACCGGTGAGCTGATGATGAAGGGCGGCCTGTCCGACCGGATGATCAGCCTCGCCGCCTCGATGGTCGGCCATGTCCGCGGCGGCCTCGGTCAGGTGACCGTGGTCGGCTCGACCCTGTTCGGCGGCGTCTCCGGCAGCGCCATCGCCGACGTCTCGGCCATCGGCGGGACGATGATCCCGCAGATGAAAAAGCACGGTTACGACGCGGATTATGCTGTCAATGTTACCATCTCGGCCGCCCTGGTCGCCCTGCTGGTACCGCCGTCGCACAACATGATCCTCTATTCGGCGTCGGCCGGGGGCAGTGTCTCGATCTCGGACCTGTTCGCCGCCGGCATCATCCCCGCCCTGATGCTGGCTGCCGGCCTGATGGTCACCGCCTATGTCGTCGCCCGCCGTCGCGGCTATGCGGCCGAGGCCTTCCCCGGCTTCCGCGCCGTCGCCACCCGTCTGGTCGCGGCCATCCCCGGCCTGCTGCTGGTCGGCATCATCTTCGGCGGCATCCGCGCCGGCATCTTCACTGCAGTCGAGAGCGCCTCCATCGCCGTGGTCTATGCCACCGTCATCACCGGCCTCGTCTATCGCCACATGAGCTGGACCGCCTTCAAGGCGGCCTGCACCGGCGCGGCCCGCACCTCGGGGGCCGTGCTGTTCATCATCGGTTGCGCCGGGGCCTTCGGCTGGCTGATGGCCTATATGCAGGTGCCGACCACCATGGTCGAACTGCTGCGTTCGGTGACTGACAATCCCGTGCTGATCCTGCTGATGATCATCGCCACCCTGCTGTTCCTCGGCACCTTCATGGACATGGCCCCGCTGATCATCATCTGCACCCCGATCTTCCTGCCGGTGGCCAAGGCCTTCGGCGTCGATCCGGTCCAGTTCGGCGTCATCCTGCTGCTCAGCTGCGGCATCGGCCTGATCACCCCGCCGGTCGGGTCGGTCCTGTTCGTCGGCAGTGCCATAGCGAAGATTCCGATGACCCATTCGCTGAAATCGATCTGGCCCTTCTACTTCGCTTGCACGGCGGTCCTGATGCTGGTCACCTTCATCCCCGCCCTGTCGCTGTGGCTGCCCAGTCTGATGAAATGACCGAACCGCTTCTGTCCCTGCGCCCGGCCCCGGCCTGTCGCTACGACTGTCTCGCCCTGGGCGAGGTCATGCTCCGGTTTGATCCCGGCGAAGACAGGGTGCGGACGGCCCGCAGTTTCCGCGTCTGGGAGGGCGGCGGCGAATACAATGTCGCGCGCAGCCTGCGCCGGACCTTCGGCTGGCGCACGGCGATTGCCACCGCCCTGCCCCGCAATGAACTGGGGGCGTTGGCCGAGGATCTGATCCTGCAGGGCGGCGTCGACATGAGCCCGGTCCTCTGGCGCGAGGCAGATGCGATCGGTCGCGACACGCGCATGGGCCTGAATTTCACCGAGCGCGGCTTTGGCGTTCGCAGCGCCCTGGGCTGTTCCGACCGGGCCAACTCCGCCGCGTCCCAGCTGGCCCCCGGCGAGATCGACTGGGACACCCTGTTCGGGCGCGACGGCGTGCGCTGGTTCCACACGGGCGGGGTTTTCACGGCCCTGTCGGCCACGACTGCCGCGGTCACCCTGGAAGCCGTGACGGCGGCGCGGCGGCACGGCACCGTCGTGTCCTTCGACCTCAACTATCGCCCCAGTCTGTGGAACAGCCACGCCAGCCCGGAGGCGATGCGCGCGGTCAATCGTGAGATCGTCTCTATGTGCGACGTTCTGTTTGGGGACGAGCTGGCCATGGCCGGCTGTCTCGGCGGGCCCGAGGCTCCGGCGGCCCGCCAGACTCCGACCGACCGCCGCCCGTTCGACCACAGCGTCGATCAGGTCATGGCCCGGTTTCCGCAGTTGAAGGTGGTCGCGGCGACGCTGCGCGATCCGGTGACGGCCTCGACGAACGGCTGGGGCGGTGTGCTCCGCGACGGCGATGTCCCCTGCACCGCCCGCTACATCGAGGGCCTCGAGGTGCTGGATCGTGTCGGCGGCGGCGACGCCTTCGCGGCGGGGGTGATACACGCACTGATGGCGGATCTGGGCGCACAGGCTGCGGTCGACTGGGGCACGGCCCACGGTGCCCTGGCCATGACCACCCCCGGCGACACGGCGGTCACCTCCATCGCCGAGATCACGCGCCTCCTCGGCCCGAACGCCGCCGCCGCCGTCCGCTAGGCACCTTCGGAAGACCGTCTATCGTGCGTCTTCCAGTACGCCGGCGAGATAGGCATCGTGGGCGGGCATGGCGACAGCCGCCCGCCGGATCGTTTCGCGCACGCCGGCGAGGCCTGAAATCAGATGATCATCCGGTACCTTGTCCACCAACGGATGATGGTTCCGGGGGATGACGCCCTGACCCACAAGAACCGCGACCCAGCTGGGGTGGGTGAACAGGCCCTCCTGATATTTCCGGACCGCCCCCCGGCTGCGGAACAGATCGATCTTTTCGGCCAGACTGTCCGGCAGGGCCATGGTGCGCACATGGTTCCACAGCGGAGAATCGTCCCGGCGCGTTGCGTGGTAGTGCAGGATAATGAAGTCCCGGACGCGCTCGGCTTCCACGTCCATCACCCGATTGAACTCCCGGCTGTCAGCAGGGTCGAAGGTCCGGTCCGGCCAAAGCTCCATGAGCGTCGTGATGGCCTTCTGGATCAGATAGATGCTGGTGGATTCCAGGGGCTCGATAAAGCCTGCCGACAGGCCAACGGCGACACAGTTGCCCATCCAGTTGCGGGTTCTCTGCCCGGCCTTGAACCGCAGGTGAAGCGGCTCCGCCAGCGCCGGCCCCTCCAGCCTTCCGACCAGTTCATCGGTGGCCGCCGCCTGGTCGAGGATATCGCTGGAATAGACGTAGCCGTTTCCGATCCGGTGCTGCAACGGTATGCGGAACTGCCACCCGCCCTTCAGGGCCGTTGCGCGGGTGTAGGGCGTGCCGGACTGGTCGCTACTGCAGGGAATGGCGACCGCGCTGTCACACGGCAGCCAGTGCGACCAGTCGGTGAACCCGGCCCCCAGGGCCTGTTCGATCAGCAGGGCCCGAAAGCCCGAGCAGTCGATGAACAGATCGCCCTCGATCGTCTCTCCGCTCTCCAGAATGATCGCGCGGATCAAGCCTCGATTTTCGTCCTGGTCGACCCTGACGACCCGGCCTTCAATGCGGGCCACGCCCGCGGCTTCGGCGCGTTGGCGGAGGAAGGCAGCATAAAGTCCGGCGTCCATCTGGTAGCCATAGGTAAAGGTCGAATTCAGCGCGCCCGGGGTGCTGACCGGCGGTGTGAAACGCGCTTCGCGCGCCATGACTGCCGACAGGCAATAGTCGTCGATGGTGCCGACGTCCGCCGTACGCGATCCCTTGAGCCAGTAGTGATGGAAGGGGGCTTCCTCATTGCCGGTCCCGTGAGCACCGAACGGATGGAAATAGTCTTCGCCCATCGCCCCCCAGTCATCGAAGCGGATGCCCAGTTTGAAAGTGGCACCCGCCGCCCGCATGAACTGGGCCTCGGTGATGCCCAGACTGGCGTTGAAGGCACGAAAATGTGGGAGGGTCGATTCCCCTACCCCGATCGTCCCGATCGCCGCGGACTCGATCAGCGTCACTTTCAGGCGACCGGGATCGATCAGGTGGTTGAGGGCACTTGCCGCCATCCAGCCGGCGGTGCCACCGCCAACGATGACGACCGTGCGGATGCGGCGATCGGCGGCCGGGTCCTGGCTGGGCATCAAGACGCTTTCTCATTCCGCCGTCCGGGGTCGGTGACCGGAGCCAGGTGCAGCGACGGAAATCACGGGACGTAGCTGCTCTATGCCCCGCCCCGGACGCCCTGTCATCCCGGACAACGATCATCGCCCACCGGACGTTTGATGATCTGATTTTACGGCTGCGGGGGCTTGATCGGGGCAAGCCCGTCAAAACAGAAGCCGGCCCGACCGGCGCGGAACGATCTCGTGGGCCTGGTGTTCTTGCGGGCACGGCAGCGAATTTGGGTCGCCGGAATTTTGGAGGGTTCCATGCTCTGGATTATCGCCGCCATTCTCGTCGCCCTCTGGCTTCTGGGCTTCCTCGCCTTCCACATCGCCGGCGGCCTGATCCACATTCTGCTGATCGTCGCCGTGGTGGTCGTGATCTACCAGATCGTCACGGGACGGCGAAAACTCTAGCGCTCCGATCAGGGCCCTGCGCCGGACCCCTTCGATCCCGGGTCCGGTCCGTCACCTTTGCGTGTCGCCCCGGTTTACTGAACAATGCCGTGCCGGGACATGATCCTCCGGCGCATGTTTTTTCGGGATGGCCAGGTGAGAAAGATATTCTGCGGCGGGTATCTGGTGGGCAGTCTGGCGCTGGTCATCAGCCTGTCATCCTTGGCAGGCCAGGCGCACGCCCAGGCCGTCGAGCCCGTTGCGGCCGCGCCGGCCATAAGCACGCAGAGCGACACACAATCAGACGCCGCCATCGCCCAGCGTCTGCGCCGGATCTTCGGCGAACTGGACACCCTGTCCGCCGTGCAGGTGCGCGTGGCCGAAGGCGTGGTGACCCTGGGCGGGGCCCTGCCCGAGCGGGCCGACCTGGCGCGCGCCGAACAGATCGCCGGCCGGGTCGAGGGCGTTGTCGCGGTGCGCAATGACATCAAGGCCAGTGTCGATGTCGGTGAACGGGTCTCGCCCTTCCTGCAGAAACTGACCGGCCTGTTCCGGTCGGCCTTTAACGCCGCCCCCCTGCTCCTGCTCGGCGGGCTGGTGCTGGCCGGGTTCGTGATCCTGGGCTGGTGGGTGACGTCGTTCCGGCAATTCTGGCGCGGTCTGACGCCCAATCCCTTCGTCGGCGACCTGCTGGCCCAGGCCATACGGGTGGCCAGTGTGGTCACGGGTCTGGTGTTGGCCCTCAATCTCGTCGGGGCCACGGCCCTGATGGGCACGGTACTGGGCGGGGCCGGGGTGATCGGTCTGGCGATCGGTTTCGCCATTCGTGACACGCTCGAGAACTACATCTCCAGCATCATGCTTAGCCTGCGCCAGCCGTTCCGCGCCAACGACCACGTCGTCATCGATGGCCAGGAGGGCAAGGTGGTGCGGCTAACGTCGCGCGCCACCGTGCTGATGACGCTGGACGGTAATCACCTGCGCATTCCCAATGCCATTGTGTTCAAGGCTGTCATCCTGAACTACACGCGCAATCCCGAGCGTCGCCTGGAGTTCGACTTGGGCGTCGACGCCGAGGACGACCCGGAATCCGCCATCAAGACCGGCGTGGCGGCCCTTGCGGCGCTGGAATTCATCCTCGCCGAGCCCGCGCCGAGCGGCCTGATCGTCACCGTCGGCGACAGCAATATCGTGCTGAAATTCATGGCCTGGATCAATCAGGGCGACGCGGACTTCCTGAAGGCCCGCAGCCGCGCCATCCGGGCCGCAAAGATGGCGGTAGAGGCGGCCGGCTTCACCCTGCCCGAACCCATCTATCGCCTGCGGATCGATCAATTTCCCGACCTGACCAAGGGCGTGACCGCCCCGCCCAGGCGACGGGCGGCCGCGCCCGACGCCCTGCCGCCGCCGCGCCCGGCCTCGGAATCGACCGGGGAGATGTCGGTGCATCCAGACATCCATATCGATGAGACGATCGAGGCGGAGCGGCGCGAGTCCGGCGAAGAGGACCTGTTGTCGAAAGCACGCCCCATCGAGTGAGTAGCCCGCGCAGGCGGATCAGTCGGAGACCGGCTGCCCGTCTTCCGATGCCTTGCCACCCGCGAGCTCTGGCACATAGAGGCCGGTGGCAAAACCGGCGACCAGTCCGGCGGGGCTGAATCGCGGACCAAAGGCGGCGCATGGATCCGGCTGGGCGATGGCCCGGGGTTTGCGGTCCGGCGGGGAGAAGGCATCACCGACGGCGTCGCCAAACGGCTCCGCCAGTTGCAGCGCATCGCCGACCCGCGAGAGGGACGGCGAGTCGGTCCCGACCACGGTGGCATCGCGGGCCCAGAGGATGGCAGCGACCTGGGTCGCATCCGGTCCCAGCAGCTCGGCCTCGGCGGCCAGCCCCCCGGTCGCCCCCGGCACCCGGACACCGAGTGGACCGGGAATGAAGAAGCTGGCCGTGGCCGAGGCGAGGGAACCGGCCTGACCCGTCGCATCGATCCGAACCACGGCTGCCCGGATCGTCGCAGCGTCGGCAGCCGGGGCGGCGATGACGGTGAACCGCTCGCTGACCTCGTAGCAGACCTGACGATCAACCTCGCGCAGCACATGCAGGCGGTCCACCTCGGCCAGCCCCTCTCCGGCCCCCGCAATCAGGACGCTCGGAGCGATGAAGACCCGTTCAATCCCGGCCGCGGCCCCATCGTCCCGCCGCTGCAGCACGGAGGCCCGCAGGCTCTGCCCCGGCGCGGCCAGCCCCGCATAGGACTGGAGGAATCCGGACCGGGCTTCGGGGGCGGTCTGGCAGGCACCGAGGGCCAGCAGGCCGGTCGCGGCCAGCAGGGAAAAGGGGCGCGTCATCAGGTTTTGGCTCCATGGAGTCAGGGGTCAGCGGGGCGTGCACCGCCGGACCCGCCATTTCGCCCATCCGGGGCCCGGATGGCGAGCCCGCGCATTGCCGCAGGCGGTGTCGGGATCACCGAAACCGGAGCGGTCGACACGGGGTTGCTTCATCCTGCTGTGGATTCGGGTGGGGCACGACATCACGACATGGCGGACGCGCCGGCGCGACGGGACGTCCCGAGCAAAGGCTCGTAGGGTTAGCCCGCCCGCGGGACACCAGGCTAGCAGCCTGCTAGCAAGGAGGCGAAAGCGAGGATCCCATGCTGAAAAAGATCATCCCCATCGTCGCCGCCCTGCTCCTGTTGCCCGTGGCGGCCGCCGCCGAGCCGCGCGCCGGCTTCCACGCCGGGCCGGTGTTCACGACCTTCGGCGACATTGCCCCGATCCAGAGTGACCTGCCCATTCCCGAGGGCACCGTGTTCCGCGTGGTGTTCAACGTCACCGACAAGGCCACGCCCGGCCAGCTGAACCGCGTGATCGACTCGGCCGCCCGATTCATCAATATGCATGTCGAGGCCGGGGTGCCGCTCGCCGACATCCATGTTGCCATCGTCGTTCACGGCGGCGCGGCTGCCGACCTCCTGACCCAGGACGCCTATGCGGCGCGCAATGACGGGGCCGTCAACAGCAGCGCCCCGGCGATCGCGGAACTGACTGCCCACGGCGTTGACATCTGGCTGTGTGGCCAGACGGCGGCGGCCTACCAGTTCACCAAGGCCGACCTGCTGCCCGGCGTCGGCGTTTCCCTGTCGGCCATGACCGCCTTCGCCCTGCTGCAACAGCAGGGCTACACCCTGATTCCCTAGGGGCGAGGCTAGGGACGGGCTGTGTTCGGCGGCCCGTCCGGCATCAACCTCAGAAGGTCGGGTCCGGCAGGGAGTCGAAGGCCCCCTTCAACGCGCCCGCCCATTCGGTGGCGATGGTCTGGAAATAGGGGTCATCCGGCTCGACGCGCGCCTCGTGGGCCGGGGCGAAGTCGTCGATGCGATAGGTCTGGAAGTCCAGCGGCAGACCGACCGACAGATTGGCTTTCAGGGTCGAGTCGAACGAGACCATCAGCAGTTTGACGGCCTGTTCGAAGCTCATGTCCGGGTCAAAGCCGCGCACCAGGATGGGGCGGCCGTATTTGGTCTCGCCGATCTGGAAGAAGGGATTGTCCTCGGTCGCCTCGATGAAATTGCCCTCCGGATAGATCAGGAACAAGCGCGGCGGCATGCCCTTGATCTGTCCGCCAACGATGATCGTGGCCCCGAATTTGGCCTCGGCGGTCTGGCCACTGTGCGAGTTCATCTTGATGGTCTCGCGCAGGGTCTCGCCGACCAGCCGCGCCGCCTGGAACATGGTCGGCACCTCAAGCAGGGACGGATTGCGCTCGGCCGGAACCTTGCTGCGTTCGTCCAGGGTGCTGACCACCGATTGGGTGGTGGCGAGATTGCCGGCGGTCATGATCGTGATCATCCGCTCGCCCGGCTTGTGCCAGGTGAACATCTTCCGGACCTTGGCGATGTTGTCGACCCCGGCATTGGTCCGGGTGTCGGTCATGAACACCAGCCCCTTGTTCAGGCGCAGGCCGACACAATAGGTCATGAAAGTCTCTCAGGGTTCAGTCGGGCAGACATCGCTACTGCTGAACCTGCAGCTGCACGATCATGGATTCGTTGTGCCCGCCAAACACGATACCCGAAATCGGGGCAGCTTCACCATAGTCGAGGCCAGTGGCGACGCGGACATAACGGGGATCTGGCGACACCCCGTTGGAGACGTCGAACCCGACCCAGCCCAGTCCCTCGACATGGGCCTCGGCCCAGGCGTGACCGGCCTCCTGCTCGACGCGATCGTTCATCACCAGATAGCCGCTGACGTAGCGGGCCGGATAGCCCATCAGCCGGGCGGCGGCGATGAAGATGTGGGCGTGATCCTGACAGACCCCCTGCCCCGCCTCCAGCGCCAGCTCGGCCGTCGTCGACAGGTCGGTCGCCCCCGTCGCATAGGGCACCGAGGCCAGGATCAGGGCCGACAGCGCATGCAGACGGGCGGTGTCATTGTCGAAATCCTTCCCGAGGTCCCGCACCAGCTGCCGGACCCGCTGACCGGGCCGGGTGTGCGACGTCGTTCTCTGGAAATACCACAGTGGCGCAAAGCCCCCGTGCTGGCCGATGATGCCGACGGTATCGGCCGTATCGACCTCGCCTTCGCAGACGATGGTGACCGACCGGGCTCCCGGATCAATGGCCAGCAGCTCGACCTGGTTGTTGTGCTGGTCGGTGAAGGTCACCGCCTTGCGTCCGCCCTGGACCTCGGTGTGCCAGGACACAATGGTCTGGCCCGCCGACGCCTTGGGAATCATCCGCAACTGCTGCAAGCCGTGGGTCGGCGGCTGGTCGTAGCGATACTCGGTGCTGTGCCGGATCTTCACGCGCATGGGGTCATCCGTAGAATCGATAGTCCTGCTCGATCTGGAGACCGAGCGCGGTATTGCAGGCGATGAACTCCGTCAGGAACTGGTGCAGGCCGGTTTCAAAGATCGAGTCGATCGAATGGCCGGCCAGACGGCTGACGGCGGCCCGGGCCAGGTCATGACAGGCGGGGGCCTGGCCATAGGCCTCGCCCAGAAGGTCCAGGTGTTCGCAGATCTGTCCGACGCTGAAGGCCAGCGACCGCGGCATGCGCGAGTCGAGGATGATCAGGTTGGCGATTTGCTTCGGATTGGCCGTGCCGTCGCTCAACCAGCGATAGGCCCGCTGGGCCGAGACCGAGCGCAGGATGGTCTCCCACTGCACATTATCGAGCGACGAGCCGACGAAGGACACCGACGGCAGCAGCACATAGTATTTGACGTCGAGAATGCGCGCCGTGTTGTCCGCCCGCTCGATGAACGTCCCCATATGGGCGAAATTATAGACGTCATTGCGCATCATCGTGCCGGTCAGGGCCCCGCGCACCAAGGCGTTCTGGCGACGAATGGTGGCCAGCACATCGGGCAGGCCACTTTCCGACACCGGCCGCTTGAGCACGGCCTTTATCGTCATCCAGCATTCATTGGTCGCCTCCCAGACCTCGCGCGTCAGGGCAGTCCGCACCAGCCGGGCGTTGGTGCGGGCGCTATCGATGGCCGACATGACGCTGGACGGATTGGTCGGGTCCCGCAGCAGGAAGTCGATGACACTGGCGGCCTTGAAGTCGTCATAGCGGGCCAGATAGGCCTTGCGGACCCCGGCCGTGCCGATGACCGACGCCCACTCCGCCTCGGCCGCCGCCGACCGGGTCAGGGCGATGCGGAATCCGGCATCCACGAGGCGCGCGGTATTCTCGCTGCGCTCCAGAAAGCGGAACATCCAGAACAGGCCGCCTGCGGTCTTGCCTAGCATGGGCTGTCTCCCTGTGCGGCGCTCATTCCTCCAACACCCAGGTATCCTTGGTGCCGCCGCCCTGGCTGGAATTGACCACCAGAGAACCGGCCTTCATCGCCACCCGGGTCAGTCCGCCGGGCGTGATGTCGATCTTGTTTGGCGAGACCAGCACGAACGGACGCAGGTCGACGTGGCGCGGGGCCAGTCCGGCCTTGGTCAGAACCGGCACGGTCGACAGGGCAAGGGTAGGCTGGGCGATATAGTTGCCCGGCCGGGACTTCAGCTTGGCGGCAAAGGCGGTGATCTCGCGCTTGCTGGCGGCGGGACCGACCAGCATGCCGTAGCCCCCGGACCCGTGCACCTCCTTGACCACCAACTCGTCCAGATGTTCCAGCACATAGGCCAGGGCATCAGGCTCGGCGCAGCGCCACGTCGGCACATTCTTCAGAATGGCCTTTTCGCCGGTATAGAATTCCACGATCTCGGGCATGTAGCTGTAGATCGCCTTGTCGTCGGCGATGCCCGTGCCCGGCGCGTTGGCAATGGTGATCCCGCCGGCGCGATAGACGTCCATAATGCCCGGCACGCCGAGCTGAGAGCCCGGATTGAAATTCAGCGGGTCGAGATAGTCGTCATCGACCCGCCGGTACAGGACATCGATCGGCTTGTAGCCCTGGGTGGTCCGCATCGCGATCCGCCCGTCGACCAGCCGCAGGTCATGCCCCTCGACCAGTTCGACCCCCATCTGGTCGGCGAGGAAGGAATGTTCGAAATAGGCCGAGTTGTGAATACCCGGCGTCAGCACCGCAACGACCGGCGTGCCGCTGCAGCCCGCGGGCGCACAGGCCGCCAGCGATCGTCTCAGAAGCTTGGGATAGTCGCCCACCTCGCGGACGGACACCCGCGAGAACAGCTCCGGAAACATCTGAAGCATCGTTTCGCGGTTTTCGAGCATATAGGAGACACCCGAAGGCGTCCGGGCATTATCCTCAAGGACGAAGAACTCGTCCTCGCCGGTGCGGACGATGTCGGTCCCGACAATGTGGGTATAGATCCCGCCCGGCGGCGAGACGCCAATCATCTGCGGCAGGAAGGCTTCGTTCCGGGCGATCAGTTCGGTCGGGATGCGACCGGCCCGCAGGATCTCCTGACGGTGGTAGATGTCGTGCAGAAAGGCATTGATGGCCCGCACCCTCTGCTCGATCCCCTTCGTCAACCGGCTCCACTCGCGCGCGGCAATGATGCGCGGAACGATGTCGAACGGCAGCAGCCGCTCATTGGCCTCCTGCTGGCCATAGACATTGAAGGTGATGCCGGTGCGGCGGAAGAAGACCTCGGCCTCCTTCGACTTCTGCCGGAGCCTTGCAGAATCCTGACGGCCAAACCATTCGGCGTAATCCCTGTACGTTCCCCGCGAAGTATCGCCAGAACCATACATCTCATCGAAAAAGTCTATCTTATTGGCCATCGCAGCCAGTATTCCATATATTTTGCCAAATTTCAATGCAACTTGGCAAAATATTGCGCCTAAGTGGGATTATTTAGCTTATTATTTTCACAGTACTTCAAAATTCGACACTCAATATCACGAATGCTGATATCGTCACCGCCCCTGCGCCCGTTATTCCAGGCCCGACTGCAGTCAAAGAACAGGGCACGCCCATTTCTGAGAACAAGCCATAGGCATGGGCACCGTTCCGGTCTGGATCACGACGATGTTATCCGTCCGCCCGCCGCGCGGGACATGAACTTCCGTGCGGAACGAGCGAGCCGGCCCGCCAGCCCCGGTGATGCGCGGCTAGCCGGCCCGGCGATAGAACCAGCGTTTGCCAACCCCGGTCATAGTCCGCGCGGTCCGGCAGCCGGCGGGTGGCGACGGCCAGCAACGCAGCCCGTCATCACCGCGCGCCCGAACATAGGCGTCGATGGCCGCGCATTTCGCCGCGTCCAGCGGTACCTCGTCATCGCCCTCGGCAAAGGTGGTGCAGACTGCCGCAACATTGGCGACAGCCCCCTTGGTGACCAGCACTCGCCCGCCCTCCCCGCCAGGCGAGGTGACAACGATGGGCAGGCGTTTGCGAGTGAAATAGATCGCGTCGCCGATGCGCGCGGCACGGGCCAGCTGCCGACGCCGACGCCGACGGGCGGCAGGAACAGACCCGGTCCGGGCATCAGTTGGCCGATCCGAAACCCGCGCCCTCTCAGGTGGGGGTGGAGAGCACGTAGCGGGCGTCATCCAGCCATGTGCCCAGCTCGTGGTCCGGAACCCGCGTCAGGTCCTTGCCGATCGAACCGCCGACCCTGACGGACGCCGCCAGTCGGTCGCACAGAACAGACAGCAGCGCCGGCGGGGCCGCGACATAGACGGCCGCCAGATCGTTCTCCCGGACCAGTGACACGGCCCGATCCGCCACCTCGCCGACAAAGGCCTCCTTGGCCAGATGATCGGAGTCGTCCTTGCCCGCGGCGTGACGCCCCTTGCCGACACTGTCGAAGACCCGCGGGGCCGGATTGGCCGCCCGCTCGGCCTTGAGGGCCCGCAGCGTCTCGCCATTGTCCATTTCCGCGACAGTGACGAATCCAGCCCCCTCCGGCGTACGGCGAACCAGTCGGGCCCGACCGCCGTCGCTGATGACGAAAAGCAGGGTTCTGATATCGATCATTCGGACTCTCCTCGATGGATCCGACGGCCTCCGCCCGGGAGTGGAAAATCCGGATCCGGACCCCGGCAACCGGGCGCGGCGTGACAGGGACGGACCGGTCTCCGGCCAACAGCGACCGCCGCTTCTAAGCAGCAAACCGATCAGCAGGGTTGTTTGTGCCCTCCCCCGCGACGGGCGGCCTTGACCCCGATCAATTTGTCATCACGTCCGGATGGATACCGCCGGGAACCGGCAGGCGGGTTCCGCGTTGCGACTCAATGCAGACCTCCTGGCCACGACAGGAAGGACCAGCGCGCGCCTCTGGCGTCGCGGCTGTGGTGGTGACCGCCCAACGCCCTGAAGGTCTCGGCACCACGGCATACCTGTCGAGAAACGCAGGTTTTTTACACAGCTCTTCCGATACCCCATGGTCTCTGCGGAGGAACGGGTGAAAGCATTTCTACACTATCTGCGTTGCCTCTTTCGGGGCCATCGCTGGGTCGACAGCCACAGCACGCCGGGCATGATGACCTGTATCCGCTGCCGGCGACGCAAACAGGCCTGAGCCTTAAGCCCGGGCCGCCGGCGGTCAGACCAGCCGGCTCTGCACCACAGCTGCCTCGATGAATCCGGCGAACAGCGGGTGGGGGGCAAAGGGACGGCTCTTCAGTTCCGGGTGATACTGGACACCGATGAACCAGGGATGGTCCGGGCGTTCGACGGTCTCGGGCAGGACGCCGTCCGGCGACAGACCCGAGAAGATCAGCCCCCCCTTGGTCTCGATGGCCTCGCGATAGTTGATGTTGACCTCGTAGCGATGACGATGGCGCTCGCTGATGGTCGTGGTGCCGTAGATCCCGGCTATCCGCGTCCCCGGCAGAAGCAGCGATTCATAGGCCCCCAGCCGCATCGTTCCGCCCAGGTCCCCGCCCTTCTGACGCAGAACCCGCTGGTTGCCCTGCGTCCATTCGGTCATCAGACCGACCACCGGCTCCTGGGTCGGCCCGAACTCGGTGGATGAGGCCTTCGGATAGCCGGCCAGGTTACGGGCTGCCTCGATCACGGCCATCTGCATGCCGAAACAGATGCCGAAATAGGGAATCTTGCGTTCGCGGGCGAAGCGGGCCGCCTCGATCTTGCCCTCGGCACCGCGCTCGCCGAAACCACCGGGCACCAGCACCGCATGCGCCCCCTGCAGCCGCTGTTCGCAGGCCTCGCGATCGCCCTCGAAGGTGTCCGCCTCGACCCAGTCGATATTGACCTTCACATTATTGGCCACCCCGCCGTGCTGCAGGGCTTCGATCAGGGATTTGTAGGCGTCCTTGAGCACCGTGTATTTGCCGACGATGGCGACCGTGACCTCGCCGTCGGGATGCAGCCGCCGACGGGCGATCTCCTCCCACATGGTCAGATCCGGTTCGGGGGAGTCGCTGATGCCGAAATGGGCCAGAACCTCCGCATCCAGACCTTCGCGGTGATAGTCCAGCGGCACCGCATAGATGTCTTCGGAATCCATGGCCTGGATCACACCGGTCTGACGCACATTGCAGAACAGGCCGATCTTGCGCTTCTCATCCGGCGGGATCGGGAATTCGCAACGGCACAGCAGGATGTCGGGCTGGATACCGATCGAGCGCAACTCCTTGACCGAATGCTGGGTCGGCTTGGTCTTCATCTCGCCGGCGGTCTTGATATAGGGCAGCAGGGTCAGGTGCACGAAACAGGACTGTCCGCGCGGCAGATCCTGGCCCAGCTGTCGGATGGCCTCAAAGAAGGGCAGCCCCTCGATATCGCCAACGGTGCCGCCGATCTCGACCAGGACGAAATCGACATCCTCGCCGGCGTCGGTCAGGGCCGGCGTCAGGCAGAACTGCTTGATCTGGTCGGTGACGTGCGGAATGACCTGGACGGTGGCCCCCAGATAGTCGCCGCGACGCTCCTTCTCGAGGATGGTCGAATAGATGCGGCCGGTGGTGATATTGTCGGACTTGGCCGCCGACACGCCGGTAAACCGCTCATAGTGGCCCAGGTCGAGATCGGTCTCGGCCCCGTCATCGGTGACGAAAACCTCGCCGTGTTGATAGGGGCTCATCGTGCCCGGATCGACGTTGAGATAGGGGTCCAGCTTGCGCAGGCGCACCTTGTAGCCGCGCGCCTGGAGCAGCGCACCGAGAGCGGCGGAGGCGAGGCCTTTTCCCAATGAGGAAACCACGCCGCCAGTGATGAACACATAACGGGCCATGGGAGCTTACCTTACCGCCGATTCGCGCGGCCTGTTACGGCGCGCACGCGATCCATCTGTTGAAAACGGAACGGGCGCGCCTGAGCGCGCCCGAAATTTGAGACTTTGAGAGCGAAAGCCGGTGGCGGAAACGGCCGCCGGCCACACTCCCTATTGCGCCGGGGTCGGGGTACCGGACGGCAGACTGGCTTCCAGATCATCCAGCGACGGGGCCGCGGGCTGAACCGGCGTGGTCGGGGCGGGCGCGGCGGTGGCCGGTGCCTGGGCGTCGCCGCCGACGGCGATCGCGCCCACGTCATCGGCGTTGATCACCGACTCATTGGCCCGCGTGACATTGCCGGCGATCGTCAGGCCGATGGCGCAGAGGAAAAACAGGATCGCCAGAATCTCGGTCGCCCGGGTCAGAACATTGCCGGCCCCGCGAGCGGTCATGAAGCCCGACGGACCGCCGCCCATGCCCAGCGCGCCGCCTTCGGAGCGCTGCAACAGGATCACCCCGGTGAGGGCGACCGAAATCAGGATCATGGCGACGAGCAAAATGGTCTGGAGCATGGTGTCAATCATGTGGGCGCGAAGCTGCGCCGATCAAGCGGCGGCGTCTAACATTGATGCGCCCCGGGAGCAAACATCGATGCCGGGGTTCCACTCAGGCCCCCCGAATAATGCCGAGGAAATCGACCGCCTTCAGCGACGCCCCGCCGACCAGGGCCCCCCCGACCTCGGGAACGGCCAGAATTTCGGCGGCATTGCCGGGTTTGACCGAGCCGCCATACAGGATTGGGATTATGTCGCCCGCGTCTCCGAGGCGTGCCTGAACGGCCAGCCGGACGGCCCGATGAACCGCCTCTATCTCGGCCAGCGTGGGTGTCAGGCCCGTCCCGATGGCCCAGACCGGCTCATAGGCCAGGGCGAAGGGCTTTCCGGCCAGTTCCAGCGGCACCGAGCCGGCCACCTGACGGCTGACGACGTCGATGGCCTCACCGGCCTCGCGCTGCTCCAGCGTCTCCCCGACACAGATAATCGGCTCAAGCCCGGCCTCCAGCGCGGCCCCGGCCTTGGCCGCCACGTCGGCGTCGGTTTCACCGAACCCGGCACGTCGCTCCGAGTGACCCAGGATAACCAGACGCGCCCCGGCATCGGTCAGCATCGCGGCCGAAACCGAACCGGTAAAGGCCCCGGCGGTCTCGGCATGACAATCCTGCCCGCCCAGCTCGACGGCCCCGCCGCCCAGCAACCCGGCCATGCGTTCAATCAGGGTGGCCGGCGGGCACAGGACGACCCGACAGGCCGCAGGGTCAGCCTCAAGCGCCTGTTTGAGGTCTTCAGCCTCGGCCAGATCCCGGCCCAGGCCGTTCATCTTCCAATTGCCGGCGATCAACTTCACGGATTGTTTCATCCGCCCTGTTTAGGCATCCGGCGGGGCCAAGCCAAGCCATCCACGCCACCGACCGCTTGCCGTGCCACCCGGACGGGTCCTATACGCCACAGATACTCTCCTTCCAGTCGGCCCGTCAGGTTCTCTCGATGATCTCCGTGTTCCGCAATTTCGCCAAATCCAAATGGGCAATCGGCCTGATCATCCTGCTGGGCCTCGGTCTGCTGGTGACCGGGGGTTCGCAGATGGATGTGCTGGCCAATATCGGGCCGAAGCACGTGATCACCGCCGGCGACCGCAGCGTCGATCAGCAGCAGTTCCGGGGCGACTTCGACCGGATCCGCAACAATGTGCAGGAACAGGCCGGGCGGCCGGTGACGATCGACGACCTCATCAAGGAAAACATCCACCTGCGCTATCTCGACAGCCAGACGCAGCGCCTCGGCTTCCTGGCCTGGGCCTGGAAGGCCGGCATCCGGCCGGGCAAGGCCCTGGTCCTGAAGCAGATTCGCCAGGCCCCGGTGTTCTTCAACCAGGTCACCGGCGAGTTCGACGACAACGCCTACAAGACCGCCCTGGCGGCCCAGAACATCACGCCGGCCCAGCTGGAACAGGAATTCCGCGACCAGTACGCCACCAACCATTTCGATGCCGCCATCTTCGCCGGCACCCGTCTGCCCCGCATCTATGGAGCTCTGGTGGCTGGCCAGGCGCTGGAAACCCGCGACGGACGATTCTTCACCGTGACCCAAGCCATGGCCGGAACCACGCCCAAGGCGACCGAAGCCCAGCTGACCGCCTTCCTGAACGAGAATGCCGACCGCCTGCGTCAGCCCGAATACCGGATGGCGGCGCTGGTCCTGTTCAACGGCGGCGAGGCGGCGACTGCCCCGATCGCGGAATCGCGGATCAAGGAACGCTTCGAATTCCGCAAGGACGCCCTGTCTGAAGCCGAGACTCGCACCTTCGTCACCCTGACTGCCCCGACCCGGGCCGCCGCCGACAAGGTCGCCACTGCCCTGCGCGCCGGCCAGACCCCGGCCGAGGCTGCGGCAGCCAACGGCGCACAGGTCGCGCCCTATACCGACACCGCACGCTCGGCCCTCGGCGACCCGGCGATTGCCGCCGCCGTCTTCGGCCTCGCCGTCGACGAGGTGTCCGCCCCGGTCCAGGGCCGCGTCGGCTTCACCGTCGCCAAGGTCACCGCAATCAAGCCCGGCCGCGCCGCCTCCCTTGACGGTGTCCGCGACGCCATCATCGCCGAACTGCGCCAGGAAGACGTGCGCGGGGCCGTCTATGACCGCGTCGATCGCTACGAGAAGGCCCGTACGGACGGCAAGTCGCTTGAGGCCGCGGCCCAGGAGGTCGGTGCCCGCATCATCCAGCTTCCGCCCTTCACGGAAGACGGCAAGACGCCCGACGGCCAGCCCATGAACGCGCCGCCGCAAATCTTCAGCACCGCCTGGAGCCTGTCCAAGGGCGGCGAGAGCGAAGTGGTCGATGCCGGCCAGGGCCAGTATTTCGTGCTGCGCCTCGACGACATTCGCCCGTCCAGCCTGCCGACCCTGGCCGATGTTCGCGCCCCCCTGGAACAGCAGTGGATCCTGCGGGAAAACAATCGCCTGCTGGTCTCCAAGGCCGAAGAACTGGCCGGGCGCATCCGCGCCGGTGAGGACGTCGCCGCCGTCGCCGGATCGGTCGGGGCCTCGGTCCAGACCCACACCGGGGTCAAACAGGACCAGAATAGCCAGGAAGCCCTCGGCGAGGGCGGGCTCCAGGGTCTGTTCAGCCAGGGCCGTGGCCAGGTGTTCACCCTGCCGCAGTCCGCCAACAGCTATGTGATCGGTCGCGTTGACCAGATCCACGCCGCTGTTCCGGCCCTCGCCGCCCCGATCGCCGAACAGGTCCGTCCGCGCATGACCCAGGAACAGGTCCAGGCCATGATCCAGCAGTCGATGAGCGCCGCCGCCGCCCGGACCAAGGCGACCTACGATCTGGCCCTGGCCCGTGCGGCCCTGGGCCTGAGCCCCGAGCCCGAGGCCGCTCCGGCGGCCGCAGGCACCCCGGCTCCGGCACCTGCCCCGGCGCAATGATCACGGAACCGGGGGCGGCAGGCTTCGAGGCCTTCGCCGCCGGCTGGGCCGCCGCCCGGCCCCAGGTCGTGGTCCGTCGTCTGGTCGATGACCTCGAGACCCCGGTCTCGGCCTATCTGAAGGTCGGTCACCGCCGCCCTTATGCCTTCCTGCTCGAATCCGTCGAGGGCGGGGCCGTCAACGGCCGCTATTCGATCATCACCCGCGATCCGGACGTCGTCTGGCGCTGCCGCGACGGGCAGGCCGACAGCGCGCGCGGGACGGCCATCGCGGCCGGCCGCTTCACCCCCGACCCCGCGTCGGCGCTCGACTCCCTACGGGCCCTGATCGCCGCCAGCCGGTTCGACCTCCCGGACGACCTGCCGCCGATGGCCGCGGGCCTGTTCGGCGTGTTCGGCTATGACATGGTGCGGCTGCTGGAACCGCTGGGTGAGGCCAATCCGGATCCGCTGGACCTGCCGGACGCCGTCCTGGCCCGACCGGCCCTGGTGGCCATTTTCGATTCCGTGCGGCACGAGATCGTTCTGGTCTCCGCTGCCTATCCGGACAGCGGCCAGACGGCCCGCGAAGCCCATGACGCCGCCATGGCCCGGCTGGACGTCTTCGAGGCCGAGCTGCGGGCCCCGCTGGCGGCTCGGGCGACCCCGGTCGAGGTTCCGGCACCGGACTTCCACTCGCCCGTCGACCAGGCCGCCTTCAGCGGAATGGTGGCCGCAGCCAAGGCCTATATCGAGGCCGGCGATATCTTTCAGGTCGTGCTCAGCCACCGGTTCTCGGCTCCATGGACCGAAGATCCGTTCGCCTTCTATCGGTCGCTGCGCCGCCAGAACCCGTCGCCCTATCTTTTCTATCTCGACTTCATCGACTTCCAGCTGGCCGGGTCGAGCCCGGAAATCCTGGTGCGGCTCAAGGACGGGGCGGTCACCATCCGCCCCCTGGCCGGAACCCGTCCGCGCGGCACCACCGCTGAGGCCGACAAGGCGCTGGAGGCCGAACTGCTGGCCGATCCCAAGGAACGGGCCGAGCATCTGATGCTGCTGGATCTGGGCCGCAATGACGTCGGCCGGGTCTCGATCCCCGGCACGGTCGAGGTGACCGAGAGCTTCACCGTCGAACGCTACAGCCAGGTCATGCATATCGTCTCGGACGTGCGCGGCCGGGCCGACCCCAAGCTGGACGCCGTCGACACCCTGCTGGCCGCCCTGCCCGCCGGCACCCTGTCCGGTGCGCCCAAGGTGCGGGCCATGGCCATTATCGACGAACTGGAAACGGAAAAGCGCGGCGTCGGCTACGGCGGCGGCGTCGGCTATATTTCGGCCGGCGGCGAGGCCGACATCTGCATCGTGCTGCGCACCGCGATGTTCACCGATGACCGGATATTCGTCCAGGCCGGGGCCGGAGTCGTGGTCGACAGTGATCCGGCGGCCGAATATGCCGAGACCCGGGCCAAGGCCCGCGCCCCGATGAATGCCGCGATCGATGCCTGGCGCTATACCAGCGGCAACCGCTGAGCGATCAGCCGGGCTGGGCGGGGATCGTCGCCGGGTCGACCGGGATGCCGTTGTCGTTGAAGCGCACGCCCGGTCCCAGAACCATCACACCGGCCATCAGCACCGCCGCCGTCGCCGCCAGGGCACTGGCGACCAGGGTGGCCCAGGGACTGTGGACCGGCGTCGGCGACTCAAGCAGCCGGCGCGCCTCGGGGATTGCGGAATCAGTCATCAGGTTTCCCGTCGCTACAGCCCGATTGCAGCCCGAGACGGTTAACGAAGCCTTACCGGCCCGCGAACGCTTGGCGGACGCGCCCGGGAGCCCTAGAAGCCGGGGATGATCCTCGTCGTCGATAACTACGACAGCTTTACCTACAACCTCGTCCACTACCTCGCGGAACTGGGCGCGGAGACGCGCGTCGTGCGCAACGACGACCTGACCACCGACGAGGCCTGGGCCCTGAAGCCCGAGGCCGTGCTGCTGTCGCCCGGTCCCTGCGCGCCTGACCAGGCCGGCATCTGCCTGTCCCTGCTGACCTCGGCTCCGGACACCATGCCCATCTTCGGCGTCTGCCTCGGCCATCAGGCCATGGGTCAGGCCTTCGGGGGAGAGGTGATCCGCGCCAAGAGCCTGATGCACGGCAAGACCTCGCCGATCGAACACACCGGCCAGAGCGTGTTCCGCGGCCTGCCCTCGCCCTTCACCGCCACTCGCTATCACAGCCTCGCCGTGCGCCGGGACACCCTGCCGGACGTTCTCGAGGTAACCGCCTGGACCGCCGACGGCGAGATCATGGGTCTGGCGCACAAGACCCGGCCGATCCACGGAGTGCAGTTCCACCCCGAGTCGATCGCCACCGAACACGGCCACGACCTGCTGGCCAATTTCCTCGACCTGGCCGGGGTCAAACGTCTGGCCATGGTCTGATCTCGTGGCCGACGGATTCAAACCGCTGCTGGCAAAACTGGTCGACGGGCAGGTCTTGTCTGATACGGAGGCGCACGCCTTCTTCGCCGCCTGCCTGAGGGGCGAGCCCAGCCCGGCCCAAGTCGCCGCCGCCGTCACCGCCCTGCGCATGCGCGGCGAGACCGTGGGCGAGATTGCCGCCTTCGCCACGGCCATGCGCGACGCCGCCGCAACGCTCGACCATCCCTATGACGTGATCGACACCTGCGGCACCGGTGGCGACGGCCAGCACACCTTCAACATCTCGACGGCTGCCGCCCTGGTCCTGGCCGGGGCCGGGCTCAAGGTGGCCAAGCACGGCAACCGCGCCCTCAGTTCAAAATCCGGCTCGTCCGACGTGCTGTCGGCGCTGGGCGTCAACCTCGCCGCCACCCCGGCCCAGCAACGCCTGTCGCTGGACGAGGCCAATATCGCCTTCCTGTTCGCCCCTGCGTATCACGGGGCCATGCGCCACGTCGGGCCGGTCCGGGCCGAGATCGGCTTCCGCACCGTCTTCAACCTGCTGGGGCCGCTGTCCAACCCGGCCTCGGCGAAGCGTCAGGTCATGGGCGTCTATGATCCGCGCCTGCTGGAGCCCCTGGCCGAAGTCCTGGGCCGTCTGGGCGCCATCCGCGCCTGGACCGTCCACGGTCAGGGTCTCGATGAACTGACCACCACCGGACCGACCGAGGTGGCCGAGTGGAAGGACGGGGCCGTGCGCCGCTTCACCGTGACCCCCGAAGACGCCGGCCTGCCCCGCGCCGATATCGCGGCCCTGCGCGGCGGTGACGCCGAGGACAACGCGACCGCCCTGCGATCCCTGCTGGCGGGTCAGGCCGGGGCCTATCGCGACATCGTCCTGCTGAACGCCGCCGCCGCCCTGGTCGTCGCCGACCGTGCCGCCGATCTGGCCGAAGGTGTCGCTCAGGCCGCCGCGGTCATCGACGACGGTCGCGCCGCCGCTGCGCTGGAAGCCCTGGCCCGGATCACCAGCAGCCCGATCGAGACCGAAGACGCCCCATGACCGACGTGCTGGACCGGATCGCCGCCTACAAACGTACCGACGTCATCGCGCGCAAGGCCGCCACGTCGCAAGGCGCTATCGAAGCTCGCGCCGCCGCCGCCTCAGCGCCACGCGGCTTCCGCAAGGCTCTGGATTGCGCAGCCGGCACCGGCCGACCGGCCCTGATCGCCGAGATCAAGAAGGCCAGTCCGTCCAAGGGACTGATCCGCGCCGATTTCGACCCGCCGGCTCTGGCCCGCGCCTATCAGGCCGGGGGCGCGGCCTGTCTGTCAGTGCTGACCGACGGTCCCAGTTTTCAGGGCGATGACGCCTATCTGATCGCCGCCCGCGCCGCCGTCGCCCTGCCCTGCCTGCGCAAGGACTTCCTCGTCGACCCGTGGCAGGTAGCCGAGAGTCGCGCCCTGGGGGCTGATTGCATCCTGATCATCCTGGCCATGGTAGAGGACGTCCTTGCCGCCGAACTGATTGCCGAGGCCCGCCGCCTGGGCATGGACGCCCTGATCGAGACCCACGACGAAGCGGAAATGGAACGCGCCGCGTCCCTCGGCGGCGACTTGGTCGGCATCAACAACCGCTCCCTGCGCACATTCGAGGTCGATCTGGGAACGACCTCCCGACTGGCCTCCATGGCCCCCGCCGGGGCGCTTCTGGTGGCCGAAAGCGGCCTGTCCAGCCCCGCTGACCTCGCCGTGGTCAGCGTCGCCGGTGCCCGTGCTGTCCTCGTCGGCGAGAGTCTGATGCGTCAAGCCGATGTCGAGGTGGCGACGCGGGCGCTTATGGCCTGATCACCCGTTAAGTTGACATTAGGCAAGAACACTTACAGAACATCGGCAACGGTTCACGCCTTGTTCTGGACGATTCGCCTCCATGCTCACGCGCAAACAGCACGAACTCCTGATGTTCATCCATGAACGCATCAAGGAAACCGGCGTCTCGCCCTCCTTCGACGAGATGAAGGAAGCGCTGGATCTGGCGTCGAAATCCGGCATCCACCGGTTGATCACGGCGCTGGAGGAACGCGGCTTTATCCGCCGGCTGGCCCACCGCGCACGGGCGCTGGAAGTGGTCAAGATGCCGGACCAGGCCACGGCCGGCGCACCGCGCGGCCGGGCGGGCTTTGCCCCTGAGGTTATCGAGGGCGGCGGGCGACCGCAGGCCATCCAGGCCGACAACGATACCCGCGAACTGTCCCTGATGGGCAAGATCGCCGCCGGCACCCCCATCGCCGCCATCGAGCATGAGACCGCCCGCTATCCGGTGCCTGAAGCCATGCTCGGGGCCGGTGAACACTATCTGCTCGAAATCGAGGGCGATTCGATGATCGAGGCCGGCATTCTCGACGGCGACATGGTGATCATCAAATCCACCGACACCGCCAACTCGGGCGAGATCGTCGTGGCCCTGGTCGAGGGCGAGGAGGCGACGCTGAAGCGGTTGCGCAAGAAGGGGGCCTCGATCGCGCTCGAACCCGCCAACCGCAACTATGAGACCCGCATCTTCGGCCCCGATCAGGTCGAGGTCCAAGGCAAGCTGGTCGGCCTCATCCGCCGCTATCACTGACATCCGGGTTCGGCCGCGCACTCCACGGCCGGTCACCGCGCACCTGCGCCGCCTTTACCGCGCGCCAGCCTGAGCCGTCACGCCACAGCTCGATCGCGCCACTGTCGGCGTGGTCGCGGCCGTCCAGAATCAAACGTCCGGCACAGGCTTCCGGAAGGGCTGTAACAGAGGCGCGCAGGCTGATCACCCGGGCCGAGCGGCACAGGGCCTCCAGCGCTTCCGTATCGGGCACCCGCCGTCCCCAGTTCATCGCCAGAACCCCGCCGGTCTCCGGACGGCAGCTGAACCGGTCGCAGACCCAGCCCGCCTCAGGCCGGTCAACCGGCGTCAGCGCCCAACGCCGCGTCCACAGATCGGTGGCGAACTGACGAACCCCCGGCCGGACCAGCAGTGCCTCCCGCCCCTGCACCACGGCGGCGCTGGTTCCGCCGTCGCCGACCCAGAGGGCCGGCGTCGGGGCACGGGGCCAGATCATCACGGCCGCGGCAAAGGGCAGACCCAGCCAACGCAATCGTCCGCGCCACAGGCAGAGGAACAACACCCCGACGAAGGCCACCGGCAGGGCCACCGCCGGCGCGCTGGACACCGTCTGCACCGCTCCGGGCAGGCCGGCCACCGTCGTGCCGATGGCCATCATCACCTCGATCGCCCGCGCCGCCACCCACAGGAAGGGTCCGCCCAGCCCCAGCGGTTCCAGCGCAGCCCCCAGCGCCAGGGCGGGCATCATCACGAAGTCCGCCACCGGCGACGTGCCGAGATTGGCCAGCAGGCCATAGACAGCCGTGCGGTTGAAATGCTGCATGGCGAACGGGCCTGTCGCCAGTCCGGCCACCAGACTGGCGGCACAGGCCGCCACGATCCACGACCCGGCCCGCTGCGCCGTCACGATTGGCCAGGGTGCCGATAGCTCCCGTACCCGACGTGGCCAGACCTCGGACAGGGCGACCAGGGCGGCGGTGGCGGCGAATGACATCTGGAAGCCCGGCGTCACGATCGCCTCCGGCTGCAGCAACAGGACCACGAAGGCGGCGGTGGCCAGGGCGTTCATGGTGATCGCCTGCCGGTCCAGCAGGATCGCGGCAAAGGCGATCGAGGCCGTGATGGCCGCCCGCTCAGCCGGCGGCGGAGCCCCGGACAGGACCAGATAGCTGAACACCGCCATCAGGCCCGCCACCGCCGCCACCTTCTTGCCCGGCACCCGCAGCGCCAGCCATGGCCAGGCCGCCACCCCAAGCCGCACCAGAAAGAAGGCGAAGCCCCCGACAATGGCCATGTGCAGGCCCGAGATCGACAGGATATGGGCCAGGCCGGAATCACGCATCGCCTGCACATCGTCCCGCTGGATCCAGGTCTCATGGCCGGTGGTCATGGCCGCGGCGATGCCGCCGTTGCGTTCGCCCAGCCGCGCCACGATCCGCTGCGCCAGACGGTAGCGCACCCGGTTCACCTTCATCGCCAGCCGCAGCCGCCAGGGGGCGTCGTCCAGCAGCGCCGGTCGCGTCTCCCCCAGGGCGAAGGCCACCCCGCCCATGCCCTGGAACCACGCGTTGCGACCGAAATCATAGGCCCCCGGACTGGCCGGGGCCGGTGGCGGGTTCAGTATGGCGAACAGGCGGATAGCCGCGCCGGGCGGCGGCGGCTCACCCCGCAGAGTGGCGCGCAGACGATGCGGCGTCGCGGCGGGGTCCAGCCCCCTCACACGCACCGGGGCGACCACCACCCGGGATCCGCGCTCGCCCGGACTGTCGACATCGACCACCCAGGCCTCGATCACCGTCGGTTCGGACAAGGCCGGAGCAATCGGGGCCGCGACCCGCTCGGTCCGCACCCGGGCCGTCATCAATCCCAGGGCCAGACAGCCCATCAGCAGCAGGGGCAGGGTCCAGCGCCGCGTCAGCCCGGCTCGCCGCGCCCCCAGCCACAGGCCGGTCGTCACCGCGGCTAGCAGGACCAGCGGCCACAGGGGCGGCTCGTGTCCGAGGGCAAAATAGAGGGCACAACCTCCACCGAAGGCGACCGGGGCCCACAGCCGCCAGCGTGGCCCTTGCGCAGCGACCTCTGACCGCAGTCCGTCGCGAATCCGGGCCACGGCCCTGTGAATTCCGGCACCGGACGGTATAAGGACGGCGCTCACGGACATGCCTGAATGACCTCCTCCCTTCCCGTCGTCACCCGTTTCGCGCCGTCACCGACCGGCTATCTGCACATAGGCGGCGCGAGAACGGCGCTGTTCAACTACCTATACGCGAAAGGCCGCGGCGGGAAATTCCTTGTCCGTGTGGAAGACACCGACCGGGACCGCTCGACCGAAGGGGCCGTGAAGGCGATCTTCGACGGCCTCAGCTGGCTGGGCCTGTTCGCGGACGAGGAGCCGGTGTTCCAGTTCGCCCGCGCCGACCGGCATCGCGAGGTCGTGGCGCAGATGGTCGCCGCCGGCCACGCCTATCGCGACTGGACCTCGGCCGAGGAGACCGGAGCCCTGCGCGACGCGGCCAAGGCCGAACGGCGGACGTTCGAATCCCCCTGGCGCGACCGGCAGGCGTCGGAAGGCGACCCGTCCGCCCCCCACGTCGTGCGTTTTCGCCGCCCCCTGCCCGGCTCGGTGACGGTCGAGGATGCGGTCCAGGGCACGGTGACCTGGGCCAATACCGATCTCGACGACCTGGTGCTGCTGCGTTCGGACGGCGCGCCGACCTATAATCTGGCCGTGGTTGTCGACGATCACGACATGGGCGTCACCCACGTCATCCGTGGCGACGACCATCTGAATAACAGCGCTCGTCAATCATTGATTTATGACGCGATGACCTGGACCCGCCCGGTCTTCGCCCACATCCCGCTGATCCACGGGCCCGACGGGGCCAAGCTGTCCAAGCGGCACGGGGCCCAGGCGGTCCACGAATATGCCGAGATGGGCTATCTGCCCGAGGCCATGCGCAACTACCTGGCGCGGCTGGGCTGGAGCCACGGCGACGACGAACTGTTCAGCGACGCCCAGGCCTTGGAATGGTTCGACCTCGACGGCGTCGGCAAGGCCCCGGCCCGGCTGGATTTCGACAAGCTGGCCCACGTCAACGCCCACTGGATCCGCCTGGCCGACGACGAGCGGCTGGCCAAGCTGACGCTGGATATCCATCTGGCACGCGGCCACACCCTGCACGAGCATGATGAGGTCCGCCTTACCCAGGCCATCCCCTTCGTCAAGGACCGCGCCAAGACCATGCTCGAACTGGCCGACCAGACCGCCTTCGTGCTGAAGGCCCGGCCGCTGGTGATCGACGAGCGGGGCCGGACCCAGTTGGCCGGCGAGGCCTGTGAGCGGATCGGCCGTCTGCGCACGCGACTGGCCCTGTTCGAAAGCTGGGACGTCTTCGCCCTTGAGGCAGAACTCAAAACCTTCGCTGAAGAGGAGGCTGTGGGCTTCGGAAAGATCGGCCCGCCGGCCCGTGCGGCGTTGACCGGCGGCCATTCTGCGCCCGATATCGCCAAGATCCTGGCGGCCCTCGGACGCGAGGAAAGCCTCGGGCGCTTGGATGATGCGCTGCAACAGACTATCTGACACTAACACTTGGATCCGGTTCGCGACTCCCCTCGCTGGCCGGACTGCACAAAGGGGCTGCAATGACTGAACAAGCCAAACCCGCCGGAACGGCAACGCTCGCCTATAACGGCAAGAGCGTCGACCTGCCGGTCCTGGCCGGAACGACCGGTCCGAACGTGATCGACATCCGCAAGCTGTACGGCGCGACCGAAGCCTTCACCTACGATCCGGGCTTCACCTCGACCGCCGCCTGCGAAAGCGCCCTGACCTTCATCGACGGCGACAAGGGCACCCTGCTGCACCGCGGCTATCCGATCGACCAGCTGGCGTCCCAGTCCAACTTCATCGAAGTCTGCCACCTGCTGCTGCGCGGCGAACTGCCGACCGCCGCAGAGTATGAAGCCTTCGAACGCAGCATCACGATGCACACCATGCTGCATTCGCAATTCGATCGCTTCTTCGAGGGCTTCCGTCGCGACGCCCACCCGATGTCGATCATGGTCGGTACCGTCGGGGCCCTGTCGGCCTTCTATCACGACAGCCTGGACATCCACGATCCGGTCCAGCGCAACATCTCGGCCATCCGCCTGATCGCCAAAATGCCGACGATCGCCGCACGGGCCTACAAATATCACGTCGGCCAGCCCTTCGTGTCGCCGCGCAACGACCTGAGCTACGCCGAGAATTTCCTGCGCATGTGCTTCGCCGTTCCGGCCGAGGACTATGTGGTCAATCCGGTTCTGGCCAAGGCCATGGACCGCATCTTCATGCTGCACGCCGATCACGAGCAGAACGCCTCGACCTCGACCGTGCGTCTGGCCGGGTCGTCGGGGGCCAACCCGTTCGCCTGTATCGCCGCCGGCATCGCCTGCCTGTGGGGCCCGTCGCACGGCGGGGCCAACGAGGAAGCGCTGAACATGCTGAAAGAGATCGGCACCCCGGACAAGATCCCGGAGTTCATCGAGGGCGTGAAGGCCAAGAAATACAAGCTGATGGGCTTCGGCCACCGCGTGTATAAAAACTACGACCCGCGCGCCAAGGTGATGAAGGAATCGGCCGACGAAGTGCTGGCCGCCGTCGGCGATCCCAACGACCCCCTGTTCCTGGTTGCCAAGGAGCTGGAGCGGATCGCGCTGAGCGACGAATATTTCATCGAACGCAAACTGTTCCCGAACGTCGACTTCTATTCCGGCATCACCCTGTCGGCGATGGGCTTCCCGACCTCGATGTTCACCGTGTTGTTCTCGCTGGCCCGTACGGTCGGCTGGATCGCCCAGTGGCAGGAAATGATCGGCGACCCGACCCAGAAGATCGGCCGTCCGCGCCAGCTCTACACCGGCCCGACCGAACGCGATTTCGTGCCGATCCAGAGCCGCGGCTGATCCATCCGATCATCCGAATGACCAACGCCGGAGCCCCGCGCTCCGGCGTTTTTCATGTCCGGACACGATTTCCGGCTGTCCGGACAGGTCTTTGCTGGCATCGACCGGCAGATCACGCTTGGCTGACCCGATGACCGACGCCACCGAAACCACCCCGCCCCCCGACGTCTCGCCGACACCGCCGTTGCGAGGTCCGGTGCACGAGGCCGTGGAAAACGCGAAGGTGATTGCCATCGGCCTGCTGGCCGCGATCACCTTCCAGACCGCCGCCTTTCAGCCCTTCACCATTCCCTCCTCCTCGATGGAGCCCGGGCTGGTGACCGGCGACTATGTCGTGGTGTCGAAATTCGCCTACGGCTGGAGCCGTGCCTCACTGCCCTTCAATCCGCCACTGCCCGACGGTCGCCTGTTCGGTCGCTCCGTCGAGCGCGGCGACGTGGTCGTTTTCAGGCGGCCCAGCGATCCGCAACAGACCTGGGTCAAGCGCGTCATCGGCCTGCCCGGCGACCGGGTGCAGGTCGCGGGTGGGGTGGTGGCCGTCAACGGTCGCGTCATCCAGCGCACACCGCTGGAGGTGGTTGCGGATCACGACATGCCCGGTCGCCGGGTGCTGGAAGTCCGGGAAACCCTGGCGGACGGGCACAGCTGGACCACCTATGACGGCGGCTCCGGTCAGCCCGGAGACGACACGGACATCTTCGTCGTGCCCCGGGGCCAGTATTTCATGATGGGTGACAACCGCGACAACTCACTGGACAGCCGATGGCCGGCCGATGTCGGGGTCGGCCTGCTGTCGGCAGAAAATATTGTCGGCAAGGCGGAGTTGGTGGTCGCCTCATGGAAGTCCGGTGCCGGCCTGTTCAAGCCGTGGACCTGGCTGAATTTCCAGCCGGGTCGGTTCTTCAGGCCGATAGGCTAGCGGCGGAATTCGTCAAAACTGACCATCCCGTCGTGGTTCCGGTCGAGGCGCTCGAAGGCGGCATGAGACCCCGGTTCCGCCTGCGACTGCGCCAGTGACGGGGCCGCAACGGCCCCCAGGGCCAATCCGGCGGTCAGGGCCGCCAGGGCGTGCCATCCGCGCGACCGGACCGAGCGGCGGCTCGCGCCGATCTCGCGTTCCATGAAGGCACGCACCGCATCGCTCACTGTACGACCCTCGTCCCGGCAGCGGGCCACAAAGGCGGTCTTGGTGGCGTGGGGCAGCCGGACCTCGATTGTCTCGCTCTTCTTCGGCGGCTTGAGATCGGTCATCGTGTCGGGTCCCGGTACAACGGGCCAGTGAGCGCCTGACCCCGGTTCGAGGGAAGTATGACCTTTAGCGGCCCGGTCGCCAACAGCGCACACGCGCGACTGGGATCAGGCCCTGGCCGCGATGACCCGCAGCACCGCCTCGGCGGCCAGATCGGACGGGTCGGGTGCACCGCGCCCCATCAGGTCCAGCGCCGCCGTCTGTCGTGCTGCCTGGTCAGCGCGGGTGCCCGGATCGTCCAGCAATCGCCCGACCTCGCCCGCCATCCGCCCGGGCGTGGCGTCGGTCTGGATCAGTTCCGGCGCGATCTCTTCATCGGCGGCGATATTGAACAGGGTCGCGAATTTGCCGGTGAAGAAGGGCCGCATGATCGCATAGCTGAGGCCGTCGAACCGGTAGGCGATGACCATCGGGGCCCCGGCCAAGGCCAGTTCGGTCGAGACCGTGCCGCTGGTGGCCAGGGCCACGTCACAGGCGCGCATGGCGTCGTATTTCTCGGCCTCCTGCACCAGCTGGACACGGAAGGGCCAGGCGGCGATGCGGGCGGCGACCTCGGTGGCCACCGTCCCGGCCGCCACCACGGCGACCTGCAGGTCGGGTCGGTCAGCCTTCAGCTGCGCCACCGCCTGTTCGAACACCGGGGTCATGCGGCTGATCTCGCCCGGCCGGCTGCCCGGGAGGACCAGCAACAGGGGGGCGTCGGCGGCGATGTTCCGGCTGGCCCGGAAGCGCGCGCCATCGGCCGCGTCCATGTCGACATGCACCGCCTGTGACCCGACGACCGTGGTTGGCAGGCCTTCGCGCTCGAACCAAGGCGCGTCGAAACTGTACAGTGCCAGCAGATGGTCGACCGTCGCCGCCAGGGTCTTCGCCCGGCCCGGACGCGAGGCCCAGACCTGCGGACCGACGTATTTTATCAGGGGCACGCCCGGCAATGCGGCCTTCAGCGCCTGGGCCACGCGGATGGTGAAGCCCCAGCTGTCGATCAGCACCACGGCGTCGGGCTTTTCAGCCACCGCCAGGGCCACAGTGTCGGTCACCCGCCGCTTGACCAGCCCATAGGCCTTCAGCCCCTCCAGCCAGCCCAGAATCGATAATTCGGCGATGTCGAACGGGCTCTGGATGCCCAAGGCCGCCATGCGCGGTCCACCGACCCCGACGAAGGCGATCTCCCCGTCGGCCCGGGCCATCAGCGCCGAGGCCAGACCAGCCCCCAGGGCATCACCCGAGGCCTCGGCCGCCACCAGCATGATTTTCAACGGTCGGGTCACGCCCGGTCCTCGCCCCAGACGAACAGGCCCAGACGGTCGGCCGTCGCGATCAGGGCCGGACGGTCGATCAGGATCAATTTACCGGCCACGCCACCAACCCCGGCCAGACCGGCCAGGGCTGCCAGTTCCAGCGTCCGCACCCCGATCACCGGCATGTCGACGCGCAGGTCCTGGATCGGCTTGGGGGCCTTGCCCAGCGCCCCGCGCGGCGTTCCGACCTTTCCGCGCAGGTCTGCGGGCAGACCGGCGACCCGCATCAGCATCGCGTCCGTGCCCTCCTGGGCCTCGACCGCCAGCACCAGACCATCGCAGACGACCGCACCCTGACCGATGTCCAGTTCCCCGGCCTTTTCCGCGACGTGGAGCGCCTTTTTCAGATCCGACAGTTGCGCGTCGGTCGGCTGGACCGCGCCCAACGGCCCGGCAGACAGGCTGTCACCGCCCAGGATGTCGTCGGCCCCCTCAATGGCATAGCCCTCGGCCTCGAACACCGACAGGATCTTGCGCAGCAGGGCGTCGTCGCCCCGGGTCGCGGCGGCGATGATGCCGGGCAGCAGGGTCGCGCCCTTCAGATCGGGCTTCAGCGTCTTGAAATCGGGCCGGTTGACCATGCCCGCGAAACAGACGGCCCCGCACTCGGCCGCCTTCAGGGCGGACAGGATGCGGCCGATCTCGGCCATGCCCGCCTCGACACCGGGATAACGGGCCAGATGTGGGTCGGCGAAGCCGTTCAGCCGGATCACGAACAGGGGGCGGCCCTCGGCCTCGCAGCGGGCCGCGACGGACAGGGGCAGGGCCCCGCCCCCGGCGATGAGGCCGAGTCGCGTGCCCGTCGGGGCATTCACGGTCATTCGCCCGGCAGGCACAGCGGGCGCCGCGCATCGGCACGGATGAAGGCGACGATCTCCATGATTTCGGGAAGGTCGGCATAGGCCGCCGCCACCCGGTCCAGACGCTCGGCGAACACGCCATCGGCCTCGAACAGTTCACGGAAGGCGGCCAGCAGGCGGCGGATCTGGTCCTTGCCATAGCCCTTGCGCTTCAGCCCGACGAGGTTGAGCCCGTGCAACTGCGCGTGATTGCCCCAGGCCGAGCCATAGGGGATGACGTCGCGGGTCACGGCGGCCAGACCGCCGATGATGGCCCCCTGCCCGACACGACCGAACTGGTGGATCGCGCACAGGCCGCCGAGGAAGACCTTGTCACCGATTGTCGTATGGCCGCCGAGGGTGGCGTTGTTGGCCATGGTCACATGGTCGCCGACGACCGCATCGTGGCCGACATGGGCCCCGGTCATGAACAGGCCGTTGGAGCCGATCCGGGTCAGGCTGCCACCCTGGGGCGTGCCACGATTGAAACTGCAATGTTCACGGATCAGGGCATCGGCTCCGATCTCCAGCCGCACCGGCTCGCCCTTGTAGCCGCCATGCTGCGGATCACCGCCGATCACGGCAAACGGATGGATGACGCCGCGCGCGCCGACCGCCGTGTCCTGCTGGATCACCACATGGCTGACCAGATGCACATCGTCGGCCAGGGTAACGCCCGGCCCGACCTGGCACCAGGGGCCGATGCTGACGCCGTCGGCCAGCACAGCCGACGGATGAACCAGGGCGGTCGGATGGATGGTCACGGTTCAGCCACGGTCACGACCATGGCGGCGAAATCCGCCTCGGCCGTCAATTTGCCGTCGACGAAGGTCTCGCCACGGAATTTGAAGATGTCGCCGCGCTGGCGGGTCACGACCACCTTCATGCGCAGCTGGTCGCCCGGCCGCACCGGCTTGCGAAAGCGCACGCCGTCGATCGACATGAACATGATGACCTTGCCCTCGACCGCTACATCCAGGGTCTTGGACATCAGCAGGGCCCCGGTCTGGGCCATGGATTCGACGATCATCACCCCGGGCATGACCGGGTCGATCGGGAAATGGCCCGGAAAATAGGGCTCATTGTGGGTGACGTTCTTGATGCCGGTGATCGAGGTGTTGGCGACGAAATCCTCAGCCTTGTCGATCAGCAGGAAGGGATAGCGATGCGGCAGGCGTCGCATGACTTCGGCATAATCGATCGAGACATTGGTTTCTTCGGTCATTCCGCCTGGTCCTTTGTCGCGGGACTCGCCTTCCGCGACACCTGTCTGGCGAGCCAGACCGCCTCGCGCAAGGACTGGCGGATCGGTTTGGCGGGATAACCGGACCAGGTCTCGCCCGCCGGGATGTCCGCCAGCACACCGGCACCGCCCGCCACACGCGCCCCGTCGCCGATGCGGATATGGTCGCCGATCCCGGCCTTGCCGCCGAACATCACATTGTCGCCGACGGTGACCGAGCCCGAAATACCCGTATGGGCGGCCATCAGGCAGTTGCGGCCGATCACACAGTTGTGGCCGATCATCACCAGATTATCGATCTTGGTATTCTCGCCGATGACCGTGTCATCATAAGCTCCGCGGTCGATACAGGTATTGGCCCCGACACTGACCCCGTCCTGCAGGATGACGCGGCCCAACTGGGGCACATCGATCGGACCGGTACTGGATCCGGCCGCGCCGAAGCCCGGCTCGCCGATCCGTGCGCCGGACAGGATCCGGACCCGGTCGCCGATCAGGGCAAAACCGATCGAGACGTTGGAGCCGATCTGGCAGTTGCGGCCGATCTGGACCCCGGGGCCGATGACCGTATTGGCCCCGATCCGGGTGCCGCGACCGACGCTGACCCCCTGTCCCAGCACCACGCCGGGCTCAATGGTGACCTCATCGTCCTCGAGCAGGGCCCTGGGCCCCGCACCGATGCCGATCGGGCTGTGCAGGATCAGCGAGGCGCGCGCCCAGGCTGCCTGGGGTTCGGGCGAAACGATCACGGCCGTGCCGGAGGGTACCTGCTCCACGGCAGCGGCCGGTACGATCACGCACCCGGCGACGGTGGTTTTCAGGGCTTCGATAAATTTCCGGTCGGCCAGGAAGGCGACGGCAGCGCCGTCGGCCAGGGCCAGCGGGGCGACGGCCGTAATCAACCGGTCGCCGCCACGTACGACCGAACCGCCGATCCGGTCGCCCAGCTGGGCGACCGTCACGGCGGGCAGGCTGTCGAAGAACCGAGAGTCGGGCATCATGCTCCGCCCGATCCCGGACCTATTGGCCCGGTTGCTGGACCGGCACCGGCAGACGGTTGAAGCTCAGCGTCGGCAGGGCCGTATTCACGCGCTGGATCGCCAGATCGGTGACGTCCATGGCCGGGTTCATCATGAAGACGCTCTCGCGGCTCAGCAGGATGCCGCAACCCCGCTCCTGGTAGATGGCGACCAGGATGGGTTCGACGGCGACCGAGATCAGGCGGCGCTGTTCACTCAAGGTGTAGCGCAGCTCATTGTCGCGGGTCTGTTCCAGCTGCTGGGCTTCCTGGATGCGCTGCTGCAGGGCCTGGCTGCGCGAGTTGCGCTCGGCTTCCGGCAGGCTGGCACCGCTGGTCTGCAGGGCCTGGATCTCGGTCTGAATCGAGCTGGCGTAAGGGGCGAGCTCTCCCTGGACTTCCTGCGACAGCTGGGTCATCCGGGCCTGAACAGCCTGACCAGCGGTCGACTGGGCCAGCAGACGCTGGTTGAAATAAACGCAAACGCCGGGAATGACCGGACCCGGATTGGACGGGCCGGCCGTCTGGGCCACAGCGGCGGAAGCGACGAGCGAAGCGAGCGCGAAAGCGCCAATAGCGAACAGTTTCATCTTGGGCCTTTGAACGAACGGACAGTGCCGCGGTTAGAACTGGGTGGAGGTGGAGAAGCGGAAGGTCTCGGTCTTGTCGTAGTCTTCCTTGCCGAGAATATGGCTGAGGTCGAACCGGATGGGGCCCATGGGCGACTTCCAGTGGATACTGATACCGGCCGAGGCCCGGAAGGCCAGGTCGTCAACAATCGTCGACGACGGCGTGCCGTTGGCATTGGTCGTGTAACGACTATCCAGCAAGCCCAGGGTCCCGACATCCGCGAACAGGGACGTCTTGATCCCGTACTGCTCGGGCAGATAGTTCGGCACGGTCAGTTCGACGGTGCCGATCAGATAGAAATTGCCGCCCAGGGCGTCGGTGGTGGTCAGGTCACGCGGCCCCATACCGGCAGTCTCGAAGCCACGGAAGCTGTTGCCGCCCTTGAAGAAGCGGTCGTTGATCCGGATCGCATCCCCGGACCAACCGGCCACATAGCCCGTCGATGCGCTCGCCGAGACAACCCATTCCGGGCTGATGCCGTAATAGGACGCGATATCAGCCTCGGTCTTCACATAGTTCACGTCACCGCCGATACCGGCGAAGTCCTGACGCAACGATCCCGACCAGCCCCGCGTCGGACGGATCGGATCATTGGTCCGGTTGACCTGTAGCGTGTAGCCGGCCGAGGAGTTGATGAAGGAGCCGACCTGGTCGCACAGCGCCGAGGACCCGGTGCCGGCGCAATAGCCGGTCGGAACGATGATCTCGTCCGCCTTCAGAAAATAACGGCCGCTCAGCAGGGTGAAGCCGTTCAACGGATAGGACAGGCGCACACCCGCCCCCGTCGAACGGTAATCGTACGAGGAATATTTGCTGAGATCGTAGCGCGAGTGGAAGGCGTCGAAGCCGGCACGCAGGTCACGACCGAGGAATTTTGGCTCGGTGAAGCGGAAATCGATCTGCTGGCGCAGCGAACCCCATTCCACCCGGGCGACGACATTCTGGCCGCGACCGCGGAAATTGCGTTCCGTGATCCCGAGGTTCAGGACGAAGGAGTCGACCGAACTGAAGCCGGCACCGACCGAAAGTTCGCCGGTCGGCTGTTCCTCGACCGTGACATTGACCACGGAGCGATCGGACGCGGCTCCGCGCACCTCCTCGACCTTCACGTCCTTGAAAAAGCCAAGGCCGCGAAGATTGTTGCGCGACCGCTCCAGAAGCGAGCGGTTGAAGGCGTCGCCTTCCGTCAGGGCCATTTCGCGGCGGACGACCCGATCGACGGTACGGGTATTGCCGACGATATTGATACGCTCGACATAGACCCGGTCACCCTCGGTGACGTTGAAGGTCACGTCCACCAGCCCGGTTTCCGGATTGGCGGTATAGGTCGGATTGATCTCGACGAAGGCATAGCCGGCCGAGCCTGCGGCGAAGGTCAGGGCATCGACGGCCGTTTCGATCTTGTCGCTCTCGTACAGATCACCGGAACGGATCGGCAGCAGAAGCTTGAGGAAATCGCCATTAAGGCGGTTGTTTTCCGTAACAACCTTGACCTCGCCAAAATTGTATTTGCGACCTTCGTCAAGCGTGACAGTCACACCAAACGCGCTGTCGTCCGGGCTCAGTTCGGCGACCGACGACACGACGCGGAAATCGTAATAGCCGCGGTTGGTATAAAATTTCCGCAGCTGCTCCCGGTCATAATCGAGCCGGTTCGGGTCGTAGTTGTCGTTGGACGTGAACAAATTCCACCAGACCGACTGCTTGGTCACCATGACTTCGCGCAGATCGTTGTCCGAAAACGCCGTGTTGCCGAGGAAGGTGATGGCGCGGATGCCCGTCTGCGGCCCCTCATTGATCTCGAACACCACGTCGACGCGGTTCTGCTCGAGTTGCACGAGCTTGGGCGTGACCGTGGCGGAGATACGGCCCGACAGGCGATAGAGCTCGACGAGCTTGCCCACATCCTCCTGGATCCGGGCCCGGGTGTAGATGCCGCGCGGCTGGATTGTGACTTCCTCGCGCAACTTGCTCTCGGTGAGCGCGTTGTTTCCCTCGAACACGACCTGGTTGATGATCGGGTTCTCGACGATGTCGATGATCAGATCGCCGTTCTGGGCCAGGCCGATCTGGACGTCGGCAAACAGGCCGGTGCGGTTCAGGGTACGGACGGCCACGTCCAGCGTAACGGCATTGACCGTGTCGCCCGGCTGGATCGGCAGATAGGACAGGACCGTCGCCTGGTCGATGCGCTGATTGCCGCGCACCAGAATGCGATTGACGACGGCGGCCTCTTCCTGACGCGGCGCGGGCGGGGCCGCGACTTCGGTCGCAGGGGCCGGCTCGGGCGTAGCCTGCGCCAGCGCAGGTGCTGCCAGACCGGCGGCAACAGCCATGGCCAGCAGGCTGGGAACCAGTGAAGCCGGCCTCAGGGCACGGACACCGGGACGGAGAGCAGCGGACGCATCATTTTGGATCATACGGGAAACCATCGGGGGCTGGCGTCGGCTCATGAGGCGAGCCCGCCGAGGAATTTGAACAGGCTCAGCTTTTGCAGGTCGTTCCAGGTTGCGAACAACATCAAACCTACGAGCAAAGCAAGGCCGACGCGATAGCCGACCTCCTGAACCTTGGCGGGGACTGGCCTGCGGGCAACAGCTTCGTAACCGTAAAACAGCAGGTGCCCCCCGTCGAGAACGGGAATCGGCAAGAGATTTAGAAAGCCAATTCCAATCGAAACTATGGCGGCGAACTGAACCAGCATCAGTGCGACGTTGGCCGCCTGCAATCCGACGTCCGTCGTCGCGGCCGCAGCCTGTTTGGTCACGCCGCTGGCGGCCTTGGCAATACCGAGCGGACCACTGAGCAGGTCACCCGATTCCTTGCCGGTGGCGATCCGCCCCAGATAGGTCAGGGTGGTTCCGAGAATGTCGCCAGTCTGTTTGACAGCCTGGCCCAAGGCTTCATGCGGCGGATAGCGGACATAGGCGACCTCGCCCGGACGGGGATCCCACCCGACGCCGAGATAACCGACCCGCACCGGGCCCGAGATCGGGTCCTGGCGCAGGCGGCGCACCGGCGTCGCCGTAAGCTTGACCCGTCGACCGTCGCGCAGGACGACGAAATCGACCGGCGTGCCGGCCCTGAGCGCCACCACCTGCCCGACATCGCGATAGTCGGCGATCGTCCGGCCGTCGACCTCGACGACGCGGTCCTCGACCTGGAAGCCGGCCGCGGCGGCCGCCGTTCCCGGCTGCACCTCGGCGATCCGCGCCGGTACCACGCTGACGCCGAGCCCGGCGAACAACAGGGTGAAGATGGTGATCGCGAGCACGAAATTCGCGACCGGCCCGGCCACAACGATCAACGCCCGCTGCCAGATCGGCTTGAAATAGAAATAGTCGCGCTCGGCACCGGGGCCGTGTTCGGCGACGATTTCCTGGCGCAGGGCCTCGATTCCCGCCTGGTCGGGCACGGAGGAACTGTCCAGGTCGCCGGAGAATTTCACATAGCCGCCCATCGGCAGCCAACCCAGCCGCCACTCGATCCCGTTCCGGTCGGTCCGGCTCAACACCGTGCGCCCGAAGCCGATCGAGAACCGATCGACCTTTACCTTGAAGGCGCGCGCGACGAGGAAATGGCCCAGTTCGTGAATGGTGACGACGACCGTCAGCACCAGCAGGAACGGGACCACATAGACGAAGACCTGGCCGAGCAGGTTCAGCATTACGATCGTCTCTCCCGTTGCCGCAAAAGCCGCCCGATTGTCAGGCCGCCCTGGCGAGTCTGCCGATGATGGTTTCCGCTACCCGCCGCGCCTCGGCGTCCACGGCCAGGGCCGCGTCGCAAGCGTCGTCGGAACCGGAAGCCACCCCCGAATTCGTCACGCGACCCAAGGTGTCGGCGATGACTGCGGCAATATTGAGAAAGGCCAGACGACGGTCAAGGAAAGCCATGGCCGCCACCTCGTTGGCTGCGTTGAAAATCGTGGGGGCCCCACCGCCTGCCTGCAGCGCCTGTCGTGCCAGTTTCAGTGCGGGAAAACGGGTCTCGTCCGGGGCCTCGAAGTTCAGACGGCCCAGCGCGGGCAGGTCCAGACGCGGGGCCGGCCAGGCCAGCCGGTCAGGCCAGGCCAGGGCACAGGCGATCGGCGTCTTCATGTCCGGCGGCCCCATCTGGGCCAGGGTCGAACCGTCGATGAACTCCACCAGACTATGAATGATCGATTCCGGATGGACCACCACATCGATGCGATCGGCGGCCATGTCGAACAGATAGGCCGCCTCAATGGTCTCCAGCCCCTTGTTGGCCATGGTGGCGCTGTCGACCGAAATCTTGGCACCCATGCTCCAGTTCGGATGGGCCACGGCCCGTTCCGGCGTGATACCGGCCATCTCGGCCCGGGACAGGGTCCGGAACGGGCCGCCCGAGGCCGTCAGGACCAGGCGGGCAACCTGCTCGGGAGCTTCGGCCGGAAACACCTGAAAGATGGCGGAATGTTCCGAATCAACCGGGATCAGCCGCCCGCCCGAGCGCCGAACTCGCTCGATCAGGGCCGGCCCGCAGCACACCAGACTCTCCTTGTTGGCCAGGGCCAGGGTCGCCCCCGTCCCCGCCGCGGCCCAGGCCGAGCGCAGTCCCGCGGCACCGACGATGGCAGCCATGACCCAGTCCACCGGTCGGGTCGCGGCCTCGACGATGGCGGCGTCTCCGGCGGCGGTGGCGATGCCGGTACCGGCCAGGGCGATGTTCAGGGCTTCCAACTGGGCCGGATAGGCGGTCACGACCAGCGCCGGCCGCCAGCGACGGGCCTGTTCCGCCAGCCGGGCAATATTCGCCCCGCCGGTCAGCACTTCGACCGTAAAGGCCCCGGTGCCGGCACGTTCGGCGTCCGCCATCAGGTCCAGGGTCGAGCAACCGACCGAACCGGTCGAGCCCAGAATGCTGACGCGACGCCGGATCATGCGCCCCGCTCCAGCAGGATGACGATCAGACGGCCACAGGCCACGACCACGACCGCGAACATCAACCCGTCGACCCGGTCCAGAAGACCGCCGTGGCCGGGGATCAGCGTCCCCGCGTCCTTGACCCCGAAACGCCGCTTCAGCGCCGATTCCCACAGGTCCCCGGCCATGGTTGCCAGGGCAGCGCTCAGCCCCAGCACCCCGCCCCACAGCGGAGTCAGGGCCCCCATGTCCAGCCAGGCGGCCATGATGACACCGGCCGTTGCTCCCGCCATCAGGCCACCGAAGAAGCCGGACCAGGTCTTGTTGGGCGAGAACCGCGGCCACAGCTTGGGCCCGCCGACCAGACTGCCGACGAGATAGGCCATGATGTCGGACGACCAGGCCACGGCGAAGACCAGCACCGTCCAGTGCAGCCCGACCGTCGAATCCAGATCCCGCAACCAGATGAGCAGGACAATCGGCCAGCCGAGGTAGAGGACGCCATAGGCGGCATCCAGCGCCTCCTCGCCACGGCTGCGGGCAAACATCGCCGCCGCGAATGAACCGAACACCAGCATGATCAGCGCCAGCGACAGCTGTCCGGCATGGGCGGTCACGGCAGCAGCCACCAGGCCGAAGGCGACGGCCCCGGCCATCACCCGCCAGGTGCGTGCCGCGCTCATCGCCGCCCATTCCACCGCCAGCAGGCCGGACGCCAGCAGCATCAAGCCCAGGAACCAGACACCCCCGGCCCAGGTCGCCAGAACGGCAGCCGGACCCAGCACGAAGGCCGAGGCGGCGCGAACGCCGATATCGCCGGCCTTGACCGCCATCAGCCGGTCGCGAGAGCCGCGACGCCCTCAATCCCGCCGAAGCGCCGGTCACGGTGACGATATTGTTCGACCACATCGGCCAGGGCCTCGGGTCCATAGTCGGGCCACAGCACCTGCTGGTAAACCAGCTCGGCATAGGCCGCTTCCCACAGCAGAAAGTTTGACAACCGTCGTTCGCCCGACGTGCGGACAATGACATCGACCGGGGGTGCTCCGGCGGTCGACAGGCCCTCTCCCAGAATGTCCTCGGTCAGCGGGCCGGTGGCCTCCCCGGCGAGAACCCGGTCCAGATGTCGCTGGGCCGCGTCCACCACGTCGGATCGACCGCCGTAGTTGAAGGCCACCTGCAGCAGGAACCGGCTGTTATGGGCCGTCGTCTGTTCGGCCCGTTCGATAATCGCGGCGATGTCGTCAGGCAGGCCGGTCCGCCGGCCCAGGACCCGTAGGCGGACCCCCGCCTTCTCCAGCCGCTTCAGATCACTGCTCACATAGGTGCGAACCAGCCCCATCAGGTCCGAGACCTCCTCGGCGGGGCGGTTCCAGTTCTCGGTCGAGAAGCCGAACACCGTCAGGCATTCAATGCCGTAGTCCGGGGCCGCCTCGATCGTCCGCTTCAGCGCCTTTACCCCCTCGCGATGACCCATGGCTCGCGGCAGGCCGCGCGCCTGGGCCCAGCGACCGTTCCCGTCCATGATCAGGGCAACATGCTTCGGCCCGGCCGGGACGGACCCGTCGGCAACACGCGGCTTGGTCGTCGTTTCGACCGTCATGGCGGATGAGTGTTCCAAGCTGATGTGCGCCGTCAGACCTGCATGATCTCAACTTCTTTGGCCTTCAAGGCCTCATCGATGCGCTTGATGACCGCGTCGGTGTCCTTCTGGACCTCGGTTTCCATCCGCTTCTGGTCGTCCTGACTGATCTCGCTGGCCTTCTCGGCCTTCTTCAGATCGTCATTGGCGTCGCGGCGGACGTTGCGCACCGAGATCTTCTGCTGTTCGGCATATTTGCCGGCCAGCTTGGCCAGTTCCTTGCGGCGTTCCTCGGTCAGCGGCGGCACCGGAATGCGCAGGGTCTGGCCGTCGACGATCGGGTTCAGGCCCAGGCCGGCGGCGCGAATGGCCTTCTCGACCGGGCCGACCATGGTCTTGTCCCAGACGTTGACCGAGATCATGCGCGGCTCGGGTACGCTGATGGCGGCGACCGAATTCAGCGGCGAGGTCGAGCCGTAGGCCTGGACCTGGACCGGATCCAGCAGGCCGACATTGGCCCGGCCGGTGCGCAGACCGGCAAACTCTTCCTTGAGGGCTACAACAGCCTTGTCCATGCGGTCGCGGTAGGTCTTGAGATCAGGCTGGGCCATGAGAATTTCCCTAGGAGGTCAGACAGGTGTCAGGCGGTCTTTTCATCTGACGTGATTACAGTGAACGTACCCTGACCGGTCAGGGTCTTGCGTAGCGAGCCGGGCTCCCGGATCGAGAAGACCACGATCGGGATACCCGAGTCGCGCATCAAGGCGATGGCCGAGGCGTCCATTACCTTCAGGTCCTTCGACAGCACGTCGTGATAGGTCAGGGTGTCATAGCGCGTCGCCGTCGGGTCCTTCTTGGGATCGGCGGTATAGACGCCGTCGACGCTGGTCCCCTTCAACAGGGCATCACAGCCCATTTCCGCCGCGCGCAGGGCCGCGCCCGAGTCGGTGGTGAAGAAGGGGGCACCGACACCGGCGGCGAAGATCACTACCCGCCCCTTCTCAAGGTGGCGAAGGGCCCGGCGACGCACATAGGGCTCGGCCACGGCGTTCATGGTCAGGGCGCTCTGCACCCGGGTCTGGACGCCGATCTTCTCGAGCGCGGCCTGCATGGCGAGGGCGTTCATCACCGTCGCCAGCATGCCCATATAGTCGGCGGTCGCGCGTTCCATGTCCCCGGCGGCCTTGGACAGGCCGCGGAAGATGTTGCCGCCACCGATGACCAGACAGATCTCGACGCCCTCGCGCGCGACCTGGGCGACCGCCTGGGCCACCCGGTCGACGGTCTTCATGTCGATGCCATAGGGCTGATCCCCCATCAGCACCTCACCCGATACCTTCACCAGCACGCGCTTGTAGCGAAACTCGGACGGGACATCGGGCATGGGCAGGATCCGTTTGCAGGCGGGAATCGGGCAGGACATCATAAACGAAGGGCGCGCCGGGCTTCAAAGCCCAACGCGCGCCGATAGGCAACCGCTACCGTGACGGCCGCGGACAGGGATCAGGCCGGATCGGCCTTTATCTTCAGTCCGAACGGCACCGGAATTGGCGACCGGGGTCACCAGCTCCGGCGGGGCCTCCGGAGTTCAATCGCCGCCCGGATAGGCGAACGGATCACTCGCAGTCGGCCGGGTCGGCAGGGGCATGCGCGGCAGAGGCTCGTCGCTGTTGGCGGCGTTGAGCAGGAAGCTGGCGAGGATCACCGCCGCCTGACGCAGGTCGTCGGGGCGCAGGTGATCATAGCTGTCGATCGAGGTGTGGTGCAGCCGGCTGCCGTAGTCGAGCGGGTCCTGGATGAACTGGTAGCCGGGCACGCCGACGGTCTGCATATAGACGTGGTCGGTGCCGCCCGAGTTGCGCAGGGATACCGTCGAGGCCCCCATGCTGGCAAAGGGTTCGAGCCACTGCTCGAAGACCGGCACGGCGGCGACATTGCCCTCGGCGTTGATGCCGCGGATCTTGCCCGAGCCATTGTCGAGGTTGAAATAGGCAACAAGGTCGCTGTAGCCCTCACGCGGCTGGATCGGCCAACGCGCGCGCCAGGTCTGATTGTTGGGACGGGCGTCCAGCTGGGGATCGCCAAGCGGCGCACGGGTCGCCAGATGGCGGTCGACATAGGCCAGCGAGCCGAGGATGCCCTGCTCTTCTCCGCTCCACAGGGCGAAGCGAATGGTGCGTTTGGGCCGCACACCGAGGGCCTTGAGAATGCGCGCGGCCTCCATGATGACGGCACTGCCGGCGGCATTGTCGACGGCCCCATCCGAGGCGACCCAGCTGTCAAGGTGAGCGCCGGCCATGACATATTCGCCGGACCGGCTGGTCCCCGGGATATCCGCCAGGATGTTGTAGGCGTTGACGTCGTCGTCGTGGAAGCGGACCTCGCTCATCAGCTCCAGGGTCGGCGGCGTGTCGGTCAGGGCCAGACGGGCGAGACGACGGTAGTCCTCGGCGGCGAGTTCCATTCCCGGAACGGTCGGCGTGGCTCCGACCTGATAGGTATAGCCGGTGCCGTGCAAAAGGCCGCCGTCGCGCGCCGACATCCTGACCCAGGCCAGGGCCCCCTCCTCCGCCAGGAAGGCGTCAAGCCGCAGGGCGAAATCCGCACGACCCGACTGCAGCCCACGCTCAACGGCGTCGGGATCATGCCGGGGCAGTGCATAGCCCGCCCGGTCCTGCAATTCTTCGTCGGTCCAGCGGCGGAACGCCGGCTCCGTCGGCTCGGACGCCGTGTCCGGTCGGGTGACCATGACGATCTTGCCACGCAGTTTGCCGCGCCACTGCTCGAACTGGCCAACGCTGGTGATCGGCGCAACGACGACGCCGCCGCTGATCACGCCGTTGGTCGACGGCGTCCAGGCGACGGGAATGGCGCGCAGGTCGATAGGACGTGGCTCGGTCATCCGTGCGCTAGCGCGGACGATCGACCAGCCCCGGCCGAACTCGAAACCTTCGGCGCGAACGTTGGACAGGCCCCAGTCGCGGAACTGCTGCTGCGTCCAGGCCTCGGCCTCACGCATCTGCGGGGAGTTGGTCATCCGGCCGCCGATCCGGTCGGTCAGCCAGGCGGCAGTCTGCATGACCTCGCTGTGATTCAGGCCCTGATCGATGATGCCGTTGATGGCCACACGATCGACCTCCTGGGCCGCAGCCGGGCCGGTGGCGAGCATGGTGATGGCGGAAACGGCGACGAGTAGACACTTCATATCAGACCCCATTGAATCACCTGGGCATTTGACCCGAGACTCCCGCCAGGGCCAAGCGAAACGAAAAAGGGGCCGGCGATCACTCGCCAGCCCCTCGTTCCCGAAATTCCAGATCGTCGGTTTACTGACCGCCGGTCATCGAGGCGACTTCGGTGGCGAAGTCCGGGCCTTCGACCTTTTCGACGCCCTCACCCAGGGCCAAGCGGACGAAGCCGGCCAGATGCAGACCGGGGAAGCCCAGTTCCTTGCCGGCGTCAGCGACCAGCTGCTCGATGGTCACGTCCGGGTTCATCACGAACGGCTGCTTGGTCAGCACCACGTCCTTCTGGAACTTGTTGATCTGGCCTTCCACGATCTTGGCGATCATGGCTTCCGGCTTGCCTTCTTCCTTGGCCTTTTCGGTCAGGAC
>Ga0123337_10000195_pt1 | contig 116621 bp, 141 predicted proteins | sample frozenSSSSmetaG_FD_89792 | JGI IMG/M metagenome (GOLD analysis project Ga0123337, IMG submission 89792) | Glacier valley bacterial and archeal communities from Borup Fiord, Nunavut, Canada, to study Microbial Dark Matter (Phase II) -... | ecosystem: Environmental > Aquatic > Freshwater > Ice...
CTCCCCCCCCCCCCCCGGCCCCCCCTCCTCCCTCTCCTCCTCTCCCCCCTTCCCCCTGCTCAACCTCCCTCCTCCGCCATCCCAACCCAACCAACAACCTCACACCCCTCCAACCACGAGCACAGAACCTAGAACCACAATCTCCCAATGCTGCCCTTCCTCCCCATCCTCACGCCCCTCTTCCCTCTTCCCTCCGCACCCCGAGGGTCGTCGTAGACTGAGGACATCATCCCCACACCACCAAACCCGCACCAGCGCCGACGACTCCGCCGCACATCCCCGTCAACGACCCACGTCTCCCTTGGCAAGCATTAACCCGAGAACCAGCATCCTCACGTATTTTGCAACGCAACGCAAGGCCGTTCTGCAACGTCGCGCTGCTGCTCCCCACACACGCCTCGTGCTGGTGCTGCCAACCACTTTCCAGAGCCCCCAATGAGCAAGCCTGAGGATGAGGAGGAGAGCGCCGAAAGGCGTTGGAGCTGGTGGTGGGGACAGCGTGTGTACGGGATGCAATGCAGGGAGGGGGGAGGAGAAAGGAGGTGCAGACACTACGTATGATAGTTTTCGAATGGCTGCGTGGGGGAGGGCTTTAAGTGCCTAATCAGCGACGGGGCTTCTCAAAACCGTCACTGCATTTCACAAGCCCCGAATAGGGGTGTCAAGTCCATGTGATGTATACCGCTTCGTCCATTACCACTTCAGTCCTTCCTCCTCTCCACCCAACTATCATCCTGCTACGCGGCCCGCTCCATGCTCCCCCACCCATCCGTGCAATCCAACCAGGCCAAGTCCAAAGATACCACAAAGGAGAGCTGTAACGAGCGCTTGCGAGGGCATCGCGCCCCGCACGAGCAAGGAAAGGCGACGACAAAGAGACAGAGAGAGCGTAACGTCGTGTACATCAGGTATCCAGCCCATTCCGCCAACGCCAAAAGCAAAAGCACTGCGCAGACGCCCGCTCCCACCACATCACGCGCGCACTCACCCGAACAAAGACGAACCCCTCAACCCCGCCCATCCAACCCAAATTCCCCCCCTAAGCCTTCAAACTCCTCTCCATACACCGCGTGCAGCAAACCCCACACTCCTCCCTCAGAAAGATCTGCCCATCCCCGAACCCCCCGCCGCAGTCCCCGCACCGGAAGCACTCCTCGTGGAACTCCTTCCCCAGCGCCTGCAGCACGCTCCCCACGACCGGCAGCCCGCACAGCCCGCACCGCGGCGCCCGGCGCTCCGTCCGCCGCGTCTGGCACCCGAGACACCACGCGTACCCGTCGAGCTCGACGTGGCTCGCGCCGCGCGCGAACGGGTCGCCGCACTCCGCGCAGAAGAAGTGCCCGTAGTGCCAGTGCGCCCCGAGCGCCACCACGTGCTCCCCGATGATCGGCGTCGTGCAGTGCTTGCAGCGCGGCGCGAACCGCTCGTGCCAGTCGAGGTGGCAGTAGAACCGCAGCCGGGCGTCGCCGTCGTCGTCCTCCTCCGTCTGCCCCGCAGCGTCGGCCGTCTCCTCGCCGGCCGCGCGCGCCGCGATGCGGGACAGGCGCGACGAGCGCTCCGCCGCGGGCTCCGGCGAGATCTCAAAGTCCGCGAGCGCAGTGTGGCAGACGTGGCACGACATGCACTCGGGATGCCAGCGCTCGGGGAGGCCGGCGAGCGCGATGACGCGGCCTTCGATGGGGAGTTGGCACGCGTGGCAGGTTGCGGTGGCGCGTGGGCCGGCGGGGGACCAGTGGCCGCCGCGGGGGGTTGGGGCGGGCGCGCCTTGGCGGTTGGGGCGGGCGAAGGGGTTCTTGCGTGCGGCTTTGGGGTCGGGGAGGGGCCGCGTGGAGGGGGGTTTGGAGGGGTTGGTGGAGGGTTCGATGATTGAAGGGATGGGAGGTGCGGAGATGGATATTGAGGGGGGCCCTGAGACTGAGATTGAAGGCGGTCCCGAGACGGAGACAGACGGAGGATCAGAGACTGATATTGATGGTGGCCCGGATACAGATATTGAAGGCGGTCCAGAAACCGAAATCGACGGCGGTGCGACCGAGACTCTTGGCCGAGCCGAGACCGAGATCGGTGGTGGTCCGACTGCGCTTTTTGTTTTTGGAGGAGAAACAGAAATCGAAGGTGATTCTGAAATAGAGATCGTAGGAGCCTCACCAACGGCTATCGCCAGAACATCAACAGGGGAAACATTTACTTTCGGAAGCGAACCCTTCACATCATCTACTTTGACGCCTGATGATGCATGCGGAGGCTGAACTGTCGATTGATCGACTGCTGCGACAGTCTTCTGAGATGCTTGAGTAGGGAGACTCTTCGTTTCTCGGGGACCGCCGATGCGGTATTTCGGTCTGGTGGCTTCGAATTTCGATTCGACGCGCGGTCGTCGAGGCTCTTCAACTGGCTTCAAATCAGCCTCACTCGGCTTCCAATTAGCATCGAAGCTTACGATTGGACGTCCCGGCTTGTCGCTGACAGCGGTGGGAGTCGGCAGCTTGGGGCTGCGGTCTTTCAATTTCATGCTGGTGGCCAGACGGATGTCTTCGCCTCTGATCTCGAGTCCATCTTTGGTTGGCACTTCGATGGCTTTCTCTGCTGTGGGCAGTGGTGGGTTTGCAGTGTATGCTGGGTTTCGAGATTGTGAGGGAGGGTTCTTGTGGATCTCGGTGCGTGAGACGGGATTGGTAGATTTGGGAGGAGTGCTATTTGAAGTGGCTGGAAGGTCTTGCTCGAACTGAACTCTGTTGAGAGGATTGCGAGGCTTCAGTCTCAGCGGCGCAGGCATATCGCTTGTCTCTATAGCAATGGCTTTCTCCGGGGTGCTCTCTGGTTCTTCCCAAATCTGATCGGCTGAGAATGGAGATCCAACCTCTCCGCTGATGTTACGCTTCCCAGTGCTCCGTCTGCGGCTAGCAGCACGCGAGATTGTGTGGACCAGACCGCCGTATGACTTCTGGGCTTTGCGAGGCGCGGTCTCTCTTCCTCTCGGTTCATCCATGGAGGCTCGGTTCTCTTGTCGCTGGCCCACAGATCCCGTCGAAGACCCGCTCGACACGCGGTCGCGCTGTGACATCCTCGCAGAACTGACATTCGATCCGTTAGAAGCCGAGCGCGGCGCAATGTCCAGTCCAGGCACGGCGTCAGGCCCAGTATATGGGCCGACGCTCTGCGCGCGAGCATGTTGATAGCTGTTCTTTCGGAGGTGGTCTCTATAGCGATATGGCCCGCCTGGTGGTCGAATGGCTTGAGGGTTCTGATGTTGCCAGACGAGTTCCGAAGCTTCCTCTTGAGCAGCTGCATGTAGTCTAGCCTCTTCCTCCAGTTCCTTCTTGAGGTCCATATCCTCAAGAGCGTCCCTCAGAGAGTTCGCCTCTTCCCTCTCCATCCAGCGTTGACCGCGCTCAATATATGTTGCGCTCGGGACAACGACAGAAGGACTGAGAGGAGGACCGGAGTAGGGCGGCTGGACCAATGCGCGGCCGGTTCTTGACGAGACTGACATGGAGGAGCGAGCTCTGCGATGCGACATGCTGCTTTCAGCGCGTGCGGGAACGGAGACGGTATTGACTGTGGAGGAGGAGATGGCCGCGGGAGTGGTGGCCTGCGACTTGAGGTTGGCCTGATCGACATTGGCGCGAGTGGCTGTGGATGAGGGTAATGGTCTCGCGCCGCCGGGTCGCGCGATCCGATTGTCTCGCAGCTCGGCCAGATAGTTTGCTGTATGGGATAGCCGTGTTAGTTGCGCGTCCGACTCAACGTATGAAGGGGAGAGGAGGAAAGGGGGGACGTCTGCGCCTGGAGCAGTCTCCTTACCAAACTGGTCGTTGTTCATGTAGGATGGACCCGGAGGAGTGACCTTCCTCGAGGTGCGATCCTTCGACCTGGCCCGAGTAAACATATCGGTAGATGCCTCGGGGATGGGAGCTGTGGCTTGGCTCTTTGACGATGTGATGGATGTGTGTAATTCTGGCAAGGGAGGGGATCTTGCACAGCAGAGTTATGATAGCGATAGCGATGTTGGAAATATGTATATTGAGGAAGAATGTGAGATGGAAGAGGAAGAATGTGAGATGGGAGAGGAAGGTGGTGGATCGGCAAATAGACGTCAAGGTGTTGATATAATATACATAATATTGTGGTGTTGTTTTCATAGCCGTGCAGGTAGGCGTAGACTGATTTGATCGGGCGTTGACCTGGTGATGACAACGACCACGAAGGACCACCAATAACCACGCCAAATAATGCCAAATAATGCCAAATAATATGGTGTCTCGAGGGTTCACGTACACGTCAACGTTGCTCATATATATGATATGATATATCACTCCTTTACCTGGGTGAAGAGCCATATTAATGATATTATCATATATGTACCAGATGATCCGACCAGGAGATGGACATGAAGAGAGAGCCAGGAAGGCATAGATGCCGCCATTACTATAAGATAAGTATAAGATTATTATAAGATAATAAGAAATAATTATAAGATGATTATAAGATTATAAGATTCCAGGCCCTCGCATTAACAGATTTCTTTTTGTGAAAGGGAAAGAAGAGAGAGAGAGGAGATCATATCATATCATTCATACACCTGACTAATCCAGGAACTACTTGAAAACTGCACATCACGTGCACAAGTCAATCACTGATGTCTATAGCATTGCAAGGATCGAACAGCGAAGAGAATGATAATCAATAATCAATAATCAATAATCAATAATGAATAATGAATAATCAATATCAATATCAATATCAATAATAACTGTATATTATTCTCACGTGACCCGGGACCAGGTACGATCGTTCCGACGAGTCTTCCGTGACGAGTTCTCGGAGTTCTCGGAGTCCTCGGCAGTTCTCCACTTGCCTCAGCGCCGACAGCGGGGATGGACATGAGGGGGCATGAGGGGACATCTCCCTCTCTCTCCTCTCCACTCCTCTCCACTCTTCTCTCCTCCCTCTCCTCCCTCTCCTCCCTCTCCACTCTTCTCTACTCCACCTTTAAGGTCAGACTGCTCAGGACTCTCTTCCCGTCATGGGCATCCCGTCATGGGCTTCCTTTCTGGGCTTCCTTTCTCGGCATCCTTTCTGGGCATCCTTTCCCTGATATATAAGCTTGACTCACCCAGCTTATATATCAACTTTCTTTCTCTCATTATATTCAACATATATAATATAGAATTCATTCTTCCCTTCCCCTTCCCTTCCCCTTCCCTTCCCTTCTCTTCTTCTAGAGTCTCCTCATCTCGTCTCTCCTCGTCTCTCATTCTCCCAATCTCTCCATCTCTCCCTCTCCCTCTCCCTCTCCCTCTCCCCCCCAACAGACAGTATACAGTATATGGATCGCCAATTTCTGCAAACATCCATCACATACCTCTTCCCTTCCCCTTCCCCCTCCCCTTCTCAGAGGCATGCCAGACGCACAGCCAACGCCCGGCAGAACTGCTCTGACCCTCGAACCAGAGAAGCCCGAGACCGACGCGCCGTCGCCAGCCGTCTCGGAGAAGAGCTCGTCGGCGAGTGACACAGAGGCAGTCGCACACCTCCCAGACCACGATGTCGCGCCTGACGGCGGCTACGGCTGGGTGTGCGTCGCCTGTATCTTCATGATAAACGCGCACACCTGGGGCATCAACTGCGTGCGTCCCTTCCTTCCTTCCTCCCCCGATACTTGTCCGCTAACCTCCCACCCAGTCCTACGGCATCTTCCTCTCCCACTACCTCTCCCACAACACCTACCCCGGCGCCTCGCCCCTCGAGTACGCCTTCATCGGCGGCCTCTCGATCGCCATGTCCCAGGCCGTCGCCCCCGCCGCCACCTACATGATCCAGCGCTGGGGCATCCGCGCGCCCATCTGGCTGGGCATCGTCCTCCAGACCGCCTCGCTGCTCGGCGCCTCCTGGTCCACGTCCATCTGGCAGCTCTTCCTCTCCCAGGGCGTCTGCTTCGGCCTCGGCCTCGGCTTCGTCTTCAACGGCACCGTCGGCATCATCCCACAGTGGTTCTCCCGCCGCCGCTCCTTCGCGAACAGCATCGGCACCGCCGGCTCCGGCGTCGGCGGCCTCATCTACTCCCTGGCCACCGGCGCCATGATCCGGAACCTCAGTCTGCCCTGGGCCTTCCGCATCCTCGGCATCGTCTCCTGCGTCGCCTGCGCCGTCTCGGCGCTCCTCCTCAAGGACCGCAACGCCGCCGTCGGCGCCATCTACAACCCCTTCGACGCGCGCCTGCTGCGCCGCCCACAATTCCTGCTGACCCTCGCCTGGGGCTGCTTCAGCATGGTCGGCTACATCAACCTGCTCTTCACGCTGCCCAACTACGCCGTGAGCATCGGGCTCACGGCGCAGCAGGCCAGCATCGTCGGCGCGATGCTGAACCTGGGGCAGGCCGTCGGGCGCCCGCTCATCGGGTACTTCAGCGACGCGCTCGGCCGCATCAACATGTGCCTCCTGTGCACGGCGGCGTGCGGCGTGCTCAGCCTCGCCATCTGGATCCCCGCGCAGAGCTACGGCGTGCTGATCCTGTTCGCGCTGCTGGGCGGCGGCGTCGCGGGCACGCTGTGGACGACGGTCGCGCCCGTCACGGCCGAGGTCGTGGGGCTGAGGATGCTGCCGTCGGCGCTGAGTCTGTTCTGGGTCGCGCTGATCGTGCCGAGCACGTTCGCCGAGGTGATCGGGCTGGAGCTGCGCAGGGAGGGCGCGCAGAGGGTGTATCTGCACGCGCAGGTCTTCACGGGCATGATGTTCGTGGGCGCGGCGGGGTGTCTGTGGTTCGTGCGGGCGTGGAAGGTCGGGGAGCTCGAGGAGGCGGCCGATGCGGGGGAGAAGAGGGAGAGGGAGATTCGCGATGACGACGAGGTGCCGGCGTCGCGCGGCGAGGTCGTGGGGAGTGGCATCGAGAGGACGCTGAGCGTGAGGACGGTGGCGAGGAAGAGCAGGGGGCTGTGGTTGTGGACGAAGGTGTAGATGGGGTTGGGGGGAGTATATGATGATGATGGATATCTGCATATTTGGGCGTACATGTCAGGGCATATAAAATACACACCAGGGCACATAAGATGGATATAAGGACATAGATAATATGATAACGCAGGGCTGGCTGGATATCTACGATGATCTAATTGATTCCTACGGCAAACCTTGAACTTTGAATTCACGAGGGGTATATAGCGAGCGTGCATGACATCTACCTCCCACCTCTTCTCCCTCTCATCGTCCAAAACCGTCCCCTCCGCTCCCACCGCATTCCCTTTCACCCATTCATTTCATCATCCATCGCATCATCAACATCGTTAATCCCTCCCATCCATCCCACCCCATCCCCCCTCCCCCTCCCCACCCACCTACCGCCACGGCACCACCTCCGCCGCCACAAGACTAAACGGACTCTTCGCCATCCCCGCACTCCGCGGACTCAGCGTCACAGCGAAGAGCTCCTCGTCCGCGTCGTCATCCGCCTCCTCCTCCCTCGTCGCGACCGCATCCAACGACCCCATCCCCTGTTGTTGTTGTTGTGCGACCACGTGTCTAGGCGGCTGGTGCGCGACGGCGGGCGCGGCGGGGGCGGGACCGCAGTGGAAGAGCGCGAAGGCGCTGCCGGCGCCGATGGCGACGTCGGATTGGTCTGGGGAGAGGGGGTTGTGCGTGTGCGGGAGCGGGGGAGCTGGGAGGGGAGGGGGGTGTTAGGTGGTTTGGTTTGGCTTGGTTTCGTAAGGAGTGGGAGGATGGGGGGGGGAGGGAAGGAGGGAAGGAGGGAAGGACGGCAGGAGGGAAGGACGGCAGGAGAGAAAAACATACCAGCGCGAGCAGCCAGAGCACCCTCACTCGTCCCCACCTTCAGCCCCCTCAACTTCTCCGCCAGCCGTCCCCCGCCCGGCGTCCTCGGACTCCCCGTCGCGACCCCGTCCCCGGCATCGACGCGCAGTCCCGCCCCCGGCCCCGCCTCGCGGCTCCCCACGCCGAAGTTCTCGCATATCCACGCGCACTCCTGCACGGCCATGGCGAGCGCGACGCCCTCGCCGTTGCGCGCCTGCTCGGCGGCGATCTCGGCCTCGAGCGCGGCAACGCGGCGCCTCGCCCAGCGCGTGTGCAGGACGCCGCGGCGGCCGGCGGCGCGCGCGGACGCGCCCAGCGCGGGCGGGAAGATGGCGGGGAGCGGGTTCGTCTGCATGGTCGCGGCGGGGCCGGCGGGGGTGTGCTGCGCGATGCGCACGAGGCGCGGGACGGGCCTGTGCGGGGGGAGGAGGAAGTAGAGGCGGTGCGGCGAGGAGGAGGAGGAGGAGGAGGAGGCGTCGGAGGAGGGGACGACGGTGGATTTGCCGTCCCAGGAGACTTCCCAGGTGTCGGAGGCGGAGGCGGGGGAGGGGGAGGTCCACTCGACCATGAGAATCTTGGTGCCGTCGTTGGCGCGGCCGGATTCGAACTCGAAGCGGGCGAGGGCGTTGGAGGAGCTGAGGGCGGGGGCGGAGGCGCGGAGGGGGGAGGCGGCGAGGGAGGCGCCGTCGGGTTCGAAGGGGGCGCGCGCTGGGGAGGTGGGCATGGTTGGTGATCTGGGGTGGTGGTGGTGGAGAATTTGTTGTGAATAGGTAGTGAGGAGGGAATGGAGGGGTCGATGATGTAGACGGAGGGGTCCGTTAGAAGACCATCAGGTAGGTGGAGGTCGCGCGATAGTGGTAATCGATAGCGATATGGATGTGATGGGAGGCCCGGCGCCCGAGTTTCCACGGACGGGAGAAGGGAGTGCGCGTGCGTGCGGAAGGCGGATCCGGCTCTTGAGAGATGGAGATTGGTGATGGATGCTATTTATAGCTTTCGTTGTGGAGCTTGGATCTGCGTCGTGCGCCAGTGTTCGACTCTACTCTGTCCCTTTGGCTACAACTTCAATGCTATGACGTGGGGATGAGGACATCAGATGAGGGGAGAATGAGAAGAGGAGATAATAGGAGGGGTTCGGGCTTTGTTTGCATCGGTGGATCAATGGCCAGATGTGCCGACGACGAACACATTCTCAGGGACTCTTGCGAGAAGGACATGCTGCGAGAATTTGAGAGCTGGATGCTATTTTTGGAGGATTGTGGCGGCGGATGGCGAGGGTTAGTGTGCCACATGTGCGACATGTGCGACATCGTGGTGATGACCCCGCATGGTACTCCTGGGTGGTGAGTGGGTACAAAGGTACATGTGTGCATACCTCGCTGTTGCTGTTGCTGTTGCTGTCGCTGTCGCTGTCGCTGTCGCTGTTGCGCAGAGGAGAACGCATGTAGATGAAGCCCAAAGTAAGACACATCGAATGACCGTGAATCCGGATAGTCTGAAGGAGCCAGCAACCTTCAATCGAGCGCATCGTTATACGTCCCTGGCGAGTCTTGAAGTCCTCGCCATGCCCCGTGTAGTGCAGTGAAGACGCCATTTCACAGCACAGAAAGCCAGCACGGAGGTTATAGACACGCAATTGCTCAACAAGCCATATAAACAATGAACCCCCGATCCACCCATTCCAAGCTTCAGAATCATTAATCGTGTCGCCAGCGCTAAAAGTCAAAAGTGCCGTCCAGTCCAGACGACCGCATCAAATCCCCCCATCCCAAACAGACCAGCCAAGAATCCAAATCCCATAACCCGTAATCACCTGCGCCCTATACCCCGGAGCAGCCGCTCTCGAAGATCGTTATCGCTCATTGTCGCCTCAAACCCATTGCCCATACCCGTGCTACCTGCGCCGAAACCTCCCTGACTGCTAGAACGACCTACTCCCTGCCCGTGTTGTCCGTATGCTCCTACGTTGGCTGTGCCGTTGGACACCGATTCGAGGGCCGGAAGGTCGATAAACGACGAATCTGTAAAATGTGCGAATGACTGCTGAGCTGTTTGCTGCTGCTGCTGTCGTGGAGAAAATGTGTTATGTTGCTGCTGCTGCTGTTGCTGCTGCTGATGATTAGTGTTTGTGGTCCTGTAAGGATCCATTTGGGGATTGGCTGATGCGTGATAAGGACGTGACGACTGCTGCGTTTGATACTGGGCGTATGGGGATGGCATCTGCCGCGGTTGCTGATAGAAAGCAGAGCTTTGTAATGGCGAGGACTGGGCTACGGAGTGCTGGTCCTGCCGCGGTTGGATCGTATCATGCTGCTGCTGCTGTTGCTGTAAGTTGGCAAACCGCTCGTAATGAGCCTCGAGTCCTTGGGCTGGAGGTCGAGCAGGCGCTATAATTTGCTCGGACGCCATCGGAGCCGAGGAGAACACCATGCTCGGTACAGGTATCGGCCTTTGGGCATTGGATGCTGGAATAGGTCGTGCTGGTGGTGTCGGTACCGGCGTAGGCGTCGGCGTAGATTTGGGTACAGAAGTCTCTTGGGGCGTGATAGTTTGAGCAAGAGCCACAGCAGAACCTTTCGGTTTCCGCTGTCGTTTCGGAGGAGGAGGTATAGCAGATGTGCTCCTGGGTGGTGGCGTTGGATCAGTTTTGGAGAAATCACTTTGCTGAGCTCCCATCACAGGTGTGCTGATGGCTTCAGACGTGGGAAGAACAGCCGGTAGAATGGCGATACTCTCTTCCCCAGCCGCATTGTTCGCTTTTCGTGGTGCACGTTTGCGTTTCTCGGGGGGCTTTACTGCAGATGGCTGTTCTCCAGGTACGGTGATGGCCTTCGACTTGCGGAAGGCCTCGAGCACCGCTCGCTCCTCAGCACTTAAGCCTTGTGGCATCGTGCTCGTGCTGGATTCTCCAGCTTGCGGTTGATCAGTGCGACCTCTGTTGGCAGGAGCCGGGGCTCGGTTGAATACACTACCGTTTGCATTCGAAGGGGAAGCATTTATGTGGTTTTCTGCAACGCCAGATTCCTTTGATTTGGTCCGGGACCCCGAAGGACGGCCGGGCTTGCGCTTTAATTGGGACAGTGGAGTCTGAGAGTTCTCAAGATGAGTATTATTGCCCGGGCTACTCGACGGCTGGATTGTCATCTGATTAAGAGCGAAAACTTCAACCGCAGGAATCTCATTGCCGTCCGCATCCTTCTCCTTGGGCCGATTGCGCGAACCTCGGGGTCGTCCCGGTCTCCGCTTTCCCATATTCGCTGTAGTAGGTGGATTCTGTTGCTCGAAGCCATCGAGCTCGTCCGTTTCGAGACCAATCGTTTCAGCGCCGCTAGGTACTGAATTGATCGAAGCAATCTGAGACGCCCTTGCTGGAATTTTTCCAGAGTCCTTGTCATGCATTATCGGCTCTGCTTCTGCAACATCAACCCAATCGTCATCTTCGCCTTCATCATTTTCTTCTCGAGTGGACGCAGGCTGAAGTCGTCGCAGATACGGAGCTGACAGGCCGCGCGACTCCTCTCTACTTGGGTCTTTCGGCCCTTTCTTGATCCCCTTGTCCTTGCGTACTTTCGTCGCTTTACTGCCCTTTGGTCTACCCCTCGGTCTCTTGCCACGAGTGGCCTCTCGTCCCTTTGGAACACTCGGTCTCCAGCCCTTTCGCTCCAGTTCTGGAAATATCTCTGATAGCCATCCTACAAACAGCGCTCCGCTGCCATTAGCATCTGCACTATCAGGAAACACGCCATCTTCCGGCGCAGGTGCGCCAGGTATACCGCCGAAGAAGGCCAGAGCTTTACATATCTGGTCAACCACTGTGAGCGGGCTGATACTCCGAAGCAGTGTCAACAGTCGTGCCTGCTCATACTTCGTCTCCTCGGCAGACATAGACTCGGTTCGATGTACCACCTCCGTCTGTGAAACGCCGGGCACGACCGGCGGCTGAATCTGAAGTTGCGGAACTGTAGCTTCAGCAGGTGCTGGCTGCCATTCTGCTTCCTCGACCCGCCTCCGCTTGATCGGCTTGTACGAGTCCTGCAGGGCAGACCTCGCGGCCTTCGCGGTATTCTCACTCGTCCTCTGCGCTGCCTCGCCTCGCGGCACCTGCTCCGCACTCGACCCCGACATGTCCATATGCATGACGGCGAAGTTTCCGTTCCTCATGTCCGTCTTCCCCTTGAGCTTCCGCGGAACTGGGTTTCGGACCCGGCCATCTCGACGCGGGCCCAGTTTGCCTTCTCCCGCTGCTGCGGGCGGCGTGAGGTCGAACACCCTAAAGCCGTTATGCGGCGCTATCACGGAATCCGCTGGCTTGCCGGACGCGGGGGCCGACTGCGTAGCATTGGAGACAACTGCGGGGGCGGCTTGAGAAGCGGCACCGATGGAACTCGACGGGAGCTGTGGTATCTTCGAAGATTGTAGTAAGGCGCTTGAAGGCGTCGCATTTGAAACGCCTTCCGCGCCCAAGGATGACGATTGCGCTGGGAGAGGCTCAGAAGAGGCAGGTCGTGGGACGGGAGATGATGCGTTTGCGCCGCCAGATGGTTTCGGGTTCGAGTCGACGAAGGTCGTCAGTCGGAATTGACCAAAGGAGGATACTCCCGCTGGCGCACCACCGGACTGGCCTCCAGACATTGTGGCCATTTCAATGTTGCAGGCTGGAAATCCCTCATCGCCATGTCATGCTTGAACGGGTTGAGACGTCCTTATCAGCGCGCGGATCCTTGCGACAACACAGTTGTCGCTTAAATCTGGGGATTCAGCCTCGACTTGCGGTTCGTGCGCCATCAGTCTTGGCTCGGCGTCTATGAACTGTGCTACATATTGTGTGCTCCATAGAATGTCTTTATCTAGGTCGAGCTATGGCATACAGCATTGTTCGATCTCTGGAATGTAACTGAGGAACAAGGTGTTATCTCACAAATCCAATGCCTTCTACATACAGCACACCACATAGTGCACATTTGGGAGGCGTCATGACAAAGGCGAAAACGCGTGCAATAACGGTTCAATAAAATGCTTTCGTGGGAGTATACATCCCCTAAATAACAACACCATATATGATATCTATATCCAATGCCGAGACCAACGCCCCAGTGCCATATTTATACGCTCACAAACGCCTTGGTAAATGCTTCCTACATGTCTTGTGCGCCAAAAGACTCCCCGCCTACGAAGTTTTGTAAGGCGTGCCTCGAGATTTGAGATAATCCAGGGGCCCACTCCTCGTCAATGGCACCGCCGTCCTCCTTTATCAGTTCCAGGAGAACCTGGGTATTTCTCTTGATCTTCTGAGAACTCTCAACTATATTCCGTTCTAGTATGACAGCCTCGGCAGTGTGGAGCCATATACTCGTCAAGGGTTGTTGATCCATGAGCAGAGGCCTGAGTTGCTCTCGAGACAGAGGACTCATGGGTGGTCCCGCTGCAAGGCTTGTGTGAAATACTAAATCGTTCACGGGCCTATGTGCGCGTGCGTCCATGCAAGCAGGCTTGACACAGTCCCATTCGTGGCAGCTGCTCGCGTCATGGAGAGCTGGGACCTCAGCCGTTGTGGGATCTGGAGCAGCTGCGGCTTTCTTCCGGCCGAGCCCCAAGATGGCCAATCTTGACTTTGGAGCTGCCTCGACAGGCTCTCTGGTGATGGAGCCATACCACGCGTCAACTGCCGCGCGTCGGGAGTTGTACCCTTTCGTTTCCCAGAATCTCTCGGCTTGCCGAAGACCACCAATTAATAAGATTGTTGCATAGATTTCATCTGCGGGTTTATCCTTCAGATAACCCTTGATGGAACGTTCGAGACGGCCGGCATAAGAAGGTGGCCGAAGACGTCGAGAAAATGATGATAGAACGAGCGGAAAGACTTGATGGAGCTGAAGTAAAGTTTGGTCATCGTACATATTCATAATCTGACGCTCAATGGGATTTAAAGTAAATGCTTGTTGTTGCAGTGGTACACCTTTCGAGAGGAGGTGTTGAAGATGTAGTTCTCGATATTTTTCGAAGAAATGAAACATTGTAAAGAGCAAGGGCATCAAACGAAGTCGCATACGCCTATGCTGTGGCTCGAATTCGCGTCGTTTTGCCTCGCTGTCACGAAGAAAGATTTCCTGAGTGGTATGCTCAGCAATAAGATCTGCCAGTTTTGCCGCGACATGGAGACGATGCCATAGTCCGCAAAGATATTGGAGCGTAAATAACGCCGAGTCGGGGACGGGATATAGGCGCAGAGCATAGTGAGGAACACTATGTGTGAGATGATAGCGTGTGATGGGTGACTCGTTCAAGGAGATCAACATATGAAAGGACCGCGAGACGAGCCTCATATTGAGGATAGCGGGCATGGGAAGAGGTGCGACGATCTGAAGCTGCAGTTCATTCGGAAGGGATAGAAATCGATCGGCAAGAGTAAGTCTGCGCTCGATGTCAATTGAGCTGTCCTAGATGAGATGTTGAGATGTCCTCGAAACTTACTGTGGCTTGACAGGCTGTTCGACGATGGTCGCGTTCAGTTCGACATGAGTCGAAGGACCTTTGTGCGGGACCCGGAACTTGAAGTGGGTGATGGACGATGTGAAGCTCTGCTTTCGATTGTTCTTCGACGTTGTCTCTGGTACAACGAGCAACCTTCTCTTGCCGTCGCCTGACCTGTCCGTATCATTGCTTCTCCTTCGACGTGTGCCCGGAGTAGGCGGACTTCGGATAGGTAGGGTGAAAGTCGACGCCTGCGATGATGCAGCGCCGGTGTCGTCGGGTTGCGGCACGTTCGCATTGTCGGCGACATCGTTCAACGATCGTAACTTGTCGAAGTAGCGCGGACTGGCAAATTCGGTGATGTGACTTGGATCCATACTCGACGTTTGGCACCTATGCCATCCGGTCGCAAGCTTGGTGTGCGACGAAGTGGACAAAGCATCAGGGACGTCGAGAGCAGTGGGCGCAGAACCGTATGAGGGTGTGAGGCTGTGAGGCTGTGAGCTGTGAGGCTGCGAGGCTGCTCAGGACGTCAGTGAGCAGTCGTGATCGATGGCCGGTCGCTGCCAGAACATAGCTTTAAATGGTTACGATGGGAAGATGGCGATGGCGATGGCGATGATGGTGATGATGATCAGTCGTGGGGGGAATAATGGAGGTTCGGGGAAGAAGAGGGATGTTGCATTGGGGGGGTGGACAGTCTATTGAGTAGAGTGTTCCTGGTCCATGTGTGTGTGCATGTGTGTTGGGTGAGAGGTGAGTGAGTGGTGAGGTGTGAGATGGTAGTGATTGATGGTGGATGTCCTGGCCTGGGAGTGCAGCGTTATTGAGGCAGACAGGCAGACAGGCAGACAGGCCTATGGGGGATAATGGGGGATAATAGGTACTGTCCCCTCGGTACATAGATACCTTGGATACCTTAGAGGCACCACCGCGAATTTCGAGTTTCTCCACAATAAGGCCGGTCTCCAGGGTTTTACCCGGAAAGAGCGTCACAGCGAGCCACATTTAAATACCAGGGTGCACGAGCATTATCACCATAGATATATGTACATACATATGTACATACATACCTGCATACATCTACTGTAAGCAGAGTAACATACATATATAGATATATATAGATACATATATAGACTCACATTCAATCTACGATGATGGTGTAGGTCTTTATACAAGCATGAGGAAGATGATAGTCGTTGCTCGTTCGGCGAGCAGTGCGTAGTCGTACGAGGACTCCGTACACAGGAAGATTGCTTGCCTCTTGACTCGCGTACTCTATCTGATGCTTTCCATCTAGGAGCATGGAACAGAGCAGGAGCAGGAGCACAAATGCAAGCGCACCGTTGCGCTCTGTATGACCGAGCAGTGGAGACGGGAGATGGAGACTGGAGACAGGAGACTGGGGACTGGAGAATGGAGACAGGAGAATGGAGACAGGAGAGGAGACTTCGTTGTTTGGATCTCTGATAGGACTCTCTTCTCCTTATTTGGCCGAGTCGAGTCGTCGATCTGTCCTGTCGACGAGTACGCTTGCTTTGCTTCACCACGAGAGTCTAGAGAGATCACCGTGATCACCGTGACGTGCTGCGTGAGTGAGCGAGTGAGTATTAGCAGCCTTGGAGAACAGATAGACAAAAGGGCCGGACTTGCCGTAGATGGATACAACGGAGACGGGAAGTCAGATGACAGCACGTCTCCGTCTCCGTCTCCGTCTCCATGTCCATTTATCTCCATCTTCATGTCCATCTTCATGTCCATGTCCATTTATCTCCATCTTCATGTCCATCTTCATGTCCATGTCCATTTATCTCCATCTTCATGTCCATCTTCATGTCCATCTCCATCTCCATCTCCATCTCGTCGGGTAGATTGACCGTCTTCATGCTTGCCTCTTCCGCTGCTGTAGCCGCCTGCATCACCACCCATCATATGCGATCCCTGCTGCGAAACCCGTATCCGGAAGCATTTAAGCTCTGTAGATGTTTCGCATTGCAGCTCTCGACGTAACTCGCTCGCCCCTGCTCTCAGTCTCACGGCCTCAGACGACTCACTCTCGAAACCTCACTGCAGCCATCTTCGCGTCGAGCGTCGACAGCGGCAGGCGATCCATCTCTGGAGGGTCTCCCAGCTGTCTCTCAGCTGTCATCGACGTCTGGCTAGTAGGAACGATTAGTTAACTATTTAGCAGGAGTTCATGGCGGCGGCGGAGTGGATTTATCGATGTAGGTACTTACGGAGTACTCTGATGGAGTACTCTATGATGTACTCTATCATGGAGCACAGTACTCCATGTACTCTTCCTCTTCCTCTTCATCTCTAGCATCGGTCAATCTCGTCGTGATGGTCATGACGGTCACTCCGTTCGCGTCATGCTTTTCCCTTTTCCCATGGCAACGGCCCTTCTCCGGAAAAATTGTGCGCATCATCCCTGATCATCCCTGGCCATCCCTGGCCATCCCTGGCCATCCCTGATCATCCCTGATCATCCCTGTGACGAAATAATTCAAGCTTCAGCTAGGACGGATGGAGCACTGTCCGTCCATCTCTCCCCCACGCTTCCTCGCCTGCTGTACTTATCTAGGTATGCTAGGGAATGAACATAGGTACCTACATACCTACATTGTCCTCCATCTCACACTGCAGCGTATGTACGTATGTATGTACATACCGGGATACCTTAGGTACTGTACCTACATCATCTACACTACTTGCACATATGTACCCTCACCCCACGTTGCCTCCCTTCTCGCCCTCCGTCACGGGGTTGGCACTTGACCAAGGCTGGACTAGAATAATGCCTGAGTCTGGGGTCGCGTTTCTCGGTGTTGGCATGGTCCTTCCTCCTCCATATTTCGAAGCTGCGAAGGAGGCGGCAACGGTGCGGCGACAGTACGGCGACAGTGCATATGGGCAATCCTATGTCAGATACTCTGTATATCCGACTATGTGCCATATGGCATGTGGCATGTGCCATATGGCGTATGACATTCCTCAAAAAATGATTTGTGGCACGTGCTGCTTGCAAGCCGGAAAGGACGTACCTCGCTCGCTTCTTCCGCCCCTCCCCACGCACCGGACCGAATGCCAATATGTACGTACCTTCGGAGACATGCAAGGAGATAATCCTTCACCTGGTTAAATACATGGTAAATACATGTTAAATACATGCTAAATACATGTTAAATACATATTAAATACATATTACATACATGTTAAATACATTTTAAATACATTTTAAATACATTTTGAAAGTCACAACGTCGAACTCGTCTCAGCTACAGAAGTCAGCATCATGTTTTAGAGTAAAAAGACGTGAATGAGCTTAGAGTAACCATGTACTGTGCCCATTTGCTCGATGCCAGTCGCATGTTGATAAGATAAGATAAGATCCACACCGACCTTCCACAACCCTTCGAGACCGTCCAAACGTCACTTAGACTCGATACGGCTAGACACTCCCATATGAGCCGCAGCCCCCCTGCCTGCGACGTTCTCGGCCTCCTTGCTGCTTCCTTGACCTCAAACTTGCACTCTACCTCTACTCCATATTTCCTACGGCATACGTCTGTTGCTGAGAATAACCATGGCTGCTCCCTATAGCTCGTCGGGCGACGGTCTGGCCTATGCAGGTCATCGCACCTCACAGTCGTTTGATCCAAATCTCCCTCCTGCACCACCGCCAAAGCCCAGCAGCCAGGAGGTCAGTCGGCAGAGTACACCAGCAGCAGCTGCGCAATTCTCACAGCCGCTGTCTTCGCTTGGAATAAGGCCGTCTCCTCCAACGCCGGAGGGCTCACAGTATCCTGAACAGACCCCCCCTCAAGGTGCTCCACCTGCTGTGCAGGATCCAGGGCCGAACTGGCTGCCAAAGATCTTAGAAGACAAGTCGTATGTCATGCTATTCCCCCCACGCAATGGCTAACAGCTAACAGTCCCAGTAAACAAGATCTTGAAGAGATCCTTCGAAATCCTCAGCTCCTGTCTGCTCTCTGCCATTCGCGTGCCACGGTTCATCAGTCAACTGCTGCTTCCGAGGAATCGCTCCAAGGCGCGTTGGTCGAAAATATATCCCTTGCTTCGCATCTTGATGATGTCGAAACTCGTCTGTCCCACCTGCGCGCCTCTATCCAGGCACAGCTCATGTCGTCACATTCCCTTGAGCGACAATGGCGCCAGAAGCAGGCGGATATGGACCGTGCTCTGTCTCCATTCTCGCCATCTTCGCTCTACCAACGCTTGAGCCAGGGTGTCCAGGAACAAGAGATGGTCTGCCGAGCATTGGAGGAGAGTTTTCTCGAAGGTGATGGCGCCATTGCTACGGAGCGGGAGATCACTGAGTGGGTACGCCGTTACCGAGATGCCAAAAAGCTCCATTATTCGAGGAGAGAGAGGAAGGCGAGGTGGGACGAGGGAAGGGTTGGAGGCTGGCGGTGATTAGTCGGCCCTTTTCTGCCTTCGTTTGGTATCAGGCCTTGGAAATTCCTGCAGCATGCACGAGCACTCCGAGCGTGCAGTGATCTGAGGTCACACTTACACTTGCCATTCTCCCCATCGCTTAAAAGGAGCAAGACCCAGAATTCAGAGTCTCTATCAGCCGAGCATGATGAGAGGACGATGCCAACAACTGCATTACATTCCCTTCTCCTTGCGGTCAATCGAACTCCAAGCTCGATGTTTCGGCAGTCCAGCAGCTTACGTGCGATGCTGATGACGAATATGCACCACTGGTAGAGTGGGTGAAGGTGCTTCAGCCGGTTGAGCTCTTCAGTCGGTCGCCATTTGCAGTTCGGATACCGAAACAGCTCAGAAGACCCAAAGGGCTTGCGAAAAGATGAACGCACAGGCGCTATTGTGGGCATGCTTCGGCGACTCATGATTGATGCTACTCGTTCCACGATCATCACCAAGGACGGCATCAATGGGCGGCAGTCGCTCTCTGGGCTATATCATGGCACAATAACATGAATAGCGTTACCTATATCACAGTTCCTCATGCCTCATGATGATGGACGCGTATGCCAAAACCCAACGTGTCAAGGCACAGTATCCTACTTGTCTCCATGACACTTGGTATCTGGAGCTGGAGACTAGAATGGTGCAATATTGCCAGATCAGGCACATACTGTAACTCAGCGGGATACTCTTCTGTAGGGCAAATGATCATTTGAGGCTGTATTGGCAACTATAGTGCTCAATGCACTGTTGCACCTGTAACGTGCGCAACGGCCGGTCCAAACTCATGTCTTATGACCGTAACTTTGTAGTACGGAGAAGCTTATATCATCATAGTTTCTCATACGTGCTACCGCATTTACACGGTGAAGAGATGTGCTTTGCCAGAGATGTGCTTTGCCAGAAATATCGATATGGCTAGCTGCAGAAGCACGTTGCCGAACATTGCACATGTATTCCCAGCGTAGATATATATCCAGATACGAGCCGTAACGTCATGCATGCTCCCGTCAACTTGCCCCATATATCGATATCGCTTCACACGAGCCACAAGTACGAGAATGTCAATACTTCTTTTACGAACGTCATATTTCGTTTTGCCTCGTGAAGCAGCATGGGGATGATTATATAGTTGGGCTGGTTGACTTCATTTTCGTCCTTGCTCTTCGTCGATTTCAACTTTTCAACTTCCTTGGATTGTTTCTTCAGTGGCCTCAAACATAAAGAACAAAACAGCATTTCCCAACATGATTCTCACTCCTATCCCAAGCATCCTCCTCGCCGCCTTCGCCCTCATGCTCTCTGCCTCCCCACCCTTTGTCGCCGGCCAAGACGCCTCCCTCTACCTCCTCACCACGAAAGTCCTCGCCGGCGACCACACCAAGAACGGCCTCATCGGTACGCCGCGCCGCCCGTGCCCCCGTCGCGACTGACACCTCAGCAGTGGCCACCTACCACGTCGGCGCCGGGCTCAACGACGCCGTCCTCACGCCCGACGGCGCCGACGGCGCACAGGCCTATCTCAACGGCACGGATCAGCAGTTCGACCTCGGCGATGAGTTTGCGTGGGGCCTGGTGCTGGAGCCGGGCTCGGCGTATTCTCGCTGGTGCGCAGAGTGCGGGCGGGGGCGTGAGGCCGCAGGCAGCTGACGTGTATCTGTAGGCTCGATGTGCAGGTTAATGTTGGGTATGGCGATGCGGGGTTCTCGTTCAACGAGAGCGGGTTGGTGTCGAGTAATCCGGAGTGGGGCGGTTGGTTGGGTAAGCTCTGTTGAAGAGCTTGGACAGATGCGCATTCTGACTTCTTTTAGTTTGTGACTGGTCTCATCTCGTTCCGCAGGTATGTTCGGCGTGTCGTCTGGGCAGGGTTCGTGCTGATGGTCGGCAGCTTTTCTGGCAGCAGAACGAGGAGGACTTGGCTTTGCCGTCCACTTGCGCCGCGGTGGAGCTGCATCCGGAACCTGTTGGTGCTTAGGAGGGTTGAGGAATAGCTATTGCTTTGGGCCTTGGTGGAATAGGGATATCTTCACTGGCGACGGAGGGTTCCTGGACTGTGGTAGGGGAGCTCTATTTGAGCATTCAAAATCTCTATTTGAGCATTCAAAATTGTCTTTACTTGCTACATTGGTCCGACACGGCTATTAACTAAAAAAAGGGGCGGTATCGTATAACTCTATTAGTTATTAGTCAAGCTGAACTATATCTGATGTCTCGTTCTAAATACTTCGAGCTTCATGTCTCTCAAAGAAGGCAAGAAGGGTTATGAAGTCCAATGCAGAATGGAAGAGCAGAACCAGCACTGTTTGTTGCCAGTACCATGCTCTACTAGCCACATTAATGGATTACAGAGCAGTTAATAAAGTAATTTCTAAGAACCTTGGATGTTATAAGTCAGATCTCAGATTCAAATATCGAAGCAAACGAATGAGAAGCTGGATTTCCATATGAGGTTGCCACTCATCAACAGTGCAAATGCACATAATCTCACCACACCCAAATTCCCATTACTCTGAATCTAAAACACCTTCACTAAGAAATTGATACGGACAATTTGCCCGCCCATAGACTGAATGGGCCTCTCCAGAAGTTGACATATCCCAAACAAGATTAGCGCCGACCAAGCTTAATCGGCGGTTATCGCCTCAGGGTACAGCACTCCACGCCGTCCGTATCCATACCAGAGCTCGGAGCTTGGGAGCTTGACTGAACGACATTGCCACTGCCAGTATCCCGCCCTCCAGACTTCCTCCAGAAGCCTCATCAGCCTCCTCCTCTACACCCCAATAAGGGCGCGCCTACCTAAGATGTCCAGCAACGCAGAGTATCTCTTGATCTCCCTCCCGACATCCATCGCGCCACCGAACACCGAGGACGATGCCCTGACGACGCTTCGATCGACCGTCTCTACCGATAACGGCGCGGTACTCCCATTTAAGGTCCCGCACTTCAAAATCGGGACGCTAGATGCCCTGGTGCAGCAGGCGGACGACCTCGCGAAGCTCGAGAGCGCGTGCGAAGGCGTGGTCGCGAAGGTGGGGGAGACGTTGAAGACCATCCTCGACGGTGATGAGGAGAAGATTGCACAGCAGAAGACCGTGAATGATAGTATGATGGCTCCGGGAACTGGCCCTCAGGAGCTACGCTGACGCGTCGAGCAGAACCGGCCGAACAGTACCTGCGAGCATTCACGTGGAACAAGGTCAAGTATCGCGCCGACAAACCGCTAGGGGAGCTGATAGACTCCTTGCAGAAGGTAAGGTCATGGGCATCTCTTGAGACTCAGATGGTGGCTGACAATGACCATAGGAGCTGCTTGGAATTGATAATGATGTGAAGAGCAAATATACCCAATATAATTCGATTAAGACGACCCTCGTAACCCTCCAAAGAAAGCAGACGTAAGACTATCCTCAGCCACCGAGCCTCTGTACAGCAGCTAAGCTCCCAAACAGCGGCAATCTAGCCACGAAATCCCTCACGCCCGTCGTCGACCCATCACTTCTCGTCCACGACTCCGAATACCTCGAGACGCACCTGGTGGTCGTGCCAACCGGCTCGAAGAAGGAGTTCCTGCGGAGCTACGAGACGATTGCGCCGATGGTCGTGCCGCGCTCGGCGATCGAGGTCACGCATGACGACGAGCTCACGCTGTTCGCCGTCACGACGTTCAAGAAGCACAGCGCTGATTTCGTGCACAAGTGCCGGGAGATGAAGTGGACGCCGCGCGACTATAAGTTCAAGGAGGGGGGCAAGGAGGCCGAGAAGAAGGAGCTGGAGCGTGTGGCCAAGGACGAGCGGAAGGTGTGGGGTGAGGTGTTGAGGCTGGCGCGGACGGGCTGGAGCGAAAGCGTCATGATCTGGATCCATGTGCTGTGTCTTCGCGTGTTCGTGGAGACGGTTCTGAGATACGGATTGCCGCTGCAGTTTGTCTGTGGTCTCGTCATAGTGAGTCTAGCCTTGATACCTCCTGTTCCGTGCATCTCCGTAGAACCATACGCTAACTTATCCCAGACCACCCCAAAGCTTGCGAAAAAGGCAAGGACGGCGCTGGACTCGGCATATTCGTACCTTGGAGGCAATGCATTTGGAAGGGACAAGAAAGGGCGAGTCACCAAGGACGACTCAGCACTCTCATCAGAGATGAGCGCTGCAGGTGTTGGTGGCGCGGGGGAGGGTGGCGAGTACACAGCGTATGTGTGCTACCACTTCCAGATCGTATAGATATCAGGGTCGGGGAATTGCTTTGGTTTAGGGGTTACGGAGCACGCATTGTACATCACAGCCGGCCATCATGTGAGCATTATTTCCACGCCGGCGGCCCAATGTCAAGAGTTACTATTTCATTTCTTCGTGACCTCATCTACTGCTGCGCCTTCGCCGGCAGCAGATCCTTTGACTTCAGGTACTCGACGATCTGGACGACGGCCTCCTCCACGCTGACCTTGTCGGACCGGATGTGGATCTCCGGGCTCTGCGGCGCCTCGTACGGCGCCGAGATGCCCGTGAAGTCCTTGATCTCCCCCGCGCGCGCCTTCTTGTAGAGCCCCTTCGGGTCGCGCTGCTCGGCGACCTCGATCGGGATGTCGACGTAGACCTCGATGAAGGGGATGGGCTCGTCGCCCTGGGCGACGGCGCCGTGCAGGTCGCGCGCGATCTTGCGGTCGGCGAGGTACGGCGAGATGAAGGACGTCAGGGTTGCGGTCGAGGCGTCGGCGAAGAGCTTCGCGACCTGTGCACGAGGGGTCAGTCTTCAGTCTTCAGTTTCCCACGCGGCCACGCCCGCGCCAACAACAGACAGCTAGGTGAGAGGGCGGCGACCGTACCTCGGCGATCCGCCGGATGTTCTCATTGCGGTCCGTCTCCGAGAAGCCCAGGTCCTTGTTCAGGCCGAAGCGCACGTTGTCGCCGTCGAGGCGGTAGGCGGCCACGCCCAGGTGCAGCAGGTGCTGCTCGAGCGCCGTCGCGATCGTCGACTTGCCCGACGCCGAGAGCCCCGTGAACCAGATCGTGTAGCCGCGCTGGCCGCGGAGCTGCTCGCGCTCGCCGCGGCGGAGGGACGGGTGCCAGGTGATGTTGCTGGAGCCGGGGGGGGTCAGCCAGGTTGCTTTGTCTTGCCTCGTTCGAGTTTTGGCGGGGGGGCCTGGCGGGGTAGGGGATGTACGTACGTAGCCATTTTGTGAGGTCTCGAGCGCTAGCGGTTGTGGGATCGGTGGGTATATGTGAAGACAATGCTGAATCGCGAAGAGACGCTGCAGTTGAAGACGTCGAAACAAGGATGTCTATAAAATCGGGAGAATGAAAAAGCGCTTCTCGGAGCAGGTCTGGCCCATCTTAAGCTGCGCGATGTCTCGAACCTGTCGGGTCGCCCACATAGGTACCTAGGTACTCGGGACTAATGGAGGCGGGATGGCTTGACATTGGAGAACGTTTTTTTAGCGTGCGATGACGCCTTTTGCTCGCTTTTTGGCCGCCAAGGCTCTTCCAGGGGTCCCCCGTCCGCCCTTTTCACTTTTCTTTCCATAGATGGAATTTTGCAATCACATGTAAATGGCATCCTTTGAAAGTTTTCTTATAGCCTTATAGTCTCGCATGCTTTTATTATCTTATAATCATATAAGGCCGTCTTGCGTACATACGGGTCTCTCGTCCACCGCCGGTTGCCTTCCTGATGTGTGATCCTCTATGCCATAAACTCCACGCTTCTCTCTCCTCGAAGCAGTATAATAAATATGCCAAATGCTCAAAATGCCGCGGAAACAATCCTAAAAGCCGCTCACGAAATCTTCCTTCTTACACCTGAACAGGGTAAATCTTCGCCATCGTGGCCGCCTGTCTTGGCTCGATGAAGAGAGCTGACGCCTCTGCAATCAGAACGGGCGTCTCGCCTTCTGCCGCAAGCGTCTCAATACGTCCCTCGACCCAAGCTTTCCTCCCCTCGACCTTCGTGGTCGTTGCACGGAGGACCACGAAGGCATCCGCCGGCGCTGGGCTGCGATAGTTGATGTTGAGGTTCGCCGTCATTCCGACCTTGTTCGGCAAGGCCGCAAAGCAGCAGCGGGCCAGCCCCTCGTCCAACATAGTTGCCAAGAATCCGCCGTGAACGATGCCAGGATGTCCGCAGAGGTCCTTTCCGAGATATGAGATCGTGACAAGAGACTTCCCTCCCTTCTCGGACCAGGCGAACGGTGGGACAACGACGCGGTTTGGGCCCAGAAGGGTTCCACCGGTCAGACTGTGTCCACGGAGGGATTTGGGGATTTGGAGATGAGGCCTCGACTCGGTGAAGTCTGGCTTTGACCTGAGATCCTGGACGACGTGATGGCTGTTGATGAAGGCTTCGATCTCCTCGGCAATGGCATCCTCAGGGGTATACAGCGACAAGGTCTCCTCGTCGGTTGGGGGGTTGAGAAATTCTTGCGCGGTCTGGATTGCTGGAATTGCCGACATGATGAATCCGGTGCCTGTACAGACGACTGCGATTGCAAAGAAAGATAATATGCGGCGAGCAACAGATCGTTTCGGAGGGGCGGCGGCTGCGACGGTCTCTGAGGGCACATTCAGTCAGTATCGGCCGGACAATGGTAGGTCTGTGGTGTTTACCTGAAGTACACCTGCGTGCTGTATGTGTGAATGTGCGAGGATTTGGAAGACGAAGACGAAGCGGCCGTGATCCAACAGAAGGTCTGTTTACTACGTGGTATCTTGAGAGACTCGACAAGAGAGTGTTCCGGCCTGTGTTAAGCCGCATTATTGACCGCATTTTGGGTTTGGGGGGGCTTTATCTATATCACGGATTAGGACCCGGATTGTAGTTTGTTGCCGGCGAGTAGTTGGGAACTAGGGACGACAGGAGTGGGCCCGAATAATCATAATCTCCTGCAAAAGATTGAGGCCAAGTGGGAAAAGAGCAAAGAGTGGTTGGGATTGTGTGTACCTGGCAGGCACTCTGTGAGAATAGCCTCGGCATCAGGAGTAGTGGGCCGCTCATAGGTACGTACAGGTGCGTCTGTCGGTCGGGAAACGGACATACCTTGTGCCGATTCAACCGAAATTTGGATGGGGAAGCCGTAAAAATGAAATGCCGACCCGTGACTTTTCACTCACGGGAAGGACGAAAGGAGGGCGTGAGTCACGTGACATCTGGACACCCTCTTCTTATCAGGAGGCGATAAGACATCAAAACAACCAGGGGTCTTGAATGACGTCGGAAACGCCCGGGGGAAGAAAACATCGACTAAACCCCTGGACCCCTCCTCCAAACCGTCATCCATCGCTTGCAGGTACAGTGAGTATCTAAGTTCTTGAGTGTACATATACGAAGTATATATATATATATTTATATATTCTCTGCCATAGTATGTATAATAAGATTCATATACATACGGACGGATATGTTATGGTATCACGACGAAGGAAGAGCATCAGACCATCCACGCATGCCATCTGTTCAGAGGTCTATGCGACATCACAACATCACATCCCTGAGCACTTCTCGGTCTAGGCCTGAGCGCGGGGTACCTAACATATAATGGGAGCTCTTCCCTGAAATGCCGACCCTTTTGATTCCTTTTGATTCCTTCCTCCTTCTTCCTAACATCTCATCAACATCACAACAACTTAAACTATCTCCACCAGACCTCTTCCGTAGAACTCACCACCAACAACAGCCATGGCTACCTCAGAGACAGTTGATTTGGGCCCAGTATGCATCCACTCCCGTTTGCGCACCCGTCAGCATAGCTGCAGTATTGACTCCACAAACAGCCGCACGCTCCCAAGGAGGAATCCATCGTCGCCTTCAAGTCCATCGAGACCGAGCTGAAGAAGACCCTCCAGCATCTCCGCCACGACTACCTCAGTGAGTAACCACCGCATTCGCACTCGCATCCCGCCGCAGTGACTGACCGCCGAAACAGAGCACCAGCCGGAATACTTCGCCGCCGTCGCGGACCTGACCGATGCCCAGCTCACCAACTTCTCCTGTGCGTCCTCCCTCCCAACCACCACCGCCCTTGACCCCACCCAGCTAACGCGTCGCAGCCGAGGATCTGATCCTCGTCCGAGTTGGAACTTCGGCCTACGGCCTGCACCTCCTCGGCCAGGTCTTCCTCCCGGAGACCAAGTCGGGCTACTTCCACTTCCGCGCCTTCGTCTCCGGCGACGGCGTCACGCTGCACAGCATCCACACCGAGGAGAAGGAGAACGAGGACGGCTCGAAGACGTTCAGGGCTATCTTCTCGAACAGCGATCCGCTCGAGTGGTTTGAGACTTAGGCGCCCGACGGGGCTTGCCTCGCTCGAGGTGGTGAGCAGGCATGGAGATGAGGGGGATGCTTTGCGCAGCTGGCTTGTAATGCGAGATACCACAGTTAGTTCTCAATAAATGCGACGTTTCATGATCGTATCGTCCGCTGCACATCAACATACACATGATGGACTGAACAATGAGGTAGTCCCAACACAATCATATTATGATGTTAGAGCAAATGTTTTCATCTAGCATCTGGACCATTGAGTGACTTCATTAACTAGCCTTCTTAGCCCATATCCTCATCCTCGTCGCCCCCAAGCATCTCGGCGTAGTCTTCGGCAGAAGCGAATGTCGGCAAGTTCTTCATCTTCTTCTTCTTCGCTCTGCCCGTCTCCTCTACGACAGCGTCGGGCTTCTGGTTGGTCTGCAGCTCCTTGTTGAACAGCTCATCCACATCCGCGCCTTCATCCATATCCTCCTCATCCAGGAATGGACTCGGCTCCTCCTCATCCTGCGATCCTTGCTCATCGTCGGTGCCCTCAACATCAACCTCGTCCTCATCCTCCCAGTCTTCACCACTGCCCTCAGAGACCTCAGGATCAGAATCATCCAGATCAAGCATATCAAGATCACTGTCATCATCACTCGGCCCTTCGACCTCGGGACGAGAGTCAACCAGGGCTTGCCAGATCTCATCCTCGTTCTCGTCCTCGCCATTCTCGCTGCCATCTTCGGTGGTCTTGGCAGCCACCTTCTTCTTAGTCGTCTGCTTGGTCCTGCCAACCTGGCTGAAGTACTGGTGGAAGAAGACCTCGTCCACAGCAACGTCCTCGGCCTTCTTGCGCCAGAACGCCTCGGAGTTGACTGGCTCATGGGCATGGGCCGTCGCACGGTTAGAGACCAGGACGCCGCGACTGTCGCCACCAGCAAGAGGCTGCATGATAGAGCTTCCTCTGAGACCGCTTGCTGAAGCCTTGGCATTGCGATACACAAACCTATCGAGGAAGGAGATCAATGAGTGGGAGGCCAGGTCTGGCTTAGCACCCATCTCGGCGGAGGATAGAAGGCGCGAGGCAAACATCGCCACGGAGGGATGGAAGTGGGAGGTGAAAGGTAACTATGGATTGGATTAGTCAAGAAATAAAATGAATTTAGCATCAGACGTACCAATTCCCAGAGACAGGTTTTATCAGCATTGCTATGCTCTGGATCTCTTTTCCGTCCATCATAGGCATCCGCCTTCCGCGCAGGCTTCCGAACTCTGTCGGGATGCACAAGGCTCTCGCGGAGCCTTTCAGGTTCTGATGCCGCAATCTCTTCTTCTGGCACATCTCGGAAAACCTCCTCGTCCAGCTCGTCGGCTTCTTCTGGATCCGTAATCATCGAGGTCAGACCAGGGAAGGTTGCTTCTAATTCCCTGAGCAGATACAAGACTCCACAGATGAAGGGGGGTTGGTGCAACGTGATGATCTGGATGAGTCTCTTTGCAAAGGCCTTGACACGTTTGACGTTCAAGTCCGATTTGAGAGAGCGGAATAATAGATTGAGATACAACGCATGTTTCGAAGATGTGATCAGTCGAGGATCCAGCAGAGACTCGTACAAGGTTCGGTAGAAACGTTCCACAGCGATGGTCTTTGAAATGGCCAGTTGCTGGATGAGCATCAGGGCCTGGATGCTGGTATTGAAGTTGGAGGAGTGAGTAATCTTGAACAGCATATCCATATGTTTCTCAAGCCTATATATGATCAGTTCTGGTCCTATGATACCTGGAAGATACTACTTACGTGATGTCATCCGATTTGGCGAATGGGAAAGCTCGATTGACTCCAGTCAAAACAGCAGAGATCATTTTCTCTGTCGTCTCTTCACTGGATAACTTTGCCTGGTCTTCTTTCGCCGCCTTCTCCTGTGCCTTCTTCCCTTTCTCTCCACCACCACCTTGAACCTGACCCTTCTTATTCATGACAGGCCCAGGTGCTATCTTTGCTGGCTCTGGCTTTTTGAGAAGAGCAACGAAAAGATCAAAGTAGATGCTTAGGAGCTTTTGTGCGACCAGCTCTTCCTTGCCGCTAAGAATTGTCTGGTTGAGAGTGTTGATGGCATAATACTTTGCATGTGTGCTTTGGTGCGGGCGTAAGAGAAGTTCGGACTCGATAGAGCGAACAATGATGGGTTTCATAAGCGGATGCGTCGTCTGCAGTTGGAGGATAAGGTATGAAGTTCTAGATGCAAGCTTCTTGTCTGGGTCTCCGAGCTTGTTGACAAGGAGACGAAGCAAATTCGATTCTTGTTCCGGTTTCTCCCTCAGCAGCTCATAGACATACGTTATGGCCCGACCTCGAGCAAACACGACTTCGTCGGCACACCATCCTTCGAGCACTTGGAGTATTTGAAAATATATATCCTTGAGCCAATCCTCGTAGGCCCATGATATCAAGTGGGCCTTGGTCATGTTTCCTGGCAGTGGATCCAGAGGTCTCCAGTGTGACACCATTTCAGTCTGTAGGGTGCCCAGAAGACCTGGTTGATTGGAGAAAGATCTTAGTCTGCGATCAGCAGGCAGCACAACTCCAACACCAAGCAAATCTTTCAAAGCGCCCAGCGCTGTGACAGCCTGTCCTCTGCTACGCTTCTTCGCCAGGCCAAGGAGACTCTCAAAGGATTTTGTTGTATGCACTGGAGATTCTTGAATCACCAAAGTCAAGGCCGAGACTTTGTCGTCTAATGTTCCTGAAGACATGATGGTTGCGAGGAAACGATGGGAGGATGTCGAGGACATATGCTTTGAGGCGTAAAGATTGCCATCAGCCTCAAGCAAAGAAACGGCATATTTCTTGAGTTCTTCGATGATTCCACGATGGGCTGGTACTTCGGAAAGCTCTGGAGTTGGTAAGTCTTCCAGAGGTGCTGCGTGCCAATCTGATCGAGCTTCGAAAATCTACATTTCGGTAAGCTGAGTGCTCCTCTTGATGTGTGAAGGAGAACTGACAAGTCGATTGAGATCATTTGACTGCTTTTGCTGCTTCTTTTCCGGCAACTGGACGAGCTCTGGTATTGGCTCTGCAGCCTTTTCGGGGGCTGCGACAGACTCGTCTTCCCATTCCTCGGACTCTGCATCAGACTCTGGCTCATCTGCCTCTGATTCGGTGGGTTCGGCATTTGCCTGACCTTCGATTCCTAGGCTGGCAATGAACTTTGACAGGTCTTTCGCAAATTTAGGATCCTGGGATGCTTGCTGGCTCTCGCCCTCGATATCATCATTGTCCGACTCCACACCGTCCAAGAGCTCTAAGTCTTCCTCATTTCCTCCCAAAGCAAGAATTTCCTGCAGCAGGATATCGCGTGCTGAAGCACTTCCGGTAGCAGCACTATCGGAGGGTTTTGATTTGCGTTCTGCGTCGTTGCTCGACTTGACATTGCCTTCTGCATCGCGCTTCTTGCCTAAAGCAGTCCCGTTCGCGCGCGACGCAGGATTGGCATTCTTTTGCTTTGCAGAGTTCTTATTCTGTTTTTGCGACTTTTGCGCCGACTCTGGGCCTTTTCCCTTGTGGAATCCCTTCTCAATCTTTTCTGTCAGAGCGGAGAGGGCGCTTTCATCGAATGAAGGAATGCTTTGCGACGCAGGATTCTTCCCTGCGGCATTGGGCTTGACTCTCTTCGAAGCCTTGCTGGCGTTGTCGCCGTGTTTGGCCATGACTGGCTGGTTTTCTCCGTGTTTATGCTGTTTATGCGAAGCACTGGGAGACGTGATGTGCTCTCGAGATTTCTTGGGCAATTTGGGGTCACTCTGATAAAAAGTTCAAAGCATCTGGAAAAATTCCCCGGACATCGGCAAAAGTTGCCTAAAAAGATTATCCGATTTTGGGGAGGGAAAGACGTGCCTTAGCCACCTTAGCCACAGTCACGGTACCGCAGGCCAATAATTTGTTTAACGCCATCTCCGGACCCTTGAATATATCTACATACATACCTACCTCCTACCCATCTCTGCTCCAATTCAAGACACGACATTCACGGCCAATGGCTTTTATATTATGACATTGGTACATTTAAGACCTGGAAATCGAATTTCTTGAGGTCAAAACTGCGGATTCATCGTTGTCCATCCTACCATACCATACCGGCTTCAATATCCAGTTCCCTACTTGCTCTGCCAGCATGATTCCCCCGAGCTGCCACATATTAGCCAAGCGTGCTGGGCCATTGGCTATTTTCACCCCTCGTCCGTATGGCCTCCATGGCTCGTCCAGACTGAAGCCATTTGCACATACAAGATCAGTCTCCGATATTCCCCAAGTACGACTTCCAAGGCATTTGCATCACGTGCTTGCACAGAGACTGAGCAATCTTATAGTTGGATCAGAGGTCGAGATTATCTAGATTATGGGCTCCTAGTGGAGGCATTGCACCAAGTGCCAATGAAGGTGCGAGCTCAATTCTCAAGTATGTGGGCATTTTCTAATTCGATGTCAAGATGCACACTCCAAGCTTGTCAGAGCCGGTTTTCTTCGCCAGGTATGTGGCCTTCTCTGCTGTAACAGAGCATGAATCCATGCTTACTTGGAAAAGGCCCATTCTGGCATCTTTCATATGCTTCCTCTGGGTCTTCGTGTACAGAATAAAGTTGAAAAGTTGATCGACAGGCATATGGCCAGCATCGGTCAGTTCTGAAGCTAGTTGAAAATAATCAATTCATCACTGATCTTTTAAGGTGCTTCGAAGCTGGATCTGTCGTCCATCTCATCTGAGGAGTTATGGAGCATGAGCGGTCGTCTGAATGCTATCAACTCCGAAGTATGCATCTTTACTTCCCAGATGGAATTCGAGACTGATCTCATCACAGTTATTCAGATTTAAAGACAGAAAGGGGGGAGGGTACCTATTATCCCCCACGCATGAGGAAGAGATTACTGCTCTCGTAGCAAAGACTGTCAAATCACACAAGGAGTTGCCTACCCGACTTTATCAAATATGTAGGACGCCTCGCTGTTTTCAGTGGCTTCTGCTAACGAAATAGCTCGCAAATATCGTGATGAACTACGTCCGCGTCATGGGCTTTTACGGGGACGCGAATTTATTATGAAAGATCTCTACACATTTGATGCGAGCTTGAATCTTGCACTGGCTACATATGAAGAGGTCCGCGCGGCTTATGTTCGTCTCTTTGATGAGCTAAAAGTGGCATACCTTGTTGCTGAAGCTGATTCAGGTGATATGGGTGGTGATCTAAGCCATGAGTTTCATTTTCCCACCTCCAAAGGAGAAGATCATGTCATTAGCTGCAGAAGCTGTGACTATGTGGCCAATGAAGAACTGGCTGAGAGTGCACTGCGTCCAGCGATCTTTGATCAAGATTCTGCTTGGACCTTTGTCAGTGCAGATCAAGAAGATGGCGCCGGTAAGAATGCCTTTACAGTCTGGCGCGGAATCTCACGCGATCGAAATACTCTGATCAACGTTTGGTATAGCCCGAGCGGACTCCAGGGAGGGGAGGTGAACACTCATGCTGTCAAGGCAATTGTGCCGGATCTCGATCCAGGAATTGAGAATGCAGCTCTGCTTTGGGCACAGACTATGGAGAAGTCAATGCTGGAAGGAGGTGTGACGGAACTGCCCAAGATTATCAATCTCGTGGATTATCGCCTGCCATCTTCCGTGGCTGAGTCTGTTAAGTCAGGTCTTGCAGATCCATTATGGGCAAGCTCAGCACAGCCATCTTCTTTCGGCATCAAGTCCTCGACCGTGGTCGAAAGTCCATCAGATGGACAAGCACTGAACCTTCTCCGCATAACTGAAGGCGATGCGTGTCCAAGATGCGACCACGGATCGTTGAAGGTGGAGAAGGCGATTGAATTAGGACATACCTTTTTCTTGGGCACAAGATACAGCGAACCGTTGAAAGCTCTTGTCACGCTTCCGGCTGGTTACCAGGACGTAGAATCATCCAAAAAAGGGGCAGACGGCTCTGCACAAGCCGTTGTTCCTTTACCTGCTGCTGTTCACGTGCCGATGCAAATGGGATGTCATGGGATTGGCGTCTCTCGTCTGATAGGAGCTGTTGCGGAAACGCTGGCGGATGAAAAGGGACTGAACTGGCCTCGGGTCATTGCACCATACGAAGCAGTCATTGTCCCCACGAGAGGACTCGAACATGAAGCTGGCGACGTCTACGATGCATTAGCTTCGGGCGAAACTCAGCGGCAAAGTATTGATGCTGTTCTCGATGATCGGCCAAATTCATTCCCCTGGAAGATGCAGGATGCCGACTTGGTTGGCTTTCCCATCATTGTCGTTGTCGGTAGAGGCTGGAAAGAGAGCAAGACTTGTGAGGTCCAATGCAGGAGGTTGGGTGTCAAAAAGTCTGTTCCTCTGGACAACCTGGCTGGTGAGGTCCAGGAGCTTCTTGTACAATTATAATCTGTAGTAGATTGTACTCTATGGTCTGGCGACCGTGAATTGTAAATATATGTAAAATAGCGCCTGGTTGGGAATTGGAAACAAAATACCACTTTTCACACAAAAATTTCAAAAACTTAGCGATTGATAGATATTTGCCCAAAAGATGAAAAATGTGAAAAATTGAAGTACTGATTAGATTGTGTAAAACTGGCCAAAACTTAATTTGTTTCCTACCTTAGACCTACCATATTATTAATGTTTCAGAATAATTTAAAAACAAAATCATACGTGCTGTGATACGCTATTAGGACTTTTAAAGAGAAATATCGATAATTATTAAAATAATGCTTTCATAGATCGCCATGGCACTTCTGCTAAATCTTTCCATCTTTAAACTCCATTGTCTGTTCACATTGTTGCTACAATCACGTGATCGCTAGATACTATATGATCACGTGCGGGAAGAAACGAACACGCGCCTATGGACCAATGGTGCGGGCGGGCGGGACGGCAGCACGGGCGGGAATAAGCGAGCCTCGTAAGCGACCGTCGCAAATGGGACGGAGCTTTTGAAATTCCGCGCCGCCCGAAATCCAGGTGTCAACTGCGCTAGCCCCTCATTCAGCACAAGGCCGAGTGACACGGCTGAGGCAGACTGCTATGGGCTACTTCGAAGCTGTGACAATCAACCATAAATAAACTTCAGAGCAAAGAACAGCAGTTATGTCGTCCCCAAAAGGCCAGACCGGTACGTACATACAGCAGTTGCGCGACGGAGTATTTGGGACCTCGCTAACACGTCGCAGTTGATCTCGGCAGCCTGTCGACGCAGCAACTGAGCCAAGTCAAGAAACAGCTCGACGATGAGCTCGAGCACCTTACCAATTCCTTCACCCAGTTGCGTGCTGCCCAGGCGAAGTTCCGCGAGTGTCTGAAGTCCATATCGTCTGGGGTGTCGCCCAAGACGGAAGGTTGTACATGTGCTCTGCACCAGGAGAGAGGCTATCTGACACATCCTGACAGGCAAGACTATACTCGTGCCGTTGACAAGCTCGCTATACGTCCCGGGAACCCTGGCGGATACGTCGAATGTAATCGTCGATGTTGGTACGGGATTCTACGTTGAGAAGGTGTGTTTGATCGGACGTCCAGATTTGGCGAGTAAAGGCTGATTGATGATGATTGCAGGCGAAGGAAGATGCTGTTAAGTTTTACAACGCGAAGGTCGATGAATTGGGAGCAAATTTGAAAGATCTGGAGAGCATTGTGCAGGGAAAGTCAAATAACTTAAGGATAGTCGAGGATGGTAAGTGGACCTTGAATTTGCTCATGATCGAAGCTAATGACTTGTCTCTTAGTATTGCGACAGAAGGTACTTAGTGGTAATTCCAGCACTGCAGCCGCAGAATGAACCTAGTTCATTGCACTATCCACCGATTCTTCCCGCGACATTGAGCCATGATTGATACCTGTGTGTCTGACAAATTGCCTTGCTCTCCCTACGGAGCACAAAATATTCAGTCGCCGCAGCGCAATTCCGCCGTAAAATTGATACGTCGAGGTGCCGTTGTATCTCAAACGATCTTGCCAAGGAATGCTCTGACCTTCTCGACTGTGTCAAGAAAAGAGCGAAAGCCACTCATACTGTCCTTCTCTTGCGGACGGCCAGCATCGACCCGTGTGAGTGGTGGAAACAATGCCTGGAGATCAGAACCAAGCTCCCATCGATCACAATCCTCCCCCTCCTTTGGCCCCATCTGGTCGTCCCACATACGCGAGTACATACTGATTCCACAGTTGCTGACGGCGCCACTCTCAATACTTCGACACAGTACGATCTCCAATATGAACGATTGGCCTAGTAGCTTGTACTGTAAAACGGTCTCGACAAAGGCTTCGTCGCCGGCGTTCAGCTTCACTCCAGGGCGAAGGGTAGGATATGGAAAGTCCAAAATATCTCTTTCAATAGTGGTTGATAAGAGTATGCGTCGAACAATGTCGTGGAGAACTTGACCATTCCCATGAAACTTCTCCTTGCTAAGGATCTCCAAGGACCAATGAAACTTGCTGGTATGTGTAAGCATTTTCTGATGTTTTGGCAAAATAGCAAATGGTTTCACCTTTCAAATCCTAGGAATCTAATGCTCAATCGTGGCTTGAGTCCATCTTTCTCAAAAAGGGAACTTGCTCCCATCTGGTACTCGTTTCGAGCAGTTATGTCAATTTCTGCCTCGAAACGAAACTTGTTAACCCCATGAGCTGTGCAATATACAAGTTTCTGTTTTGGCTTTATATCTGACAGTTTTGCGACCATCGCATCCAATGGACAGAACAGTGTAGGGCTTTGATTGATCTTGTTGATGACTTTGGAGGCCAGGTCGATATCACCAAGGCTTCGGAAAACGGAGTTAGCTTGTGTAAGAAAAGAAGGAATAGTGAACTCACCTCTTCTCGAATTCTGCATCTGTCTGCGGTTCGTTCATCATCTTCAAGAGGTCTCTGTATGGAAAACCTGGTCGTGTCACTGCGGCTCGGCACCTCATCAGCTGTATGTAACCGAACTGAACTCTCATTCTCATGCCGCTATTGAGTTCACATAGCCTAGTAAATGCCTGCTTCATGTGATCTTTGAAGATCTTCTCGTTGGCAGTGATAATATTTCTTCTCTCCTGCTCCCATAAACTTTGCCCATGGGAGGAGAGTTGCTGGCCAGATAGCTGCATACGTCGAGCGAGCTTCCCATCTGGCTTCTGTATAATATTAGCTGCTAAGACCTCGGTACGAATTGTGGTGCTTGATGGCGTTTCCATGATATATCGAGCTCGGGACGATTGCTCGTTTGCTTCAATATGATTCAAGGTTCCTCTGAGACGCTTCATGGCATCCTTCACCTTCTCCATATCATCTGACTGGACCACAATGGACTTTAGCGATCTGTCGTAGGATATGAAGACGTGGCATTCCACACGAATTTTATCCCATTGTCGACGTAGAATATGGTTTGACAACATTTCTTCATCGCTCCAGAGAAAGTACCCCTGCACTTATTAGTATATGTCAGCGTAACATCAAGTATAGGCATACCTGGAATTTATGCTCAACATATTGTGGAGGTGGACTCAAGTATTGTTTGTCGCTCTCATCCCTGGCTTGCTGCTGTTGCTTCCTAAGTGACGTGGCAGGTAGATCTGCCCACTCAGTCTTTGATTTTTTTGGTTTGGCCGCAGCCAGAGGTCTGATGACGTCGATGATGCTCGATGAGGTGCCGGTCATAGATTCTACGTGTGAAGACTTGGGGCCGCTGGATGGCTGTACTGGAGGTACCGGATTGGAAGACACTTGACGATGATGTAAGGAAATGGCGCCATTGAATGCTTGCACTGCAGGTGCCGGATTGGAGGATACTTGACGACGTTGTGATAGTTGTGATAGAACGAGGCCATTGAATGACTGTGTGGGAGGTGGCGGGTTGGAAGATGCTTGACGGTGCTGCGAAGGATTAATCAAGCTTGCTGGGCCTGAATTCGTACTCTGAGTTTTGACGTTGCCCTCGAGAACAGTTTCTTGTTGTTTTACATAGTCCTGATCCCATTCTAGATCATATTAGCGATAGTGACAGGCGTTAGAGATATAGGCTAGGCTACCTTCTCTGCCAGTATTGAAGTCCATCCTGAGAGACCTATTGATCAAACATCAAAGGCAAGCATAGAGTATTGGGAAGGAATACTATTTCAAACACAATAGCTTGTGGGCTTTGAAGATGAGATATGAGAAGCAAGATTTTTAATGGTAGTTGGTAGATATTGACGATATCAAACCAAAAGCGCGAATAGTGTCTGGGTGAGATTGAGGTGACCCACGTCGACGAAGGAGTCTAACGAAACTTTTGAGAAGACTTCATCTCTCGTTGCAAACGAAGGCAATGGAGACAAAAGAGAGATTGCAAACACAGAGATAATACGAACCCCAGCTACAAGTTCTCGTGCTGGCTGTGATGGTGATTAATATTGACAACAATTAAAATAGATCGACACTTTATCCAACCATTTATCAAGGCTATTAGGAGGATGCGGCTACCTACCTCCATAAGCAGTTGCATACCTATGTAGCTGGGTATTCTGGTCCTGTACCAATACCAACCATAATGCTTTGCATCTGAGGAAAGGGAGTTAAGAACAAAGTTGAAATCCTGAGAACACTTTTTGACAGCTTTCTCATCCACCTACTTACTTCTCTGACGCTCCACATTTGCGAACAAAGTCAAAACCATTCATCGCAGGGAAGCTTTCGCCATTGTTTATTTTTTGTAGAATAAGCAGATGCCATGTGCAGTATATTCCTGTCCCTTTTGCTCTGGCAAGGTACAGAAAGTGCCTACCTTGGAGCAATGGGGATGTTATGTTGCCAATGGACGTCGGTTTCAGCATCACGTGCAAACGCAAATGTTCAGGGGCACCCATATCACGAAAATTCGCGTGAGACGCGACCTTGAGGGACAGCTGCCCAGAGCCATAATCGGCCACGATAAGAAACGCTCAAATGCTCATTTCTCAACGACGGGTGCCAGCAAACCAGCGAAATGCCTTCTTCAGCAGTCAATATATCTGACAAAAAGCTGCAAGAGGCTAAAGCCGCCAAAGTTGAACGTGCGAAACGATACCTTACCGGAGCTGGTGTTGGTGTTGCGAGAGAAGACTCCGACGATGAACTGGGAATTGACGATCATCCATGGGAATGGATGTACCATGAAGAGGCCAACAGCCGGCAAGACGATGCTTCAATTAACGAAGAAGAGATTGTAGTTGATCTCCTAAATGCCGAGGCGACCTCAACGCCCTCAGGGCGCTCCAGGCGCAAGAGGAAAGTTACCAACAGGGCACCAGGCAATGCACGACCAAAGATTATTGGCGCGAAAATGGGGAGTTTCGAGTGCAAAGTTGGAGATTGCGTGCTCCTTAAAGCTGAGGGAACGAATGAAGCATGGGTTGGTCTGATCTGCGAGTTCGTGGAAGATGATGATGGAGAAATGGCCGCCAATTTCATGTGGTTCGCGACGGAGAAGGAGATCCGCAACAAGGAGAAAAAGAGGATGGATTTCATGCAGGTATGAAATGGGACCTATTATTTCAGACCATAAATGCTGACGCTTGACAGAACGAGCTTTATATATGCCCATCATGGGATGTTAATCCACTGGCTTCCATCAATGGGAAAGCCACCATCTTATCTGCGGAGTCATTCCTCGCAAAGTATCCCACAGGTCGGATACCAAGGAACTCTAGCCAGTATGGAAAGACGTTTATATGCAGAAGAGGCTGCAATACCAGGACAGCGACATATACTGACGAGTTCGTCTGGGAGGATGTTTTCCATGGAACAGAAGAAGATATCTTCAATCTCGTTGAGCGAGTCAAAACCGAGACAAAGGCTACCCGAAAGAGACGGGGAGAGCGGCAGACTCTCCAGCAGGAGCAAGAATACTCGGTCTCAGACAGTCTTGATGTCATTGGGACCCCGAGAAAAAAGCAGAAGACCTCGGCGGTGTCGACTCCTAAGAAGCCTCGGACACCGTCCAAATTGCTCACCCCAAGTCATAAGAGGTAGGCATGGAACTCGAGCTTTTTAGAAAATACTTATGTTTTACAGAATCATCGTAAAGAAACCTCTCGAATTTACGCCATTGGGAACTCGTGTGATCTCTCCAGGTCATATATATGGGTCACCATTTCAAATTGCCCGGTCGAAACTTCACGTATCGGCGGTTCCCGCCACACTCCCTTGCAGAGAAAACGAATTCTCAGAAGTCTACTCACATTTAGAGTCCGCTATTACGGACGGGTCAGGAGCATGCATCTACATATCTGGCACTCCAGGAACCGGGAAAACGGCAACAGTGCGAGAAGTAGTTTCCCAGCTAAACGCCGCGGTTTTGGCCGAGGAATTGGACGATTTTATATTTGTGGAAATTAACGGCATGAAGGTGACCGATCCGCATCAGTCTTATTCTCTCCTGTGGGAGGCTCTTAAAGGCGATAGGGTGAGCCCGTCACAAGCTCTAGATCTTCTTGAGCGCGAATTCAATCATCCCAGCCCGCGCAGAATACCGTGTGTGGTATTGATGGATGAACTTGATCAACTGGTCACAAAGAACCAAAGTGTCATGTATAACTTCTTCAACTGGCCAGGATTGAGACACAGCAGACTTATCGTCCTGGCCGTAGCGAATACTATGGATTTGCCGGAGAGAACCCTCAGCAACAAGATTAGCAGTAGATTGGGTGAGCTCTTCAAATGTTGATTACATGACTTCTACTAACAATGCATAGGGTTGACCAGAATTACCTTTGCAGGTTACAATCATGAGCAGCTGATGAAGATTATCCAATCGCGACTTGAGGGTGTTCCTGGCGGCATTGTCGAATCAGATGCTGTTCAGTTCGCAAGCAGAAAGGTGGCTGCTGTAAGTGGAGATGCGCGTCGTGCCTTGGACATTTGCAGAAGAGCTGTCGAGCTGGCTGAGACGGAGAGTTCGAGCAATGAAAGCGTGCCAGCAACACCAAGCAAGAAGGCTTCTCGCAACAATGTATCAAAGCCTCCCTCATCTCTTGGTAAAGTCACTATAGGGACCATAAAGAGAGCTATCAATGAGGCAACGACAAGCCCGTTACAGCAGCATCTTCGGGGTCTCCCGCTCTCATCGAAGCTACTTTTGGCTGCTTTGCTGGCCAAGATTCGACGAACCGGACTTGGAGAGAGTGTAATTGGTGAGATCATAGAGGAAGCCAAGAGGATCTCGAAAATGGCAATCGAGACGGAAACGCTGCAATTCTTGCTGACAGACATCTCTCCCAACGCTGTTGGCGGAAGATCGAAGCTGGATCAAAAGGCTCATATCGTGCCTCGTGTTTATGCAATGGGCACGGCAGCCATCGAACTTATGGAAGCGGGCATCATAGGATTTGAAGCACGCAAGGGAGATCGTTTGGGGAAGATCCGCCTCTGCATCGGAGAAGGAGATGTGAAACAGGCCCTGAAAGATGATCCCGAAGCCCGAGGACTTGGATTTTGATATAGAATCCAACTAAGATACCCGTAACCTTTGTAATCGGCATCCCTGGCACCGTGAAACGCCAAGACATAGCTTCCCCAGATCCATCAACGCCTTGATATGCTAAGTAAACCTGCGCCTCTTCCAAGCAAATCATGACAATGCCGTTTCCCCCTTCATGTTACAATATTCTGGCTCCGCCAATCCAATATCTAAGTGGTATCAATCCCTCCAAATCAGTATTTTTGCCGTCCCAATGTTGGCTTCCAGTCCAGCGGATGCGTCTCCGGTGTTGCTTGGTCATCTTGTTTCCATATTTTAACTGATATCAACGTTAGCATGGCTCACTGAAATACATAGGCAAGTTTAACTTACTTGTTTTGTCTGCCTCGCCACAAATCAATCTCAGTCCGGTCTTGTCGAATGTCGAACTCATTATTCCAGCTTCAGCGTCGAGAGATCCTGGCTGAGCAGTGGTATCGAGAGACTGATACAGATGGCCAGTTTTCCAATCCCAGAAGCCCATGGATCCATTATCACCTCCGGAGAACAAGACATTGTCCTCGTTCACACTCAAAGTGTTGATAATGGCGTTTTGGCCCTCGAAATTCTGCATAAACGTCCCCTCGGGACACTTCCATTGTTTTATGCTGCCAGTGCTACCTGATGCAAATGTGAACTCCTTCGGATGAACCGCAAGAGCTCTAACACCCTTCTTGTGATGCGTCAGAACACCCATGGTTTTACCAGCAGCGAGATCCCACAACCGGACTGTGGAATCGAGCGAGGCTGTGATGACCTGTGGATCGACCTCCTGGCATTTGAGATCTGCAACAGTCCCCTTATGTCCGGATAATACGTGGATGTTGCTCCTCGTCCTCATATCCCAAACCCGGGCAACGCCATCGCGGCCACCTGTGACCAGAACATCAAGTGTAGGGTGGAGAGCCAAGGTATACACGCCGCTCAGATGTCCGTGGTAATGGCGGATGACCTTGTTCGTTTCCAAATCCCAGCACTTCACCATTTTATCTTCACCGCAAGAGAAAAGATAGGGGTGCCTCGGAGAGACAGCGAGTCCTCGTACCGTCGAGATATGGCCGGTCAGGGTCAGCTTCAGCCCTCCTGTCGCAAGGTCCCAGATCTTGATCGTCCGGTCTCCTGCTCCGCTGGCAAACCATTGATTATTCGGCTCGACTGCTAAACTCCGCACCCAGCCAAGATGGCCTGAAATAACGCGCATCAGCTTCCACGGCGCATGCCATTCTGGCTTTGCTTGCTGCGCAATCTGTATCTTCCTCGTACTGTCGGTCGCGAGGGTTTGCGACAATTGCGTCCCCGGAGACGGCGCTGGCTTCTTCTGTTCCGTCCTCTTCACCTGGACGAGTTGCTGGCCGACTGCATCCGCCTTGCGCTTCCTCTCTGGTATCGAAGTCTGTGTGGCGGGAAGATCTGGCGTGACGCCGCCTGCGAACAGGGCCCGTGTCTTTTTGGAGTTTTCTAATAGTAGTCGTCGCAAGTAGGCCGAGTCATCATCTGTAACTGTCGCCATATTGTGTATGTGGCCAACAGCTGGATGTTGATTCCTTCGATTTGTTTGACGCTGCAGGTAAGGCTGTGGTTGCCGTTCACCTTTATTTTTAGTCTGCGCGTCGCGAGCTTCACCTCCGCCAACTTGTGGGGAAACCACTAGTCCCAATTTAGCACTCCATCGACCAGGCACAACCACCTGACAAACAGATGCTTCTCATCTTTATAGAGACATCACAGCTCATTCATGATTTATTTCACATTCAACTATCATAATCAACAGGTTAAGTTGGCACAGTGCTGAATTCCGAGGCCAAAATGACAGAGAATACGTCAAAGTTTCAAATCCATGCCGCTGCTCGAGACGGAAGAAGTACATCCTGTCTTGCCCAGTTAAAAAGGAAGATGGCTAATTCATTTCCAGCAACTGTGGTAGAGTCACTTTTGAACGTATGAAGTACAAAATTTGGCTTTGGCAGAATCAAACAGCTGAAAAGATGATGACAGGCAAATCCAAAGCTCGCAAACCAGAAGGATGACGACGACAGGCTACCACTTCACTGGGCAGTTTCCAATGGGCACATCGACATAGTGACATTGCTGGCTCAGAGGAAAGACTTTGATCCCGACGTCAAGGTAGATTCAACCTCTTTTGCTTGCAAAGGCCTACCGAAATTGGTGATTTGGGTGTCGATGGTCTCATGGCTGACATAGTTGTAGGATGGAGCAGGCTGGACTCCGCTGATGATAGCCGTCAGTCGCAAGGACGGTGAAGCTCTTGTGAGCCTCCTATTGAACAAAGGAGCGGATGTCAACGAGACAAGTAAGATCTGTTCATTCCTCGGCCTGCTCAATGCTAAATTCATTCTCTCGCAGACAATCTCGGCCAGGTCGGTCCAGTACAAGTCTGCCACTTTGATTTATCGTCTAATGGGAAATAGACGGCTATTTTCTTCGCAACCTCCAAGAACAACCTTGATGTTGCCAAAAAGCTGTTTGCAAACAAGCCGCCGGCGTCAGCGAGAGTCAAGGACAAGCGTGGCCAATACCCCATTCACAGAGCTGGAGCTATTGGATCAGTGCCCATGGTTGAGCTTTTACTAAAGCATAATAGTCCATTGAATGCTACTGATGCTGCAGGCTATACTGCATTACACCATGCAATTGCGGAGGGTCATGGTATGATTTTAGGACGGCGACCTTAGACTTGTCAGTCACTGACGAGAACTAGGTGATACTGCAGTCGCTTTACTCAAAGCTGGCGCCGAAACAGACAAGAAAGACGTTGACGGCTTTCTAGCCATTGATCTTGCCCCAGATAGCAAGGTACCTATCTAGTTGCTTCCCGGGGAACTGAGCAATCTGCTGACTATCCTTAGGTCAAGAAGTTCATAAAGGAAAGTGCCGAGCGTGAGGGAATAGTTATTTAAATGAATTAGCGTCAAGTTCATACATGCTCTGGCACAATACCCCGAATGGCCATGTGATAGTGAGAAGTATTGAAACAATAGTAGCCAGTTGATAAAAGCAACTACTTGACTGTCCTCTCCAACACAAGATCCCGATACATGGCCTTGACGTCCTCCACATCCGCTTTCAACTCCTCTACCAGCTCGCTCTTTTCTCCCAGCATCTCGAGCGTGGTCTGGTACCTTGCATTAATATCCGCAACCTCCTTCTCCAATTCTAAAACTCTACTATGATCAGACCTCTTCGCCTCTACCTCCTGCATGAGCGACAGAATTTCTGCGCGTGCCTCGTCGCGTTGGCTTGCAAGCCTTGCCAGCTCCTCCTTCGTAGACACCTTCTCGTTCTCCAGGCGACGCACCGCAGCACTCATTCGCTCCACAAGCTGCACAGATGGCCCAGCCCCAACCGTCGACACTGATATGATGTCGTTGACATTGTGATGATGCTCGGAAGGCGACACGGTATTGTCGAAGTAGTCATCATGGTCCATTGTAATAAAAGGCATATCAGGAGCATCTCCATTTGGACTGAGCAAAGTGGTAGAATCTTGCCGTTTTGGCGTCCCATGGCCCGAAGATTGTGGAATCCTTGCCGAGGAAGGACGGCTCATCCGACGCTCTCCACTAGGTAGGTCATCCAAAATACCACGGGATGAGCCACGTCGAGTTTGCAGATTTTGGAGACACAGAAACTCAGCGGTCAGTCCTCTCCGAGACGAAGCTACGGGGGATACAGCACGGTCATAATGGCCAAATGGAGACCGTGGCGGTTCTTCTGTGCATTTATTACGCTCTTCCTCGATACGTTGCTGCATTTCGGCTGTCCATCCTTGCTTCTCTTGCTCAAAGGCATTGTGTGCTTCCTTCAAAGCTGACTCGGCTTCATCTGCACGCTTCTGCAGCTTCTGCAGCTTCGTTTTCAGCAAGGCCAACTCTTGTTGTAAGTCGCTGATCTTTGCATGGAAGCTCTCAACCTCATCCTCGTTTGATTTTGCTCTTGATGTCTAGTTTCAACGTCAGCCATGAATTTAAGAAACCGCCAGTGGACGAATATATACCATTTCCCGAGCTTTCTTCCTGATATTGCTCTCACGACGTAAAGCTTCATCTCTTTCCTTTTGTAGAGCTGTCACTCGAGAGGTCAATGAGGTCTCAATACCCTGCCAATTCTCGCTTGCCACTGCATATTGCGTCTGCAATGTCTCGATTTGACGAAGCAACTTGGCTTGCGCATCACCAGTAGCTCCTGAAGAAACTTCTTCGGCCCGAGTACGCATAATCTCTAGCCTGCTTTCCAGCATCTGGATCTCTCCTTTGAGCTCGACCTCAACAGCCCGAGCTTGCTCGACCTCGCGTTCTGCCTTAGCTTTCAACTCATTGACCTGGACTCTTGATCGCTCTTCCGCCAACTCTTTCTCAATCTTCGTCGATGAGACTTCTTCCTCTAAATCATTTACGCGGCGTTTCTCGGCGTCAAGCAAACTCTGAATATTCTTAATCTCGTCAGCCTTGGCTTGAGAAACAGATTCCGCTAGTTGAGCCTTGAGTTGTGCAATAAGCGTATCTTTACTGTCTCTTTCGATCCTGACTGCCTCTATATCTTTTTGCAGCTGCGTAACTTGTTTCTGCCTCTCATTTGACTGCTTTTCCACCGCTTCAGCACGCTTCAGCCGCTCATTAATCGTCGTTTTCTCTCTTTCGGCCCTTTCAAGCCTCTTGCCCGCCTCATTTGCATCCTTCTCAGACTCGGAAGCCTTCGCCACTAATTTCTTTATCACTGTCATGTGCTTCAGCTCCGTATTAGAAAGCTTTTGGCCCTCTTCCATGAGCAACGCGATCTGCTCATCCTTCTCTGCGAGTTTCTTTTCGAAGCTCCCCGATGGCGCAGCTGTGGCTGCTTTCCGAGCGCTTTCGGCCGATTCCTTGGCGAGATATTGCAGTTTTGCTTGCAGAGCATCGATGCGCTCGATATAACCGTGGATTTCCTCTTCGCGGTCGGCATCGGCTAGTATTCGTTGTTCTCTTGTACCAGCTTCATCCGCGGCTTCGTTTGAGCTTCCAGTTAGTTTCGAAGCAGCTTTCGACTCCGCAGCTGACCGCACTGATTCTGTACTGGGTATAGTATGCGACGAAGACACGGAGTCCAGTGACAGGCGCACGGTGGTATCTGTCTTGGTGCTCGTCGTGAGTCCATTGGTTGGCGATTCCGCCTTCACTTCTGGAGGTAATATGTCTTTAGTATCGGACCCCTCGATATCTACCTGGGGGATAGTCGTATCTTCGGTGCTTGTGACTGGCTGCGACTCTCTTGCTGCCTCTTCACTCCCTCGCGCGACTACGTCTAGGCTCTGTCTTGGGCTTTCCGATACCGTTATTGGACTTCCGACGCGCGACGGCCCATTTGATGTCGGTGTTTGAGTGCCACTCTTCTGCGACGCATATTTCTTCGCTGCAACTGCTCTCGCCAGTCGTTCTTGGAGGCGGTCGTTTGTCGGGCTTGCAGTTGAGCTTCGCGGTGGTGCTAACGGCGGATATCGTTAGACAGTTCGTAATAATGGATTGGAATATACATACTGCTCTCGGCCTTTGGTGCAGCTACCGCTGCTGGAGCTGGCTTCGGCTGGGGCACATCATCTCCGGACAATATATTATCTAAATTCGATTCGATGCCTGCGACAGCTTGCTGTAAGAACGATCCCCAACGCGACGCCTGCTTTCCAGGGACCGTCATGGTGCCACCATTGAAGTTTGTCTCTCGCGTTGTTTGACTTCGGTATATGCTTCGTCGCAACAGAACTTCATAAGAAATGGATCATGGTTTCATTGATAGGACCACGTAAGTTCGCGTCTTCGAAAGCGACAACCATATGATGCCAAGTCCGGAGGATTGGAGGTGGTGGCAGGCTGGTACCTACGTAGCTTGTAGGTAGCCAAGCTTCTGAAGCAAGAAAGAGTATATCGATATCAATATTTCGCAGTTCTGAAAGGGTGCAAAACTGCCTCTGGACTGGACTTTATCTGTAGTCTGGTTGCACGTCGACTTGAGGGCGAGCTGTTCAGTTGCAGGTGGTACTGGCAATGGAATGTGGTCCGCAAGGTACCGTGCTATTCTTTCGGCGACCCTTGTGTGATCCCGCCCCCTGTGTTCCGCCGACTTTCGTGATTTCTTGGCCGGCGGAACTTTGAATCAGTGGGCTTCCATTAACATGTCCCTACGACCGCTTTGACTTTCTGTTCAAGCTGAACTCTGCTATGTAAAAGAGCCTACGATGTACTTATACAGTATTGATTGCTTAACTGAGGTTATTACTCCTCCATAGTCGATTGCTTAAATAACCCTCACTGCCAATTTCCTTCAGGTTCACCACACATACCACAAAATAATCCTCATCAATATTTCTTTCCTAAATTCTTATATCTTATATGGCTGCAAACTATATATTTAATGACCGTACCTAAACCGATCCAGGCCTGATTGCAAAAAGATAGGTAACTCAGATTGCGAACCATGTCGCTTTCGTACTTTCATATGATCAAAGCACGCAAAATCATATCTCTTTCTTACTATCTCCGCCCAAAGATCTTCCATTCGATGTCTTTCCGCCTGTGGGCTCCGCATCTCTAGCAGTCGCGGCCGATTCATCTGGCTTTGATCGGATGATCTCAGGTAAGGATGTGAATACGCTAGGCCAGTGCAGTTCATACTCATCCTGCCGCTCATTGAGGCAATGGCGAAGCCAGATTCCCCACACCAGAGACATATAAGCACCGGTACCCGTCATAAGATGCCTGTAGAGATGTCAATCAATGCAGATTTGAGAAGAGAATGATAATATGACTCACCACCAGCCGTGACCTTCCAGAAGTATTCCCCATGGCAAGCCCATATTTCGTCTCCATGTTCGAATCGTTGAACAATACGCATTGTCCAATGTCCATATACCGAAGCCGCCGAGAAATGTGGCCAGACCAAGTCCGATCATCAGCCACATATCTCGCAGAATTTGTTCGTCCCTCTTAGCATTTTCTGCGCTTTTCACATCACTGGTCATCTTGACCTCGCCATCTCGAGATGCGCGCCCATACTTGCTTTTCAGCGAAGGCCTAATGTTGACCTCCATCACATACATGCTCCGGAACACCACAACAGCGGTGAGCACTGCGTAGGCATTCTGATGGAAAGTTGGATCTTGGAGATAATGATAATAGACCTTGTTCAGTCAGAAGAAGATCCATGTAGATGGTAAGGTGCTGCAACTCACAGTTATGAAAATGCACAAGGCTGCAAGCCCTCCAGCGAGATATTGACAAAACTTGCGGCTTTGATTAAAAGAAAAGCATGCATAGCACATCAAACATGTCGTGTATATCATGGAGAGTTCGTCGACGAGCTGCCACGGATCTGTATGTCGGTCAATATCGCGCTTTCTTGCCCTCGGCTTGATCACCTACATTTCAGGGTACTATGAAACATAAAACTTCCTGTTCCCACAGCTAGGTATCCCAAAAACGTCACCAAATAGACGGTATCATGGCCATTTTTCAGACAATTTCGAACTCCTTTGATCCCTAAATATATGAAGAGGAGGTTTGTCAAAGTATTGATGATTTCGGCAGCGTAAATAGTCGCATAGTAATCCTGAGTATCCACGGTCAGCACCGGGTCTTGGGATACATGAGGTATTGGGGGCCATACTTCCTCACACCAGTTTATGGTAGATGTTTGAGGGAACCAGAATCCTTGTTTGGCCTTGGCCATTGGATAATCAATGGCTGGTAGCCATCGAGCCATGACGGCGACTTGTCTCGCTGACCGATTCCTCCGTGTTCTCAGAGCCAGAAAGCTTCGGCTCTATGGATACTGCTGGAGCGACTTGAAGGCGATGTTGAAGATGCGAGCCGGCTGGTATGAGCGAGCTTCAGACGATAATCTGCTATAGCGTGTCAATGAGTTGTGACAAGTATAACTGGATAGATGGAAACCACTCTATCTACTCTAACAGAAGACGAGTGTTTTCCGAGAGGGAACGTTCAAGTAAGTACAAAGAGAAAAGATGAGAAAGCCTCAGACTTGCGCCTTGCTTGAAGGTGACCTACCTTTCCAGACTACTCAGACTAGAGCAACGACCTTACGGTCCTTACCTCACTTCACTGGTCAAGCAAGCTACTTCGTACCTACTACTACCGGGACTCGGGAGTACTGCACACACTTCCTTATCAGCAATGGAAAAGCTTGAAGGTGACCGGTAAATTCAGGAATGAGCGGGACCTGTCAGAGAAGAGTGTTGTCCCTGGCTGATGCTGAAGCTTAGAAAGTCTGTTCCATGAGTTAAGTGGCATAAGGGAACGGCGGCACGGCTCAGCACGGAGCAGCACCACACACCAAAAAGGGACGCAACGTCATTCCATCCGGCTGCATCGGATGTGGATGTTTCTGAGGATGTCTTTGAAAACAGTGATACATAGATACCTACCTACCTACTCATAAGGGCCATTACCTATTCTTCATCTCTGAGAGGACCATCACTTTGCTCAGTGGAAGGCTGCTGAGAGCTGAGAGCTGAGAGCTGAGAGCAGTTCGACGAGCATAAATTAAGGTTAGCCAAGACCGTGATACACTGATGCCGATTTTGAGGCGTAAAGTAGGTAAGGTGGATGGATGCTAACCATGTACATATCCACCATATGCATGTAGGGAGAGGAAGGGCCGGCTCAAGGAAGGACAGTCTTACTAAGTCTCGTCCTTGCGACGATCCTACCTACATAAGTATCTTAGGTATACGTGACGGGTCATAAACGCTGATGATAGTCATAGAACAGCCTCGAAACCTTAAATTAAAAACAATAGACTTAAAAGCTAGAACAACACAACAACATTGCGGGCATAGATGGCAGTCAGAGGAAGTAGACCTTGCCTAAAAACCACGGTTATTACCTTTCTAAAAGTGTGGTTTTATCGTTAGAAGAGCTATGTATACAGTGGACCGTGCCAACAGCTGCTTCAAAAGCACGTGCATTGCACGTGTCAGGTGCATAGCAAACACTTCTTAATATAAAGACCTTACAGCTAAAAGTCTAGGCGGATACAGAATGTAATTGTTAAGAAAGTATTCTAATTAACTATACCTAAAGATTCATTCTTTGACAATCGAGCATTATGCGTTAAATGACACGTGATCTTGAAACAGCCCTTGGCAATTAGTACCTGAGGGTAGGCAAATACTAAATACCTACCTAGCTAAACATGACAGTAAATAAGAGACAAAGACGAGATTTAAGAGAAAGAGAGCGTCTCTTCTAGGCTATATTAATATTATTTATATATCTAGGGGACAGCTAGACGACGGCCATAGGACCTCGAGACTTCCTATATGTACATAGACCGTCTGGGGGTCATGCTGTGTAGAGTAGAGTACAGGTTATGATTAGGGCCCTTCGCGAAGTTCTGCGAAAGCTACGGCGATATTAAAGACCTAAAGCGATAACACCACGTGCAGCTGGCTGGCTGGCCTGGCTGTACATACCTCGAACAACTCCTGGCCTGAAGTGATCGGCACGTGTGCTTCAACTTCGGCGACATCGAACATCCAGCAGCAGAACACAACACTCTTCGTCTTCTTCTTCCTCTTCCTGTCCTTCGACCCCTTCATCTGACCTGATCCAAAGATATAATTACATACTCCTTCACAAAGTTGACAGCTTATGCCGAAATTGACCACCCATCATGTCCATCTCTAACGAAGCTCTCCAAAAGGTACCCCACAGATCATCTAGCAGCCGAAGGAGAACCACGGCTTATTTTGAAACTTTGGAAAATAGTTGGTGCAAGAGATTGAGACCCAGGCTCTTCTGGCACAGCAGCAGATCAATGTCGTCAAGTCACAAATCTCGGTCAAGCAACGTGATATTCGCCTTCTACAGCTGACCTCGAGTGAGATGTCGACGTTGCCACCAAACACAAACATCTATGAAGGTGTAGGCAAGATGTAAGTCAACAAGCCGAGAGCCAACTCCCCGATCGCGGCACATTTCACTCCCGCGGCCATCCCCAGCGGATCCGATGACCACCTTGACTTGGGATCACGAGACCGAGAGAGAGATATACAGTCACTAATGCAGCACGGGATAGGTTTGTCTTCAGCCCGACGGCAGAGGTTGACCAGCGATTGAAGACGGAGACGGCCGAGCTCAAGACAGATGTCGAGAACCTGAACAAAAAGCTGCATTATCTGGAGACCACGCATAAGAATAGCCGGCAACATATTGACCAGATATTCCAGAGCGGAGGCCGCGCTTAGCATGAGCCACGAAACAAGAGCAGGCAGACCCCTCCGCCAACAACAAGGATCGCAGATTCAGAATGCCAACTGCTGATGGCGCTCCTACGTCTCAGGCAGCAAAGGAGTTGGGGGGAGGGGGGGCGTCGAGGAGTTGTGGCTGACGCGCAAGAGTCATGCGCGTGTGGTAGCATTCATGTTGGCTGCCTCTCTATCTGTGCTGGAAGACAGAAATGGCTCTCCTTGTTCTTCATAAGAGTTGATGGGGAGCAGTGTGGGTTATTTGATACGCGCATGGAATTGCTCTGACGCCTTGTCGTCCTAAGCCACACACTGCCTGCAGCCAAGCTCATGTCTCGGAAGTCCATTCGGGTCTGCTCTGATATCGATCCAATATGCATCACGATCTACTCCGTATGTATCGAGAATTCATGGGGTACAGTGCCATCATGTATGGAGGAAAAGCAGCAATAAGCAAGCACCTTGCTGCACAGTAGACAAGGTGGATTAAAGATGAATATCAACGTTCTGCATCATCAAACTTTTCTCCCCGTACTGTAACTTTGAAGTGTTAGGTGGAAAGTGCACGAGAGACAAGACGCCATTGATCTTGGAACAAGTATTCTACTTCGGTCTTGCATATGCTGTGGATGACATGCCCACGCCACACGCCCTTCGCCGACTTGGTTGCGGGAGAACACAGTGCCGATCCGATAACATCAGAGAGCACATCATCTTTTATTTCTGATCTTCATTCATTCATTCACGAGTTGGATCTTAAAATGGCATCAGAGCTATGAGGAGAGTTGACCAGAACAGTCGAGCAGTTTCTACGACGTTGCAACCCCTCTCCGGCTGAAAGCCTCGTTGGACTATTCATGCACCCAAATCCTCCCGGCCCTAACCTACTGTACTGTATAGAGGTATGTATGAGTATGTACTATGAGTATGTACATACGTTCTTGCCGCAGCCTGGGCCCCATGCATCTGCTGCATCTCCTGCAGCCCTGGAGCCCAACAAGGCACACTGGACGAGAACGAGACTCGAACGAGACTCGAACACTTCAGCCCCATGGCCCCGTCGTGTGCCCAATCAAGACACCCATATTCCGAGAACCCATGCTGACTGAAGCGCAAGTGCTTACGCCGTACATACGTATGTACGTCGCGACTACTGGACTGGAGCATGTTTGCCTGAGACTGTGAGACTTGAGACTGGAGTCAAGCCACTGCTGACTCCCATAGTCCCACAGTCCCACAGTCCGTCCCACCAACCCGCCTTCCCGCCCCTTCAATAATTTCAGCTCGACTCCCCGCCATCCATCTTTCTTGATGCTTGTTTTCTCTTCTTCCACCCAACACCGACGTTGGAAGCTGGATCTCCTCACTCCGAAGGAAAACCCTCAATATCCTTGTTGAGAGAGCTTCAAAGACACATTTGATCGACAAGCATTCACACCACCTACTAACTGCCTTGGATCTCTTATCGCAGGCGGTGTAGAAAGTCGGCACGACGTTCCATTATCGCAAGTGCGGGGTCACGCTTCACCTGTCACTGTCACTGTCACTGTGCGCTGCGCAACTCGCGACACAGATTATTTGAGATCTTCCTTGACTTCACAGTCGATAATCTACATATCACTTGTCAAAGGCCGACAAAGGCGCCTTTGCCCTTTGAATAATCCAAAATGAGCTACGATCGTTATGACGATCACGAGGATCTTAATATCCGTTTCCACACTCGTGACCGAGGCGATTATGAACGTCCCGCTCCTCCTCCTCCTCGCCAATACCGCTATGCCACCGGCGGCGGTCGTCTCGATATCAGCTCCAGCCGTCATGAGCGGTCCAGATCCCGCGAGTATGTAAGGGCTCCATCTCCTGCTGCCCCGCCTCAGCCTGTTATTATCAATAACCGCATTTATAACGACTATGACGATGATTACGAGGAACCTCCCCGCCAGGTTAAGCTCCAAGTCGTCCCACAAGGCCGTGAGAGATCTAGATCTCGGCATCGTCGCCGTTCGAGCTCGTACTCATCTCGCTCACGATCTCGGTCCCGGTCTCGCCATAGACGTGAGAAGAAGAAAGAAGAGCCACAGTTCATGACGAAGCAAGACTATGAATTGGAGCGCATGCGGAGGGAAGTCGAGGACTTGAGGAGGGCTCAAGCAGAGAGGAAGAAGCCGAGCAAAGAGCCAGAGAGGCCCGAGAGATCCGAGAGACCATCTGGGTATATGTCTAAGGAAGAGTACGAACTGGAGCGTACGCGCAAAGAGCTGGAGAAATTTAAGCTCGAGCAGCAGCGGAAAGAAGACGAGAGGCTACTGAAGAAGGAATTGGAGCTAAAGCGCCTGCGAGAAGAGAAAGAGGCCGAGGAAGAGGCGGAGCGCAAGAAGAAAGCGGCCGATGAAGCCGTAAAGGAATTCCAGGTAAAACAAGCCGAAAAGGCGGCAAGGGAGAAAAAAGCGGCAGATGAAGCCATAAAGGAGTTCCAGAGAAAAGAAGCCGAAAAGGCGGCAAGGGAGAAGAAGGAGAAAGAGGAGCGAGAGAAAGAGTACAAGCAGCGCCTTCAAGATGATCTGAGGAAGTTTGGCAACATGACCGATGACCAGATTGCTAAGGTGTTGAAGAAGGAGAAGATCGAAGCTGCCGCACCGGCAGCGAAAGCCCGCCCAACTTATACGAGAATGGCTCGGCGCTATCTTTCTTTCGAGACCTTGAACGCCTTCCGCATTGATTATACAATTGACCAGGTAAGCCGTAGACAAACAGCATGAATTTCCCCTAAAACAAAACTAACACTTCTGACTAGGATCCCGAGTATATCCTGATCAAGCGATGGGTGCCGGAGCACGAGCAAGATGTCCTGTGGGAGCACACCAAGGAGCTCCGCGAGAGACGCGCGCGCGCGATTACCAACACCAGCACAACCACGACGGTGCTGCAAATTGAGGACAACAATCATCATCACCACCAGCACAGTGATGGTGTCCAATACGAGTTTGTGAAGAAGAGGGATAAGAAGAGAGACAAGTCTCCTGGCTTGATAACTTTCCTCGCGGGTGGTAAGAGATGAGGTAGATCGATGACGAGACGATGGAATGAGAATATGAGGTCTGCTTTTGTGAGGGGTCTAAATAGTTTTGCCGATATTGAAGATTCTTACCTATTTCGGTTGTTGCCCGTGGCTATTTCACCTCTCAAATAAAGAATTAAATTTCCAAACCGTGTATATCCGATCCAAGTGATGGTGATTGGAATGACGATTTAGGCATCTGTAAGAAATCTTGTGCCGAAGTTAAAGGACTGGGACAAACAGTGTTTTAAAGATTTGAGTTGAGTTATAGCTTAATGAAGGGCCATTATAAGAGGCCTTTCTCCGTCCAGGTGAGCTCTGCTCTTCTAATCAATTCCTCGTACATTGTCCAAGCCAACGCCGAACTCAGAGCCTTCCGTGCCATCCGGATCGCCAGGCCGTCAAGAAGACTTTTAAACCCATCCTCCTTGACCATCTTCCTTCCCGCCTGCAGCATATTCCGATACTGTTTCGGTTGCAATTGTATCCGCGTCTTGATCGAATCGAACGGGTTCGTGATGGCCGTAGCAAGTCCCGCAGCTACCACGCCGGATCCAAAGTTAATGGATGCTGATGTCGAACCTTTCATCGCGATCTCCGGATTCCCCGGAATGTGCACCTTTTGTACAATGTGACCCATCCGCTTCTTGAACTCCTCGTAGAATAATACATAGAGCCCCGCGTATGGGGCGTCTCGAACGGCAGTTGCGCCAAACCCAGAGAAGAAGCCCCGAATGCCCTCCGTCTTAAGGATGTCTTTGGTCGCGCCGAGAATGGAGCGGTAGGCATACAGATTCGATTCGTAGCGTACTTTTATTACAGTTATAGGCATCAAGACGAAGCCAGCTGAGGTTCTGGCGATGGCGCCAGTCGTGAGGTTCGCGAGGTTCGAAAGCTTCGGAAGTGCCGAGGACGAAGATGGTACCCTGGGGCCGTCAACAACGCCAATGCTCTTCAGCAAGTTCGAGCGGGCGACATTCTGTCTCAGCGCATTGAGACTTGTGAAGTAAAGAGCAGAACCGAAGCCAGTCCGCAGGGCCGACGGTGCGGTCCCACGCCAGAAACCTCGAATCGCGTTCGGCCCAGCTAAGATCTCGCGGAAGGAGGCTCGCAGAGAAGCCGAGCCAGATTGTTGTACACGGGTTTTGAGTAGGTCGGCCGGTTGGAGAAGAACTGCGGATAGGAGCCCTGAGCCTAATCCTGCAGTGAAATGGAAGGCTGCGGTTGCGACTTAGTGTTTGCATTTTTGTAGTTTGGGAGTTCAGGATTGGGCGCTTTTACCAGACGAAGACCGAGAAGGGCCGCCATTTGACATGTCCGTTGATGATCAAAGTATCATCTCAAAAAATTATGCCGTCTTTCTTCCAATGCCCATTATTCTCAAGGCAGGCTGAGTGAGTGTCGACGGATTACGGGCTTATTGTACTCTTTCTCAAGTTGCTCCTCGGTACGAGGATTCCAACCCTACATTCCCCAGATTTAGATCCTGGTGTCAGACGTCATACAACTGAAAATTCAGGCACCTTTCAGGTACGGGTAAAGATAGTGCACGTGATATGGCATCAAGACAAGACGTCTTGAGAAGATGTGATTACGAGCTGTCTATTTCGCAAAATCCAAATAATCCAAATAATCCAAATAATCATATCATGGCAATAATAGTACACTTTCAGACACTGAACCATTTGGAAGTGATTATGCTGACAGAATCCAGGCGATCGGCCAGCTATGCTCCACAGCCTCTATGGCCCACAACCTGGGACTGGTGAAGACCCTCATTGATATTGCTGCCAAAGCAGGGGCAAAGGTCTGATCCAACCTTTACAAATAGTGCCGTTTATTAACAATAAATAGGTGTTATTCCTGCCCGAGGCTAGTGATTATATTGCATCCTCCGCAGAGGAATCTGTTAGGCTGGCACGGCCAGTGGACGATAGCATATTCGTCCAAGGAATCCAAACCGCCAGCAAAGCAGCAAACATTGCTGTAAATGTTGGAATCCATGAGCCAGCAGAGTCAGGCAAGAAATTGAAGAACACGTCTATTTGGATTGAAGATGGAGAAATCACACAGCGATATCAAAAGCTCCATTTATTTGACGTTGATATCAAAGGAGGTCCGCTTTTGAAAGAAAGCAATAGTGTTCAAAAGGGAATGAGCATCCTTCCTCCTTTTGAGACAGCTGTGGGTAGAGTGGGCTTAACAATATGTTTCGATGTAAGGAATCTACTCCTATGAGCCCAGCCCCTTGCTTCCCCGACTTAACACATGCACAGCTGCGTTTTCCAGAGATCAGTCTGGCTCTCAAGCGTCAGAACGCTCAGATAATCACATACCCTTCAGCGTTTACAGTACCTACAGGCAAGGCTCACTGGGAGACACTTTTACGGGCCAGGGCAATAGAAACACAGGCATATGTGGTTGCTGCTGCGCAGGTGGGGCAACACAATGAGAAACGGATGAGCTATGGCCATTCCATGATTGTAGATCCTTGGGGGCAAGTTCTCGCTGAACTCACAGGAGAGGGGGATAAAGCAGAAATAGCGATCGCAGATATTGATTTGGATTTTGTTAAGAAGGTCCGGAGAGAGGTGCCACTTCTTCGAAGAACGTAAGCAACGAAATCTGTCGATTGGCCCCTGAGTACTGGCTGACAACAACAGAGACGTATACCCAGAAGTATAAATGCGCAGTTGAACATTGATACCATAAGCATTAGAAAATGGATGTAGACGTTTGCAGAAAGGCCAACACAGTGGCATGGCTTTTCTTCATGAACCGTAGTTGCATTGAAGACCTTGAAATCTCTCCTACCTAGTCCTAAAGTATCCTTGCCCAGAGTATGTCGCATTCGACATCTGCTCATAGCCTCATCCTGTTTCATTTTCGCCCCAAAAGCAATGCAAGCCCATATTGTACATGTAAACACCTAATTTTTTTTCTTTTTTAGAAAAATTAGATACGCCAAGATCAATAGCCAGCTGTTTCAGTAACAGCAAACGAAGCCAAATTTATCCCCAGAGTGGAGCCACGACCTCAACGGCCCTCTCCACAACCGCGCGAACTCTGTCACCAAAGACTCGATTCCCACATTCTACCTCCAAATTCTCAAGCCAAACTTTAGCAACCATCTTGTCAACTTTGATTTCGATTCCCGGGACAGGAATTCCGGCGTTATGCAGTCGTTCGATTTCCATCCTCTCGATTTCCCTCAATTCTGACCGCTCACCGTCCTCCTGATCTTCGAATTTCTCTTCAGTATCCGCTGCTGATGGAGAAGGGGATTGCTTAGAAGGAAGCAGCAGATCAGAAGGCAACTTTGGCCTTTCAATTGGGTTTAGCGCATCGGATCCAAATTGTGCTTCGAGGAACATGAAAAGCCGTTCAAGCCGCTCAGTTGGAGAAAGGTTTGCATGTGGGTTGCGCTTTGGGAGAGGATGATCATGGTCATGATCGTGATCATGGGTGTGTTTGCTAGAAGATTCTGCTGAATGTTAGTAAATGTACAATGCCGTATGATGGAGAGAACATCTTACGTTTAACGGCTGCCGGGCTGATCTCGACAGAATAGAGGACAGCCATCACAGCATCAGCAATGCCATCGTTCAACATGTTTCCTTCCCATTCAATGTCAACTTCACCATTGCTCTGATATCGCACTGTGACGCATCCCATGACCAGATATGTTGTGACATCCGACCTTAAGATTTCCTCATCCGCTTTCTCCAAAGAGCCATTGCCGTTCATGTGAACATCTCCGTTTCCATCTTTTATCGATTGCCCATGACTCGCTCGAGAAATATCATCAATGGATCCAAAGGTGCCCTCCAGTGCCCACCGAATCAGATCAATACCAGCAGCACTTAATCGCAACCGCTGCTTGCACATCACAACTGTAGTGGTCAGACCAGCATATTCACGCAAATCCTCAGGCGCCATGAGGGACAGCTTAAAATCATTCTCAACGAGAACACCAGTGATGATCTTGCCACCATCATTAAATTGTAGTTCACCGGCTTCTTCGTTCGTCGATAAAGTAGGAGGTGGCAGATTTGCAAGTTTGCCGACAACCTTCGCAATCTTATCTGCTTTGAAAGGAATGCGTAATTCCTCACAGTTTCGCGGCGAGAAGACCTTAACCTTTGCGGAAGCTGGAAGATTGGCATTCAGAGAGAGAAGTTTTGACTTCAGACGCATCATGTTATGTTGCTCACCATGGACCAGTATCTACCCCAGTTAGAGACATTCAAGTGCAAGCTTTCAAACACAATGATTGGAAGACTCACAACAACTGGTGCAGCAACTTTCTCAATGAATTCCCGATTCTCAACACCGTCCACATGGGCAGCGAAACTAAACTCCTGGACGCTGCATCTTCTTGGAACCATGACCTTCTCATCGCCACCTTTGCCAGACCTTCTATTGGCGCCACTGTTCCTCGTCATAATGGCAGGAATCTGATCTGGTTCTTGCATGATAGACTTCGCCATGGTACCCTCGACACTGTAACCGGTGATAACAACACCATTCTTATCACTTGGTGCCCAGCGCTCGAGAAGCTCTCTGCTCACACCGGTCTGCATCATACCAGGACTTGCAAGCATTACGCAGCTCCCTACATCGTCAAAACGCTCCAGGCTCTTTAAGCTGCGAATGTATTTGAAATCCCAAGGTCCTCCATTCGTGCCTCCTGCTTCTGACTCTGCCATCCGTTCTCTGAACAGACGCTTGATATTTTCGTTCATTGCTCCAACATATGTCTGATAAACAAGCATACATTTTCGGGCAAGATTTGAAGCATAATATATCGGCACGTTCTGTAGCTCCTTATGCCGACCCCAATACTCATCAAGAATCAGCAGCAGCTCCTGGGCTCTTCCCAATGCGAAGACTGGCATCAAGACCCTTCCGCCGCGATTTATGATCCCAGTAATAGACTTCATTAAAGCTTGCTCCCTTTCCAATCTAGGCACGTGGGATGCAACGCCGTATGTACTTTCGGTGATCAAGACGTCAACCTTCACCCCTGCTGGTACGGACGCTGAGATCAAGTGTCGATCGGGTTCTATACTGTAGTCGCCCGTAAAAAGAATTGTGAGGCCAGAGATAGAGATCAGGAACATAGCGGCGCCGAGAACATGGCCTGCTGGAAGAGGTGTGATGCGGATTGAGGAGATGGTGTGTGTCGTATGATAGTCAATAGCCTCAATCGTAGGAAACGTGCTCAAATGGTCCGCTTCTGTGTACGGTGTTGATGATTGCTCGCTCGAGCTGGAATTGGACGAAACTCGCACTGAGTCTTGGATAAGCCACTTGTAAATGGCTTTTGTAGGATGCGTCATGAAAACTCTGCCCTTGAAGTTCGTCTTTGCAAGAACATATGGCAGGGAAGCGGCATGGTCGATGTGAAAACTGGATACACGTTAGCTACGGTGCCTACTGAGTTGTCGATTAGAAGTGGGCGAGGAGTCAAATGCTGGATATTCTATGTACAAAGTGTACTGCTTCAGATGCGAGCACGTAGAGTCATCTTCGTAGAATCAAAGATGCATGATGCATTTTGTGTGGGTAATGTATTGTATTGATCTCTGGTATACATGTAATATTTTGCAGAGGAGACACAAAGAATTCATCCTCCCCACGTGCCGGCTCGCAACTAGGAAAGGAAACGTTGATGCCAGACATCAATCGAGTGGTTGAAATGTACTGTGTATGAAAGGCGGGCTTACTGGCTGATCAGAAGCACATCAACGGTGCTTAGATCGAAGTCGTCGTAGAATGGAAGAGCTGACAGACCGTCAAATGCTGGATGCATACCGGCGTCGAGCTGAAATGGAAGTTAGCCACGATCCATCCGTTTCGTGCCCACAAAAGTACTTACCATGACAGTCTTGCCCTTGTATTGAATGATATGACACGATCTGCCAACTTCATTGCCTCCACCTAAACATAAAAACATGAGTTCGTCATTTGGATCCACAGGTTCTTCAGCCGGCGGCGACATAGCGCCAGCTTTCCGTTTTGAAGCCATGCGAGGGATATCTGAAGACAATGAGTGATATTCGAGGCTTGAACCAAGTATCGAGTACTCGATCAGGAGTTGGGACCACAATCACTGGCGCATATCAGCGTATTCGTCTGATTGACCAGCGAAATGCCCCCGTTGGAAGTCTTGACTAGGTTCTGTGTTCAGATTGCGATATAATCGTCATCAATATCAAATAAATAAATAATAGCAGAAGTCTAACTAGCTCGCAAAGCTTCGAAGTTACGAGAGTATTAACGTTGTTGGTAAGGAGTGGTTAGAATAACGGAAGGTCAAGTTGAGGTTCTGAACGAACGCGCATCTATGTACGTCCTTTGAGGCCGCGCGAAATGCGCACGGGCCATTCGCGGTACATAGGTCACGTGCTTAGAGCATTACCCAAGTTCATGCATAACCCGTTGAAGTTATGGCGTCGCAACCCGAAACGCCATCTCGACTTTCTAAAGAACACCTCCAACTTTTATAACATCACCACAAGGAGACCAACTGGATCTGTGTTGTCTACTCGGCTGCGCGCATTGATATTCCTTACAGGTGTCGAATATCTTATAAATGACCGAGTGCTAGCAATCCGGCGCACAACTTTTGGGCTGCAAGCCACTGGGGAGGCAAGAGGCTGAGGAGGAGCGTGGTCTTTTCAGAGCTTCGAATATATATAATCTTCTACGATGGCGCAACAACAGCCACCGCAGCAGCAGCAGCAGCAGCAGCTCCAGCAGCTCCAGCAGCCGCAATATCAGATGCCCGGGCAGATGCCCGGGCAGATACCTGGGAGGCCTTTCTCGCCTTCGCAACCCGCGACAGCTCCTGGAACTCCCCAGGGCTTTTACCAACCGGCGGCGAAGCGTCAACGTCTGTCTCCAGATCCAAGATCACAACCGACCTCACCCTATACACAGTCTCCATATGGACCTAGCCCAACGACATCAGCCCCGCCTTCGTCGATACCTCCGGCCAGTTCAATGCACTTCCCTACCGTCTCTCTGCCCCAGGTGTACCAAGGGCCGTATTCAAATGGGCACGCAACACCTTCTTTAAGCCACCCATCGCCATACAATACCCCGAATACGCAACCACAAAGCTACAACCCAAACAACCCTCAAGCAACTTCCTTGCACGGCATATCTCCTCAGAACCTACATCCTAACCTTCCTCCGAACACTCAATTTCAGAATACCTACAACATGCCACAACACGGAGTAGGAATGATGGGACCTCCACTGAAGCCAGTGGAAAAGGAAAACGTGAATGATGATCAAATGGATGTGTTGGCGAATGCTGGCGTCGATTTGCGTGCTGAGGAGAACTTTGCAATGAGCTTTCATACGGGTTCATTCGGTTCTCAGCCTGCCTTCAATCAACCTGGCGTGAATCTTACTGGCCATGGCTTCACTCAGTTTAACCCAGGAGATGCCGGCTCATTTTATGGTGCCGGCCCTGCAAATCAACCTGGTGTGCCGACTGACAAGGCGACTCAAGATCAACTATTAAAGAACACCGCTGAAGCGGCTTGGAATAACGCAGCTTTTAAACTGGCGATGTCTAGGCAACACGAGTTGAAACATCCACACGTACACGTTGGAGCATTATGGGCTAAGATGGACAAGATCGCAAAAGAAAATGGGCTTGTATTGAATACGGAGCAGAGTGGCAAAATGCCACAGCTAAAGTTGCCTTCAGAACATCCCTCCGAGATCAAGCTCAGAACGATCAAAGGTCCTGATGGCGCTTTGGTTGTTGCGGGAGGTACCTTTCTTCCACCAGATACAGCTCTCGCAGATCAATGTGCTCTGATGTCCCTTGCGACGAATCAGCGAGTTCGGATTCTACTAGAGGAGACCATTGCTATAGCTAGGAGTCGTAGACTGGGTTCTCATGGAGTTATCCCGTCTGAGTGGACTGATGTAGCGGCACCATCTACAAGTGCGGCAGGCACAGTAGTTGCAGAAGGAGCACCGCGCAATGGCTGGGAGAGTGCAGTCAGCCCACGCACAAATCTAGCGAACGGTACGTCGTCTAGGATATATATTGATCGGATAATGCTAATTTTTGCAGATACGTTGACTACGGCTGGCACGCTGCCGACCCCTACTTCTGATGGAACCAAGACTCCGACCGGAACTGTCACTATGACCAACGAGCTGATCAAGTCCCTTCGTGAGGCTGCAAATGCAGAACGAAATTTTGAAGAGAAGCGTCTTGCGAAGCGTCAAGGCCGATCTGTCGATGGTGTGGCTGTTGCCCGCACTGGTTCCGTCGCACCTGGCACACCTGGATCTGTAGCCCCAGAGCCTTCAACGAAGCCATTGACCAAGAAGGAGCGAGAGAAGCAGGACAAAGGCAAGCAAAGCCTGGTTGATAGCCATGCGCAGGCAAATGCAACCACGGCAACCTTTCTTTTCGGTGGCAAGAAAAAGAATAAGTACAGTTGGATGGAGTCGGGAGCTTCCAGTAGCGTCAGTACTCTTGGTCGAATTAATACACAGGTCTCTGGCATTTCTGGAGGACTTGGTGGTGCCGTTGAGAAACAGAGACTCACTGCAGATGGAAAGAACAGAATGGGCGGTTTCCGCGAGGATAAAGGCGGTGGCCGGATGGTACAACTCAGGGACTTCCTTGCTGTTCTTGAGAATGATGGGAGAGAAAAGAAGACGTTGCAGCGTACTTACGCATGGTTGGATGCACCAAAGCCAAAACCAAGCTTGGCATAGGACGCTTTGATAAAAGGAATTATAGGGAGGCCAAGGCGTAATGGCGCGCATCTTTCTCATAAGAGGTTTACTATGACTGAAGGGATGTAAAATAGATGGATGCATCACGTTAGGGAGTCTATGATAAGACCAGGAGCTCAATGAGCGTCTTATGAGCGATCAGATGGAAACTTTAAAATCAATCCATGTTGAAGCTACTCAAATTGCATGCTTGTCGCGGGAATTGCTTTTTTCACTGTTGAGTGTTTGAAAATATTATTAGGAATTTTAATGTTTTCGAATTGTATGCATATTGCCAATCCAAGCCCCTTGCGAGGTTTACCTCGAGACGAAAGACGGCCCATTAGAGCGGTGATGTCATACGAGGCTCTGAATAAATATCTCGAGTTTCATTCACCCGAGCAACTTCGAAAGCGAATTTATACCTCGAACCAAGAGCAAGATATAAAATGGTATCAAAGATTGATCCTGCTATCATCGAAGCTCTTTCATTACAAGAGTCGTCGCCAGAGATCCAATCGCACGGCGGCTCTGGCTTCTCATCCACCTTCAAGATCACTGCCACCGTAAATGGGCAGAAGAAACTATTTTTTGTGAAGACAGGCGGTCCGGACTCGAAGGTGATGTTTGCAGGTGAGTTGGCTGCTGAAAGTGACTCCAAATAGCTGATGGCCACTTCTGCCATTATAAGTCATCCTTAACTTCCCTTTGCCAAGTTCTGTCATGTCGCACTTTCACGACACCTGAGATCTTTATAATCGCTGTCCATTGCCATACTACTATGCAACCTCGATAACACATCCCATATGCGTAAACTGACGGCTACCCAGGAGAGCATACCTCCCTAAACGCAATCTATTCCATCATCCCCTCCTTCTGCCCTCGCAGTTACGCTCACGGCCCTCTCTCAAAAAGCCCAAGCTTCTTCCTCGCCACCGACTTTCTCAAGCTCTCCTCGGCAGCCCCCTCCACAGGCCTCTCCTTTGCTCAGAAACTAGCAAAGTTGCACAGCACGCCGGCGCCTATTCCTGATGGCTTTTCGAGCCCGCAGTTCGGATTTCCAGTCCCCACCTGTTGTGGAAGCACCTTGCAGTCAAACGACTTTTCAAGCTCCTGGGCCGACTTCTATGCGGACCAGAGGCTAAGAGCTATTAGCAAGGCTTGTGAGAAAGCAAATGGCAAAGACGCAGAATTGGGTAGCTTAGTCGAGAGTACAGCTTCAATTGTGGTGCCACGGCTCCTCAGAGACGGCCATTTGAAAAGTCACGAGGGAGCACCAATTGTACCAGTTGTTGTGCATGGCGATCTATGGTCTGGTAACCATGGTAGAGGCAAGATTGGCGAGGGACCAGTTGAAGAGGTGGTGTATGACCCGAGCTCAGCGTGGGCGCATAGCGAGTTTGAGATGGGGATTATGAAGATGTTTGGAGGTTTCTCGGGCGTGATGAAGGAATATCATGAACTGAAGCCCAAGGATAAGCCCGTAGAGGAATATGAGGATCGGGTGGAATTGTATGAACTGTGAGTATTTACTTTGTTACGAAGAGTGACGATCATGAGTAGTGGGCTAATTGATGTAGTTATCATCATCTCAACCATCATGCGATCTTTGGAGGTGGCTACAGGAGTGGTGCTGTTGCTATTATGCGAAGCTTGCTTAGGAAACATGGAGAAGCAAGTCTTTGAGTTATGCATAAATAGTTATACGCTGAAAGGAAGCAAAACACCCCAGTTAGATCATCATTGAGATTGTGGAGTTAGAGCACTCAGCAGGGACCACAGATGATAGAGGCGCAGAAGTACTAATACAGAAGTTAAGATGTGAAAAGGGGTGTTATGAGCGGTCTAAGCCCTGAACTCCACGGCAGATGCACTTTGCAACTTGACAGAAGTTCCGTTCATTCATCAATCTATATGCCGACCGTCAAAGTGTCTCACACACAAATAGCCGATACAACTTGCTCCAAGCAAGCTTATAAAGACCATACCACATAGCTTTCGAAACTGATGTGCCGCCGAAACCATTATTGCTGAATTGATATCATACCGAATTACCGCCTCCTGGAACTCCTCGCTTCATAACCCAGAGATTGAAGCCTTGATAAGGATACGAGGCCACGCAGAATGCCTCCAAAAAACTCCAGTATTTGACGGGTACACGGGTAAGACAAACAACCAAACTTCTGACAACATTCGTGATCCATTTTCTCTACCCAGACTGAATGACCTCACAGCCTTGCGAGAAGAAGATTCGTGCAGGCTTGTCGTAATCATTCTCGATACTATAGAAATTACCTAATACACGATTAGCACAGCATCCAAGAACTAGTATAATGAATCAGAAATCTTACCTCTCGGAACCTGGAAAATTCCCCCTTTGCTGATCCGAAAAGAATTTCCATTGATCTCGACTTTCACCCTCCCATAATGCACAAAGAATACCATCTGCATCTTCCTCGAGTTCTTCGGCTTCTTAAACGCGCCGGGCGGCAGGTCCACCATCCCACTTCCAAAGAAAGGAAGCGTGAGAGTCTTCGCAAACTTGACGTTTGACCCAGGAATTTCTCGTGTCATGATCGCCGCATTTGAGTAGGCGAGTTCTTCTTCCTTCTCGGCAGTCTCACTTCCAATTGGGTCCTCAGGGTCCCACGTCCTGATTTCTCCATATACGCGGCCTGGTTCTGACTCCCACGGCTCGACAAGCTCTTCTTTTTCGTCTTCTCCATCCTCATCCTCTCGCCTTTTGGCTTTCCGTCCCCTTTTCTTGCCCTTTCTTGACTTTTCCGTCTCAACGTCCTCCCGTCGAATGACTTCCTTAACCGTTGGCAGGAGGAAACTCTCATCGCCATCTGCAGTTGCGTCTTCACCGTAGACAACTGCTTCATTCTTCCAATAAGCTACAGGTTTCACAGAAGCTCGTCCGGATCGGGTCGTCTGGAAGTTGCCAAGTCCAGGAGTCTCTCTCCGAAGGATGAATAGACCATTCTGTTTCGGTCTTGGGGGCCCGCGTTGTACTTGTACAGGAGAAGAGTCTTTTGGCGGAGACTCCTGTCGTCTGACAACCGGTTTTGGCTTTGCTTTTACCGGGGCCTTCTGTCTTACTTGTGAATTCTTCGCAGGTTTTGCAGGAATGCGCTGCTTCTTCACTAGCGGAAGCTCTGGTTCAGGCTCATCCTCTTCATGTTCTTCCCTCACCTCATCTTCCTTCTCCGGTACGTGCTCCTTAGCTTGCGCAGTCGAGGACATGATTTTCTTCGGCCGTCCTACCTTAATTCGTTTTGCTACTTCTGACCTGTCCAAGGACGGCCGCCCTCTTTTCTTCGTCGGTCGCGGTGGGATGGGCTCAGGAGGTGTCTCAGTTCTCTCACGCTCAGGAGAACCAGGACCTTGGCCATCGTCATTCAAGGGTTGATAATCATCATCATATTCGCGCGATGAGTTGAGGTCGAAAAGGTGATTCTCCTGCTGCGATCCCCGAGTGTCCTCGTGTGAATGAAATGTCGGTTTCAGCGATTTGGGAGCAGAACCTAAGCCATTCATCTGCTTGGACGCCGGGCTTGGCCCGATGGGAGTTCTCTGTGGGGCTGTTTTCGGCGGAGAGATGGCGAGTCTTGGTATTGCATTTCCACTTCCAGCTATATCATCGACTGAGAAATCGAGCCGTCGGACCACAGGAGGTTGTGGCTTCACGCGCACTGGAGATACTATAGATCCGCGTGTGGGTGACGAAACAGGACCAAGTGAGGGATGGCGTCTCGCTGGCGACCTCAAGTACGTCTTCACAGGCGATTTGGAGCGCGGAAGTGGCACATGCAAGCTAACTCGTTTTCTCTCGGTGAGAACCGCCGTAGGCTCTTGAATCGTGCTTTCGCCAACATCCATATCCTCTTCGCTCGTTATTGTCGTGTTTGGACTCTTCTTCATCACTGATTTCCGCACACTCGGCATCGGCTGAGCCTTTTCGGGCGACGAAAATAGTTCATCCATGGGTTCAATTCCGTGCTCATCGCGGATTCCAGTATCTGGGACCGTCAATCCAGTTTTCCTAGAAACAGTCAATACATGCCAAATAATGCTAGGATTTTTGAACCTGCCTCCCTCTAACTCCAGGCTCGAAAAACATGTTTTCGCGCGGCTTGTGCCGCGGCGATGCCGTTGTCTTTTTTGGAGGCATGTTGTTTGGATGCTGGAGAGGCGCGTGTTGATTTAAGTTTAAGCGCGACGGTGATGGCGCTGTTAGTGGCCGACTCATGTAGCAACTGCTTTCTGAAGCTTGCAGGATAAATAGTTCAGCATCGGACGCGATATTGCATGGTTGAGTGATGATATCGTCAGGCGCAATGTTGTCGAGATTCGAGCGTTGCTTTGGTGGGCAGTGTCTACTGGGCCATGGAAGGCCGCCATCATAACAATGGACTTGGCAGAAATTGGGGCTAGTAACCTGATATTTCAGGCATATATATGCAAGAAAGGCTCAGGTCTGAGGACGACGATGGGCCGAATTAAAGTTTGATAATATATGATAATAAATATCTCAGTGTCTCATTATTCAAATCAGAAGCTGAATAACCATTATTTCGATTCCTTTTGGTAGAAATCGGTATTGGTCTTGTCTCGAGGCTGGACATCATCAATGAAACAGACGAGGCTAACTTCCAGCCTCGTTCGCGTCGCGTTTGCGTGGACGCGTCCATCTTGACCTCTTCACAGCATCTCCAAGGGAACATGAATGACAACTCAACTATATGAGCACCATCCCGAAACAACGAATCCTCTAAATACTCACAATGGCAGAAGGCCCTCAACCAGACGCCGCCCTCGAAATGGAGCTCGAGACGATTTCTCCTTCCGCACCTTTAATCTTCACGCCGCCCTCAATCCACCACAGCACCCTCCTCTCCGGCGCATCCTATAAGCATTTTTCGCCCGTTCCTCCTTGTCTCTTACCTGCCAGTTGCCCAACATCCTCCGAATCCGTGGAAACCCCAATTGGCCCTCCTTGCGCCCTGGGCGTCGACGAAGCCGGTCGGGGACCCGTCCTCGGTCCCATGGTCTACGGCGTCTTCTACCTCCCCATCCCGCTGTCCGAGCCTCTCCTCTCAAAAACGCACCGCTTCGACGATTCGAAAGTCCTCACACCTGCATTCCGCGCAGACTTGATGGAGAAATTATGCACGCCTTCCTCTTCCCCCGCCTCAACCATCACAGCCAGCGAGACGACCTCGGACCCGTCCAGCCTGTACGACAACTGCGGCTGGGCCGTGGATCTCCTCTCGGCTCGTTCAATCTCCTCCTCCATGCTGCACCACACTCCCTATAACCTGAACGCGCAAGCTATGGACGCCACCATCGCGCTCATCCAGGGCATCATCGCCAAAGGCGTGAATGTGAAGGAGATCTATATCGATACGATTGGGCAGCCGGGGCCCTACCAGAAGAAGTTGGAGAGGATCTTCCCGACGGCCAGTGTGACGGTGGCTAAGAAGGCGGATTCCCTATATCCGTGTGTCAGTGCGGCGAGCGTGTGCGCCAAGGTCACGAGGGACAGGGCGTTGGAGGTGCTGTATGAAGCCTACGCCCCAGTAGCACTGACGGAGAAGGCGGACATCCAAATGGAAGATTCGGAATCCAAAATAGAGGAAGGGGAGGCGGAAGAAAAGGCCCCAGAACCAGCGGAAGCGGATTGGGGCTCGGGGTACCCTTCTGACGTCCGCTGCACTTCCTGGCTCAAGCGCAATATCGATCCTATCTTCGGTTGGGGTCCAGAGTGCCGGTTCAGCTGGGGCACTGCCAAGGACCTGCTTGAAAACAAAGCTATGGCGGCGGATGTTCAGTGGCCGGTGGAACAGGACGACGAGACCCATCGGCTCACTGACTACTTTGGCGTGGAAGGAGAGAGGAGGAATGGAGAGGAGGATGAGCTGGCGGGGTGGTTTGGGGGCAGGGTTGGTGTTGAAGCATTTTAGACACCAATTGTGTATCTGCGCCTAGGTGAAGATGTGTAAATGTAATCGGCAACAGGCACCTCAGAGGAAAACGGGATATATGCATAAGGATTTATGGCGTTTGAGGCTAAGGGGCGGCTGGAACACTGGATATGGCCGGAGAAGGGATGCAGAGAGAGACATGATGGAAACATGCCTTCGAGCGAAACAATGATTCTGATGCGAATTGGCTTCGCTGGCTCTCCCGTCGCGAAACTTTGGCTGATATGGTCTCTCGATGCCTCGGTGCCAGGCTATTGCTTTAGAATTCACAGTCACTGACCCGAGCCATGCCCTATAAAATCACCCATAAAGCACAGGACCAGCACACCAAGGACGACTCGGGGCCCAGTTGAGAATATCCTTAATGCTTTGAAGATGCTATACATAATTGCTCATCTCATCCACCCAACCTCGTCATTACATCCAAATCGGCGTTCTCGTCTCTCATTCTCATGCCTCATGCCTCATACAATACAGCTACAGGTCCCGTTCATCTTCACTCTCATCCTCGCCACCCTCCGACTTCCTCGCCATCCTCGCCTTCCTTCTACCCCTGCTATCCAACGTCTGCATGCTGATATTATCCGTATCATCCCCCGCGCTCATCCTCAAAGCCTGTCTCCCCGTATCACTCGACTCCAAAAAGTCGCGCAGACGCTCCTTGCCGATGTCAAGCGCTTGCTGCGCGGCCGCGTTGGTCATCTTGATGATCGGGCCCCAGAGGTTGAGGCTGTATGTTACATACGCCGCTACAGCGGCGAGGATGATGAAGATGAAGTATATCGGGTTGCGAATAACTGCTTCTCGTTAGCCCCCACCCCTTTTCCACTAGTCCTTGAGGAAGACTTACCAGCAACAATCTCATTCCACCCCAACGCAACCATTAACCCCCAAAAATAGAGCGGCACCTGAGTCACGCCTCCAATTGCACTTCTCTTCGCCTCAACATACACCCCATCCGCCGTCTTCTTGAAGCGCACTACCAGGTCTTGCCTTTTCGCCTCTCCAAGTACCGTCATCTCCTCCTCCAGACTCTTCCCCTCTTCCTCATCAACGCCGCCGATCGGTGTCAGATCCTCCTCGTCTTCCGGCACCACCGCCTCGGGCGCATTGCCAATCCATTCCGGCAGCGGTGGTGGGGCGTAGGACTCTGCTAGTCGGAACCGCGAAAGCAAGGGAATAAGGGACAGCGTTGATTCGCGAGCTTTCGTGTAGATACCCTCGATGTCGTCCGTTGGTCGCCAGATGCGCGGCACGCCAGCATCATCATAGCGGAATTTATCCTCAAAATTCTCGCGGAGCTTCAGCAGGATATTGCCTTCCATGACCTCCTCGTCGATTCGCGCCCTCAGCACCGCCCATGACTTCCGTCTGAGCCGCCACAGACCGACTTCTTTCTCCGATTCGCTGGCGTCGAAGCTCACTGCGCGCTCGATAAAGCGCGTCTCTGCCTCCTTGACAGTCGAGGTGAAGAGGAGCCATATCCTATCCCAGAGATCCTTCTCAGATTTCGGCTTCTCGCCCTCTTCAGGCGCACCAGAGCCGCCGCGTCCAGAGCCAAGTTTATTGAATTCCAGCCCAACAGACTCGCCGAGACGGGACCGCACCCAGCGCTCAACTCTCGTAGCGAGTCTTCGCATCTCCTCCCTCCTTAGTTTCGAACTGACTTCATCAAGTTCTTTTCCAAAGAGAGTATATTGCTGCTTAAAGTTCGTCCATGGCACATTTGGAATAGAGAGGGCTTTGGCTTCACCTTCAAAGGTTTCCATGGCATTCGTCTTCTCCTTCTCCACAATGTCTGCGAACTCGTAGCTTGCCCCCTTCTTCTGCCCGGCCTTCACAGCGCTGCCCACCGCCTCGCTGAATGCCTTCACACCCGCCTTATGGATGGCTGAGAGTTGGCCTAGGTAAAGCACCTTCAAGCGGTCGTCAATTTTAGACTCCAGTTCTGCGCGCTTACGTGTGTACACGCCTTTGTGATAGCGGCTTGCTTCAGTCTCGAAAGCTTTGATGGTGGTCTCCCTCGCTTTAAGACCGGCTGCACCGAGTCCAGGCAGTACCGTTGGCTCGCCTAGTCTGGTGCCCTCGGACTGCTTCTCTTCCAAAGGAGTGATGGCCTCATCGAAGCCGATAAGAACTTCTCGTGCAATTTCATCGCAGCGGAACTGTGCGAGGAGCTCTTGTTGGGTCGGGAGATCGAGATCTTTGTTGTGCACAATCTGATCCCATACGCCTGAAGCGTATACCGAGAAGCCGTCGGCGGGAATGCGTCGATGGTATTCTGGCAGGAAAACGCCTCCTTCAAGCTCTTGCTCGTTATGTACTCCATCGGGCTTGGATACGCGATGACCTGCCCTAAATCTTGTGCCCAGCTTTACTACCTCCTGTTCGAACTTCTCCGGCTGTAGAATCTTGTGTGGTAGTGCTGCGAAAGCAAAGTCAAAATAATCCTCTATGCGCGACTTCTCCAATCCAGGTGGCTTTGAAAGGGATGACCATATTTTAGTGAGATCTTGTATAAGTGTAGCTTGCAGGTTCGACAACGGGGTTGTGCCAAGGTGATCGCGGATAACGAAGAACAGAAGAGAGCGTGGATTTGACCTGGCAAGTCAGTTTCAAAGTCCAAAAAGAAAAGGAGCGTCACTAGGACTCACTGCTTATCCTTCAAAAACAATTGCAGATTGACCTCGAAGACGGTCTTTAAGAGCCCCATGTTTGCACCCTGGTATAAACCAACTTGATGCTCCCAGATATTCACTATCAAGACCTCACTTGTGGCCAGCGCAAATAATGCGCTCTTCCTCTCAAAGTCTTGGTCTTCTCCTCTCTCTCGTCCGTCGGTGCCTTCCACATCCATAACCAAAATATTCTCTGCCATCTTGTGCGCAGCTCCTGCGTCCTCGCCCTTCTTATTCTTGGACATCCATATTCCCTTGGTTGTCTGCCGCCTCTCGCTCTCGGACATAACACCGAACGATGTGCCAAACAAGTAATTAAGCAGCGTCGATTTGCCCGTGGACTGTGATCCAAAGACAGAGATAAGGTGGTAGTTAAAGCCTGCTTGCGCCGTGCCAGTCTGCTGAAGATAGAGGTTGAGGTTAAGACTTCCTAGCTGTCAGCTATGCAGACCATTCAAGGAGAGGCTATCCGGCGCATACTTGAACTCCTTCTCCTCGTCTATAACTTGTATGCCATGCTCGTAGCGTTGCTCGGTCGGCGCATCGCCAACCGCAGCAAAGTGGCCATTCACTGTCATGACGGGCGGCGCCGTAGGTAATGTCGACGACGCTGCTGATGGACGTCGCGGCGAAGGGAAGCTGGCGCCGTTAGTGGTAGACGACGTCAACACTGCTCGATGACGGAGAGGTTCTGTTGTGCCAGCCGGCAATAGGGGAGCACGTAGGAATGAACGTGGACTGGGAGGTTGGATGTGGGACGTGGGGCGTGCAGGTAATATTGGCGGGTCAGGATTGTAAAGGAGAGCAGGAGCAGGTGACGGACGTTTTCGTTGGTAGAGGAGGAGGTGTCCGTATATCGGTATAATTTGTTGCTACAGTTAGATGTATGAGGGTGTTCGTCGAGTGAGTGCGTATACTCGTAAACAGTATAAACAGTACTCTCTCTACTCGTATGTACTCCTTGCCAGCTCGCAGTGTCGTGCCGTGCCGTGCCGTGCAGTGCAGTGCAGTGCCGTGGAGTGCATTCACAATTCAGCAGGGCAGCGTTGAACTGTGAATATGAAGGCGGGTTGAACTGCGGCGGGTTGGCAGCTTCGAGCTGTTGTTTCCGCATGTACTTATGGATATGTACATATATAGGTATATATGCATATATATGTACATATGATCTATGTACCTACACTTGTGACACTACTACGGAGTAATGCTCAACCGTACCCGTAAACCATTCTGGCCGTCCATGGATAGCATCATGACACTAGCCTGAAAAGGAAATAAAAGAACGCTAACGCTTCTTATAACTTTGGACACCGAAAGTTAGAAGAACGACGCTCTTTAAATACGATGCTCTCCAAATATTCAAAACACAGAACATAGAAAACAGAACGCTGATGTCTTTTGCAACAATATCACGTGCACATATTCGATGGAGAGTTCGATCAAAGCTCTGGTTCTGTAAGTCTCCACCCGCTCGGGAGAGAAGCTCACTCCTGTGCTTCAAAGGTGCCAACCTATGTAAACACACACATATCTATACACACACACATATATATATATATATATATAAACTACGTACTGTATTTTGTTGTGAGTGGCACAAAATCTCATCTTTCTTCCAAACCCTCCTCTTCGTTCCCAGTCAAGGATCCGACGATTACTTCGTACAAGTACATATGACGGTCATGCCCACACCCTTGGGATAGCATATATCAGCCACGAGAACTCACGTACGAGACAACAAGACAGGCCTAGTGGCGAAATGGTTAACGCGTCAGATTTCGGTGATTTCATGTATTTCATGTATTTCATGTCACTCACTCTCTGAAGATTGGGGATTCGAATTCTCCCTGGGTCGTTGCTTTTTACCATTTTGAAGCTTTTCATGTCAAACTTGATACTGTCTGTCACTTCCACTCCGCTTCACTATGGATAGGTAGGCGTACACAGCGTCTACTCCGTAAAGTATGCATGATTATTTGTCTCTGCCTTTTTGTAAGCTGCCTTCTCGGGATTCGTTTTGTTCCAGATTATTGTCAAACACGAAGGACACAAGGTCTTGCCTTTTTCCCTCTCCTCTCCTCTCTTCTTTTCTCCTATCCTCTCCTCTCCTCTCCTCTTCTCTCCTCGTCTCTCCTCTTCTCTCCTCCCCTATCCTCTCTTCCCTTCTCCTATCCTCTCAGCAAAAGAACACAGTGAGATGACGAGTCAAATCTTTAACATCCTATTTTACAATACCTAGGCTAATACGTACCCAATGTGCGCGCAACATATTTGACGGCTTTAGTTGACATAGCAGTAGTCGAGCAGTACTCGAGTCTTTCGGGGCTTCGGTATGCAGCGTTGAGCCTATATGCTCGCAGCAATATGAATTACACGATATAACCCAATACTGAAATCTGGGGTATTGGGCCTTTGATGCTGGTGAAGTGAATTGATGATACTTCGTAGATAAGAGCACATAGCTCCTATTTCGAGATACTATGTATGCGTTGCGTTGCTCCTATAAACCTGGCCGTTGCTGAGAGGTGAAGCCGACCTGTCGGACAACACCTTATTATGTATGTACATGTGTATTTGGCATCTCATCTAATCAATGTCTGCGACCCACAAGTCCTCCTCCATATATACGATGCTGTTCATTACATACGTCCGCGTTACAGTAAAATTCGACGGGTAAGAGAAGTCTTGGCTGCCCAGTATGTACCTAGACATCAGTCGGTTTGATCTTCAAACCCTCGTCTCGGTACTTGCTTCAACTTCAACACCGGCGAACAGGCTAGGTACACCGTACGGATAATATGAGGTATGTAAATAGAGCAAGTAGTGGGGTATTGGTACGGAACACGCTTTTCGAGATGCAAGATCGATTGGAGTATGGGAATCTCTTACCTCTCTGCTGTACTTATGTACACTGCGTATGTACTGTATGTACTGTATGTACTACACTCCGTATCAATGGTCGTGAGTCCCGACATCCATCAGCTCACAACACCTTGAGCCTTGGCAGTCCACAAGTCAATTAATTCCCTACCTACAGTACATGATATGATCCTCGGTTCTCTTCATCAGGCTCTCATCTCATCTCATCTCATCTCATCTCATGCGTCATGCATCTGCTTCTGTAACATCTCATTCATGCGCCTACTCAACAACGCCAGCGCTTCATCTGTACTTTTCCCAGCAGCGTCTCACATGTTCATCCCAGAGCCCATGGTTCACCAGAATGGCTACTGCTGTGCTTGTATTCAGCTTACCTTTGGAAGGCCAGAGCTCTATTTCTGCTCGGGAGGGAGAGCCATCCTTCAATCTGCATCTCTAACGGAATACAGGTCCTTGAATCTTACAGAACAAGCTCCCAGCCACTCCATGCCTCACGCCAAGATGCATTTCCTGATCCCGCATCCATCCAGTCTTGGATGCCGCAGGTATAGAAAGGAGCTTTCATGCGCTCCGCTGCTTTCATTGATCCTTGTTGAGGCATGGGGACTGTTCAACCTCGAATTATTTTGATCTTCTGCATCTTCATGCCTCCTTTATAACTCTTTTCTTTGCAGTATTGCTGCCATTCTTTTAGTTTACTCATTTCGCTCGTTCACTGCTTTTGTTCGTATTACAGTCCAGCCAGGATGCATAGCCTCACCAAGCTGTTGTTCGCAGCACTTTTACTCTCTCTTTTCCTCACATCATGGACCGTCGATGCTGCACCGTCTCGGAGAGGTCGTGGTCGCAAACATGGATATAATGGCCCACGAGTGCTCGGAGGCTCTACCTACAGACTCAGGCAGTTTCGCAACATGAAATACAAGCGCACTGCCAATTCTGGCACTGTTGCTTTGGCGAAGACGTACCAGAAATTCAATGTACCCTTACCAGATTCACTTGCCAATGCTATAGCCGGCATAGTTGCTCGGCTTGAGGGCACAGGAGAGATTCCGTTATCTAATTCTACTGTAACAGCAGGTGTGACGATGGGTTAGCATTCTTATTTTTATTACAACCTCAATCTTCCAAACTTACATGTTCCATAGGCACTGTTGATGCAATCCCTGAAGCTTTCGACAGAGAGTATCTCTGTCCGGTCCAAATCGGCACGCCGCCACAAACAGTCAACTTGAACTTCGATACCGGCTCTGCAGATCTCTGGGTCAATACCCATGAGACGCCAGAAACCCAGCAAAGCGGGCAGCTCGAATACAACCCCACCCTCAGCTCGACATCCTCCAAACTAGAAGGCGCAACCTGGGACATTACCTATGGCGATGGCAGTGGTGTAGGTGGCAGTGTTTATGTGGACAAAGTCTCCATCGGTGGTGTCACCGTAACTTCACAAGCCGTCGAGTCCGCTCAAACCGTCTCCGCTTCATTCCAGAGTGATGCCGCCTCCTCTGGCCTTTTGGGCCTCTCCTTCAGCACCCTAAATACCGTACAGCCCGTAAAGCAGAATACTTTCTTCGATAATATCATGGATGACTTGGCCTCGCCACTTTTCACCGCAAACTTGAAGAAGCAGGAGGAGGGTAATTATAATTTTGGATACATTAACCAGTCCGAGTACACTGGCAAGATCACATATACCGATGTTGATAACTCGAGGGGATTCTGGGGCTTCAATCCTAGCGGATATCAAGTTGGTAACCAGGATTTCAATGAAACTGCCTGGTTTGCCATCGCCGACACTGGAACGTCACTTCTCCTCCTGCCAACTGATATGGTGGATATATATTGGTCTGCTGTTGATGGTGCCGCATTCGATACGTCACAGGGAGGCTACACGTATCCGTGTGATAATACGCCACCGGATTTTACATTCGGAGTCGATGATTATAGGGGTGTCATCCCAGGAAGCTTCATGAATTATGCTCAGATCTCGACCACGCATTGTTATGGAGGAATCCAGACTAGTGCGGGGATTGGGTTTAGTATCTTTGGGGATGTGGCGCTGAAAGCCCAGTTTGTGATTTTTGATGGTGGTGACGAGAGGTTAGGATGGGCGAATAAGGATCTATTGTAAAAACTGGAAATAAGAGCCCAACTGGATTGGATGCATTTGATCGGATGGATGGATTCGGGAAAGTTATGATGGTACGACCTATTGGCATTTTGATATGGTTTTTGCATTTTTGGAATCGAAAGACTTGATTGCCCGGGACCCCTGGAAATAATCCATAAATAAGATCTGGAATCGAGTCTCATGACCTTTAAAGCCTCAATTTCTTAAAAAAAATTCTGTAAATCCTCGGGTAATATTTACAATACCAGGAATACCTACGGATGGATGTTCATGAGAGCACAACAATATTTAGGCTCATTCGAGCTTTCAGGACAAAAGGATTAGAGATTCATTGGCATAAGGCTCTTAGAATGGTGATTCGCTCAGCAAGATTGAGAAACTTATGGGATCCCATTATTTCTCTACTCTCTTTTCGTTAAACCCCTCTGAAATTACTTGCATCACGTGCAAGCGCGTTTACCCCAGATTGCGAACCGCGTCGCCCCATCTCTCCTCCATCACACCCCGCGATCACGGTTCAACTCTATCCACAGAGCAGCTCTATCGCCTCGTTTCTCGAATTTACTTCATTTACGCTGCAACATCAAGCAATAAGCTTCCCATTAAGGCAAAAGGCACGATTAGCAGCACTCCCAGCCCCATCCAAACACAATGCCTCCCGACCGCACAGCTCCCAAAACGAAACCCTTCAAGCCTCAACGTCCCTCCACAGGCGGCGCCACTACCTCCCGCGTTTCCTCCAGCGCTGTACCAACCTCCTCCCGCGCAACAGCTACCACCCAGTCCTCGCGTCCCTCGCAATCCTCGACCTCTCGGCCAACGCAATCCGATCCTGTCGATGGCTCGGATTCTGCCGCAGATCTGCCCACCGAGACTATTCCACCCGAATTGCTGACAACGTTGTTGCATGATTTCTTTGTCGACGAACATACGAGGATCAGTAAGGGTGCGGATAGAGCGGTGGGGAAATACATGGAGACGTTTGTTAGGGAGGCGATCGCACGCGCGAACTATGAGAGGAATGGGAATGGGGCTAATGGGGGAGGGGATGGGTTTTTGGAGGTATGTGTACGCTCGAGGACGAGACAATGGGATGGAGGTGGAGAGGTGGGAGAGGAAGGAAACGAAGAGGCAGAGGAGATGAATGATGTGGGATGGCAATGGCTGATATTGGATTATAGGTTGAGGATTTGGAGAAGCTGGCGCCGCAGCTTATCCTTGATTTTTGAACGAACGAGAGGTCTATGAGGGCAAAGATATCGTTTTTGCCGCTTTGATGCTGGGGAGCACTGATATTTTGCGACTGTATCGCTCGCCATGCCTTTACAAGACTGTCATAGAACTTTGGGGGGATGCCAAGCTATATCATCAAGGCAAATATTTGCCGCCTGCTGCATGGATAGATGGCGAAGATATGTCAGAGCAGACATTGGGAGAGGCATGTGCATACAGCGGTCAAGGACTACCTGCAGAAACCATGCCGGCCATCTCCAACCCGACGAGCATGACCAAACGGCTCCATCACCGCCATCGCTGTGATTCTGTGCCTCGTTATATGGAAGCGACAATTTGGAAGGCCAGGAGAGGAAGAACGTCCTCGGAGGTGGATCGCCAATATGGAAGTCCATAAGAGACTTAGCTAATGTGGCTATCGAAAGCGCGATTTTCGCACCATAACCTTTGAGGCATATTGCTAGGACAAGCTATGACAAGGGATATGAGAGATGAAAAGAAACAGTGCAAATGTTTGAGCTTCATCTCATGATTATTAGATCCTCGTTCGAAACAAATCATGTGACTCAGATTTTTCCTCTGCCCACGTCTTATGTCGTTTCATACGAACTGGCAAAACATTTTCGATCGCATTTCACCCGACTTTCTCTCTTTTAGAAACAATGGTCAATTTGCCGGGCAATAACAGTTCGCACGTTGCCGTGGCTGGTGGCTTCATCTGGTTCCGTTGCTGTCTGAGCGCTTGTGTGAAACTCGCTTAACCTCAGAATGGTATTCCACAACAACGACCAAACGTCTCCGTGCTTCAAGTTTCGGCGCCAGCAACATCACGGACGGGACTTGACCATCCGATACCCTCTGGTGCGAAAAGGCATAATGGAGTCGTAGGTTGATTGCGAAGACGTTGCAGGATACGTATGCTGTTGTTACGAGGGCAACTGCAATGCTTCTGAGTTATTTGGAGAATGGCAGTGCCGCGCCTCGTCCTCGAGGTTGCCGATCGGGACCTGCGCTTATGGTCCGCTTTCTACCAGAGAATGAAGCGGCTTACGCCGCCGACAGAAATACAGAAATAACTTATACAATGCGGTTGTGGCGCGCTGGCCGGTATGCACGGCGCTTCCCTGCCGTCCAGGAGTTTTCCTACTCTTCGTCGTCCCTCGCCCGGATCTAAAGGATGTCAAAGGGGACTGGGACGCTACCCCTTCCATATCCGAGTATCTGTGCGAAACGGTTTCAATTCTCCTCGCCAGCCCCAAAGACGCTCCAAGGACACCTAAGCCTCCTTCTTGCTTGGGCTTCACCACTAGGACTCCCTTGAGATTCTCAAACGTAAGAACCTGCACAGACACCAAGGGAAAGAAAGGGTAATGGTTCATTTCGCCAGTTCTCTTATTTATGCTGTGCCTTCCCTCTTGTTTCCAAACTTTTCTTTCCCTTCTTCTACATCCAGCATCTATCTTCTTCCGTCATCGTTACTTTTGTATATTTTCGCATCTTTTTATTCTTTTCACTTCTATCTGTTCATAGACCTGCCGGCCAGTTCAAACATTCAGCGCTAGTCGCCTTTACAGCATCAAATCCACATTCACTCACTTAATCTCATCTCATCTCTTCAGCTTCTTTCCACGAGCACTCGATTTCAATCAACCAAATACAAAATGCATTTCTCAAAGTACACTCTCGCTGCCGCAGCGCTGGTCTCCTCCGTATTCGCCCAAGAAGTCAAGGTTCACGTTGTCAAGGTCTCCGGCACTACCAACACGCTCACTTTCTCGCCCAGCAAGCTCACCGCCGCCGTGGGCGAGATGGTGCAGTTCCAGTTCGGCGTCGGCAACCACACAGTCACCCAATCGACCTTCGATGCTCCATGCGTGCCAATCGGCAGTAAAACCGGGATTACCGGTATCCACTCAGGCTTCATGCCTGTCGCTGCGAATGCGGATCGTGTTCCCACCTATACTGTGCCGATCAACAGCACCACCCCAATGTGGCTCTACTGCGCACAGGGAAAGCATTGTCAAAACGGAATGGTGATGGTCATTAACGAGAAGTGAGTCTTTCATTCCGCATAGTCTCCGGATCGTCACCTTTCAGAGATCCTTATGCTGACAGTCTAATAGCACCAACGCCAATGCAACCCGTTCCCTCGAGAACTATGCCACTGGCGCGAAGGCTGCTCCACTCAACATTGCACCAGCCGGCGGTGCTACTAACGGTACTTCTGGCCAGACGACACTCAGCTCCAGCTCCAGCTCCAGCGCCACCTCCACCTCCACTACGACTGGAGCTGGCGCGAGCAACCAGACTGTTGTTCCGAGTGCAGCTGGTGCCATCTATGCGCCGCACCTTGCGGGCCTGTTGGCTATCGGTGCTGCGCTGTTGCTTTAGAGCGGATACAAAAACAGAAGGGAACACTGGAAGGGAAGAGGAAAGAGGGCAATGGTCTGGAAATGACGAAGAGTAATTCGAGTTCTGCTATGTATGGGTTGCATTGTATGCCGCGCTTGATCGCGAGAGAAAGCTGTATTTGATTTAGAGTGAGGAATTGAAATGCGATTTTTTGTTTTTCTGGAATCGATTTGTCTTATTCTTGGGCTTAGATGATGAATGGTAATAAATGACGGTTTGTAGCAAATTCTGTCTGAATTTGACTTAAGACGCACATCAGCTACACTTATCTGTTGATCCTTTAGTCCGTCGATGGCATTGAGAGAATAAAGCATTGAATGTTAAAATCTTGCATATAAGTTCTGCTGTTGTTCAGTTAAGCTCGAATTCGTTGTGTAATAGCATCACGTGCCCCGCCCGAGAAAGCCAAAAACAACTTAGCGCCTTTTTGGTGGGATGCGTGGTAACCTCCCGGTATGGCAATCAACATCAAAGCTTCCTCTGCATCTCTCATCTCCATTCAATTCTTCCATCGATCAATCTCAAATAATGTCACCAAATATAATATGACATCCTGCTCGCGATACTTCTCACACCACTAAAGCGTTAATCACGTGTGCACGCGCTTCCAGCGCGTTGACTGCCCTGTATCAGCCAAGGGTCTAAGGATCTAAGGAGACCTTGAGGAAAGAGAGGAGCTATGGCGACCTTGGGCCAAAATGGCGAGCGAGTACCACCGGGCATCATGAGGGATCCACAGAGAGAGGGCAATACGGATATTCCCCATATTCTGCCGCATGAGAAGGTGTTTCCTATCCAGATTGGTAGTGAGCTGTTTCGGTTGAGCGGTGCCAGTATTAGCAGTGATGGTATGTATCTGCGATTTCTTAGTCCATGAAGATCTTCTCTCTTTGATCAGGCAAATGCAGAGATAGGAACTTGTTAGGATGATTTGGATTATGGAATTCATGTGCTCTTTGCCATCCATCTGCCATTTGACATCTGCAATGGTACTCTTTGCCATCCATATGTCAGAACTAGCTATCATTCTGTCTATGTTGCATATATGCTACCCCCTTTGCATACCTGTGTGCGTTTCTTGCATCTTCCTCCCGTGCGGTTCTGCTCTGTTTTTTATTCAACGCAAACTGAGAAACCTAGAGCACCCTCATATTTCTCTGCATACTTCAAGTGTCAGTTAGCAGAAGCCGAGCGACACAAAGCCAATGGGGACGAAGGCCATGGCGTCAAGACCTTATACATAGACCGCGATCCGGTCACCTTTGCCGATATCTCACGGCATCTCCAAGGCTACCATATCCAACCACGGGATGGAGCTCACTTTGTCAAGCTGTTCGCGGACGCCCAGTTCTACCAACGTAAGCCCCTCTGCCACTCTCGCATTCCACATCCTAAAGCCTCTCCAGTACCGCGGCTAGTAGACCAACTCTATGAGGACAACATCTATATCTCAATCGGCGGCCGCGAATTTCGCGTCCAAAAAGACCTCTTCACCGCGCCGGGCGACTCGCCCAACTATTTTACGCTCGGCTTCGCCTTCATGTTCTCCTCCGCCGATACGGTCTTCCCAGGTCTCGACCGCGAAGGTCTCCTGCGTCCCCCCTCCATCGTCCCTCCCGCTGTACCGAGCCGCAGCGGCGACATCTTCGCCGAGCTGATCCACATGCTGAAAGGTTATCCTCTACACATCCGGAACGAGGAACACCGCGCGGAACTTCTCAGAGATTGCAGATACTTCCTGTTCAAAGGTCTGGAGCAGAAATTGATCCCGCATCACATATCGTACAATCTGGCCCGCGGAAGAGATGAAATTACGATCCGCCTCGAAGACATCCGCCAGCCCGGCCTCTCCGTCGTTTTTGACGTGCCCTTCCAGTCTCCCGTCAATCAAGCCTCTCCAGTCGATCCCCTTCCGCGCTCTGCGCCATCCTTGTCCGGTTGGGTGCACTATTCCCGTCCGTTTGTCGATTCGCAGCCCTTCGAGCTCGTCCTCGAGATCGGGCACGAGTGCACGCGCCTAGATATCAGCAGCATGCGCGCAGAGTTCTTCGGTGATGGGAAGAAACGGATTAGTCGCCTCTTCGAGGTTGTTGCGAATAAACTGAATCTACCGACCACGCAGCCATTGGGTCTGTTGATGGCGAGTGGTGGAGCGGGAAGCCAACCCACGAGCCCGGGAAATACGCCGTTGAGTGATGGAGATAAGGTCAAGGTTGTTGTGGACGACAGTGCTGCGATAACATTGGATGGGCAGAGGTGGAATAGAGATGTGATGGGAATGCATGGAGAGGAAGAGGTGGAGGAGAGCAGTAGGAATTCGAGTGTTACGAGTCTGAATGTACCGCCGCCGACGAAAAGAAGGAGGATTAGTGAAGGAAATGTTGAAAGAGGCATATGGACGGTTAGAACTGGACAGTGGAGACTAAGGGTGCAGAATGCGCGGCACGGGAAGAGTGCAGTAGAGTGTGTGCTTGTCGCCGTGAAGCTTGATGCCCATACCGGCGAGCTAGCAAGAAATGAGCGAAGAGGCTTTTTAGGCGGCTGATTCACGATTTGTATGATATCTTCTGGGCCAGTAGAATTGAATTCGATATATTTTGCATGGTGCTTCTTGCCGGTTGGTCGCTCTCAGGTCACGAACTGTGACTGAGCACAATAGCGAAGATGATAATCCATGCACACCTCAAAAATTGAGTGTGGCAGATGGCAACTTGGATACAATTAATTGTCATCGTCTCGACATAAGCCTGACTGTGGCTGTTGTTTTTTTAAATCGGGAAAGTATCCATATGCATTTGTTGCCCTGCCCAGGGTGGTGGGTGGCATAACAATGACGGAGTGCCACCCAAAGCTACTCCCTTCTCCGACAAAGTTTAGGTCGGAGTGGTAAAAATGATTCTTAATATTTTATAGCCAAGACGAGGCTGCGTCCTAAAGCCCATTCTCAGTCGCTGGAATGGGAAAAGCAAATCCATGACGTAAGGGACGGAGGACGACAACTTACAAGACTGCGAAAGCACCTTTGCTCTAGGCCGTGTAGATTTTATTTTCTGTCATTAAGAATGCAGTCTCGAGAGAGAAATTTCCTCTCTTTCACCCTTTCCCCTCCCTCTCGTTTTGTCAATTATCCTATGCTGTATCTCGCGGCACAGTCAAGATAGTTGGAATGTGCTCCGTGTCAACCCTCAACTGTTCAGCAACACGCATCCATCCAGACCCCGAAATATCCGGCATCGGAGTGACTGTCTCTTTTGTCTTCACCTGCGGAATTACCATCGTCTTTTCTTTGATAGACTTCCTCTTCATGGATGAGAAAGCACTCCACGCCCATCCGGTGGACCGCTGGATCCACACACAATGGCAACGCCTGAAATTCAACCCGTTACGGAATATGAAGGCGAAGAGGTCGGAATACTGGCATGCTGTCCTTGAGAGCATCATCCTTGGACTTTCGGATCTGCAATTGCTCACTGGAATCGCCATACTCTCAGCCGGATACATGGTCTGCGATATGTCGGTTTATCACTCGAACATTTTGGTTGACCTCGCCTTCTTTTCCTCAGGAACTCAGCTATCAACTCTCGGGGCCCTGAAGACACTCTTGATGAAATATCCTGTGTTGCGAAATGTCAAGGTTGTTTTCGTTCTGACGATGGGGGCAATGCTGCTTTCGATTGTGATTCTCCAAGGACACAAAGACTGGTATGACGTCGAAAGCCCACCAAAACCTGCATATTGCTTGTTCGTCGAGTCAATACATAATATAGGAGGAGAGCCAGAGTCACTAATGATCACAAATATCGTCCTCATCGTGCTCTCGCATTTTGCGATCATTGTCATCCTATACCCAAGAATGAGGAGGATCGTACTCGTCAGGAAAACGCAGGCGAGTGCCATCTTTAATTCCGCCCTGAAGTTCCTGTGCGATTTGCCCTATTCGTTGACTCAAAAACTTCCTAAGGGCGTGGCTGCAATAGTTACTGTAGTCGTAGTCGCTGCGGAAGTGATACTAGTGCTCGCGGGGATGATACTGCTTTGTGCGTGGGGATCTGTGTGGTTATGCTGCTGGTGGCTGGACTCTTATGCTGGAACTATCATGCTCGAGATCGGATGGTTCAGTTATGGTCTCTGGAATCTTTTGCAAGAAAGGGAGGCTGGCCGCGATTCTAAATATATGACCGAGGAAGACAGTCACAAGGAGAACGAGTGGGGATTTGGACAGACTGTGCCCATGCTGTTAGCACTCCTGCCCATTTTGACAGCATGGCAGTCGTGGTACCGTACGTACACACCCGTCCGTTTTGCGGAGACATAAAGCTGACATCGCATTCAGAGGCTTATCATGACAAAAAAGACGGAGCAATACATAGTCAACAAATTTAGACGAAATGGCCATTTCATCACGGCGAATTACTCATTCAGGCTCGGACAAAATTGCAAAATAACCATGTATGCATCATGCGCACTCATATACTTTGGAATTCTCAAATATATACAAAGAAACCAATCACTTAGGGCTTTGCCTCTTTTCAACTTTTACCGACTCACGGTCAAGCACTGCAGCACACTTTCTTCCAACCAGCCGGATGGTGGAGACCTAAGAGGGCTTCTACAAAGCGGCAATAGCATTATAAGCAGCCTTGGGGTTGAAGTTCGAGTCGAAGAGCAGCGGGTTGGTGCTCGCTCTCCACGAATCCTTATCACTTACACCCCAAACGGTGATACCGACACACTTTGGGGTGTTCAAGCAAGCATTGGCAACCTATGTAGTTGTCAATAACCGCTATATGATGGCCTCGACGCCAATGAAAAGACTTACAGCAACGTAGTCGCTAGTTGGTGCCTGAGCAATATCCAACTCAGTAATGGCAACCTCAGCCACGTTCGCACTGGCCAAAGCCTGGAGCGCACCCTGTGCAGCGCTGCCCTGGCCGCCAGTGATATGCACCTGTGATCCGATGCCGTCAATTGGGACGCCAGCAGCGACCCATTTGTTGACGTTTCGAATCATGCCTTGGGTCTTCGCACCATTCGCGCTGTCAAGACTATTTGTCCCCTTAGCATCCACCTCACACAACATAACACTGATTTCTCGCCGACTTACTTGTAATCATTGATATAAAGCTTTGCATTGGGATCTGCTGCACGTGCAGCCTGGAATGCAATGCGGACGAAGTCCTCACCGAGGACATTGTAAAACACGCTGGACCGCATACTGCCGTCTTCGTTGAAGATCTCATTGACCACGTCCCAGGCGTACACTTTGCCCTTATAACGCCCGATCTCCTGGGTTACATGGTTCTGGATAGCACTTGTCAAAGTCGCTTTGTCATTGATCTGGCTAACCCACCCTGGCAGCTGCGAGTGCCAGACTGTGGTGTGCCCACGGACGAGTTTACTGTTCGTCTGTGCCCAGTTGATGAGGAAGTCGAGACCGCCGAAGTTGAAGTTGCCCCGGGATGCTACGGTGGATTAGCTTTTTGCTGAACGCTGCAGAGAGGATCACCTACACTCGATCGTGTCCCATTTTCCGCTGTTCTCTGGGGTCACTTGGCCGAAGTCTGCCTTGATGATAGCGGCATTCTTCCCGGAGTTGAGAAGCCCTTGGTCGGTGGCAACACCAAAGTACTTCTTCCCTTTAGCAGCGAAGCGTGCTTGAAGACTGACGGAGGCCTGACGCTTGTCGAATTCCTCAGTGGGAGCTGCGAGGGCAAGATGAGCCAGGAGGGCGACGACGAGAGTAGAGTAATGCATTTTGATAATCAGATGTCGTGAAGCGGGGAGTAGATGATACTGATAATTTGTGGCCTCGTCTTGTTTTATATACTCCTATATTCGTCCCTTTATCCGCACTATAGAGAAAAATAGAGAAAAGGACAAACGGAATAGGATAATTGTCAGCGTTTCCGCTATATGAGAAGCTCGCCATCCTAACTCGTGATTCTCGAGTGTCGTTGAGCGACTGGCAGGGATTCCCCAGATGCCATGCCCCGCAAAAGATGTGAATAGCCTTAGGGGAGATCGTTCGAGTTTTGGCAAAAGCCACAATATGAAATGGTAAGGGACCACAGCAATCTGAGGTTGTATGCAGCGAATATACGTGAGGAGAACAGTGGAGGCGATGCCACCTCATGATGCTTAGCTACGGTAGTTGTTCAGGCTAAATGCAGGTCTCTACAATATCTGACGCGGCCAAGAGCGCATTATGCACATGAAGAGTACAGGATCAATAACTTGGATTTGGTAACGGGGAATTCTATATTGATCCTCCCCGCTGTCAGGTGACGGTAGTTGAAACGCACAGAACAGCTTCAACTAAGATTTTCATTGGTCGACGTATGGAAAATACCTTTCGATCGGACGCATGGTACTGATCAGGAATATCAGGGTCGGGCAAGTGCCTGAATAGAGAAAAGCGATATGACAACGATGATAGTAAGAAAATGACGAGTAATTGACAAAGAAGCAAAAGAATATACTTGCAGCAGTTGAGATTCAGGCTATTCTCAAATCGATCACGGTTTCAATGAGAATCTCAGGAATGAACCATCGTTGGTGGAAAAACGATAGTATTTCAAATGGATTGGCCAAGAATAAGGTTTTCTGGCCGCGACCCGAGTAGTTCAGATCCTCAGCTTTCCAGAAAGGAGGGCTTGCTTCCATCTTTGAGTCAAAGCATTCTGGCTGATTGCAGATACTTTCCGGACGACTTGCGGGCGCATTTGAAGTTTAAAGAACTCATCGGGTTCTTCCTTTCTCGGCCTTACGAGAGGCATTGTTGTATTTGTCCCACTTCCTCCATGCTCTATTCATCTACTTTCAAATATGGATCTGGATATATTTGCGAGTAATCGATATACTGATCCAGGTTATAGCCTTCTCGTCAAAGAACGGACTCGGTTCCAAGCTTGGTCAAAAGGCTCAGGGCCCGTCTGGAGCGTTTGGTCTTCGTCTGACAACTTCGCAAGGGTATGGATAGGTTGACAGAACATAACTGCACTCGTGAAATAGCCACAGGGGTAGATCTTCATGGGAAATTTCTCATCCGGCGCTGTTGCTCTTTTCCCGCTCCCTCTCGGCAGGATCAACGGTCTTCTTCGGCCAGTTCCTTGCGATGTCAATATTCTCCCGCGCTGCCCACATTTCAAGGACCATAAAGAGCAAATAATCAATAACCACACATAGGCAGAACAGTTTCCCTGCCCAAATGCCGCAGCCATAATATCTTTTCAGCCGATCAATGAGCGCAAAACTTTGCACGCCTGCTCGACCCCTCGTGGCACTCCAACTCGCTGCATCAGCAGCATCGTAACCATAAAACTCCGCCTCGCTAAGAACTCCCGATATACCATCATAAACTCTTTCCGTTCGGCGGGCAACATCCGTCCATGAATACATCATCTTGACTTGGTCGTGGAAGCGCTCCGTCCGGACTTTATTTGATCGGAGAGCAGCAATGGCTTTGCCTGTGGCAGCTACCAAGTCGTCTTCTTCTGGTTTTGCGAATACGGTCATATGTGCTGGTAGAACCTCAGGAATACCGCCGACCTGGGTGCACACAACGTATAGTCCACAACTCGCGGCTTCAACGATGACGGTTCCGAATGCCTCTGTCAAACTTGGATGGAGGTATATGTGACCTCTCACCATCACATCTCGGACCTCCTCATGTCTGACTGGCCCAAGCAGTTCCACACGATCTTGCAGAACATTCCGTTCCAACATCTGTTCCAGGTCTATCGCCTTCGGTCCCGAGCCAGCAATGATAAACCTGACATTAGGATGAGTAGCCAGGATTCGAGGAATGGCTGCGATAAGCAGATCAGTTCCCTTGTTATAGAAAAGTCGTGATATCACAACTATGGTAATGGTGTCGTGTGGGCCAAGATAATGTGGCAAAGGAGCACTAGGCTGAACTGAAGCAAAAGGCTGTAATTGATTGTCTAGAATCGAGTATGCAGGATGAGACAGAGGTCGAAAGTTCTCTGCCACAACGGCATTTGGTATGACCGAGACCATCAAAGGGTCAAGTGAGGCTCTAAGAACCGTATTCTCCTTACTGTTCGTTGTCAGAGCACAATTCATGCTGATCAGCCTGGACAACGTACCATGTATGACTGACACAAATGACATGATCGACGTCGCTCAATGTAAACTTCAATAATTTATTTGTTAAGATGCTTGCAGCATCTGCGAAGCCGAAAAGAGAATGATCCGTAAACACGGTCCGTAGTCCCATCGTCCGCGCATGAAGGATTGCCTCATGGCAGAGACTGCTCAAGCTTGCATGGCCATGCACGATCTCGATTTGCTCCCGTATAACGATGTTGCGAAATATTGGAAAGAACGAGAAAACTGTCGGGAAAGTCGAGGCTCGATAGATGACAAGGAACGGGACATGGTAGACTTTGAGGCCATTGGTGAGGTATCTGACGCCAGTTCTGCCTTCGTACGCATGCGTTATAATGATGACCTTGTGGCCTCGATCGATCAGCTTTGTAGAGAGCTGATAAATGTGACTCTCGACTCCTCCAGGTTGTGGAAAGAAGAAGTCGCTGACCATAGCAATATTGTATGGCATCTTGTCGATTTCGGGAGCTCGATGCTCGAAGCTCGAAGCCCGTCAATGCCGCTCCGCGATGGAAGATTTGTCGTGAAAATAAGGTCAGTTCCAATAAACTCGGGACATGATGATAGGTATCCTCCGCGAATTTATATTCATCATTCTCCAAAATCTGGTTTCGATGATTCAGGAGACTACTCGGTCACCTTGTTGGCACAACACGACCCGTCGTCGGCATATTTCGAGAGCGACGCGATTAGCGAATCAGCACGCAGCGCTCGATAAGACCGATAAAGATTTTTGAGAAGTTTCCAATTCCTGCGAGCAATAAGCAAGCAATTAATCAACAGGACGAAGACGAAGACGAAGAGATCGCGAGGAAGGAATTCGCCATCACTATTGCCGCAATGTCTTCTCTTTATGCGCGATATATTCCTCCAAAGAAGAAGGAGGCAGCGCCGGAGCCAGCCATAGCTGCGGCCTCAGCGCAGCCCGCCAGACCACAGCCCCATCAGCCTTCTCAACCCCAAGCATCGCAGCCATATGTGCATCCCTCGAGAGCGAATCCGAACATTGTTCCTGCTGTAATGCCAAATAATCCCTCAAAACGGAAACATGAGCAATCGACAGGCGCTCAAGATGCGTCCAACGCGAGCTCTAAGAAGGCGAAGAAGGCACCAAATACTATAACTAAAGCCAAGCCATCGCAACAAGGTCCTGTACCGGCAGCGCAAGAATCGGGAGCACAATATGAAAGTAAAGAGGCCAAAAGAGCTGCAAAGATTGCGCGAAGAGCTCATCAAAGAGCTCTCGAACAGGGATTGGAAGTTGAGGAGTCGCCTGTATCCCAAGCGCATGTGAAACCAGTCAATGAGACTGCACCTGAGGTCAAACCGAAGGAGAAGAAAACTCCGAAACGCCCAAAGAAGAAGTCAGTGGGGTCTGATGAAGCGAAAATTGAGCGGGAAACTGAAGAGGAGGATGCGAAACACAAGTCTGTCCTCGCGAAGAGGGCCAAATCGTTAAAGAAGGCCGAGAAGATTGCTCGAAGGGAGCGGGAGTTCGCATTAGAGCGAGGAGAAGATGTAGAGATGAAAGATACAGAAGCAGTGCAGGAAGAGCCTGTAGAACTTCATGCTCTCGAACCTCTGCCACAACCAGAACCTGTTCCCGAAGCACCTCCGATATCGATATATTCAGCTTTGCCCTCCTGGCTGAGAGAGCCAATACGTGTTGCGCCTACTGCAACCGCCTCGTTTGAAGACCTTGGACTTTCGAAAGCTGTTATCGAGCCCCTTGAAAAGGCCGGTTTTAGGAATGCATTTGCAGTACAAGCTGCGGTTCTTCCTCTACTTCTTCCCGGAACTCGTCATCAGTCAGGAGACGTTCTCGTGTCAGCGGCTACTGGATCCGGGAAGACGCTCTCATACGTCTTGCCAATGGTTGATGACATCAGTCAAACAACAGTGACTCAGTTGAGAGGCCTGATCGTCATGCCTACAAGAGAACTTGTTACTCAGGCTCGAGAGGTGTGCGATATTTGCGCGAATGCTTATGGTAGCGGGGAAAGACGACACGTTAACGTTGGCGTCGCGATTGGAAATCAGACCTTAAAGCAAGAGCAGGTATCTTTGATGAAGCAGGAATACATATACGAGCCAGAAGAATACAGAGCGCGCGAAAAGCGTATCAATGATATGTGGACCGCATCAGTTGCTGAAACTGACGGAAATCCGCATCTTATGGAAGAAGAAGAGGACTCAGCTCCTATCGGCCATTTAATCAAACATAGTCCCAAGGTGGATATCTTGATCTGCACTCCGGGTCGCTTGGTTGAACATTTGAAAATAACTCCTGGATTTACTCTTGAACATTTGAAGTGGTTGATCGTTGATGAGGCAGATAAGTTGCTCGACCAAAGCTTTCAGCAGTGGCTAGAAACTGTCATGAGCGCGCTTACTTCTCGTGAGAAGGTTGCTGTTGGTCCGCAGAGATTCAAGAGCGGAATAATAAAGGTCGTGCTGAGTGCTACGATGACTAGGGATATTGGACTCTTGAGCGAGCTCAAACTCCACAAGCCTAAATTTGTGGTTCTTGAAGGCTCAGAGGAAGATGCAGAAGTTGGTCAAAGGAGAACAGAGACTCTTAATCTCCCCGATTCGCTCCATGAATCAGCCGTCAAAGTCGATGATGAGGGACTCAAACCATTATATCTACTTGAGGTTCTCAAGAGGAATGGCTTGCTCACACCGACGGCTTCTATTAAGGATGATTCTGACACCTCGAGCTCTGATTCGAGTTCGGACTCAAGCTCTGATAGCGATAGTTCAGAGGACGAGATCTCTGATGATGAGAAATCCGATAGCTCGTCTTCGGATGATAGTTCTGAAGCAGACTCATCAGACGACAATTCTTCCGACGATGATTCTTCTGACGATGATTCTTCATCCTCCAGCGACACCTCATCCGTATCCTCAATCTCTCCGAAGAATTCTCTGAAGACAAAACCAACAATTGCACCCAATCTCTCGAGCCCTCGAGGCGTCCTCATCTTCACGAAATCTAACGAAAACGCCGTCCGTCTCTCCCGCCTCCTCGCTCTCCTCTCCCCTTCCCACGCCTCAGAAATCGGCACCATAACCTCCACCACTACCCGCAAGCGGACTCTCCGCTCCTTCCGTACCAGGAAACTCTCCATACTGATCGCCTCGGATCTCGTAGCCCGTGGTCTCGATCTACCCAATCTAGCACACGTTATCAATTACGACATGCCGTCGAGTCTGACGAGCTATGTGCACAGAGTGGGACGAACAGCGAGAGCGGGCAGAGAGGGAGCGGCGACTACGCTGTTTACGGCGAGCGAGGGTAGATGGTTCTGGAATGATGTTGCGAGGAGTGGGGTGAATAGGAAGAGGAAGGTGGAGAGAGTTACGATTTCAGCGAAGGAGACATTTACGAAGGAGAATAAGGAGAGATATGAGCAAGCGCTTGAGAAGCTTGGGGAGGAGGCGAGTGGTGTCGTAGTCAAGAAGTAGGATATCCAATATCTGGGACATGAACATAAGAATTATTTCTAAACAAAATGAAATATTTCCCAGCGATGAACCTAGGTCCCGGTCATTGATGGCAATGCAGTTCTTCTCAGTCAACAAAGATGCTTATCTGGCGCAGGAAAGTTAAACACATCATCAGAGCTGCTCTGACATAGTATTTGGTCTTCATTTTCTTTTGGCTTTAGATGCAATACGGTGCATTTCAATCACTAAAAATCACAATAGCACAGATAATCATTTGTATGCATAAGTAAAACTACCCTGACAAGTTTCATACACATATTTTTTAAATGATGCCGCTAAATGCTTCTATTTAGAGTGATTGACGACCAGTCCACCAATGCTCACAACCCAAACGCCATTGGAAAAAGCTCATCATCTCTTAAAGCTCCTTCTCCTCCCTTACAGGCGGCTTCCTCACAGGCCTGGAGTCCTTTGCCTTCTGACACAACTCCGGCTTCTCTCCCTTCGTCTCCCACCCCTTCTCCCTCTTCACCGTCCCCACCTTCGCATACTTCGGACTATTCTCAAAGAAGTCCACCCAATGCTTCAGCGCCTTATACACCTGCTCCTTAGCATATTTCTCCTCCTGCTCCACCCTCTCCTTCATCTCCGCCGCCGTGAATAGCGCGTCAACCTCCAGCGTGCTCTTTGGCATAAACATCTCCTCCACGCCGCGTAGGTCGGGGTTAATGTCGGACTGGAAACAACTGGTGACGAAGGCACGCGAGGCATCTGCGCCGGCGAAGAAATGGTACGAGCCGCCCGGACCGTAGAAGCGCGCGCCATTGCTCACGTCGTAGATGCTTCCATTGATGGCGAGGTAGATGGGCTTGGTGGGGTCGGTGCCGTCGTAGCCGCGGAGTTCGGCGTCGGTGAGGGAGACTGGTGAGGCCTGGGATACGGAGTCAATCGCGGAATGCTTGGAGGAGAAGGAAAGGGGAACTTACTAGGAGGGATTTCCAGTAGGACGCATGAAGCACTTTGGGTCTCTTGGCGCCGAAGAGCACATTGTCGCGTGTTATGAACCAGCTGACGAGACCGGAGAGGAGGAGGAGAAGGGTTATTGTCCGTAGGATCTCAACAAGAGTGAGGCGTGGACGGTCTTCTTCTTTTGCGAGGGTTGAGGCGGAGACAGCAGGAGATGTGTCCTCATCTGTAGATTTGGATGCGCTTTTGCGTTGCCGAACTTCTGACATTGTGTTGATGATCTAAGAACAAGAAGCAATACAGTCGAGCCGCAGGTTGTCTCTTGGACGTATGCGGGGAAACAAGGAGAAGAGGATAGATGATGAGATGGTTTGGAATTACCTTAGATATCTCGGCTGAATTGATATCCGGCGTAGTACTTACAATGATATCTAAAAAAAAGCTAGGAACTGCAGTCTATAAGATGATCTGGACTAGAATAATCAACAGTCAGTCAGAAGTCAAGATATATATCGTTATGCTAGGATAATCATGTCAAATCTCAATGATTCAAGATTTCAAGACGTCATTCGCCAAGATTTCGTTAACAAGGTCCCAATCTACGTTGGGATGCATTAAGTTCTCTCGATCGTGGAATAGCTTTAGGGTATCGAATATCTCATTGCTTAGATACCTAACAAGATATATGCACTGATATAGTTACATTTCTTGTCCCATCATGGACTAATATGGTATATGATCTTCATGCACAGTTCACAGGCATGCTTGCAACGGATTGTCGTCGAGAAATTCATTTCATTGGATATGCTACACCGAAGAGAGCTCCGAAAGACCCAGCAAATGCCTTCCCGTATGATGTCCTTCCGCCAACTCTGACCGTGGCCGATATTGTGCGATAGGAATCATAACATCGTGTAACACCAGATACCAAATCGAGAATTCTCTACTCCTCAGCGGCGATCGCACGAGCTACAGAGGTGTTAGTTTGGATAAGAGAAATTCTCTTTCGGAAAGACCTACTGTAGATGTTCAGCGCGCTGTGTGCGACAACCTTCTTGATGATGCCCTTCTCCTCCAAGTCCGCCAAACACCTGCGGGCAACAGATCCATTGATCTTCATTCTGTCGACGAGAACCGCGACGGTGATCAGGCGGTAGGTCTGGACATCCTTGTAGAGCCTGTCGGAAGTGGCCTTGTCGAGGAGAACGGCGTGCTGGGCCTTGTCCTTAACTGTACAGCGAATTCGTCAGTATACGGATCGAATATGACATTTGCTGCGCCAATAGAGTGGAGCAAGTTGGAAATGTAGGATGCACGAACCCTTTCCCTTCGACCACTTCTTCTTAGCCTTCTTTGGTCCGGTGTTTGCTGGAGCCTGAGACGATGTTAGTATAGTACTCATGCGCTTTCACGGCTACTCGATGTCGGCTTCGCATGTTTGATATCGTCGAGCTGTGTTTCTGGCGCTGGGCACATAGCTAGAGTCCTTTGGACATTTTCATGTAAGGATCGGTTCACCGAAATCCTGAGAACCAGTCTTGGTCATGGAAACAAGTGTGCCCAAGGCGGACCTCTGAAGCCCTCTCCCGCACTCTGAGCGGCATAACCACTCGTCTCCAAGGACGGTCTTCGAAGTGCCATTCCCAGAGAGTTGAGATCACACCGGCATTCCGCTGGAGAGAAAGCTTCAAATGTTGTCGCCGTGGTCGACAGTCGAGAACTTCGTATCCGTTGAGCTCAGAAGTTCGTTGTCGCGGTCTTAGTCTCGTTGATATCAAACATGCGCAGCCAGACATCGAATGATCGCGTTGCTTTCATTTCGTTTCAGGAATTCTACGCACCATTTTGATCGATGTTGTCGTGGATGGATTCTGGTCTCGAGAGAAGGCGCCAAAGTGGTTGTTCAAAATTCGGTCGCTTAGGGCATGAGGACCTCGCCCTCACAAATTCTCACCACCAACACCAACGGAATGCGCGACCTTGGCATCCCATTCAGGTTTAGCTTGGGTTAGCGCAAGCACACACAATCAAGCGAGCATTTTCGCGGAATTTCGAGGTCTCTCAGTTCAGCAGGACAGTGACCTCAATTTCTTCCAACAACCCACCTCCGACGACACGACATCCGACGACACATCGCAATCATGTCTGACAGCGGAGAAATCGAAGTCGAGGCCATCCAGGGCTACCAGGTCCTGCCAAAGGATGTTGTCGCTGAGATTGGCAGCATCAAGCTCTTCAACAAGTGGTTCGTCAACGCCAGTCGCCCTCTGAGCTTGCCACGAGCTCAGAAGGAATAATGTGATCGTGGGATTAAAGCTAACTTCAAATTAAAGGGCTTACGACGAGGTTGAAGTTAGAGATATCTCTTTGACGTAAGAAACCCATTCTCGCGATGCGATGGTGATATCAGGAGGATATGGAGCACTGGGGTACTCTGGAGGATTGGCGGCCAAAGGGGTAGAAGAAATCATAGGAACGACGGCTAACATGCAATTCTCCAGCGACTACATCCAGATCCGCGCCCCAGTCTACATCTCCCACTCCGCTGGCCGTTATGCCGCAAAGCGCTTCAGGAAGGCACAATGCCCGATCATCGAGCGTCTCACCAACTCCCTGATGATGAACGGCCGTAACAACGGAAAGAAGCTCATGGCTGTCCGCATTGTCGCCCACGCCTTCGAGATCGTACGTTGCAACAGCCTCGCAGTCAGGAAGACCACCGCAAAACTAACAATTCACAGGTCCACATCATGACCGACCAGAACCCAATCCAAGTCGCCGTTGATGCCATCGTCAACTGCGGACCGCGCGAAGACTCCACCCGTATCGGATCCGCCGGTACCGTCCGCCGTCAAGCCGTCGATGTCTCCCCTCTCCGCCGCGTCAACCAGGCCATCGCCCTCCTCACAATCGGTGCGCGTGAGGCCGCCTTCCGCAACGTCAAGTCCGTCGCTGAGTGCTTGGCTGAGGAGCTCATCAACGCTGCCAAGGGAAGCAGCAACTCCTACGCCATCAAGAAGAAGGATGAGTTGGAGCGTGTTGCCAAGTCCAACAGATAAATGGTGTTGCTGTTTTTCTGGGGCTCGGAGTGGGATGGGTGGGATTTGCATGTTTTCGAGCTTTGTCTTTATGGGGCTATGCATGGATGCAGAATGTCACGTAGATGGCTCATTTGAATGCTACACTCATGAAACAACTTGCATCTCATACATCCCAATGTGTCATTGATCTGAAGACCCTTTTGCCACTGTCACTTTGAGAATGTTTGCAGGAGTGCTAGACATAGAACTACACATCTGGGAGGCTGGGAAACATCTTCAGAATATTTGCGGGCTCGAAAAATGTATCTGTACTCCATATCATCCCAGTTCTCGATATGGATCTCTATCTAGGCTACATAGCGGCAGCATTCATACTGTGGCGGTGTCTGAGAACAGTGACTACCTACTTGGCCGTTGATGGTGAACTTTGCACCGATCTTTCCCTCGTCCATCGTCTTCAGCGCCGGCTAGGCCGAGTCATTGGTTGATTTGGACATCTCGGCGCTTGTTGAGGATGTCCGGACTGTAAGTTGAAGGTAGGAAGAATTTAAGAGGACTTGGTGACTGCGCAAAATATATCTTTTATTGCGAAGTTGGAAGAGAGTAACTAGGATTATAAGGTAGTCTTAGTGCCACTAAACAATTTAACTGCAAGTATCTCTATAGACTATTTTTACCAGGTTGAATAGGAGTAAGTAGTAGGAGGTATGTAGTGGTAGGTGATTTATCATCCTTACACAACGAAACAAAAGGAACTAGTAGGAGTACATAGTATTGAATTATTACTATTTATAAAGACTTAGACACGTTTTATAGGACTGGGATAATAGGTACTCGTGGATCTATATGGATTATGCGTTGGTCCATTTAAAAATACTCGAATAAACATTAAATTCTACCTGTTAGAAATTTATAAAAGAATGACCCCCAAAACAAACACCACAACACATAGATAATGCTGACACACATCTCCATAACTCCTCATCAAGTCCAAGGTCGAGAACAGAAGGTAATGTATAAGCAGTTTATGAATTATGTATCTTTCTCAGGAATAATAAAGCAAATTACCTAGGTACAATAATACTCCCCATCACAAACACCCCTAAACCTGAACCAGCCAGCCTGGCAACACCATACACCCCGTGATATGCAGCCTCGCTCTATGAAACAAAAGTCGATCAGTTTATACGTTCTCCCTTAGCCTTCTTCTCTCTCTCACCCCCTTACTCCCTCAATGTCTATCTCATACGCGATTCAACCGTCCCCGACTAACACTCCTCGCGCTCCTGGGCCCCGTCGCCATCCCGCCTACCACCCCCGGCGCACTGATATCCCTCCCTTTCTTCGGCGTCATCAATCCACTGACCTGCGCCTGATGGAGACTGCGCGCCCTCCCCCTCCTCTCGCGAATCATCGCCAGCGCCTCCTCCCTCGTCATCGTCGGGCTGAGCGCCGAATCAAGACTCGCTGGCAAGACATTCGACGGGAGCGATGAGAAGGATTGTGCGGGGTTGGAAGGTGTGGCATCGTCGGACGGCAGGGCGAGAGGAATTCGTGTAGTGGTGGAGATGGTGTGGAAATGCGGCTCGGGTTGGGGTGCTGGGAGGGTTGTGTGCAAGGGCGGTGTGGGAGCGGGACTTGCTGCCTCGACTACTTGGTCCATTAAGATGTGTAAACGATGGGACAAATCGGGATTGCTCTCATGAACGACAGTATGATCGCTAGACTGGTTGGCGGGCACCACAGGATCAGCGGCGTTGTGGATGGAATTCTCGACTGTTTCCCGTCGAGAGTGGATATGGTGATGCAGTACCGTTGCGTCGCTGGCTGCGGGACTCGGCGGTGCGTCGAGGAGAGAGAGCAGAGATGTGTTTTCGGGAAGGATAGCAGTGGTTGGTGGCTCGCAAGAGGGCGTGCGGGCGTGGAATGAAGGGCGAACGGGAGACTGCAAGCTGATGAGAGGCTCGTCGGCTTGGGAAACGGACGGTACAGGAGCGGGTAGAGAGGTTTTGGCGGGAGAGATCCGGGGAGATACTTCGAGTGTGGGAGAAATGGTGCGGAAGATGCCTTCGGAAGGGATGAAAATTGTACGAGGTTGTGAGAGGTCAGTCGGATCTGAGTCGTCACTTTGCTCGTTTGCGGTAGTTGCCTCGGTTTGCTTTGTTAATGGCTTCTGTGTAGTTGTTCTTGCAGCATTCGGAGATGGAGAATGATGCCTTTTGCCGGTGCTCTCGGAAACCTTGCATGAGCAGCACTTGAACTGGCACTCCACATTCATGTAGTCGACCAGGTCGAATGCTCGGTCAGCTCTTTGGCGCTCCCATTCCAATGACTGCTTCAGGTGGTCGATTTCCTCCTCACTCGCTAGAGAGGACATAATCGACACCCTCCTCAACGGCGCTGATGCCTTCCTCGGACTTGCAAACTCGTCATCTGCACTCAACTTAGGCAGGGGCAACTGTCCCTCCGCCGCAATCCTCGCGACCTCCTCATTCTTGGCAATCGTCCTGAGCGCATCCCTTTCCTGTTCGACAAGCTTGACTTTCTCCATCAGCGCCGTGAGCTCTTCCTGAAGCCCGACCAGTTGATAGCGGGCCTCGAACGCCTCTTGCTCCCGCTTGTTGCTCCGCTCTTTCTCGTCATCGACATCGGATTGCGACTTGCGCAGTTGGGTGCGCACAGCTTTCAGTTCTTCTTGGAGCTTGACGATCACGGACTGTGATTTAAAGGTGTCTTTGCGGGCACGGCGGATTTCTTTCTCCCACAAGGCTTGGGTATGGGCGTAGGTTTCCTTTGCCCTGCCATAATTTTCCTGACGTAGTCGTTAGTATCCCTGGGCACGTCTGATAAAGTGATAAAGCCTACCATCATGCTCTCAAGTCTCTCGCCGACCTTCCTTTCCCTGTCTTTCCCATCTTGGACGTCTCTCCTCAACTGTCTCGCTTCTTCTCTATATCGGCGCATCTCGGTCTCTGCCTCTTCCCTGCCCAGCATCGCGCGCTTGAGTGCTGCATCGTTCGCCCTGCGCTCCAGCGCCTTCCCCTGAAATGCGAGAGTATCGAACTTTGCTGCCTTTTCATGAACCGAGCTCTCTCTCGAGTGTCTCTGCTCCGAGTCGAACAAGCGCACTCGCGCTGAACTGTCAAGGTCAAATCGTTGCTGGTTCACACGGTCCGGAGAAACCTGGTTGAGTGGAGCTCCAGGCGACGCCGGGAACTTGTAGGTTGGATCCATCAGTTATAGCTTTTGTGATGTGCTCCCACACGTCAGTTGAGGTGATTGTCGATGTATAGTACAGTACGACAGAGGGATATATACTTTCGTATCAAGGAATATGCGATGGTGATATTAAGCGTGCGTGTGTGTCGCTCACACTCGGCTACGCGCAACCTTCTAGATGGCAATTCATTATTCTTGTGTAAGTAAACACAAGGCCGGCGCCCGATCTGGCTTAGCGAGGTGTGGGTGTGCTGAAGGTGGTTGACGGGGTGAATGAAAGCGAGACTTGGAGATTACATCACGTGAAGATAAGAGAAAGAGATAGCTTATGTAATCCAAATGAAACAAGATTGTATCACGTGAAGATAAGAGAAAGAGGTAGCTTATGTAATCGAAAGTGAAAGGAGAAATGTCAGAAATGAACAGGCCGGATGGACGGAGTTCTTTCTGCTGCGTTGACCAGTGAGACTTTCCGAGTTCCCGACTCCTCTTCTTTAGTCTCTCAGGTATGTATGTACCACGGCCCGCCCGCATCGCGGAGTGGGACCTTTGACTTTGTGGAAGTAAGAAATCATCTCGGTCATTATTTGATTGCCCTCGGCTCATAACATACGGCTTCTCGCAAGGCTGTGCTGTTTGGAGGAAGCAGGATGGAGGAAGGACGATGGAAGAAGGAGGATGGAAGGAGGATGGAAGGAAGGATTGCCGTGTATAGTATCAGATGGAAGACTGTTATTGTACGCCTTATCGTACAGAATACGTGATGGCATCTATGAAGGTAGAAGAAGGTACTTATAAGTATTGAACTGTATGTAGGCATTGTAGTGAATGTTCGGCCCAAGGGTTGTCTCCCAAGAGTGTGAAGGTCTACTACGATGCATGTACTATTATGTACCTACTGTACTCTACTGTACTTCTCTCCTCTGCGTCTCAGGGGGAGGGATGTGATGTGAAATGCCCACTGTTCCTCTCCCTCTCCCTCTCCCTCCCTCTCCCTCTCCCTCAGCGAATGTGCTCACGTGACAGTGCGCCGAAGTGACGGATATTCGACGGATGTTCGACGGATATTCGAATCCGACACCTTTCCAGCAAGGCCAGGCCAGGTTTTTTTTCAGGCTAGGCAGGATAGTATCACTAGAGTACGTACTATGGTTTTTAAATGGTGCAATATTATATAGGTATAGTACTTCGCATATACCTATCTCGGTATGGTGATGTCGGTATACATACATACTACATGGATTTTTCGTGCAATCTCTCGTTGTCTGGCCAAACTGCCCTGCTCAGTTCTAATATCAGTTCGAATATTCCAGAGAGCCACAATAATAAATGATGTACGTACGTACGAAGTATGTAGACAATACTTCCAAGTACTCCACAAGTACTCGAGAATACTCATATAATTTCTTTCTCTACTCGTAAAAGCCATATTGACTTATCTTCTACCCATCTAAGTAATTCATGTACAGTATCGCCAAGTACTCTTCAATGTACACACTACCTCACAATACCTCTCAGTACTTCTTCCCACTCCCGAATCGCGCCGGAGACAGGACGAGACCCAGCCCAGAACCAGCTAATCCAGCTACAGACGAGCGAGAACCACCAACACAATTTTTTCTTAGCGTCCTCTCTAACCGATCGCTAGCACCTCGTGTCGCTACCTCAAATTCCCAACTCTCCCTTCTTTTTTCAAAATCCCTCCATCAAGCTTGTCTCTTGTCGTCGTTATCACCACCACCTCGACTTCAACTTCTCATCAATCCATCTCCCCTCAATCCTTCTGCTTATTATCAAGGTCGTCTTTGATAAACCGCAAAAATGGGTGCCGCTACCGAAGATAAGAAGTCCTTCATGGGCATGCCCGTAAGTTCTCTCCGCTCCTTCAGCCCTCAATCCAGCCATCCGACAATGGCGAGACATCTCCCATCAACAACCGCCATCATCACCATCGCCAGCCATCCCGCGATCTCAATGCGCTCCATACAGTCGTACTAGAGGTCTTCGGATCCTTCAATGGCGCATCGCGAGCTCATTTGGGCTGCTGTTGATGTCGATCTGAATTTTCACGAGATGCATAACTAACTCAATTCTCTCCGATAGGGCTTCGTTGTCGATTTCTTGAGTACGTCTACCTTATACAGCCTCGTTCGACTGCAAGCATGAAGTTTTCGACCATATCTGCGATGATTTCATCTTTCTCGTTATCTCGATGGATACGTACTGACTGGCTATCACAGTGGGTGGTGTCTCCGCCGCCGTCTCGAAGACTGCCGCTGCTCCTATTGAGCGTGTCAAGCTCCTGATCCAGAACCAGGTATGTTGCTGCCACTCTGCATTCCTTCCGGAAGGACTTCAATCTCGCCGCCCAATTCGTTTATCCATCGCCCAGCGCGCTAGATATGCTGCAATTGGTCCGAGACGGGCCGGCTCTAGGGTCTGGCTGAGAGGTCTTTCGGATGGATATCCTTATATCCCCATTTCGGCATTCTGAGTATGAACCATTGCTAATCCGTTACCTACAGGATGAGATGTTGAAGTCCGGCCGTCTCGACAGGAAGTACGATGGCATCAGCGAGTGCTTCAAGCGTACCATCAACCAGGAGGGTTTCGCATCCCTGTGGAGAGGAAACACCGCCAACGTCATCCGTTACTTCCCAACCCAAGCACTTAACTTTGCTTTCCGTGATACCTACAAGGGCATGTTCGCCTTCAAGAAGGATCGTGATGGATACGCAAAGTGGATGGCCGGTAACCTTGCCTCCGGTGGTGTAAGTACATGGATTTTTCTCCCTATTGATGCATGAGCTGATCCGATATAGGCCGCTGGTGCCACTTCGCTCCTCTTCGTCTACTCCCTTGACTACGCCCGTACCCGTCTTGCCAACGATGCCAAGAACGCCAAGAAGGGTGGTGACCGCCAGTTCAACGGCCTGGTCGATGTTTACAAGAAGACTCTCGCTTCCGATGGTATTGCTGGTCTCTACCGTGGTTTCGGCCCATCCGTTCTCGGCATTGTCGTTTACCGTGGTCTCTACTTCGGACTGTACGATTCTATCAAGCCAGTTCTCCTTGTCGGCCCTCTTGAGGGTAACTTCCTTGCCTCTTTCGCTCTCGGATGGTCCGTCACCACTGGTGCTGGTATCGCTTCTTACCCTCTTGATACTATCCGTCGTCGCATGATGATGACCTCCGGTGAGGCCGTCAAGTACAAGGGATCCATGGATGCCGCCCGCCAGATCATCGCCAAGGAGGGTGTTAAGTCTCTCTTCAAGGGTGCAGGTGCCAACATTCTCCGTGGTGTTGCCGGTGCCGGTGTCCTGTCCATCTACGATCAAATGCAGCTGATCATCTTCGGCAAGGCCTTCAAATAGATAACTACAGTGGTCGGTAGTGGAGAGAGTGCTGGATGAGAAGAGATGGTAATGGTGTATGGTGATGGAGAGCCAGGTGGATAAGTTGTTTACAGACATCCATTGCAATGGTTCTGGAGCAGCTTGCGGTTTTTGAGGGTAGACCTCGATGCTGCTGTACTTTATAGCCTACGCAATTTCCCTGATGTATTCCCTTGACTTGATACGATCTCCGCCGGGTCTCGTTGCTACGTTGGCTGTTTTGCGCGCATGCGACGATAGACATGAGATTTGATTTTGGAATGGAGACATTCTTTATATTTTGGCCTTCCTCCGTGCTTTGTGATTGTTCTTATAATGTGTTCCTTTCCGAAATCCTCATTGCCATCCCCAAACAGTTGCAATTGGCGGAGTTGCATGTGTTTCCAAGTTAGGTTATCATTTCCTTTACGTGTCTGCGTTTGAAGCCATGCCTTCTTCACCAACCAAGTCCTTGTCACGTCATGTCTGTTTAACAATTCCTTGGTGTCCATGTTCGAATTTCAATCATTGATCTATTAATCATACTTCTTTGTTCCCAGCGCCGAGATGTTAGAGATGGGTCATCAACTGACCCATTTCGGAGATCCGATATCCATCATCCTGACCACCAAGACCGTGGGACACATTCATTATATATCTGATTGCCAGGTTCATATCCTGAAGTATTCGTAACAGATTCTAGAGATAATGGCAGGACCATTGAAGTTCGACAACAAAGTTGTCCTCGTCACCGGCGCTGCTAGTGGCATCGGGCGCGCCACTTCACTCAAGCTAGCCGGTGAAGGCGCCCTTCTCGCCCTCTCCGACATCAACGCCACCGGACTTTCTGAGACGCTCTCACTCTGCGAAACGCCCTTTCCTGCACGCGCAGAAGGCCATTTCACATCCACCTTCGATGTCGGAGCCACAGATGCCGCGAATGCGTTCATTGCGGACATCGTGAACAAGTATGGAAGGATCGATCACGTCTTCAACTGCGCGGGGGTGAACCCCACGAGGCTTGACACGGAGGCGATCACGGATGCGTACTGGGACAAACTGGTGAATACGAACCTGAAGGGGATGTTCAACATCACGCGCGCGTGCATCCCGCACCTGCGGCGCGGGGCCTCGTTCGTGAACGTCAGCTCGGTCGCGGGCCTGGGGCCGACGAGCGGCTTCGCCGTGTACTGTGCCACGAAATATGGCGTTATTGGGTTCAGCAAGTGCGTCGCGTTGGAGCTGGGACCCCGCGGCATCAGGACGAATGTCGTCGCGCCCGGGTTTGTTGATACGCCGACGAATGCGATTGTGGTGGAGGGACCTGAGGCGCTGGAGGAGAGCAGGAAGGGGGTTAGTCTGGGACGCGTTGGGACGGCGGCGGAAGTCGCGGATGTGGTGTGTTATTTGATGGGGGAGGAGAGTGCGTATGTTAATGGTGCAGTTGTCGAGGTTGATGGGGGTTTGTTTGGGAGTATGAGGTAGGAAGCTGAATAGCTAGAATACATAGGATGAGAAGGTGAGGGCATGATTCCAAAATGAAATATATGGAGTGCGATCATGGAAAGACACCAAATGACATAATAATGAAGAGTGAGTATCTTTCAAGTCTTAGCTTTTAGATAATATCTTTCTTTCTCTGAGTCTGTGTTTCAGATATTCGATTGTGAGCAGCAACAGCCAAGAAGCCTACAAAAAGGCCGACTACAACCGCCGCACCTTCAATGCCTCCCAGATCATCTTCCTCGACCCATGAAAAGTCAGGGGTGGTCCAAGTGGACGATTAACCCAAATTGTACAAGATGGATGATTAAGAAACGCGATATCTGTAACAGAAACTAGAATAACATACGATGGATTAGGAGTTAGAAGATATTATAGGTACTATAAAGCAACGCAAGCGGTCTGCCACGCGTAGAAATGCTCTGCGACGTATATACAATATCATATAAGCAACCACCTAGGACTATGCTAGAGGAATTCTCATTCTCCGTATGCGCCGAGACTCCTCCATTACAACCATGATCACCAATGCCGCACAACAAGCAGATACTCATCCCACGCCATAATCTGTGCCCACGCCTCCTTCCTCTTCACGCCCTCGAGCAACGCAATACGCTCCATACTCGTCCTGCCATCGAAATACTTGGCACACTTGAGGAAGCTTTTCCGATCCTTCGCTGCGCCAGTGTTTCCCGCACCAGCAGCACCACTCGTTCCGCCCAGCTTACCCAGTGTTCCCAAGGTACCCACGGACTGCGCCAGACTTGACGGAATAAGTGGTACTTTGCCTAAGCTAGGTGCGCCGGTGGCTCCCTGAGCGCCAGTTTGGGGAGCCGCCTGGGCTCGTGAGCTACTCTCGTCGAGACGCCGCGCGATGGCCGCGAGGTACAGACTATCGACATGTTCAGCTCTCATCGGATCGAGGATCAATTGTGGCTGTATCCTGGCCAGATGCGGAGCCATATTCAGACTCGGGTGCTCCGTAGCCTCCGGCTTCGGTCTGGCATTAAAATCCGCCAGGTCTTTAACCGCCTTTTCCCTCAGTCTCCTCAATCGTGCTTTCTCCGCCGCGGCTTCTGAGGTCATCGGTGGTGCAGCCTGAGCGTGCGGATAGGTAGGAATGGGATGGGAGGGGGACGCGGTGCGCGCAATGGCGAGGGACTCGTCGATCGAGCCTTGCGTTGCGTCTGCGTGAGCAGAGCGGATTGCCGCCCCATCGAGGGAGTACTGCACTTCGTATTTGATCTCGGGCCAGGCGATGATCCAGGCGAAGGTGCGGAGTTGCGTGACCCAGCCGTGGCGAAGAAGGAAGGCGAGCATGGCGATGTAGACTGGGCGGTGGGTCTTGGTGGGGATGAAGGTCTTGTATGGTCGAGGCGCGTGCGAGAGCGCCGAGAGGAAGGTTGGGAGTGGAGGCGCGAGGGGAAATTTCTGGGACCAAAGCGTGCAGAAGGCGGGAAGTAAGGCAGATGGGCAGTTGGGCGAGAGGATGTAGGTGTCCCGGGGATGGAGGGGAGGGATGGCTATCGCACGACGATGGTAGATGAGGTGTTGTGCAAGGATGCGAATGTCGGAGAGGGAGATGGCGTGTTGTTGGGCTGTTTGGTGAAAGGAGAGGGTTGGCTTGACGATCTTGAGGTATTCCAGAAGAGGGGCGGTGAGTTCGCCGCCGTCAGCTTGGATGTCTGCGATGGTCTTTTCTTCGTCTTCAAGGAGAAGGAGGGCAAAGTGCTTGGAGAGGAGGGAGGTTTCCTCTTCGTATTCCTGGTCGCCGAGGAAGTTGGCTGTCGTGATCCAGAGGCCAGGCATCGAAGGCTCGTCAAATTCGGGTAGCATCGACAGGAAATATGACTTTGGGATTTGAACGGAGAGCCGAACTGGAGGGTCGCTCATTAGCTGAACGACAGCGATATTGTTGCTGGATATCGACGTATATATTGTCTTCATAGTCTGAGCAAGCGTAGACTTCTGAAGAATAGTATGCCACAGTGCACTCATCGGCGTTCGATTATCCTTTGCCTTGTCCTTCAGAGTCAGAACCAGGTCCGATTCCTTCCAGACATAGTTGCTATAGTTCTGCGCATATCTCAACGCCTTATTAATATCCTTCGCCACATGCTCAAACATATCCATAACTCTCGTCGGCGCCTCCGTCCGCTTTGGATTCATAATAAACACCAGATTAAACATAGTCATCCCGCCTTCATTATTCGCATCATCAGATGTAAAAGATGTTCCTTTCGGCAGGGCGATCTTCTCCGGAGTCTCCTCCAGTTCTGGAGTTTCTGCCGGACTTTCTGAAATAGAAACGTCATCGAGGACAGTGCCAGTGCGCTGTTCTTCTTCCTGCTCTTTCCGTTTCCTACTTCGCTTCTCCCTCTTCTTCTTCTTCCACCTCCCATCCTCACGGATATGCATCGGATAGCTCACGAAAGTCAGAGGATCCAGCGTCAACTCAAAACACCGCTTATGAAACGCCCTCGCAGGCGTCAAGATGCTGGCCAAGTCTCTCGTCTTGAATGCATCCAGATACTCCCATGGTACCACATGTTGTCCATCAGGCAATTCAAAGTGCTCATCGCCCTCCCACGGATTCACGTGACGCGTTTTCTTGCCAAGTCCGAGACCTTCCAGGCTGTTGTAGAGAGAATAATCGTGGTTTTCGAGGTCATCTTCTTCCTCGGCGTCAACATCATCGCTGTCTTCTGGCGTGGTAGGATCGAGTTCAGTGCCATAGGGCGGAGGGATGGTGCGTTCGGAGGAGGTTAGGCGGGGTGGATAGTGAAAGACGAAGCGTGGACCGTCTTTGGAGCGGACGACCAGCGCGACGCCGAGGAGGTTGGAGTCTACACTCATTGAATATTGAGATCATGGGTCACTTTATGGCATTGCTATAGCAATTGAAGGTTTATCAACTTGGAGATGTTGGGACGGAGATATGTATTACCGAGTCGAGAAGATTTCGGGATATTGGCGCTTCGCGTTTAAATAGACGCGATAAGGCGGTCAGTATGTAATTATATGATTCTCATTAAACCAGTAGCAGATATTGAGAAATAGTATAGCGGATAGGTCGGTAATAACGTATACTCGTAGCATAGCCTCGAGATGTAACAGGTCCATAAGTTAGACTGCCCACTGCCAGTTTGGTGCCTTGTGGTTCGTCTCGTTTTGAATCTTAACTTGCAGTATACAATACAATGCCTGCTCAAACGGCTTTCGTTGCTTTCGATTTTCTGATTTTAATGCAATCCTTAAGGCTATCATGCATTAATAGAAAACTCGAGCAAATGCCATATTGTCCCCAACATATCATACTGCAGAGTGAAGAAATTCTGTACCAACAACGCCGTATGCCATGCTTCCAACGCCCCCTATTCAGTATTGTACATATGATACACATTCATCCGCACGTCTCGTCCAGTGGCTACCACAGGATCTCCGTATTCTCCTTCTTCCCACCGTCCTTCCTGTCTTTCGTCGGCGACTCGTCCTCTTCCGCGAATCCCAGATTCTTGAATTCGTCTTTCGCCATCAGATTCCTGCGCTCAATATTAGCCATCTATCTCGATGCTCGCAAGGGTCCGGCGAGGCTATACTTGTCCATCCGACAGGTCAGATATGATTTTGCCAAATTCCTGCACTCGGGGTCGTTCATTCCCTTCTTCAGCTTCATACACGCAAGGTATTTCGTCATGACATCTTTGCATTCTCCTATTTCTCGCTATCAGCAATCATCCTGCACCCATTGCGGCCGTCCAAGGCGCGTCGATCACGCAGAAAGGATCCATACCATCGTGATCAAGAGGAAAGCTTCCGCGCTCCGGACTGCATCAACCGATTAGCCTCCAATCCCATCTTCTCCCCCTCTCAACATTTCCAGCATAGACTTACGGCGTAGGCTTTGTATTTATCTTCCCCCCACCCGGTGATCCAAAAGAACTCATTGTTGCTGTCGTATCTCAGTCACTCAGTTCTCGTCGGGTTGACGATTTCTGGGACCCCGAATCCAAAGCGCTTTTACATTTCCCCGTTCCCGAAAATGTTCCCGAGGCCCGCCTTTTCCCCAATCTATGACGCAGGCCAGGTCTCCGCATTTGGAGGGGAAACCGATCCGAAGCTCAGGAGATTTCAGCGTTTGAGAGAAGAAAGGGCTACTGAGTAATTGTAATTAATATATTTCTTTACATTATCCTCCATAAGTAGACTTTTGCTTTTGCTTCGGCAGTCACTATTTGCAGATTCACAACTTGTAGTTTCTGTCCAGTTCCAGACATTTTCAACACGAAAATGCCAATGTAACACACTCACCTTGAGCTTCTTGAGCTTTGCGTTCTATAGACACTGACAACCACAGGAAACTCGAAGGCTCATGCCAATGCGGCGCCATCGAATTCACAGTCGACAGTCATACGCCCGTTCCGTACCAGCTATGCGCATGTAGCATCTGCCGCAAAGTAGGTGGATACAGTGGCTCGGTCAACCTCGGTGCCGTTTCGTCCACCCTCAACGTAAGGAAGGGGAAGGATCTCATCAAGTACGCCTGGTTATCACTTCCTTCCGCTCCTCTTTCCTCTCGCCTCTCGCCCCCATCTCCTGCGTCCAAAGCGTCCCCCCCCTTTCCTCTGATGACTTTCCTCCAACATATCAACCTTCCACCTCTCCTCCTCATAGGCCCTCCAAGATGACACTACTAACAGCGCGCTATAGGAAATACAGCGCCATCAAAGACCGCGGCACTAAAGCCGAGAAGAAGTGCAATTCGGAGCGAAGCTTCTGTCCTAATTGCAGCACGATGCTCTGGGTCTTCGATGATTCCTGGCCGGAGCTCATCCACCCGTTCGCTTCGTGCATCGATACTGAGCTGCCCGTCCCCGATGAGATGATCTGTATAATGGCCTCGAGCAAGCCGGACTGGGTGCGCTGGCCTGAGGGAAAGAAGAAGGTGTGTGAGAAGTATAACGGGAGTGAGGGGATCGAGGATTGGCATAAAGCGCATGGATTATACCTTGAATGATTGACGATAGAAGGAGGCTGCGATGAGGAAAAGCAATGGAGTACTATGGAAATATCGTTTGAGAGTTGCATAGACTTGTATGAGGCTTGCGAACACCATAGTCATTGTCCATCAAGTCTTCTTCCATTTCGACCACTACGTGCCTACGAATGTCCATCCACAGATACTGTGCGGAGACTTTGAAACGGGTGAGGGTCTCACGCCGCATGTGGCGATGTCGATTGTGGCTGAGTCGTCGTCGCCATCGTCATCGTCATCGTCGATTTGTGATGCTGCACGAAGACAACAAGAAAATTAGAGCTTGTAGAGTGGCCAAGAAAAGAATCGATGGGTGTGTCTTTTCAAAGCTCTATAGAAGACTTCTGCGACTCCTCCTTCAGATCTATCCTCTCCTCATTATTATCCTCGTCTGACCAGCTGGCGATATGAAAGGCTCGCTTGAGGAGGTATTACTGCCGACTCTAACCCTGCTCACCGGCCAGGCAACATGGATTTTCGAAGGCCGCCGAGTCTATTGACGACATTTGGAACAGAAGCTCATGGATCTACAAGTTAGACATGCATTCGATTTGAAGTTCGAGGCTGGCCGTGGCATGATGCCGCACGCAGAGGCTCAACTCGAATGTTGAGAACTGTGATTCGAAGATACTGAACATCGGTCGTGAAGGATGGAGGGAACGAAACGAAGAGGCGTGCAATCGCTGAGCAGTGCATACTGTCTGCGTCCCCTTCCTTGTAGAGGGAGCTCCCCACTCCGGAGTGATCCTCAAGTTGTAGAGGTAAGGGAAGAAAGAATACTTACCGTCTCGATTATCGGGGCAGCCCAATGTATATCACGTATCCCGATTCGTTTTCGCAATACATAGCTTGTCTGAAGTCTCTCGAAGCCACCACCATGTATGTACGGCGATGGAGGCTCAAGTACATACATACCTAGGCAGATACAGCATGAGGCGAAGTGTAAAAAACAAGTCAGGCGCTCCATGCGGCAGGATCCAACAGCCTTGTCTCATGTCTTCGCCGTTGCTTCCAGCTGATCAAGCATTACAGCATTACTTGAAGCATCTGACTGGAAAAGATGTCACCTAAGGAACCTCTTCGCAGTCAGTCATCATAGTCTCAAGTCTCATGGATCATAGATGGATGCAAGCATGCCGTTGGTGAAGTTCACATGCTTGTGAAAAGAGGAACCCAGTGCATGAAGCCATACCATAGCCATAGAGTGCTGTCGACGTCCGTCATCGATGGCGTAGATGCAGTACAATGTAGTACAGTAAGTACAGTAAGTACAGTAGTACTGCAGTACAGTATATAGAGTAAGTTAGCATATGTAGCACAGTATGTACAGTACACTATACACAGTACAGTACATACAGCAAGTACTACACATCGACTGTGCCACTTTTAGTGGGCGACAGCGCAATTACGGGACAAAGACGGTGAACTCAGCCTCTAGCCACTACACTGTAGTGAGGTTAGGTACCTACCTATGTACAGTATGTACAGTATGTACAGTGTAATACTGTACAGTATGTATGTACCTATTATTCCATTATGCAGCTATTCGCAACGCCTGTTGACCGCAATATCCGTGCTTTCCACCGTGCTTTCCACCCTGCCGACCCGCCCGCCCTCTCCGTCCCCTTCCCCTCCTCTCCATACCTGCATTTCTCCCACCCACTGCCAAGCGAACGCCCTTCTTGCCTTGTGAGTGAGTGAATCGACCCCTCCAACTCCCACTCCCACTCCCACTCCCACTCCCATAACCTGAATCTCTTCCCAGAACTTGATCCTCTTTCTCTTAAAAGCAATCATCATCACCACCATCATCACCATCATCACCATCATCACATCATTCTCCATCTATCTTAAATACATTCCGAGATTCCATACGATTGATTCCCTTGCCATATATTGAACCCTCACTATTTCACAGACCTCACTTCTAGCTCGAGAGCTTGGTGCGGCCCCAGAAAGTAGCGCATTCCCTTACCTTGGATCGCTGCGTCGACACAAAGACATTGTTCCAAACTTCGGATAGGGGTCCACACATCGATAAGATGTCAACCTACGATTCCTATGAGACCGTTGAGGTTCCGCGACGACATAGATCTCACCGCCATCATCATCATCACGATGACCGAGAGGAGCCTCGATATGTTGAGACATCCGAGACATACGCCAGAGGTCCCTCCGTCGTCTCTGAACCATCATATCTTTCCTCTCGACAGGATCTAGCCCTGCGAGGCCGCGAGGATAGCGATCTATCCGTCGAAGAGGTCAGAAGAGAATTCCCACCACCAGGTTTTGCTGAGCAGCGACGCATGGTTGTTCGAGATGAACGTTACGCACCAACCGTGCGTTCTCGCTCGGCGGATCGAAGCTCCCAGTACGGCGCTTATCTTGGTGACCCAAGACGTTCCGAACGTGATTTAGACGGCCAAAGAGCCGTTGACAAGAAATCAATCCACCGCCATCGCTCGCTCTCGAGCAGCAAAAAGATTGAAATTGCTGCAGCTGTGACTGGAGCTGCTTTGGCTCTTGGCGGCAAGGAGTTGTGGGATTATCGCCAAGCCAAGGAACATGGAGGCAAGCCGAAAGATAGAAACATACTGGCTACTGCTGCTGTTGGTGCAGCGGGTGCTTTCGCAGGCTATGAAGGGGCAGAACTTTATAACAAGAAGTTTCGCGATAAGAAAGAGCTGAAGGAGTCAAAGCAGGTTGCTACATACGACAGAGATGGACACCTGATTGAGTACTACTCCGATGACGAGGACAAGCCAAAGAAAGGCCGTCGCAAGTCTATTATTGAGACATTGGGCTTGGGTGGAATAGGCGCCGCCGCTGCAAAGGCGATTGGCGGCCACGATGACGACCGAAGTGATCGCCGCAGCCGCCGCGGTAGCGATTCTAGCCATGGCAGCCGCAGAAGCCGAGGAACTCGTCGTGAAAAATCGCCAGGAGATGTTGCCAAATTGCAGCAAGCCGCAAAGGCCGCTTTAATTGCCGGCGCCACTGAAGCCTTCCGTGTTCGCAATGAGCCTGGTGGATGGGCTGGCGCTAAAGGCAAACGCATCTTGACGGCGGCAATCGGAGCTGGGGGTGTTGGTGCTGCAGCAGCTGGTGACGATCCCGAGCACAACAGCAAGCTGCATCTTCTCGAGGCCGTTATCGGTGGACTGGCCACAAACAGACTGGTCAACGGGTCCAGAAATGATCTGGACGTCGATGAGGATGGCAAGTCTATTCGTGGTGGGCGGTCACGATCTAGATCTCGCGCACCAAGTCGCAGCGGTGGCCTTCCTCTGGCCGCTCTAGGTACGGCAGCTTTGGGCGCTCTTGCGGCCAAGAAGGCCCATGATCACTCAAGGTCCCGCTCCCGTGGGGATGGCGACCGAAGACGATCCGGTTCCGAAGACAGTCTAGATTCAGGTCGTGATAGACGCCACAGGCGTAGTCGTAGTAAGAGTGTTACAGACTATGCAAGAAATAAATTGGCTTCTCTTGGTATCGGCGAAGGCACAGATGACCGCCGCGACGACCGCAGAGATCGAGGCCGTACCGAGGAAACTCACTCTCGCAAGACTCGAAGTCATAGAGGCTCAAGGGACTTGGACTCTTCTGACGATGAATATGATCACCGCAGAGGAGATTATGACGATGACAGACGGAGTCATAGAGGATCTAGTGGAAGAAACAGGCGAGTAGCCGAAGGCAAGCAAAATATTAGTGATTCTGACAGTCTTGGTTCATCTACAGGTGATGACAAGAGAATCATGAAAATGAAAGGTAAGCAATTTCTTACAGCTGGTCTTGCAACGGCGGCAACCATTCATGCTGCGAACACTGTATATCGGAGCGTGCAGAAGCGGAAAGCAGGGCACAAGGCTATTGCAGAAGGAGAGATGACTGCGGAAGAAGCTCGAAAGCAGATAGCAAAGGCCAGACTTCAAGGTGCAGCGTCCATTGGCATTGCTGCTCTTGGCATCAAGGGCGCAATCTCTGGTAAGTCATTGCTGCGAATACTGGCCATTGAGATGTTTAACACCCCTGTAGAATGGAAAGATATGAACACGAAGAGGCTCGAATATCGCAAAGCTCAAGCTGAGAGAGAAGAACGCCATGAAAAGCGTATTGAACGCCAAAGAACCATCAGAAACGGAGATGAGAGCGACCGAACCGGGCTACGTCCTCATAATCGTCGGCAAGAAAGCTTTCCCAATAAATCGACGCCAGATCTATCATATGACCGTCGTCCGACCAGTCGAGATCCTACTTATTACGACAACGATGATCCGTATAGACCACATGCGCAGCAATATGGGCAGCACCTTCCTCCTCCTCCGATGGGATATGGCTACGACTATGATAAGAGATGAGGTCCTTGTCCGTCAATTTCCCGACCGCCAAATGCTACTAGCTTAAGCCTCACGGTTTACGACCTCCATCGCGAAATCATGGACCTCACGTTATAATTCCTTATACCTATTCACCATATATCAGGGTTAGGCCAAAACGACGCATTCTCCAACATCGCCTGCCTGTCTCCGCTTTCTGCATTTCGCATGTTCTAGCTATTTCTCTTCTGTGGTGTCATTTTTAAGCAGACATGGAAGGGAGACTTTTGCTGTGCTCTGTGCGCATCTGTAGGGAGTTTACCGTAAGCAAGAATAAAGACTGATTTACACAACCTTGTGACAGCTCGACGCCACTAAGCGCTTTTCTTGTCGTTTCGTCCCCACGTATGCAAGTGACCTGCCTCAACGCAAGCTTGCAGCGGCGATAATACGTGAAACGCACAATCGACCGACCGAGAAGGAGTACTACGTGGCTACGGATACACGAGCGACGAAGCAAACGTCAGCAGCGAATCGGAAGAGAGGATATAATGGGAGGGTGTGCAGTTTGAAAGGTGGAATATCCATGGGATGGTTATAGGGGGTGGTATATTTTTTCTCATTTGTTGAGTAAGTGCATTTTGGCGCATTTTGGATTTCCATGTTTGTGTTTTCGCGGAATAGCTTAATTTGGGTGAGTTGGTGGATTAGCTAGTTGACTAAAACTCCTTTTCTTTTGATGGCGAGATGAGGGAAAGGAAGGAAAGGGAAGGAAAGGAGGCGGATGGATCATGACGAAAATGATGCTGATGACGAGGATTATGATGCATGGGATCTCCTTTTTGCTTAGACTACCTAACGAATTATCACTTTTTGGGATACGCTACCATGGACAGAGTATGGCGAGGGAATTTAAAATACCAGATCGTGCATGAAGGTGACAGGCTTATGGTGTCTGTCCCATGGCTCACAACATTGATCCTGTGGTTGTTCGTTCCCATGTTCAAGACTCGGTATGTTGTGCATTTGATGCTGTAGTAAGCTGCACGAATTGGTTTGACAAAAGCCTGATAGATGTATAGCGGGACTGTTTGCTACCTTTCTGCTGTGCACTGTGTAAGATGCTCAGTATGGGAGGACGGGAATTGACGGGCTGCTTATAGATGTTGGATGTTGGATCCGTACTTAGCACGGCGTGTCTCTGGTACCCTACTCTCGATACTCTCCCTGATACTCTACCTTAGCATAGAGGATATGACCGATGTCTGGACATGATATGCACGATGTGGCCATCATCAGTGGACAACGTGGTGAAAGTCTATTTCTGCTCGATCTCACATTAGGAATCTCTCTCTACTGTACTATACTGGCATCAGACAGAGATGGAGGGTCTCCCCAACCCAAGATACACAATGACAATTGACGCGATCCACGAGATGAACAGCAAATGTTTCCACTCAGAAAACAAGAATCGGAAATCGGAAATCGGAAATCGAGAATCGAGAATCCTCGTATAGATATGTCCTTATGTGACATATCGCAGCAACGACAGAAAGACAGACAGGACATCACAGGAATCACTTTTCTCTACTCGTTATCCGACATGTGCTATTAATCCTATGTCGCCGTCGCTGTAAATGAAGATACCTAGAATGAAAGGGCGACAGATTTTGCAGGGCGGTGGAGTTAATTTTATGTAGGTAGTATCGCCCATCGCCCAGCCATCGGCAAAATCATCGCCCATCGCCCTATCCGTACAGTGCGACGATTGTCAGCCCCGAGTCGCATCCATCCAAGGATCCAATTTGGATGGATCAATGTGTGAATATATATTTATATACTTGGACGCGTGTTAGAGTACTCTCTTGTTCCTCCAGAGCGAGAGGGTGATCGCACTCCGGAAGCAAGGCTGAGGCAGAGGTTACTACAATATATACAGGTGACAGGTCACAGTAATATCGCCCGCCCATGTATACCACCAATATCGCTATCCACAACCGCTGTTGTGGCTGTAAGAACGCTCGAAACGTCGCTCGAAAAAGGCCTCCCAAGAATCGGCTCCGCCTATACCAACCAATTCATCACGAAGAGAAATTCAAAAACTCAAATGCTGTGAAACGCCGCGCTCCCATAATTCATCGTGGTCGTCTTCTCATCTCCCATCCTCCTTTCCGTCTTCTTTCGCCCTTCTTCTCGTGTCTACCATGACTGCGTGTCGATGAAGCTTTGTGGTTTCTCATGCTCTTTGCACGGCTTTCGACTTTACTGCCCTTACTGCCCCTTCGACAGCTCAGTTATAGCTTCTCACATCGGCCGCCACATCGGCCTCCCTCATCCTCCTCTCCTCCCCGCTCGCCTGCTTCAGCGTCTCCGTCCTCGTCTGTGCCTTCTGGGCGTGGAGCTGCTCGCCCAGCTTGCCTGTGGCTTTGGATGCAGCGCGGGCGCGTGCCTGTTCCTCGTTAGCTCCTGTCCATTCCGTGCCGTATTGCCCCATATCATCATATGTCCATCTGCCGCCGTGGTCCGCAATCTTCTTCGTGCTTGGGGAAGCGAGTGCCCGATCTCACCTCGGCAGCCTCAGCAGCTTCCCTCCTCGGATCTCCTCGTGCAGGTGCCGCGCTGTCCCCTCCCAGTGTGCGTGGCGGTCCGCCGACCTTGTGCTTTACGGAGGCGGGAGGTCGGGACGTGGTGCTCTGAGGCGGCGGCGCGGACGAGAGGGTGCGGCCCGGTTGGGCGAAGGGGTCGGGTTTGGACTCTGAGCCGCAGATGTTGCCCATGGTGGGTGGATGTATGATGCGTTCGTTGTGTGAATCAATAATGATGGAGAGCAACTGAGTAAGGCAGTAAGTAGTGGTGGTGGTGTTGTGTTGTGTGTCGTCGCAATAATGGTGATGGTCATGGTGGAAGGAAGGTGTGTATTATGTATGTACCTTGATGTACCTTGGGGATGAGGATTGCATTATCTGCATTATCTGCACTATCTGCACTATCTGCACTATCTGCACTATCTGCATTATCTGCATTAAACTATTCGTACTCGCATCGCAAATCGAAGGGTCATCACGTGGCACCATCGTGACCATCGTTCGGGTGACTTCATTCAGACTTCAGACTTCAGATATATTATCCCCTAGGTAATTGAGTACAATGGAGTATGTCAAGCATGTCAATTTGTATGTTCTGATTATGTAATCAATGTAGTGTTGATTTTTTATCCATCCTCCTAGAAGCTAACAAGCCAATAGGGCATAGAGCCAGTCCTATTAGCCATTCTGCTCTTATGTACGAAGTCGGTCTTTTTTGTCTTTTTTGTCTTTTTTCTCTCTAGTCGACTGATTGATTATGTTGATTATGTCAGCATGAGCACCTTCAAGGTTGCTGCTTGTTGCTTGCTCCATCGCCCAAAAACCCAATCCGCTTGCCCACATGTGGAAAGGCTCTTCTCGCTTCGATGCCCGCTTTCGTCACTGATGCTTTGCTTCTCGCAACCTTGTGGGTGGGCTCGCACTTCGCGTGTGGCCGTGCGGTGTGTGACCATCCAGGGTGTGTGCCCATCTTATCACCCTGTGCCCAAAAATTCAATTCGACCATGAAAGTGAGAAGACCCTTTTTTTTTGGCCTGCATGCCCTCCTCCACCCACAGCACACACCCTCCCCCCAAAATAAAACACACCCACACCCCCCCCCTCAAAAAAAACACACACACACCCCCCCCTCTC